>Ga0307425_1001129_pt1 | contig 16292 bp, 16 predicted proteins | sample SalMarWE160330MG_FD_202152 | JGI IMG/M metagenome (GOLD analysis project Ga0307425, IMG submission 202152) | Salt marsh sediment microbial communities from the Plum Island Ecosystem LTER, Massachusetts, United States - WE1603-30 | ecosystem: Environmental > Aquatic > Marine > Intertidal zone >... | reverse complement strand
GACAACCCACATGGAACTACCGTCCCATAAAAGATGTGCCCGGAGAATCACCCTATGCGGTTTACCAGGTCCAGCCTTATCCTCAACACGTGAAAGGCGCCAAGGGGGAATAGATGAAGCGAATTATCGTCCTTGCAGGGTTCGTTGCCGTTATACTCACAGCCGTTTACGCGGTGATCACCCTTTACGATGAAAATATGAGGGTGGGTCGAATGTGGGAAACTCCGGCAATTCGTCCCCACGAACAACAACTGTTGATCATGGAACCCGGCGTGGTTCCTTTTGGCGGCGGCGAGGTAGAGTATCGAAATGCCAAAGAAGAAGATCTGAAATCCCCTTTTAAAAGTGACGACTCAGAGGTTGTTGCATCCGGAAAATCCCTGTATTTTACCTACTGCGCTCAGTGCCACGGAAAATATCATGACGGTAACGGGACAGTGGGACAGAGTTTTCATCCCCTTCCCGGTGATCTTCAAAGCAACAAAGTTCAATCCCTTCCCCAGGGCACCCTATTTAAAGAGATCAGCTACGGCGTTCCCAATGGCCGGCAACCGGCACTGGCCACCACTATTGAGGTGATGGACCGGTGGCGGATTATTGCCTACGTCAAATCATTAGGTCCTCGCAAATGATATGAATCCTTCTGGTACTTCCTGCGACCTTTGCGGTCTTTCGTTAAGACACGGCACGGTGAAATGGACGTCAGGCAACCGGGAGTTTTTTTTCTGCTGCATGGGTTGCCGACAGGTCTTTGTCATGCTTATGGATGCTGCTGATTCTCCGGACCCTGTGCAGTTTAAAGAAACGGATCTTTTCAAAAAATGCCTGGAAATGGGAATTATCCCTGAATCGGAATCAGATCTCAAAGAACGCCTTTCCAAAGATGATGCACCCCCCCCTTTTTCTTCCCTTCAACCGGATGCTGAACTGTCAAGCGAGTGGGATAACCAAAGTGCTGCTGAGAGACTTACCATTTATCTGAAGGTCAGTGATATGTGGTGTCCGGCCTGCGCCTGGGTGATCGAAGCAGCCCTCAAGAAGCATTCCGGTGTGGTGAGATCATCCTGTAATTTTTCAACCGACCGGGTCAGTTGTGAATACAACCCGATTCAAACATCCCCGGATAAGATCATTCGGACCATCGGCCGGCTGGGATACCGGGCAGCCATTCCCGAAGAAGATGCCGAAACAATTGAAACCAAAAAAGACTTTATCCGTTTCGCTGTGTCTGCATTTCTCACCGCCAATGTCATGATGCTCTCCTTTGCACTCTACGCCGGCTTTTTCACCGAGCTGACCAAAGACACAGTTTATAAAATTTCTGTGCCTATTTTTTTTCTGGCCAGCATCGTTCTGTTTTACGGCGGTTCCAAAATCTATTCAAAAGCCTGGGCCGGTCTCAAATCCGCAGCTTTTGGCATGGAAACCCTGATCACGTTAGGGGCGTTCAGCGCTTTTTTTTACAGCACCTTTAACCTGTTATCCGGAAGCATTCATCTCTATTTCGACACATCTGCCATGCTGATTACCCTGACCCTGCTCGGAAAGACCATTGAAAGAAAAGCCAAAGATAGTGTTCAGGAAGATCTTGGCAATTTTTTTTCACTTCAACCCACCAAAGTCAAAATCATCAGCGATGAATTCCCGGTTGGCCGCTATGTCTCCGCAAAAGTTCTTGAAACAGGAGATATTTTCATAGTCCAGGAAGGTGAAATTGTTCCGGCAGACGGCCGCGTACTTGAAGGCTCAGGATCAATGGATGAATCATCGCTGACCGGTGAAGCCCTGCCCGTTCAACTCAAAGCCGGGGATCGCATCAAAAGCGGGACCCGTTTGATTCAGGGGACCTTGAAAGTCAAAGCTGAAGGTGTGGGGGATGAATCGACCCTGGGTCAGATGATTTCAATTATGGAACGCGCTTTGGGAAAGAAACTTCCCTTAGAGGGCAAGACTGATCAAATCCTGCGTTTATTTGTCCCTCTGATTCTCTTGTTTTCGGCGGCATCCGGTCTGGTTTGCATGGTTTCAGGGCTTTCATTGGAGAGTGCCCTCATCAGATCCGTTACGGTCATGGTGATCGCATGCCCGTGTGCCCTGGGTATTGCCATCCCCATGGCACGGGTTGCCGGAATTTCTCTGGCCGGAAACAAAGGCATCCTGGTTCGGGATTTCACGGCTTTTGAACAGGCTCAAACGATACATACCGTTGTCTTCGACAAAACCGGCACCCTGACCCAGGGGGACTGGACATTACTGGACGTGAGTGTTCAAAAGCCCTTTTCCAAAGATCAGGTTTTTTCCCTGGCCGCTGCCTTGGAGGAACATTCGGACCACTATATTGCAGCGGAAATCTTGAGACATGCCAAAAGGGCTTCACCGCTCGGGACGTCACTTGAATCCGTCCGTCATCATCAAAACGGTGTATCCGGAAAGCTTAAAGAACAAGACATCCGAATCGGATCCAAAGATTTTGTTGAAAAGAACCTGACATCGCCTTTGCATGTTTCGGAAGTCGGGCAAAAAGATGGGGCCTTGCAATCTAAAGTCTACATGAGTTATGGTAACCGATTGTGCGCGGTGTTTACGTTTGGTGATACGCTCAAAGACACGGCAATCAACACCGTTGAAACATTAAGGAATAAGGGTTACGACATCGCACTTGTTTCCGGAGACGGACATCAAACCACCCAGGCCGTCGGAGATGTGCTGGGCATACGAGATGCCTATGGAAACCGGACGCCTCTGGACAAGGCTGTTTTTGTCCAAAACCTTCAGGGAAACGGAAAAAAAGTGGCCATGGCGGGCGATGGGATCAATGATGCGCCGGCCCTTGTCCAGGCGGATCTGGCAATGGCTGTTTTTTCAGGAAGTCATTTGGGAAAAGAAGCGGCGGATATTACGCTGATGCAGGGAAATCCCGGTCAGATTCTCGAATTTTTCGATCTGGCAAAAATGGTGAACCAAAAGATTCATCAGAATTTCGCGTTTTCTATTTTGTACAACATCATCAGCATCCCCATTGCCATGAGCGGGCTGCTGACGCCCCTGATTGCCGTGTGTGCCATGCTCCTCAGCAGCTTGAGCGTTACCGGAAATACGTTGCTGTTGAAACGAAAGTACGCATCCACTACTCGGAATTTTTCAAGGAATTAATTTGCTATTGTGGTTGTTTTTTTGTATGAAAGCTACCGCAGGCAAAAGGCTTCTATATATTTTTTGTGTATTTTGTGGCAAAAATATTGTTATTGCCACCAAGGCACAAGGGCGCTAACTAATAATAACAAAATATATTCTTTGTGCCTTCGTGTCTTTGTGGTAAAAAATTATTCCGGATTTTATCCGGATTCGTATTGTCAAGGTCATTACTTATGATAAATTCTGATCATTTAAAATCCCGATCTCTGCTCATCATAATTGCCGGCGCTAAAGGTGCCGTGGGTTCTACCGTGGCAGCAGCCGTCGCCGCCATGCAAAAGAATCCCGATATCATTCTGCCCAGCCTGATTACCCGAAACAGTTTTGTCTACCTAGGTCCGCCCGAAAACATCACCATGGCAGGCTGGGATGCTCAATCGGCGAAACTTGTCGATTGCATCAAAAATCACGGGGTGCTGACGGATAACTTGTGGAAACCGCTTCAAAAAGATCTCGAAAACACACCCATTCTCCCATCACCGCCCAAGGATTTGGATCTGAAAGGTCAGGTGGCGCATCTTACAAAAGACATCCAAAACTTCAAAAAACAACATTCCAATGCCCTGCCGGTAATGATCAACCTGTTGCCGGCGTGCACTCGCTGCAACCTTGATACGGTTAAATACGTAGACGATCTCTATGCTGAGGTGAACCCTGCGAATTTTCCGGATCTGGCCTATGTATTGGCAGCTATTTTCTCTGAAATTCCGGTGGTGAACTTTTCACCCAATCGTCTGGAGATCCCTGTTGTGGTTCAAAAAGCCGTCGAACACCGGACTCCCATATCCGGGCGTGACGGCAAGACCGGACAGACCTATTTCAAAGTGGTTCTGGCCTCGGCGCTAAAATCTCGGAGTCTCTATGTAGACGGCTGGTACAGCCTCAACATTCTGGGCAACGCGGATGGAAAAAACCTTATGGATCCTGACCGGGCTGCCGGTAAGGTGGCCAATAAGACCGAACTGTTGGATGAGATTCTGGGGTACTCCGTGGGAGAGCATTACCAGGAGCCTACCCACAAGGTCCATATCGATTACTACCCGCCCCGGGGTGATGCCAAGGAAGCCTGGGACGTGGTCGATTTTCAAGGACTGTTCGGTCTTCCCATGAGTCTTCGCCTGAATATTCAGGGACGGGACTCCATTTTGGCTGCACCCATGGTTCTGGATCTGGCCCGCTGGATGGCAGCACTGAAAATGGCGGGACACTCCGGGTCTGTTCCGGAACTGGGATTTTATTTCAAAAAACCCATCGGCGAAAACCCCCCGCTGAGTTTTCAAGACCAGGTTCATCGCCTTCAGACGCTTGAAAAAGAATGTGACGAGAAGTGCCTAAAATTATAAGTGAACTAAAGTGAACTAAAGTTTGAAGTGAGCTAAAGTTAAGGAATTCTGCCAATTATATAAAATAATCGGAGCGAGCCGACTTCGCCATAGTGGCCTTCCCGGCCTTCGTAGCAACTTCGGCGGAGTAGGCTGGCTACGACGGCTGAAAGCGACTCCATAACTTTAGGCATTTTAGATCACTTTAGGCACTTTGAACTTGATAAAGGAAAGATTGATGATATTCGGATATTCTACCAACGCCTTTGTTAAATTCTCTCTTGATGAATCTTTGGAAAAAATCGCTGCCTTGGGTTTTCGCGGCGTTGAAATTATGGGTGACCGCCCCCATCTCTATCCGCCGGACTTTGAGGCAGCGGATCTGGCCCGCATCAAAGAAAGTCTCAAAAAACACGATATGAAAGTCACCAACCTGAACAGCTTTACGCTCTTTGCCGTGGGCGACACCTATCTTCCCTCCTGGATCGAGCCGGAAAAAGAACGGCGGGACATTCGCATTCAGCACACCCTCGATTGTCTGAAAGTTGCAAAGGAACTGGAATGTTCCAACATTTCCATCCCGCCCGGCGGCCCTTTGAACAACTTGTCACGAAAAGATGCCATGAGTTTGTTTTACAAAGGGCTCGAACAGGTGGCCCCCCTGGCTGAAGAACTGAACGTAAACATCCTTGTGGAACCCGAGCCGGACCTGTTGATGGAAAATACGAAAGAGTTCAAGTCGTTTATCAAGGATGTCCAATCGCAGATGGTGGGGCTGAATTTTGATATCGGCCATTTTTTTTGTGCCGGCGAGGACCCGGCAGAGGCCTTTGAAGCACTTTTTGAATACGTTGGCCATGTGCATTTAGAGGACATTGCCGCAACCAGGGTTCACCATCATCTCATTGCCGGGCATGGCGTGATTCGGTTTCTCGACATCTTCAAAACCATGATAAAGCTGAAATACCAGGGCGACATCAGCCTGGAACTCTATCCCTATACTGACACCCCTGAGCCGGCCGGCCGGGAAAGTCTCGAATATTTGCGTCCTATTTTTAATGAGTCCGGTCTGAACATTTCGTAGAGACTTGATTTTTTACAAAGATTTATATAAAATCTACCTGTAGCTCTTTCTTGTTGGTCGTAGCTGAAAGCGAAGACCAATGAAATCGATTTGTTTCAAAGGACGAAACAATTACGGAGGGAATCAATATCATGGATATGAATCGGAAAATCGTTAAACGATTAACGACAAATGAAGATATAGACGACGGCTATGTGCAAGCCGATATGTCTGAATTGATATCTTTGATTTGGGAAATTACCTCAGATGTATGGACATTTATAAGGGAACAAGATGTTAAACAAAGATTACAAAGAAATGTTGCAGTTGTTATTGGAAGAACACGTTGATTTCATTCTGGTTGGCGCATATGCATTAGGTGCCCATGGATATCCGAGAGCCACAGGGGACATCGATATTTGGGTTAAAACAGATGAAATTAATTCAATAAATATATATAGAGCTTTGGAAAAATTTGGGGCGCCATTGGATCAAATAGAAGTCAATGATTTTGCAAATGAAGGGATTGTTTTCCAAATAGGTGTGACACCTCGAAGGATTGATATTATTACCCATATCGATGGTGTTTCATTTGATGAAGCTGATGAAGATAAAATAATTGTTGAGGTTGAGGGTTTAAAGCTGCCGATCCTTTCATTTGACAAACTTATTAAGAACAAATTATCAACCGGAAGAGAAAGAGACGAATTGGATGTAAAATTGATGAAAAAACGGATAAAAGCATAATTATACAAGCCGGAACGTTTTCTGCTACCCACAATAATCTATTCTAATAAGCTTCAATTAAAATTCAAATACAGAAATTTTAAAGCATGCACAGAAAAATGTGCATCAATGCACATTTTTCTGTGCATGCTTAATTTTTTTATCTTTTCTCAAAGTCCAATCCAACCTGATTTAAACGTCTGAGAATATCTGTCCAATCCAACCTGATGGTTTAAAATCCTTTTAAAATAAATCATTTGAACGAATTAAGATAAGAAAGCTTCCCTCGAATTCTGCTGGTTTTAAGAGAAAAATTTTTTTGGCACAGGTGTTGCAAAAGTATTTCTTTAAATCGGAGTTTTTCGGCAAACTCGAAAATCGCTCAACTCAGGTCTAAATTAAACGATTTGTCTGTCTCCTAGGTGGCTTATTTATTTTTTTATACAATAAGCAAGAAAATCAGACGATTAATCTCCTCTTCTTTTCAGACATACTAATTTACGCTTCAATCTCATCTCCCGTACAAGGTTAATAGCTGGTTGAAATCATATAGACTTTAAGATGTCATTTTTCAATCTTAGTTCACTTTTGCACATTTTTCAGGGCAGGGATGCACATTGTTATCTACATCTATACTGAGGATTCGCTTTATCTGACAGGGAAAATCTCACAGCTTCGATGCCGCTTGAGCTTCTTAATCATACATAATGAAAAGGAGGTCCATTATGGGCGTGATGATGCAAGGCTTTTACTGGGATTGTCACAAAGAGGAAAACCGTATTGAAAAATGGTGGGTCCATCTGAAAGAAAAAGTACAGATCCTGAAAAACGCTGGTTTCACGGGTCTCTGGCTTCCTCCGGCACACAAGGCCGATCAACGCCACGGGATGGGCTACGATCCCTTTGATTTCTTTGATCTGGGCGAATTCGACCAGCATGGCGGCATTCCAACCGGTTTTGGCACGCGGCAGCAATTAGTTGATCTGATACAAGAATGCCATGACAACGGCATTCAGGTTTATGCAGATGTTGTTTATAATCACTGTAGCGGCGGTGACCCGGAGCAAAATCCGGATACCGACACCCAATTCTATACCAAATTTACGCCTGCAAGCGAGAAATTCCCACGAGACTATTCTTGCTTTAATCCTAGCAGATATGAATCTTACGATGGACACGACCGCTTCGGCGGTTTTCCGGACCTATGTCATCGTCATCCGGAAGTCTACCGATGGCTGCTTGAACATGCACGATTTTTGGTCGAAGAAATCGGTTTTGACGGATTCCGCTTTGACCTTGTCAAAGGTTATGGCACGTGGATCGTAACCGCTCTCCTTGAATACCGATATCGGCCAAAAGACGGACGCCAAAATGTTACCGAGAATGGTTGGAAATACCTTCGACCCTTAGGTTTAGGTGAATCCTGGTCCGGCACTCGAGAGATTACCGAGTGGCTCGATTCTTCCAACTCATGGAGCGACAATCCGGTCGCTGCCTTTGACTTTCCGCTTCGATACAGGCTCAAAGATCTTTGTGATAAGTTTGGCTTTTCTCTGCACGAACTCATCAAACCGGGTGCCCTGTTTATTGATCGTCCGTTCAACGCGGTTACTTTTGTCGATAATCACGACTTCCGAGACGACACAAACCCACCCATTATTTCAGACAAAATGCTTGCTTATGCCTTTACGCTTACCCATCCGGGGTATCCGTGTGTTTTTTGGAAGGACTATTTTACATACAACCTGGCCCTTCCGGGACAACCCAGCGGGATTGATGCTTTGATAACCGCGCACGAAGGATACGCCGGCGGCGATATAATAACCCGGTTTATCAGTGACGACCTCTATATAATGGAAAGGCTCGGTTGGGGCGATCAACCGGGTCTGATATTTATTCTTAACAATCGGGGCGATGGCTGGCAGGGGCGATGGGTGCAAACCCATCAAAGCAACACACTTTATGAACCGATAGCCTGGCGAGGACACGCAACTATGGATACGCCGTTAAGCAGCCGCAGCGAACACGATGGCCGCGCACATTTTTGGGCGCCGCCGCGTGGCTATACCGTATATGTAGCGAAATAAAGAGGAACGGAGGTGGTATCGTATAAAAAGTGCATTTAGGCAGCGAAAGGGAGTGTTGATATTTTAACAAAACAAAAAAGGAGGCCATTGCTATGAGTGATTCTATAGAAAAATTAGGAATGGGGTGGCTCCCGGATTATCCTGATTATCGGGATTATACGATTGATCATAAAGACATAAAGCCAATGGTAAAAGAAGTAGGTGTAACAAATCCTTCAAAGGTGAGCATCCCCGAATCAAAAGATCTTAGAACATGGTGTTCACCCATTGAAAATCAATTTTCAATTGGATCATGTACTGCAAATGCCGGCGTTGGAATTATTGAATATTGCGAGCGCAGGGCTTTGGGCAAATATATAGATGCATCGAGGCTCTTTCTTTACAAGGCGACAAGAAATCTGCTCCATTGGAATGGAGATACAGGGGCGTTCCTCCGAACGACAATGGGAGCTTTGGTGCTATTTGGAGTTCCACCTGAAGAATTTTGGCCATATACAATTGCCGATTTCGATAAGGAGCCTTCTGCGTTTTGTTATGCCTTTGCCCAAAATTATCAAACCATCAAATACTTCCGGCTCGATCCTCCTGTAACAAAAAAAGATGTACTTCTTAAAAGAATCAAAACACTCATTGCTTATGGTTTACCCTCCATGTTTGGGTTTACCGTGTACAACTCTATTGGTCAAGCCGGGGGTGACGGAAAGATTCCATATCCATGTCCGGGAGAAAAAATCGCAGGTGGCCACGCAGTTGTCGCGGTTGGATATAATAACAATATGAAGATTAAGAATACTATCTGTGGAAAAGAGACTACCGGAGCATTACTTATCCGAAATTCATGGGGTGCCGGATGGGGTGATAATGGTTATGGATGGTTGCCGTATGATTATGTTCTGGATGGTTTGGCAATTGATTGGTGGACTGTATTGAAGAGCGAATGGGTTAATACGGGACAATTTAAGCCTTAAGTGCGAAACAAAAAGGTTTGAGTGAGGGAATGGGGTCGGATCTTATATATATTATTGATAATTAAGATGCGGCTATTCGGGGTTTTCTCATCTCCTCTTCACACTCATACTAATTTTGGCTTCAATTGAAACTCCCGTACCAGGTTAACGGCAGATTGAAAACATTTAGACTTTAAGATGTCAGTTTTCAATCTTGGTTCGCTTTTGCACATTTTTTAAGGCAGGGATGCACAAAATTTTGTGTATTATTAAGAACTAAAATTTTCTTACCAGAAGATATTCCTGAAATTTTGAGGGCGATATTCGATTTTTAATCCATTTTTATAGACGATATCGAGCCGACTCAGAAAGTGCTGACAATCATACAGACACCCAGTTTGAACAGAATTGAACCTATTAAAAGGAGACCAACATGATCGAACTGTCGATGCCTCTGTCTAAAAACTTTACTTTAGGTGAGTTGTTGTGTTCGCCCACCGCTGAGCGAGATCGGCAGCTCAAGGCCGAGCAGGAGAATCCTCCCGATGAGATTCTCAACAACCTTCAATATTTGGTGGAGACCGCCCTACAGCCGATTCGGAGCCGCATGGCTTTTCCGATACGCATCAGCTCCGGGTATCGCTGTCTATTGCTTAACAAAATGGTTGGCGGCAGTGCTACTTCTCAGCACTGCCGCGGCGAGGCGGCCATCGAAAAATCTTCACATAGCTTGCGGGTGTATGCGTTTGATCAGGCTCGAACCTTTCGACGCAAGGCGCTTCGAAACGTCAGGGAAGAGAACAAAGATAACTGCATCGATCGGGTAATACCGGTGTTTTCAGCTCTGATCGATTGCGACGAGAAGAATATATACCATCGAAACCATGGACAACTTGCATTTGCCTATAAGGATCAGAAAGTCGCCGATTGGACCAAGGCCAAAGAGGAGTTGACCATCGCAATGGAAATTCGTGACAAAAACAAGATTGGCGGGTTTTTTGTGTACGAGTTCAACAGGGCGCTGTGTCGCATTAAAACCGGCGACAAACTGGAAGAGATCAAAAATGATTTGGAAGTTGCTCTTTCCGGTCCCAAGATCCGGGATTGGGTGAAAAAACCAAGCCAGGTTTATGCTCCGGACCTGGTCCAGTGGCTGAAAACAAAACGGGAGTCGCTCAAAGATTGGATCAAAGAGCGTGATATCGAGGTTCCGGAATGATGCCGGCGTCCTTCATTGCCGGGCAGCACGCCATATGTATGCTTTCTTTCCCACATATTTTATTTGCAAGAGTGGAAGAAGATAAGATCGAGAACATTTATATCTGAAAGGAGGAATGAAGATGGATACTGAATTCCATTATTACATGACAGGAATAATTGCAAAAGCAGCGGGGTTCAGTGACGATGAAGCCAAGGCTATTGCAACGGCTTCAGAATATGTTGATGAAAATGATGTGTGTTTGAAAATAGAGGATCGGTCAGGAGGTGAAGCATATGAAAACTATATTTCACAGACAATGAACATTTTGAAACCCAAAAGAAAATTAATGAGGATATACCCTGTATTTCACTTTGTGCCTGGAGAGCCTATGGATGAAGGGGCATACCGATGCGATGGTAAAATGCATTTATTAAACACGACACCTGATAATGAAATAGCCAATAAGATGATAGATTTGTCCTTCAAGGCCTCTGAAGATACGAGACTCTATCGTATAGGGATAGCCACCCATGCATATGCTGACACATGGGCCCATCAGAATTTTGTTGGCTGGTATGACTTTTTTAATGACATAGCACTGGATGTTAAGCCTGATATCGGGCATGCCAACGCCGAGCGTCATCCAGATTGGCCTGCCCATCGTTGGGAAGATGCGCGCCTTGTTAATGATGAAATTGACAATACAGAACGTTTCCTTGATGCTGCTAAAAAAATTTACGGGAAATATCAAAAGTATAATAAGCAAATGAACAGAAAAGCGAATACCGGATGGAAAACATTAAACAGTCAATTGATCAATGCAATGGGGGAGTCATTTTCTGGAAGTTACAACTATGGACGTGAAGATCGCATAAACCGTTACAGGGAACTGGCACCGTGGTTGGGCGACTTTGATGAATCCGAATGGTTTGAGGATGCAATAGACATAAAAGTGCGGGGATTAAAAGACTCTGAAAAGGGATTGCTCTCAATGTTCACCATGCTGCGTGACAAGCTTTATTGGAAAGAGGGGGTGAACAAAGAAAAGACGCACTGGTACAGGTTTCAAGAGGCGGTTAAAGAACATCAGGCAAAGGCAATGGAAGATCTTGACATCCTGTTTGCCAAAATGGGGATTAACCTTCACCACGTATAAAATTGTATTGACTAAAATTTAATCAGGCACTTACAAAATTGTAAGCATGATCAAATCTTATAGCCTTGCAGATTGCGATATGGAATGGATATCTTTTAAACGATCACGACTTGATATTTACGGTTTAAATTTGATATCTATTGGTTTTAATAGATTTCGTGTCGTGGCAAGAAAGCACAGGTTTTGACAAGTCCGAATTTCGTGAGGTACTCTCAATATAACACCATTGCGACACATAGTTGCATATTTTGACTGTTCAGCGGAGGCATTAAGCTCCCGGTGGAACAAATGGCGATCAGGAGTGGTTCGATAATTGACCATGAATAATGTAACCCAGTTCAGTCCATAAAAATATACAATAATCTAAAAGCTTCAGACTGTTCACAGTTTACAGAGTTTCGGAAAGGTTTTACCAATTCCAGTATCCTTTATAAGCATATTAAAATATAGGATTTATTTATGACCCTAAAAAATATTATTATAACTTTTTTAATCCTTTTTGCTATCGGTGCTTTTTTTATTATATTTGAATTGTTGGCACCACCCCCACCTGCTGATGTATTACTTGATGGCAATTTAACAAAAGTCCAGGAAAAGACACTTGATATCTCAATCGATCTCTCTCGATTATTCATGTCATGGAGCATCGCGTTGATAGGCGCAATTGGATATTTTCTTAAACTTCATGGCCAAGGTTCAGCAAGACTAACTCGTTCCCAATTATTATCAATTGAAGTTGTAATTATTCTATTAATTATTTCCCTATATTTCGGCCATCTATCTATTACTTCTTTGATTGAATCTCTATCTTTCGATGTCCTTTCACTATCTGATGGCCCTCATATATTGTACGAATCTCTTCAATACCTGTCTTTTCTATTTGCATTAATTATATTCGGCGGCTTTATACATTTTACTTACTGGAAACCTAATAAGAAGGAGGTATGAAAAATGCTACCGTCTTTTTTCATTCATCGCAAGTCTATAATCAAAAGTCCAAGTAGATGTGTATACTTCATAGCTGCAACACTTGTCTTTCTCCTTACAAACACGAATTTAGTTTTTTCCCAAAATTCGGTTCCCGTCCTTTTCTCTGGGCCAATAGAAAGAAGTCCCTATAAAATTTATCTTGACGGATTATTCGTTGGTAATATGGGAGACGCAATAAACGCGCCACTCGGGCAACATTCTGTCATAATAAATGGTCCTTATGGTGCGAAATTGAATATGAACCTTAATTTTGGAATTGGGTGGATTAGTAATAGTGGAGTCGTTTTGCAACAACCAGGTTGCTGGGACAATCTTAAGTATGTTGAATCTTGGTCTTGGCATTATGAACCACTTACCGATCGAACAATTATTCATATTGAGCAACCCGTAATTGGCATGCGTAGTAAAAGAAAGCCATGTCCAAGATATAGACTAAAGATGTTTCGAAGTCTCGGGAAAGTTAAAATATCATTTAAATCTAAACCTGATAAAGCGATAATAATGATAGATGGAAAAAGGAAAGGGACAACACCTAAAACTCTTGGAGTGATTTATAGAGAAAATACAAATCTTATAACAGTTGTCGTTAGAAAAGAAGGATATATAAACTTTATTCGCCAGCTTAGACCGCCTTTTCCCGATGAAAAGGATTATGAGTGTATCTTACGTCCTTTTTGATACATGACTTGAGTTTAACTACGGCATTACAGGCAGCTCCAACATAACGGGAATAGGCTTCAATTACCGATAGCTGCTATCGAACAAAAACCCGGCCATGCCTAAATATCTTGTGTTCCAAAGATATATGAAAAAGAACCAACCTTTTGATCAGTACTGGAGAGCACACATCTCTGACCCATTTTAATTCTTGGCTAACTCAAAGTGCCCCACGAGCGCTCTTTTAATAGGAGAAAAAAATGAAGTTACCAATAATTGGTGATATTGTAACCACAAAAGAAGCATTGGAGTTGTGCCGATATTTTGATCTCGATTATCTGGTTAAACGTATTGAATCCAATCCAGCGAGCTATAAAGACTGGAAGTTCGACGGATGTTCGGGCTTACCGGATGAATTGATGGGGTTATTCACCGGGTGCAATTGGGAAGATATCACCTATAAATGTTGTCTGCCGCATGACCTTTGTTACGGTTATGGTGCACTTGGAAGTAGAGCTGAGAGAAAACGGGTCGATACCAAATTTTACAGCGACCTGGTGAACAAAGCGGGAATGAATGAATGGACCGCCTCTGCTTTTCTTGCAGCGGTTCGGGTAGGCGGCGCGGAAGTATTCGGACTGTCATTTTCATGGGGATTTGCCCATAAAAATTAATCCGGCACTTATAAAATGCCAAGCATGATCAAATCTGATAACCTTTTAGATTGCGGCATAGAATGGATATCTTTAAAATGATCGTGTCTTGATATTTACAGTTCAAGTTTGAAATCTATTGGTTTTAATGAATTTCATGTCGGGTCTCAATATGTCTGTAATTTCAATAAGTCTTTGATTTTTACAAAAAATTGTTTGATATGAGATACTTTTTGAAATCCTTCATGGGGATCTTTCTAATTTATGAGCGAATCAATATTCAATATTGGGCGTTAGATAGAAATGTCATAACCGACAGTATCTCACATGCAACTATATGAGAGGAGGAAAAGCGATGATTCTAGCGACATTCAACGTCGAGAACTTGTTCGAGAGGCCGGCCGCGATGAACCTGCCAAAATGGTCGGACGGACGGAAAATTTTGCAGGATTTCCAGGAACTGAACGATCTGATCTCGAGAGCAACGTATACCGCTGTTACAAAGAAAAAGTTGCTCACAATAATGGATCGCAATAAAGGACTGTTGACTCAGGGCAAGAGCAAGTTTATCAGAATGCGCGAGGTGCGCGGCAAGCTGGTTTACAAGCCTGCCGGCAAACCACGTGAAATCAGGTACAATGGGCGCGCCGAGTGGATCGGTTGGTTCGAATTGGTCGAGGACCAAGTCAACGAGATTGCCATCGACAATACGGCGCGCATAGTGAAAGAGATCGACGCAGATATCCTGTGCGTGGTGGAGGCAGATAATCGGATTGCCCTCACACGCTTTAACAAAACTGTGCTAAAGGGAGTGGGCGGGACACCGTACGAACATGTGATGCTGATCGATGGAAACGACGAGCGGGGCATCGACGTCGGTATCCTGACGCGTGGCCAATTCCTCATCGAGTCCATGGTCAGCCATGTGGATGATCAGGATTCGAAAGGTAAGATTTTTAGCCGCGACTGCGCGGAGTACCGAATGAAGCTCCCCAGTGGGGATAAGTTCCTCGTCATGATCAACCACTTCAAGCCGAAGGGGTTCGGTTCGCAGTCTACGTCCAACGCCAAACGTAAACGACAGGCTATGCGCGTGCGTAGCATTTACGAGGATCGGCGGTCCGAAGGCTGGGACCTGATCGCAGTGTTGGGAGACTTTAACGACACTCCCGAAAGTGATCCGCTGAAGCCACTGCTGAAGAGTGGTTCGGACTTGATCGATATAATGGCACATCCTAAGTTCGTTGGTGACGGGCGACCGGGAACTTATGCCAACGGTACCAAGTCCGGCAAGATCGACTACATCCTGCTCTCACCGGCTCTCAGCAATCGCGTGATATCAGGCGGCATTGAGCGCCGCGGCGTCTGGGGTGGTAAAAACGGCACACTCTTCCCGCACCTTCCTGAGATAATAAAGCCAATCGACGCGGCTTCGGATCATGCCGCGGTCTGGGTTGACTTCCAGTAAGAGACTTCGTTATTTGGAAGCCGGAATATTTCCACCTGGCAAGGCATGGAAGATCTTGACATCCTGTTTGCCAAAATGGGAGTCAACCTTCACCACGTATAAAATTGTATTGGCTAAAAATGGATCATCTCCAACTAAATTGGAGAAGAACCCATTTTTTTAACATCCTTGACATCTTAGGTTAAATGTGCGAAAAAGCATATGATTTAAGATAGTTGCTTTAACCTTAAACAAAGGGATGGCTTATGATGGTATAAGAAGCCCCGTTTCTCACAGAGAGAGGCGGGGTTTCTCTTTTGATTGGATACCGATTAGATATCACAAAGGCAGCTATAATCCATGTAATGGCAAGCTGAAGTTTGAAACAATGAAAATTTATTTGAAAGGAAGACGTTACTATGGCTAATGGTACTGTAAAATGGTTTAGCGATAAAAAGGGCTTTGGTTTCATTGAACAAGAAGATGGTCCGGATGTCTTTGTTCATCACTCAGGAATCAACTCTGAAGGCTTTAAATCCCTCAAAGAAGGTGACCAAGTTACCTTTGACATCAAGCAAGGGGAAAAAGGTCCTGCCGCTGTAAATGTAACTGTAGTATAGATAATGGTTCTGAGGAAAAAGGGCATTCCATGGATTTATGATGGAGTGCCTTTTTCATTTTTTATGGTATATGTAATGAATGAAATTCAGTTTCAGATTGCACTTCTGGCAAGTAACCACAGGTATTGACAAGATGTACGAAACCGCTTCGCGGTAGCCTTCTGACTTGATAGGCATCAACCCTTCCCGACCGTCCTAATTCACCGGCCTACCTCATGGATTATTCCC
>Ga0307425_1001128_pt1 | contig 16294 bp, 7 predicted proteins | sample SalMarWE160330MG_FD_202152 | JGI IMG/M metagenome (GOLD analysis project Ga0307425, IMG submission 202152) | Salt marsh sediment microbial communities from the Plum Island Ecosystem LTER, Massachusetts, United States - WE1603-30 | ecosystem: Environmental > Aquatic > Marine > Intertidal zone >... | reverse complement strand
CGTTATGCCCGGTCTGGCTTTATTGGAGACCATACTTAGAAACCATGCCGTGAACAACATAGACCATCCGAAAGCAACATGGGGGGTGACCTACGGCAATCCAATATGGGAGGAGATACAACAGGCCGCATCACTGGTCCCGCCGAGTTTTTTATTAAACCTGGCGCTCAATAAGGACAAGAAGATCACAGCCGTCTTTGCAGGCAACTTTCACAAAGCACACGAGCGAGGTTGTGACTATGTAAGGAAAAACGCAATGGTCGCCGTGGAGAAACCATACGACATCGTCATTACCAGCAATTCAGGATATCCATTGGATATAAATCTATACCAGGCCGTGAAAGGTATGAGTGTAGCCGCCCAAATCGTCGCCGAGGGCGGCAGCATTGTGGTCGCAGCCGACTGCAGGGAAGGTATCCCGGCCCATGGAGAGTATGGCAGGTTGCTATGTGAAGCCGGGTGCCAGGATGCTCTCCTGAGAAAAATCCATGAAAAGGATTTCGTGAGACAGGATATGTGGCAGGCACAGGTTCACAGCATGATTTGCCAGAAGACAGATGTGTACTTCCACAGCCGCAATCTCAGCGATGAGCAAATTAAGCGTGCTTTTCTCAAACCGTGCTCAAAAGTTGAAGACACTATTGAAGAGCTTCTGCATAAATACGGAAGAGATGCTTCTATTTGTGTTCTTCCTGAAGGCCCCCAGACAATACCCTATATCTCGGGACAGTCTTGCGTGAGATGATATATCATCGTACGAACTAAGCTTTCAGCTGAATTTCATCCGTTCATAGTTGACAGATATCGGTCATATTATTACACTTTTTAGTACTCTTGAGCTGTTCAGGAAGTTTGTTTTGGTGTCATGTTATACTTAAAGCGTTTAGGAGGTCATATGGCCAGGATTGTAAATCGCCGTGGATTCATAAAACGGTCTTTAGCAGCCTCCGCCGGCCTGACATTGGCGGTAAGACATAAGAAACCTGCTCTTGTTGCCGGGCCTGCCGATCAGAGAGCCGATGAAAAAGTTCCATCTGGCCGGCAGAGCACCAATTTCGATATGCCGATGGGTAAGATCAGGCATGTCGAGATCAGCCGTTTGATTTGCGGCGGCAATCTAATCATCGGCAGCGCACATGATCGTGATTTGATTTACGTTGCTTCGTTGATGAGGCACTACTTTACCGACAGAAAGATAATCGAGACGTGGCAGATATGCGAAGAATGCGGTATTAACACTATGATAGGGCCTGTCAACAGTCCCTACGCATTTGGTGAGGATCCAACCATTCGTGTGTATAACCGTTACCGTAAGGACTTGGGCGGGCAGATTCAGTGGATTGCTCAGACATATCCCAAAACTTATGACCTTACCGGCTCGATTCAAACGGCCATTGATAACGGTGCCGTCGGTGCCTTTGTGCATGGCGGTATCGGTGACAATTGGGTCCGGAATAACCGGGTGGATCTGTTGGCCAAAGTCTTCGAGTTTATCAAGAAAAATGGGCTGATTGCCGGTTGTGCATGTCACTCAATTGAAGTACCGGTAGCCCTTGAAAGAGCTGGCGTCGATGTTGACTTCTATATGAAGACCCTGCACAGCGGTGACTATTGGTCGGCCACACCAAAAGCCGAGCGCCCCGAACATGGACTGCCTCCCCACGACAACATGTGGTGCACCAAACCTGAAGAAACAATCGAGTTCTTCAGAGGCGTCAGCAAGCCGTGGATTGCCTTTAAGATTTTAGCCGCCGGCGCCATAGAACCGCAGAAGGGCTTTAAATTCGCGTTTGAAAACGGAGCGGATTTCGTCAATGTCGGCATGTTCGACTTCCACGTTCGCCAGGATGCAATTATTACACATGACATTATTGATGAAATTAAGCGTACGGATCGCACCCGGCCATGGATGGGATGAAACATTGAATCCTCTATGAAGCCAGGCCTGTCATGTCTATAGTTGGCTTTGTTTGGCTTGGTTTTTTAAATTAGCCACGAATAAAGATAATAATCATTTTCTTAAACTGCTGATGAACGCAGATTAACGCGGAAAAAAAGTCAATTGTCAATAATAAACCTATCCTGAGCAAAATCCAAAACAATCTCCGTGGGACGGCGTCCTTTGTGCGTATTGCGTAGTGCGTATCGCATATTATGTGCAGTGGATAGCGTTTTAGGATTCTCGATGTAATTTCGACCGTAGGGCTGCCAACGGCAGGCCGGAGCAAAGTGGAGAGCCCCGAAGGGAAATCTATTGGAATCCTGATATTTCCTTCTGAATCCGCGTTTTCTTCACTTTTTTTCGCCTTTTTTCACTTTTTTCAAAATTCGAAGGTAACAATTTCCACTTCACAAACGTTGTGGCTGTGTATAGTGAATGGTCGTTAGTTTTTGGCTTTATTGATTTGTGTAATTATGCTTTTGATCTTGCCATTGCTGTTAAGCTCCTTTCCGGGTCAAGATCCCCGAGTATGGAGCTTAAATCGCTGACTTGGGCCAAATGCCTCGTTCTGTGCCGCTTCTGCTGACGGGAGACAATGGATACTTAGGGGGGATTGTCGGCACTATCTGTTGCCGGTGAGGTCAGCAAAGCGCGTTTGGACGCTGTAGAGCGAAGATCGGGCTGTAATGAACAGAGTTCTGCGGTCCCTGCCACCGAAGATGAGGCAGGTGGGGCGCTGAGGGATTTCGATAGTGTCGATGTGTTTGCCGGAGGGATCAAAAACAAGGATCTGGCCGGCAGCGATATATACATTGCCACGCGCATCTACTGCGACGTTCTCGCCCCCTTCCTGGACAAACAGCTTCGGCTCAGTGAGCGCCCCCTCGGACCCAACTTTGAAGGCCCATGTCTTCAGTTCTGCTTCATTGGTGACGTAGAAGATTTGTCCTGCCATGGCGGGCGCTATCCGGAAGGCGCGCAAAAGGTCCACCATCTTGGTGCCCCATTGAACGGCCCCGGTAGTGAAGTCTCGACCGGCGGGAATGAAGGTGGTTCCGTCGGGCGAGACATAGTGAAACGGCTTCTGCTGGGTCGAATCCCGCCTGAATCCGCTATCGCCCATCCATCGATTTACCGGGAGGACCGATACCATTCCCGGGCGCTGCTCTGCGGGCTGAGGCTTGAGGGATACGATTTTACTATCGTTGATATCCGGATTGAATGCCAGTACTGTCCCATCGCCTTCATATGCGACTACCATCAGATTCCCCGCTTTGTCAAAAGCCAATTGAACGGGGTGCTGGGTAATTTTACGGACCAGCTCCACTCGATGTTTCTCCTGCGACCATCGGTAGATGCAGTCCTCGCGCGCATCTGCAAAATAGACGTCGCCCTTGCTATCGACAGCCGCACCGGCAATATTTGAGAATCCTCCGGAGAGCTTTTCTACTTTGGCTCCATCGGCAATAACTATCGAACCTTTTGGGGGCCGTGCCGGGGCCGGACCTCCTGAAATGTCCAATACCGCCAGCTCGGTATCGCGGATTTCGATATCGGCGGTTGCCTCGAAAATAGTGCTGTCGAATGAAACCTTGCTGTTGCTGTAGCAGTGAAGGTTCCTGAAGCGAATATCGCTCGAATTGCTGACTTTCACCGCGTATGGGAACGGCACAAAGCAACTGATCACTCGGTAGAAAAAGGTGTTTGCAAATTGGATATTGCTGGAACGGTCGATCTCCAACGGCAGGGCCTTGGGGCCTTCTTCTCGTTCCTCCTCGAATTGCAGAGCGTAGAATCTCCAGTTCGAGGCGTTGCGAATGACCATCTCGTTGCTCACATGATGCTCGATGGACATGGCGTAAATCCGGCCGCTGGTTGACGTATCGGAAATCTCCATTCCGGAGCTTGCGTATGGGCTTGGTGTCCAAATGTCCTTGAAAGTTCCGCCGCCCCCGTTAGTGACCCACAGGCTGGTATGCTGACTGTTCCAGGCGTCGCGATTGCCCAGTCGGCCGAAACGGCCTCTCTGTCCCGGGATTGTGGTTCCGTGTCCACCATGGAAACGGACATCGTTTATCATGGAATCCGCCCCTGCCATCCATTTCACACCGACGGCCCGTGCGTTGATCGCGCCGGTATAGACACCGATACCTGTGATGATATTGGTCCCGCCCTGTGGAGCCTCGATGACGGGCATGGGCAGCCCCTGTCCCTGAAAGGCGGAGGTTCCGTCCGACACATTGATCACGGTGGTCGAGGGATTGAGCCCGATCAAAACGGTGTTCGGCCGAAGTTTTAGAGTGTCACTGACGCAATACCATCCCATCGGCAGGTAAAGCGTTCGGTGCTGCGCGATAGCTTTCTTAAGAGCTGCTGTGTCGTCGGTCCGGCCGTCGCCCTTCGCTCCCAGCGTCCGAACATTGACCCAGGTTGCGCCATCCGGAAGACCGGGAATGTCAGACTTCACTGGAGCAGGCAGCGTGGCTGCTTCGCGGGCCTCGAACGTTGTACGGATCTGCCGGGCGGCACCCATGCCGGTGATATGCAGGCCATGGCTGAACTGCTCGACCACGTAAGCGGAGGCGATGCCAGCGATTGTCTTGCCGGTTTCCCGGAATTTGGCGAAGACCGGAACATCCCGGCAGACGATGTTCTGGAGATTAATCTGGGTCCTGGCATTGTTCTGGTTGCTGATAATGAGAGCCGGGCCGGTGATGTTCTCAAGACGTGCATTATTCAGCCAAAGCTCGTCGGGTTTGTCAGGGACAATAGAGACGGCGGTGGGCACATTTTTGAAATGAGGCCGCACCACCGCAAGTCCGGCCTCATCGCAACTGATTGCTGCCTCGCTCTGTCCATCGAATGTACAATCAATGACTAAAATGGGCCATCCGGGAGCGGACCTTTTGGTGATGATGCCGACCTGACCTCCATGAAAGTGGAGGTCCTCGACCTCGTTACCGATATCTTTCAATCCAGCTCGGGCCGAACCAAGCCGCAAGTCCATGTGCGAAAGATAGCAGTGCTGCGCGACATGGAAGCGGACGGCGATGGCCGCAGGATTGCCGGGGGCGATCTCGATATCGATATTACTCATGGCGCTGTAGAACGTGCCGGCGCCGCCATCCCGTGGAGGGCCACCGTTTCTGCCGAATCCTCGCCCTCCCGAGAAGAAAAACATATACTTCTCGGTTCCTTCCTGGAAACCTGGAGTATTTTCGCTTAGGGTAAAAACCGGCCGTACGTCACCATATCCGATCAGACGTACGCCGGGCCAAACGTAGATGGTTTTCGTGAGCCGGTACATCCCCTCCGGAATGAACAAAACTCCGGCTCCGGTGCTCGACGCGACCTTGTCAATCGCCTGTTGCAGCGCTAATGAATCATCGCCGATTCCATCACCATGGACTGGAAAATCCTCCGGCGTCAGGTAGATTGCCGCCGGGTCGTTTAGACGTGAACTGTAAAAAGAGGCCCCGCTGCTAAGTCCTGGTGATCCGACAATACTCATGAAGCAAAGCCAAATTAGCAGAGATTTCAGACTCATATTATATTCCTGCAAATAGTAGTGTTATTGATTTGACGAGAGAGCCAATCTGTATCTGGTAAACATTTACAATGCTCCGTCATGACCCTGAAGCTGAGGATCAGGGCGCAGCGAATACAATTCTCTTGAAGGGTATCTCACCACTGACTACATCGCAGAAGGGCTTGCCATCCTTGACGCCGACGTGGCCGTAGCCGGTGGCGGTGCATATGAATGCCTTGAAGTCCCCTTTTAGCGGCGGCTGGATATATAAGATATGTTCCACGGCGTCGTACCTGGCGCCACTATAGGCGCCCAGCAAAGCGTAGCTGGACATAGCCCGTGCATACCAGTGGCCGCATTCGTATTCGTTGAACGGATTACGGGAGCGTCCATCGTACCTGTCGCGCGCTACGCGAACGATATCGAGACCTTCATCGACCATGCCGCGAAGAATCAGATGCGACGCCACCTGATACTCAATGCCGGTCCAGACTTCGTTGCTGTAGACGAACGGCAGAGACGGCATCCCGCCCTTCGGCCAGGTGCAGAGCAGCAAGCCTCCATCATCGCCCATAGCATAGCCGGGACGCTGTGGATTCGCATGTTCCGAAAGATCCTTCTTGAGATTGTATTTGTGAATGCTCTTCAGATGGCTGTCTACCTTGCCCTGATCCAGTACCTCTCCGAGTCCGCAGACCCTTGCCAGCCAGGAGCCCAGCACGCCGTCGGAAAGGCAGCCTGTGCCGTACTGGTACTTGGGTCCTTCGGCCTTCAGTAATTCCAGGGCCTCAGGTGTGTAGCTCCTTTGCATGCTCTGTACCTCAATAGGACTGCCTGCTCGAAGTCCTTCCGTCTGGATTTGCTGATAGAAGTACTCGCCATTGAAAAGCTTTTCGTTCACGAACTTCTCACCTTTGGTGAGCAGGTTTTCATAGAATGACACATCGTCGCCGACTTGACGGCCCATGGCTACTGCCGCCTTCAAAGCGCCGAGATAGAAACTGCTGCACATCACATCAGGGCCCCAGAACTCGATATCATACGTATTATGATGAGGTTCCCGGAGTACGCCTTCGTGCTTGGGGTCCCATGTCTCGATGCAGTAGTTCAGACTCTGCCGGACCTGGGGCCAGAGCTTCTTCATCCATTCGGTGTCACCGCTTATTCTCCAGTCGCGATACACCTTCATTGCGCAACCAAGTTGTCCGTCGCTGGCGGCGTGAAAATTGTGGTCCGGCTCGCGTATCGGCAGCGGACTGCGGAAATTCTGGTGTCCCTGGTCGTTTTGACAGACGCAGAATTCGGTCTCGCGCAGCGTTCTTTCGAGAGAGGGGAATATGTGCGGTATAGCCTGCGCATAATTCCATACGTGTGTGCATGATCCCGGGCAGCAGCCCGCCTGGTCGTGACATCCCTCGAATCCCCAGAACCTGCCGTCGATTTGCCTGAGAACGGTAGGCGATTTGAGTATCGTCAGATTCGCCGCCACTGCCTCGACCACTTCGGCCGGTAGCGTTGTCTCGTAAAAGCAATCGCTAAATTTCCTGCTCTCGGCCCGAAGCCTATCATAGCTCCCACGCCAGCGGCGAATCACGGCGTCGATATCCCGGAATTTGCCCGCATACCAGGGCCGGTACATTTCCTCTTCGCTGGCCGCGGGTGCGCCGCCCCCTCTGCGCACATCACTGTAAGGCACATACCAGCACAGCTTCAGGGCAATTGTTTTCGTTTGTCCCGGAGCCAGCTCGAACGGTACAAACAGCGTTGCCCCCGGGCTCGGCCCGTCCTTCTGCGGGAAGTCTTTGCCGTAACACTTGCCCTGCTCGATGTCCTTCCAAACCATCGTCAGCGGATCGAACCAGCCGCCCCGGAACCAGGCGGCGTTGACTTTGGCGGCAGGCTCATCTACAAAAGCGGCGAAGTAGCCCTCATCGTGCTTCTTCAGGCTGCCGCCAGGCGGCTGGGCGAGAATGAATCCGCCCTCGATGGTCCTGATTAACCCCTGACTGCCCTCCACATTCATAAAATTCTCAGCGTTAAACGAATACACCGCTTCGATTTTCCTGCCGGAGGTGTTGACGAATTTGTACTCCAGCCCCACCATCGGCAGTGACGCCGCATCGGCGTCGGGCGGTGCAAATGGACTCCAGCCGGTGATTTCGACCTTCAGAGGTATTTTGGGATCTGTTAGTGTCACGGTCCCGAATGGGAAGCGGGTTTCAAAGCTCGCTTCGCGAAACCGCGGTAGGCCGTAGGTGGTCTCCCCGAGACCGTTGCCCGGCCCGCCGTACTGTCCGGTGCCCGGGTGAATCGCGAGTATCTTCCACTTCGGGACCGGCCCTTCCAGTACGCGAGCGACGTTCTTGCCGCCCTTGACGCACACTGCCGCAAAGACCTTCTCCTCGCGGAATATGTCGGGATGATTGTGAAGCGAGTAGTGGCTCAGCATCCCTGACCCCTCCAGACAGATCATCCCCGCCCCGATACCACCCATTGGAAACGCCACACGGTCCAGGTTCGTTCCGGTGTACGGGCCGTTGTAAACGTGGGCGCCAAAAGTAACTCCGCCAAGAACAGAAAGAACAACAATACAAGAGACGAGCCGCGAGATTCTGTTAGATTTCATTTCTGTGCTCCTTTGTCTGAATATTACATTCTACCTTACAAGTAATTCTCTTGGATACTACACGTTCATTTTTCTCCTTGAAACACTCGATACGAATGCGGCGGCAGCGATACCTCAAAACGCTTACCGCCGATCGGTCCCAGTAGACTCCTGGGTGCCTGACCGGCAGTAACTATCCGGCCGGTGATAAGATCCGTCAGGGTGGTCAATCGATTGTCCGTCACTACCTGCACGTCCACAGGCTCATCAAGAAAAGATTCCACAATGAACGTGTCATTGTCGTATACAAACAGAGAGACCTTGCCCGGTCCCTGCAAACGCACAGGCATGTCCCGGCACAGAGTCTGCCGGATCCGATTCAGTACAGCATCCGGCAGGTTGTACAGGTCCGTAAAGCTCTCCGGAATGGTCAGCACATATAGGGTTCCTCCGCCGTAGGAGGCTGAGTGCAGTATGGGCCAGCCGTTTGTCTCATCCAGGGCGGAGATTTCTTCCCACGAATCATTAGTCAGGTACTGAATCTGGGAGATGACCATCTCAGCACGGGCCTGTACCGGGCGGCCCCAGCCGGCGCGAAAATCCTTCACGATCGCCTTTCGGTCCGTGATCTGCATCTCCACTATATCTTCAATGCCTTTGCCCTGCAAAGCCCGCAACAGGCCGGAGGTGATCATCACCTGTTTGCCCTGCATCAGGTGAGCTTTGATTTTGGCAATCAGGTACGGATCAAACTTGGCGGTCTCTGCCAGGAATACCATGTTTACTTTCGTGGGAAACTCCGGCACCAGGTCCATGGGTACGCCGCACATGCCGAGGTAGTTGTGCAGGAAGTCTTCACCTGTGGAGTGATACGGCTTGTAGCTCTTAATCCCCACCGGATTGCCGAGCTTGCCCACAAATCGGTCCACCTTCTCAAAGGTCACGCCCGCGGCCCGGGCGATCATTTTGGGCTGATATGTGCTTGCGTCCGGGAGGGTAATAGGGGCCGTCATGGCGTCAAAGTCAAAGCTGGTTTTTCCATCCTGCCAATCGGCCTGCATATTCGGATTAATCGGACGTACAATCTGGCGGATATCGAAGAGAGTAATTTCCGGGGCTTTGGCAAAGAGCGTCAGCCAGAGCTGTTCGGCATAGCGGTCCATGAAACGCAGGCCGCCTGTATCCACCCAGCCGCCGTCGTTGCCGCCCGGCTTGAGGTTTTCGAAATAGCGGAAGATCAGATACCCCAGATAGGGCTGCAAGTGCTGATTGCCGGAAGGATCGCGGGTCTCTGTTCCTGTATATAAGCCGTCGAACATAGCCGGCTCTTTCTCTAGGTTAAAGCCCAGACCCTGGAAGTGTTCGTACCAGTTGGGATACTTGATTACTACCTTGACCCTGGGATTGACGGCCTTGGCCGGATCGATAATCAAGCTCTTGGCCGCTTCCACGAGGAGCTCGAGGCGATACTGAGTCCAAGTCTTGTCGCCTTTGGCCGCGATGCACAGATGACATTTGCAACTGGTGAAGAAAAAATCGTCCAGGATAATCTCGTCAAAGTGGCGAGCTGTGTGCTCCACGATCTCTTTGATCTTCTGCCGATGTTCCGGGTTGCTGTAGCAAAAGGTCTCGAACCGGTTGCGTTCATTGACGGTCAGAGTTATGCCGCCTGCTGTACGAATCCCACGCTCATGGAAATAGGCCTTGGCCTTGTTCAAGGTCTCGTCATCCACAATCAACAAATCCCGGTGGGTCTCCAGATACACCTTGTCCACGTGGACCTGCTTCGTGATATCCTGCCAGCGAGAATCCAGCCAATTCAGATCCGCCATCTGGCGGGTCTCATACGCCCGACAATATACAGCTACGGAAAAGTTCTCATACGCATTGGCCCAGCCATACCATGCCAGGACCAGCAAAATCATAAAAATAATGTTATGTGTTTTCATTTTGTCACCCTTGTTTTCTATTCTTGAGTTGCAAAGGGATCATTTGTGCTGTCCCACTTGCCGCCCTGTGCCAGCACTGGATAGACAGCGGCCGGGAAGCACAGACTCTGATAGATGGTAAACTCGTTCCATTGAATAGACGGCAAGTTATCAATATATCGGCGTTCTCGGGCCAGGGATCTGACCTCGGGCACGGACGTCCCCCTGCCTCGTCCGCCCGGTCCGAACACGAGAATGCCCGGCCGGGGGCCCCATCCCTGCTCGATTGTATAGGCGGATTCCCGGTCGTGAGGATTGTGTACCTGGTTAAAGCCAATGCCGCAGACATAACATTTGCCGAGCGGATTCAAACCTTGATTGTAGTCCATGAGCTGACTAACGGCATCGATGTACTTTTGTTCTTTGGTCAGGCCCCAGTACAACAGACAGGGATAGGCATACTGTCCTTGGGCCGTGTTGCTGCCCCACCAGCGTAGATTCATGGGCGTGCCGACCGGATAAGCATTACCCTCAAGATATTCGATAGTTTTGTCTGCCGCGGCCTTGAGCGCGGTCTTGAATTGCTCCACTACCGCCGGGTCTGTAGGCCTGTTTTTTTCTATTATGTACGAGTAGAAAAACGATGCCAACCAGCCATCCGGACGTCTGGAGAAGTTGGACCCGGCAAAAGATTCAGGCGGACCGTTAAAGGTCTCAACATACCGGGCGGCATTCTTAACCAAATCCTTGACGACCTGGTGTGCAGTTTCATCGCCGGTCAGCAAATACTTTTGTACGGCATAATAAAGGTGATGTGTGGTACGAATACGCTGCCCTGCAGCTTTGAAGGCCATGTCCGCATGTTTGCGAAGCTCTTCGGAGCGCTCAGGATTGTAGGGTTTTATGATTCGAGCCAGGTGCATGAACATACCGGCGGCAAATCCCGCAGTCCGTGTGTCAAGCACCTCGGTTCCAAAACGTTTGGTTTCTTTGTCATAGGTCGTAAAAGGAGAATACTGATATGTCTCAGTGCCCCAGTGGACCGCTCCGGACGGCTTCTGCATGTATTCCCAGAACATCGCACCCCATTCGGCCTCATCAATGATGTCGGGAATTTTGTTGCCCTTACCTATGATATTAAAGTTTTCGTCGAACTTATCCGGAATGTTGTATTGGTCGTCCGTAAACAGGTCGCCGAAGGCCTCATAGGTTGTCAACAGCGTGGCTGTCACATCCATGTGGTAGGTCCGACGGTCCGCGTCACCGGCATCGTGATAACCCCCGTAAGCGGTGAAAGTAGGTTCGTCCCCCTGGACCCTAAGACGGGCTTCTCCAATGGGTGCGTTGGTATCATAAATCGTGGTGTGACACGGTTTCATTCGGATGTTCCCCGCATAGGGTTCTTTGATCGGGCATCCGCAGCGTTGTTGGTATAAGGAACGGAAGGATATATGAGCCAGCCGGCGTGAAAAATCGCCACCCACGCCAAATGGATAAGAGCAGCCGTAGCCTTTCACGGAAATCTTGTAAGGCCCGCCCTCGGGAACCGCCGACAGGTCGATCCGATACACAAAATCACCCGAGGATTCGTCCGGTCCGATTTCTTTAAGCGTTCCCTTAGCGATCTGTTCGCCCGTGGATACCTTGAAAACCGTATAGGTTGGAAGGTCCCCCCTAATCTGTTTGCTGCCACCGTCACCCAGCCAGATGGCGAAATTGGCGTATCTGACTTTCGACAATGCACAGTACGCATTTTGATTGGTTTTAATGGATTCGCAGAACACCTTCTTATCGTCAAACACAAAGGTTTTATCGCCGTTCGGTGTCTCCAGCTTGTAGCTGGTCCCATTGACAAGGATCGGCACTTGCAAATAGATATGATGATCGCAGGTGTTTGCCTCGGTTACAAATTTATTGATCGCAGCGACCGGTTGGCCGTTAAGCTTCCACAGGTACACATCGTTGGTATCTACTTCGTCGGCCTTAATGATATCACTCTTGTAATAGGCCACCAGGACATTGTTCGAGGCAGTGCGGATTTCCGTTAGTGAAAGCTCCGCATGAACAGACAGTGAACAGAATAAGCAACTGACAAGTACGGATAGACGTTTCATCATAGATCTCCTTCAACCATCGATACGCTTCTCGACGCTCCACTTTTACCTTGTTTGACTTTGAATGATCTTTTTCTCGTTCATCGCTTGAACATCTCATTCCTCGGCTGCAAAACCACGTACCTGTTCGGACGCAGATGAACGTTGCATATGATACCTGACCTTGATTCCGTATTCAATCCTTAAATGAATTGCGATATATCACCAGCAGGATATAGGCCAACTTTGGCTACAGTATGCTTATACGACACGCATGTTACCTTGTATTGGAATTATTTTTTTAGTCGATTCTTCATATAAAGCAGAAAAGGTCCAAGAAATGTTGGTTGTTTCCCATCAGCAGAAGTGGCACAGAATTCAGTGCTTTTGAACCAGTCCCATTAGCCCATCAGACGCAAACGAAAGGCAACCTTTCCACGAGTTGCAAAACACCAGAATACTTCCTTCTTCACCTCGTTGGAAGCTTCTATATCGGGAACGATATGGCCTTCCCAAGTTCCGCTGTGAGTCTTCGAATGACCCACCATGGCTCCTTCGTGTACACAGTGATACCAAAGGGGGAACAAGACTGAAAGGATGACATTCAGAAGAATATTGCATTGAAGTCAACTTTGCCTTCGCCTTTCTTTTTCTGCCTACCGGCGTGCTATCAGTGGCGCGAGAATCTCTTTGCATAGGATAGGATTTCCAGCTATACTTACCAGATATATGGCCGGTGATGTTGGTTAAATACTGCGAACCTTGATTAAAGATGTCGAGCCGGTAAACACGCTCAACTGAAGCTGGTATGGATTGAAGCCGCAGGATGTTTGTAGCCGAATATGAAAAAAGAGCCTATGAGAAGTGTAATGAAGATGGCTCATAAATTTTTACTCAGCAGGAGGTAAAGTATGTGCAAAGAAAGAATTGGTCTAAACCGGCGGCGGTTTCTCAAAACCGCTGTGCAGGCCGGTGTATGCCTGGCGGTGCCGCAAGTGATTCCAGGTACGGCGCTGGGCAAGAGTGGTAGTGTGGCCCCAAGCGAACGAATTGTGCTTGGCGCCATTGGGATTGGAAATCGCGGCCGGTACGACCTGAGCTGTTTCCTCCGGGAGCCGGATTTGCACTGCGTGGCGGTCTGCGACGTGCGCGGCGACAACCGACAGCGCGCCAAGGACCAGGTGGACGCCCAGAACGGCAACAAGGACTGCACGCCGTATATCGACATGCGGGAGCTGCTGGCCCGGGACGATATCGACGCGGTGCTGATCGCGACCGGCCCGAACTGGCACGCGACGGCCGCGACGATGGCCGCCAAGGCGGGCAAGGACGTCTACTGCGAAAAGCCTTGCACGAAGAACATCGCCCAGAGCTTGGCTCTGGCGGAGATCTTTCGTCGAACGGCCCGCGTGTTCCAGGCCGGCACGCAACGTCGCAGCCTGCCCAACTTCGCCTATGCAATTGAGCTGGCCCGGACCGGTAAGCTCGGCCCGCTTCAGACACTCCACGCCCACCCCGGCGGCTTGGGGACCAAGATGAGCGGCTGGCTCCCGGCTGAGCCCGAACCGCCCCGGGAGCAGGTGGACTGGGACATGTACCTCGGGCCGGCCGCTTGGCGGCCCTACAACCGCAAGCTCATGGACGGCTTCAATTTCGAAAAAGGCGGTGGGCTGGTCGGAGGCGGTTGTCTCGAATGGGGCTCGCACTGCGTTGACCTGTGCCAGTTGGCCAATGATGCCGACGACACGGCGCCCGTGGAGTACGAGCCGGTCAATGGTCAGTTGCATGCCCGCTATGCCAACGGCGTCAAACTCGTGATGCGTAACGACGGATGGCTGCCGATGGGCTCGTGTCCGGTCCGTTTCGAAGGCGAAACCGGCTGGATCGAGACAGGCGACGATGCGGAGTTCGGCGCCAGCTCTCAATCGCTGCTCCTTAGGAGAGGGACCAAGATACCGGGCTATCCCGCCGATTTTCACGTGCGCGATTTTCTGGATTGTGTCAAGACACGGGCGCTGACCCGAGCCAACGCCGACGCCGCGTGCTGGGCGCATATCGCGTGCCACGCAGCCAATATTGCCTTGTTTCTTGATCGCAAGGTCAAGTATGACCCGAAGAAGAATGAATTCATTGGCGACGAGCAGGCCAACCGGTTACGTTCCGAAGCTTTACGTGAACCATGGCGAATTTAGCGCCCGATCTTACGAAATAAATAACCCAAACTACGAGGACAATTATGATAATACAAAAAAGATATTTCTCCTGGTGTGTTATTCTCATTATAGTCGCTGCGTCGGCTAAGATCTTCGCTCAAGATCAGTCGCCCACAAACATGAAAGAACGTGACTTGATCGCGGTGCTTCAGTCAGATGCCCCCAAGGATGAGAAAACCATCACCTGTAAGCGACTTGCCATCTATGGCACCGAGCAGTCTGTCCCCACCCTCGCACCGCTATTGGCGGACAAGGAGCTGGCGTCGTGGGCTCGGATCGCGCTCGAAGCGATCCCCGGACCGGCCGCCGACGCCGCTTTACGCGATGCGCTGGGCAAGCTACAGGGCCGGCTGCTTATTGGGGTGATCAATTCGATTGGTGTGCGTCGTGACGTCCACGCCGTCGATACCCTCGTGCAGAAACTCGACGATGCCAACGCTGGCGTCGCATCGGCCGCCGCCGTTGCGTTGGGACACATCGGCGGCGAGCAGGCAGCCAAGGCATTAACGCAATCCCTGGCCGATTCGCCGGCCGGCGTTCGTTCAGCGGTGGCCGAAGGTTGCATTTTATGTGCTGAGTGGTTCCTGGCACACGACAGGACTGCCGAAGCCGTCAAGCTGTATGACACAGTCCGCCAGGCGGACGTACCCAACCAGAGACATTTAGAAGCGATCCGCGGTGCTATTCTGGCCCGCCAGTTAGCCGGTGTCCCCCTGTTGATAAAGCAGTTGGAATCTCAAGACAAACAGAGGTTAGGTGTCGGATTGCGCACGGCCCGCGAGCTTCCCGGTCGCGATGTTACCGAGGAATTGGCAGTCGAACTGGCCCACTTAAATCCGGACCGTCGTCCCTTGTTGCTGTTGGCCCTGGCAGACCGAAGCGACTCTGCTGTACTGCCGATTGTTCAAAAGTCAGCTCAGAGTGACCAGAAGGACCTGCGCATCACGGCTATAAAAATCCTGATCCGTCTGGGTAATGTCTCGTGCGTGCCGATCCTGCTCAATGCTGCGACCGAGGACGACACCGAAATGAAACAAGCAGCCATGGAAACGCTGGTCAGACTGCCTGGCAAAGACGTCGATACCGACCTGATAGCCCGTCTGCCGCAGGCGCAGGGCAAGCTGAAACAGGTTCTCATCGAATTGGCAGGTCAGAGGCAAATCAACGAGGCCCTTCCTGAGGTCGTCTTGAGCCTGTACGATATTGATGCCGGGACTCGCGGCGCGGCCGTACAGACAATCGGCATCATCGGGCAAGACCAACAGACAGCCGATCTTGTCAAGCTGCTTGAAAAGACAAACAGCTCTCGAGAACGAGCAGACATCAATAAGGCCCTGCTGGCAATAAGTGGCCGTTGCGGCGTGAAGTGCATCCCGCACCTGCGACCCTTGACACAGAGCCGTGATAACGAACTCCACATGATTGGGCTGCATGCGTTGGCCATCATTGGTGGACCAGATGCGCTGGCGGCTGTCAATTCCGCCATTCAGAGCGCTGAGCCCACTGCTCAAGACGAGGCAGTACGTATCTTATCGACTTGGCCAAACAACTGGCCTGAGGACAATGAGGCAGGGCAAGCCCTGCTGATATTGGCTACATCGGCTGAGAAAATGCCCCATCGTATACTGGGTCTGCGTGGTTACCTCCAGTACATACGCGGCAATAAGAAGCTCAGCAACGAACAAAAGGTGGCCAAGGTCAAAGACGTACGGCCTCACATCAAGCGGCCCGAAGAGGAGCGGCAGGCCATCGCTGTCTTGGGAGAAGCGCCGAGTGCCAGTGCCCTGGATCTATTGACGATATTCGCTGAGGATCCTGCGGTTGCCGAGGAAGCCTATTCGGCCATGGTCCGAATTGCCGACCAAGAGATCCGCGGGATTTCCAATGACCAGCGCCGGCAGGTTTTGAAAAAGGTGACTGAGAAATCAATGAACAATAGCACCAAACAGAGAGCCCAAAAGACACTCAGTGGAATTCGTTAAGC
>Ga0307425_1001125_pt1 | contig 16332 bp, 16 predicted proteins | sample SalMarWE160330MG_FD_202152 | JGI IMG/M metagenome (GOLD analysis project Ga0307425, IMG submission 202152) | Salt marsh sediment microbial communities from the Plum Island Ecosystem LTER, Massachusetts, United States - WE1603-30 | ecosystem: Environmental > Aquatic > Marine > Intertidal zone >... | reverse complement strand
GTAAAGATGACCTGTATGGAATAATAAATGGAATTGATACTAAAGTTTGGAATCCTGATAGAGATAAACATCTACCGAAAAAATATAGTATTAAGAATGTTGAACAGAAGGCAGTTAATAAACAGGCTCTTGCTGAAAAATTTGGATTTGAATTTGATGAAGACACGCCAATCATTGGATTAATTTCAAGATTATATGACTCTAAAGGAATAGATCTCATTGACAAAATACTTCCGCAGATTTTAAAGCTTGACGTACAAATGATAGTACTGGGAACAGGAGATAAAAAGTATCATTCATTTTTTGAACAGATGGCAAAAAAACATAGCGATAAGTTTGCCTGCTATCTCGGCTTCAATGATGACCTTGCTCACTTAATCGAGGGTGGTGCCGATATTCTTCTTATGCCATCTAAATATGAACCTTGTGGTCTGAATCAAATGTATAGTTTAAATTATGGAACAATACCAGTGGTTAGGGAAACAGGTGGACTTGCAGATACAGTTAAAAAGTTCAATGAAAAAACTAAAGAAGGAACAGGATTTGTATTTAAAAAATATAATGCGAATGAGTTACTCGTCGAAATAAAACGAGCGTTAAAAGTTTACAAAGATAAAGATACCTGGAATAAAATTGTTAAAGCAGGTATGAAAGAAGATTTTAGCTGGAATTCTTCCGCTAAGAAATATATCGATCTCTATAAGACAATTCTTAATGAAAATTAATGTCCAACCATGCCATCTTTCTTGACAGAGACGGAACTTTAAACGAAGACCCTGGTTACATTAGCGATCCTGACAAAGTAGTGCTGTTTCCGGATACCGGAGAAGCACTTTCTTTACTAAAGAAATACGGATTTTTACTCATTATTATCTCAAACCAATCCGGTATTGCCAGAGGAAAAATAACAAACAAAGAAGTTGATGCAGTGAACAGTAGAATAAACGGTCTTCTGTCTGAGTACAAAGTAAAAGTAGATGCATTCTATTACTGTCCGGCTCATCCCGATTACAGTAGTGATGAAGATTGTGATTGTAGAAAACCTTCTCCTAAATTGGTGTTTGAAGCAGTAAAAGAATTCGATATAGACCTGGAAAAATCATATTTTATTGGTGATGCAGTATCTGATATTCAATGTGGGAAAAATGCTGGAATTAAGACTATTCTCGTAAAGACCGGAAAAGGGGAGGAAAGCTTTTCTATCTTGCAAAAGGAAAATAATTTTCCAACTTTTGTAGCCGATAATTTATTAAATGCTTGCAATTTCATTCTTGCTGATATTTAGCGGAGATACTTTTTGAAATTATTTTATATCTTTCCAATAATTTTACTTGCCGTATTATTATTATTTATTTCATGTTCTGACGAACCTTCTTCATTAGGTGTTGAACTCGTTGGTAGTGATTATGTTACAGTTAAAACATACGATTCGATAAATGATACAATTAGCCAAAATTCATCCTTATTTAAATCAGTTATTCCATTAGGAAGCGCTGCTTGGATACTTGTTGGAAGACATCAGAGTCCCGAACAAAATATTGAGGCCTCAACTTTATTAAAATTTATTTTTAGTCTGGCTGACAGTTTGAAAACTGATGTTCTTGCTGATAATATAAATGTATTGGATTCCTGGATAGAATTGCGTAACCGCTATACTTATTCTTATAAGGATACTTTGGCTACAATGAATTTTACTGTTCATAAGGTTAATTCATACTGGTCAGCCGCAGCATTCACGATTGATAGTCTTCCAATGCTGCAGTTTGAATCGAATGATGTTAGTTCCAATTTCTCAATTACTGATACTATCTATTCTTTTCATATTGATAATTCTTTACCCCTTAGTTGGTTGAAAAATTCAGCCGACAAGACTTTGGAAAGTAATTTTGGAATTTATCTTGAACCAACAACTTCTTCTACTAAAGTTATTGGATTTCAGGCATTAACAGCTTTATCATCACAAGCCGCTAAATTAACTGTAGTTATTGAAAAACCGGGAGCCTACGTCGATACCATCAGTGGATTTATTGCTGCCGATATTAGTATGGTCGATGGTCCGATTCCATCGTTACCACCCGGACTGATGTGTGTGCAAAGCAGCGTTAGCATAAATTCAAAACTTAAATTTGATTTAGGAGTGCTTCCTCCGGGAATAGTTATAAATAAAGCCGAACTTTACATAACAAATGACTCACTTAATTCAGTCAAAGGTACCAGTTCTAATAATAGTTTAAGAGTATTGTTCCTATCCAGTGATGATTCGACAACTACGGAAGGAAATGCCATCAGTTTACTCTCTAGTGATAACCAGTATTCTGGTGATATTACTACATTTGTTAGAACCTGGTTAGGCAGAAATGAAAATTATGGAATTTTAATAGAGGCAGGAAGCCCGACATTAGGTCTGGATCTTTTTGCATTAAAGGGTAGCGATTACAATACCATTTCTGAACGACCCAGACTTCGGATTACTTACACGCAGCAGAAAAACCAATGATAAAGAAATTTCTAAAATATTTTTTATTTATTTTTCTTTTGATATCGAATCTATCATTCGCTCAACGTACTTCTACTTACACGAGGTACGGTTTGGGCGATGTTTTATATAGTTACTCCGCCAGAACTCTTTCGATGGGAAATGCCGGTTCGGCAATGATTAACAGCGATTATGTTGAAATACTCAATCCTGCATCCTGGTCTAATTTAACAAGAACAAGAATTGAGTTCAGTTTTGCTTACAATGAATTGAAGTTATCGAATCAGGATGAATCTAAATATTACGGGGATGGTATTTTCAAAGGATTCACATTTGCCTTTCCTGTTAGTGAAGATAATGGAATTGGAGTTGCTATGGGTATCGTACCATATACACGTATTAACTATGAAGTCCAGGAAAAGGCAACAAATGAAACGACCGGTAACTACACATCAACTTATCTGGGTAAAGGTGGCCTTTCAAAAATATTCGTAGGTGGTTCATATAAACTTCCTATTGATTTTATTCTTGGTGCTACGCTGGAGTACTATTTTGGAAACATTAAATACACTTCCAAGATTGAATTTGACAATAATTCATACTATCCTGCTGAATATGAATTAGATTACGGTCCAACAGGTTTTGGTACAACTCTTGGTTTTATTACACCGGATATGTCGGGTTTGTTAAATGCCGGTTCAATTTCTAATTTAAGATTTGGATTAAGTGCTAATTTAATAAGTAAACTGGATACCGATACAAGTTTTATAAGTACATCCTCGACAATTGTTGATTCAATTGGTGTCGGAAAAACAAAGATGGAAGTTCCAATGCGTTTGGATGCCGGCTTACATATAGCTTTTATTAAAGTTTATAATATTGTACTCGATTATATTTATCAGCCCTGGACTGATTTGAAACTGAACGGAATAAACCAGCTTAATTTGAACGATGTACATAAACTTTGTTTAGGATTTGAATACCGACCACAGCGTATGCCGGGTATTAGTTTTTGGGAACAAATAATGTTCAGGGCAGGTTTAAGTTATGAAATGTCACAATACAAACTAAATGGAAATGATTTAAAACAATATTCAGTTTTTGGAGGATTTGCACTGCCACTTGCTGATGAAAATACTATAGATTTTGGATTTGAGTATTCGGTAAGAGGTAAAACGGAAAATAATATGCTTGAAGAGCAATTTTTTAAAATTAATCTTGGTATCAGCTTCGGCGATATCTGGTTTGTTCGGTATGAAAAATAATCATAAAAAAGGGTAGCACAATGAAAACCAAATTAAAAATGCTGTTGATCCTATCAATATTAACCTTGCCGATTTTTGCTGCAAACAAAATGGTAGTTGAAGGTCCTTGTGATTCATTGGAAACCTTGAAATTATACAGCTTATTTTCAGAGTATCATAAGAATAAAGATTATGAGAGTGCTCTTCCTTACGGTTGGCAGGTTCTTGAATGTGACAAAGTAAAATTCGCAAAATGGATTTACTATAAAATGGAAGATTGCTTGTGGCAGCTTCACGATTCTCTCAATGTTGCTCCTGAAGAAATTAAGGCAATTGAAGATTCTGTATTAGATTTTTATAATATGGCTATCCAATATTACCCTGATGCGATGGCTTATTTCCAGGTAAGAAAAGCATTTGTTGCAGAAACCTGGTTAAAGATGAGTCCTGATTCGGTTATTGCTATGTACGAAAAAGCTGCGGAATATAATCCCGACATGGATGCTTATTATTACAACAGACTTGGGCAATTATACATTGCAAATATGAGCAATGAAAACGATTACAAATCAAAAGCAATTGATGTTTATTCAAAACTTGCAGTACGGGAACCAGATAACCCGGAATGGCCAAGGGTATTATCAACTTTAGTTGAAGATGTAGGTCAGCTGCTTGATATTCGTAAAAAGAACTGGGAACTTGATAAAGATAATCTTGAAAAAGCTTGGGTATACGCATCTGAATGTATTAGGGCTCAAGATTACCAAAGAGCAATTGAACCGCTGGAGTTCTTAGTTCAAAAGTCTCCAGAGACAGAAAATTATTGGAATCAACTGGCAACTGCGTATAACAAGGTTGGGCGTTTACAGGATGCAGAGGCTGCATATCAAAAACTTTTAAAGATTGATCCGAATAATAAGGATTTCTATTTCAACCTTGGTCTTATTTACAAAGAGCAAGGTAAATTGAGCAGAGCACGCCAATATTTTGAAAGTGCAAATGATAAAGCCGGCGGTTGGGGAATGGCAATATTCTCGATTGGATTACTTTATGAACAAGCTGCCAGAAATTGCACATTCGATTTTAAAACAAAGCTTGTTTATCTACTTGCCCAGGAAACCTATAGAAGAGCTGTAAGTATTGATCCAAATCTTGCACAAGCACGTGATAGAATTGGAGCGCTTTCCAGTTCAATTCCATCTCAGGAAGATTGGTTCTTCAATAAATATAAATCGGGTGATGTAATACCGATTACAGGAGATTGCTTTACATGGATTGGCAAAAATGTAACTGTTCCTTAAATTTTTAGTTTTAAGTCAAAAAGAAGGTTCTCTGTTTATCAGGGAACCTTTTTTTGTTAAATTTGATTATCTAAAACAAAAAGAAAATTATTATGTATTCCTATCTTCAAAATGATTCAAAAGTTTATCAAATTCTGCGAAATGAAATAATGAGGCAGCAGGATAAGCTAGAGTTAATAGCTTCAGAGAATTTTGTGAGCCCTGCTGTATTGGAAGCTGCAGGGTCACCGCTAACGAATAAATATGCTGAAGGATATCCCGGTAAAAGATACTATGGTGGTTGTGAGTTCGTTGATATGGCGGAAGATCTCGCCCGGGATAGATTGAAGAAAATATTTAACGCAGAATATGTAAATGTTCAGCCACACAGTGGTTCACAAGCAAATATGGCTGTTCTAATGACCCTTATGCAGCCGGGTGATAAATTTATTGGATTAAGCCTAGCACACGGTGGTCATCTTACACACGGTTCACCGGTTAATTTTTCGGGTAAGCTTTATCACGCTGTTGGTTATGAATTGAATAAAAACACGCGACTACTTGATTATAATATAATTGAAGATCTTGCAAAAAAAGAAAAACCAAAAGTTATTATTACCGGCGCTAGCGCATATTCGAGAGAATGGGATTATAAAAAGTTAAGAGAAATAGCAGATGCAAACGGTGCTTTTCTGATGTGTGACATGGCTCATCCAGCAGGACTTATTGCTAAAGGTCTTCTCGACAATCCGCTTCCGTTTTGTGACGTTGTTACTTCTACTACTCATAAAACTCTTCGCGGACCGAGAGGTGGAATTATTTTAATGGGTAAGGATAGAGAGAATCCCTTCGGATTAAAAACCCCTAAAGGTGATAGAGTAAAAATGATGTCGGAACTTTATGACAGTTCGGTTATGCCCGGTATTCAAGGTGGGCCATTGATGCATATAATAATGGCAAAAGCTGTTGCATTTCAAGAAGTCTTAAATGATAACTTTAAAGTTTATGCACAGCAAGTGATTAAAAATGCGAAGACGATGGCAGATGCTTTAATGAAATATGGCTTTGACGTTGTTTCAGGAGGAACAGATAATCATCTTATGCTGATTGATCTATCGAATAAAAATATTTCCGGCAAGAAAGCTGAAAACGCTCTCGAAAAAGCCGGTATTACTGTGAACAAAAATATGGTACCTTTCGATACTAAAAGCCCTTTTGTTACAAGTGGAATTAGAATAGGAACACCTGCAGTTACTACTCGTGGAATGAAAGAAAACGAAATGAGAAAGATTGCTGATATAATTAATTCAGCAATTGAGAATGCTGAGAATGAAGCAAAGCTAGAAAGTTTGATGAAAGACGTTAAGGATTTATGTTCCGGATTTCCACTTTACAAAGAATTAATTTAGTGGTGAGTTAATAAATTTGGCACTGGATGATACAATCCCGAATAACGGAAATGAAGAAGAGAGCGGTGATGTTGAAATGTCTTTTCTCGATCACATTGAAGAACTCCGGTGGAGAATAATCTATTCTTTAATTGGTATCGTAATATTTACGATCATTGCATGGGTGTTTATTAATCCGTTAGTCGAGATCGTTCTTCTAAAACCGGCTAGAGACGCTCAAGCCTCTCTCCAAAACTTAAGACCATTTGGCCAGCTTTTTCTTTATTTTCAAGTTGCTATAATTATAGGAATTGTTGCCAGCATTCCAAATATATTTTACCAGTTATGGAAATTTATTGCACCAGCCCTAAAAAAGAGTGAAAGAAAATATATTCTTCGGATAGTTTTCTTTTCAACGTTTTGTTTTTTGGCAGGAATAGCATTTGCCTATTTCGTTATGCTTCCAATGGCTATGAAATTTGCTGCTCAGTTTGGAACAGAAGAAATAAAAAACGAGTTTGCAATAGATGAATACATGTCAATAATCATCAGTATTATGCTGTCAGCAGGTGTCGTATTTGAACTCCCCATGGTTTCTTTTTTTCTTTCAAAGCTTGGAATTTTAAGCCCCAAATATATGCGGAAATACAGAAAACACGCAATTGTTATAATCATGATACTTGCAGCTATTTTAACGCCTGGTACCGATCCTGTCTCACAGGTTATACTTGCTGTTCCGTTGGTTCTCTTATACGAAATAAGTATATTTATTTCAAAAATATCTTACAAGAAAAGTTGATTATGCAAATGCATCCCTTCGGGAAAAGCCATCTTTCCGAGATAACCCAACCGATAAAAAGTGAACTGGACAATTTCAATCAGATCTTCAGAGAATCTATGAAATCGAAGGTTGGACTTGTTGATCTTGTGACAAGATATATTATCCGGCAAAAAGGAAAGAAGATTAGACCTTTGCTTGTTTTACTTTCGGCAAAAGTTTCAGGTGGAATAAATGAACGCAGTTATCGGGGTGCAGTGCTTGTAGAACTACTTCATACTGCAACTCTCGTTCATGATGATGTAGTGGATAACGCAGATAAAAGAAGAGGCCTTTGGTCTATCAACAAAGTATTCAAAAATAAAATTGCTGTATTGATGGGCGATTATCTGTTGTCAAAAGGATTACTTATTGCTATGGAAGGGAAGGATTACGATTTTCTTGAAGTGATAACCAACACGGTAAAAAGAATGTCTGAAGGTGAACTGCTCCAAATTCAGAAAACACGGAAGTTGGATATAGATGAAGAAACGTATTTTAAAGTAATATCTGATAAAACAGCTTCTTTAATTGAAACTTGCTGCACTATCGGAGCAATGAGTGCAACTTCTGACTTGGAATATATTTCTGCTATGAAAGATTTTGGAAAAAATCTTGGAATCTCATTTCAGATACGTGATGATATTCTGGATTATGAAGGTAAATTGTCAGTAACAGGGAAGCGAGCAGGTGGAGATATAAAAGAAAAGAAAATTACTTTACCATTAATTTATTCGCTTAATCAGGTTTCGCCCGTTAAAGCCGCAGAGATAAGAAAAATTATTAAGAATGGAAAAGACAAACCTGAAGTTGAAACAGTGATAGAATTTGTAAGAGAGAATAAGGGAATTGACTACTCTATTGGTAAAGCCAGAACTTACTCCCAAAATGCAAAAGAAGCCCTGAATAAAATCCCCGATTCACAAAGTAAACTTGCGTTAGAAGCTTTGGTAGATTTTGTTATTGATAGAAAGAATTAAAATTACCTTGTTTAAACTTTATCCTTTCTCATTTCTGCTTTAAAATTAAATCCCTTTATTGGTTCTCTTAATGTTAGAACAGGGCAGGGAGCTTTTCTAACAACTTTTTCAGCAGTACTTCCAAAAAGAATGTGTTCCATACCTGTACGTCCGTGCGTGGCAATAATTATTAAATCCACATCCAGTTCGCTTGCAGTTTCAATTATTTCAAGAAACGGTTTGCCGGTTTTAATAATCGTTTTAACTTCAACACCGGAAGGAATTTGTTCCTTTGCAAGTTTATCTAGTTCCTGTTTAGCTCTTTCGTCCCATTCAGCATTGACTGATGGAATTGCTATTTGACCCATGCTAAAATCCGGGGGATAAATAACAGGCTCAACTACATAAATAAGAGTCATTCCGGCTTTGTAATTCTTGCAGAAATTCACTGCATATTTTAAAGCACTCTTTGAATAGTCAGAAAAATCAATTGGGACAAGTATTTTTTTTATATCGGGTTCCATAATGCACCTCTCTTAATTTTTATTTTCTGTTCGAATTTTAAAATAATCTTCATTTAATGTTCTTAATCTTACTGTTGTAATTTCCGCAATTCCCTTTAAAATTTGAATCCCTTTTTTAGGGTATTTTTCTATAAATTCGTCCAGGTCAGGTTTGAAAATGACAGATAGTCTTGTGTCACTTTTTGCAATTGCAGAAGCCGACCTTTTTTCACCATCTACCAGAGCTAGTTCTCCAAAAAAATCTCCTTTCTGAATAATAGCAAGAGTAAGTTTATTTCCTTTATCATTCTCACGAACTATCTCAACTTCGCCTTCCCTGACAATATAAAGACCAATACCGGGATCACCCTGATAGAAAATATATTCTCCCGCAAGGTAATTACGGTGATGAATTATATTTAAAAAGTTATGAATATCTCTTTTAGTTAGTGATTTAAAAATTGGAACTGTTCGTAACACCTTAACCAGGTCAGCAGTTTCTTTTTGTGGATTGAATATATTTGCCCAAAAGCTGCTATGAATTGTTTTTTTCTTTTCTTCAGACATTTACAACCTCGATCAATTATTGAAAATTCCTAACTCAGCTACTCGCCAGAGTTTCTGGCAGGGAAAACGATTTTCGTATAATGCACGTCCAACGATTACAGAATCCACACCAATCGGTATTAGTTTTTGAATATCCATTAATTCATCTTTATTCCTGATTCCTCCGGCATGAGTAACGCGCGCACCTGTCAATTCTGCAATTTCTTTGGAAAGTTTAATATTAGGTCCTAACATTGTGCCATTTCTGCTAATGTCACAAACAACAAATCTTGAAATTCCGATATCAACCATTTCTCTTGCAAAATCACTAAAAAGTATTCCTGTTCTAATTTTTCGACCTTTAATCATCAGTTCGTTATTCAATATATCGAGAGAAATAACAATTTTTGTAGGACCGTACTTTTCAAAAACCTTTTTAAATTCTTTCCGGTTTTCGACTGCCAGAGTATTTACAGCAAGTCTAAGTATACCAGTCTGCATTATTTCATCCGCATCAGTCAGGTTTCTTATTCCGCCAGCAAATTCGACGGGTATAACTACAGAAGAGCAAATCTCTTCAACTATTTTATAATTTCTTTTTAATAAGTTATGAGCTCCGTCAAAGTCTACGACATGAATCATCTTTGCATTTTCGGCTCGCCATATTTTAGCCATATTAATCGGATCGTCTCCATATTCATAGCAGTCTAGTTCAGGAATGCCCTGTACGGAACGAACGCATTTTCCGTTCTTTAAATCTATTGATGGAATAACTAAAAGTTTTTGCTGTAACATTTTTACACTTTTCCATTTACTTTAATTACATGTCTTCCAATAATCATTTTTTGAATTTCAGTAGTCCCCTCAAAAATTCTTAAAATCCTTGCATCACGATAATATCTTTCCATCGGAAGTTCACGTGAAAAACCCATCCCCCCGTGGATTTGCAATGCTTTGTCGGCTACTTCAGTCATAGCCTCTGATGCATATAATTTTAACATAGCTGCATCTACTGAAATATCTTTTCCCTGATCATAGTCATAAGCACAGCGATATACGACACTTTCCATAGGATATATTTTTGATGCCATTTCCGCAAGCATAAACTGAACTGCCTGAAACTTTGCTATTGGTGCTCCAAATTGCTTTCTTTGTTTTGCATAGACGGTCGATAATTCCAATAACTCACGTGACGCACCAAGACAGCAGGCTCCGATTGTCAATCTTCCGCCATCCAAAGTTTTCATCGCGATAATAAAACCTCGGCCTTCCCTGCCGATCATATTTTCTTCAGGTACTTCTACATTTTCAAAAGTGATTGAATTTGTTGTGCTTCCTTTTATTCCAAGTTTCTTTTCAGGTAGACCGATAATGATTCCCGGCGAATCTGCTTCTACAACAAAACCGGTTATTCCTTTATCAGTTCGTGCAAAAACTGAAATCAGGTTGGCGATTCCTGCATTTGTTATCCATATTTTAGATCCGTTTAATATCCACTTATCACCTTTCTTTTTTGCTTCAGTTTTCAAATTGAATGTATCTGAGCCGGCTTCAGGTTCTGTAAGAGCAAAACACGCGATCATTTCACCGGAGCAAAGTTTTGGCAAATATTTATTCTTCAATTCTTCAGATCCACCAACAAATATTGCGTTTGTTCCTATTGATTGATGAGCTCCAATCATCGTTGCAGTGGAAGAGCATCCACGAGCAATTTCTTCCATCATAATACAGTAACCTAATTTTCCGAGTCCGCTTCCCCCGTATTTTTCCGGGAATGCGGTTCCAAAAAATCCAACTTCAGCAATTATTTTAATTAACTCATTTGGAATATTTTCTTCTTCATCAATTTTTTGAGCAAGGGGTTTAATTTCCTTTGTGGTAAAATCTCTCGCTAACTCACGCAGCATCTTAAGGTCTTCAGAGAAGGTAAAATTCATATAATACTAAATATTGGAATGGTGAATAAACTTTTTGAAATCATCCTAAAGTTAAAAAACGGCATTTTTACATCAAAAAGAATAAATATTAATAAAAATTTAATTTTTCTTCAAAATATTGACTTTTCAAACGATATTAGCCATATTTGCTTCAGATGAAGAAAGATTTTGTGCTAATTACTCAGAAAAATGAAAAAATCAGAATCACTACGTACGGTTTTGATAAAATAAATTCTGCATCATGCCTGATTTTTGTTCATGGATTCAAAGGATTTAAAGATTGGGGTTTCTGGCCATTCATTGGAAACTATTTTGCGGATAAAGGTTATTTCGTCATTACTTTTAATTTTTCACATAATGGCATTGGTGAAAATTTAACAGAGTTTACAGAACTAGAAAAATTTGCTGCAAATACATTTTCTTTAGAGTACGAGGAATTAAATGAAATAATTGATGCTTATTTGAGCAATTTTTTTGGAGGCAAGAGTATTTCAAAAATTGGTATTGTCGGGCACAGCAGAGGTGGTGGTGAGGCGTTGTTGGTTTCCTCGAAAAGGAAAGAAATCGGTGCTGTGGCTTTATGGGCCTCGGTTGCAGATTTTAACAGATATTCTGAAAGACAGAAGGAAGAATGGCAGAAAAATGGATCATTCGAAGTTTTAAATACCAGAACAAATCAAATGATGAAATTAAATGTTTCTTTGCTTGAAGATCTTGAACAAAATAAGGATGAATTACTAAACCTGGAAAAAGCTGCTAAGAATCTGGGCAAACCTCTGCTGATTTTGCACGGTGAACAAGATTTGGCAGTTCCAATAAAAGAAGCTGAGCAAATCTATAGTTGGTCAGAAAAAGAAAAAACCGAATTTTTTAAAATTATTGGAGCCGGACATACATTTGATATCACTCATCCTTTTAAGGGAAGCAATAAGAAATTGGATTTTGTCCTTGAAAAGACTCTTAAATTTTTTAATAAAAACTTAAATTGAGGGAAATATGAAAGCAAATTCAAGAAGTTTGAATCTGTCTGCTCTACTGAATGCTGTTAAAGAATCGGAGTTATTGTGGGTGATTTTATTCTCTATTCTAACTGCTATATCCGCACAAGTTTCAATTCCAATTAAACCTGTGCCTTTCACACTACAAACGATGATAGTTCTACTAGCTGGAGCGTTTTTAGGTGCAAAGAACGGTGCGTATAGCCAGGTGTTATATATTTTTCTTGGTATTATCGGGTTACCGGTATTTGCACAAACAGCAGATGGTACTATGGGAATTGCAAGATTAATTGGACCAACTGGTGGTTATTTATTAGCATTTCCTTTAGCAGCTTTTTTAGTCGGTTATTTAACTGAGAAAAGTCAAAAATATTTATTCGTGATAATTTCAATGTTTGCAGCAGAAATAGTGATCATATTTATAGGTACGCTTTATTTAAATGCAGCTTTTATTCATAATTTTATAGATGCATTTAAGGCTGGTGCTGCAATTTTCACTGTCTGGATGGTAATAAAAGTCTTTGTGGCTGCTACAATATATTTTTCTATTTCAAAAAAACAACCAAGGCTACCTTAATAGTCTTGCTTTGATTTAATATCAGCTTATGACGATAAAAAACATCATATTCATTTTAGTTTTTCTTCTGGCTTTCGGATTTCTTTTTTGGAGCTGCAGAAATCTATTTCTTTATATGAAAGTCGCCAAAAAGAAAGATGATCGGTTTAGTGATATAGGAAGAAGAATCGAAAATGTAATCAAAATTGCTTTCGGGCAATCGAAATTGTTGAGAGATCCGTTTGCGGGTACCGTTCATTTCCTCATCTTCTGGGGATTTATGTTATTTTTGTTCGCAGTTGTAGAAGCGATTATTCAGGGATTTTATTCGCCATTCAATCTTGCATTTCTAGGTCCGATATATTCTCTTATTACACTAGTACAGGATATTTTCGGAGTGTTAGTAATTTTAGCTGTTATTACCGCACTTATAAGAAGATATATTCTAAATATTCCCAGACTGCAGGTAGATAAATCTGCATCATTAGATGCTACATTGATCTTAACATTAATTTTAATTGTTGTTGTTTCGATGTTTACTCAGAACATGGCTAATTTTGCTCAAAATGGATTTGTTCAGTATGAGTATGAAGTCCGACCCATTTCAGCTTTTTTGACACCAATATTTTTTAAGAATCCTGCATCAGGAACCGGATTAGTTTATGAAATTGCCTGGTGGGTGCATATCGTTACAATATTCGGTTTTATGAATTTTCTTCCATACTCGAAACATTTACATGTCATAACATCGATACCTAACACTTACTTTGCAAATCTTGAGCCTATAAGAAATACATTGAAAGCACTTAATCTTGAAGATGAAAATGCAGAATCTTTTGGTTCTGCAGATATTGAACATCTTTCTTGGAAACAAATTTTAGATGGATATTCCTGCACTGAGTGCGGTAGATGTACTGATGCTTGTCCGGCACACACAGTTGGTAAATCGCTTTCACCAAGAGAAATAATTGTTAATATAAGACAGAGGACAAAAGACAAAGCACCATTATTGGCGAAGGGAATCACCGAAGGGAAAGTATTTGAAAGAACTCTGGTTCACGATTATGTTACTGATAAAGTGCTTTGGCAATGTACTACCTGTATGGCGTGTGTTCAGGAGTGTCCGGTGATGATTGAGCATGTGGACAGCATCGTGGATATGCGTCGAGATCTCGTTTTGACTGAATCGCAGTTTCCTTCTGGACTTAATAATGTTTTCAAGAGCTTAGAAACAAACTTTACACCCTGGGCTTTCAACGCTGCCGATAGAGCTGAATGGGCTGAAGGTCTCGGAGTAAAAACAATGGCAGAAGATCCGAATTGCGAATACCTGTTTTGGGTAGGTTGTGCGGGATCGTTTGATGACAGGTATAAAAAAGTTTCACAGGCATTTGTAAAGTTAATGCAAAAAGCAGGTGTGGAATTCAGGATTCTCGGTACGCAGGAAAAGTGTAATGGTGATACAGCAAGAAGACTTGGCAATGAATATTTGGCTCAAATGTTTATGATGGAAAACGTTGAAACTTTAAATCATTATAAAGTTAAAAAAATTGTCACGGCATGTCCGCATTGTTATCACTCGTTAAAAAATGAATACAAGCAGTTTGGCGGACATTACGAAGTATTTCATCATACAGAATTGATTGACGAGCTTATATCAACTGGTAAAATTTCTTTGAAACAAAATGGTAAGTCAACAATAACTTATCATGATTCCTGTTATCTCGGCAGATATAACGAAGTTTATGATGCACCTAGGAAAAGTCTTGGTGGAATTAAGAATGCAAATTTTGTAGAGATGAATCGTAAAAAAGACAGAGGATTCTGTTGTGGTGCCGGAGGCGGAAGAATGTTTCTTGAAGATGAAGAGGGTGGAAGAATTAATGAGGAACGAACACGTGAAGCTCTTGAGACTGGCGCGGATACAATTGCTTCAGCATGTCCGTTTTGTATGACAATGATGACTGATGGGGTAAAACATTATAATAAGTCAGAAGAGGTAAAAGTAAAAGATATTGCGGAAATTATTCTTGAAAACTTGTCTACCGATATTGTGAATTAGGTGGATATGTTATCAGGAAATTAATAGAAATGGTCAGATTCTAATTAACATTATTAATCACTAAATGGAGGAAACCATGGATAAATTCAATCAACTGGTTCAATTCGTACAAGGATTAGAAACCGATTTTCATAAGTTTTATGAGAAAGGTCAATCCGCTGCAGGTACTCGCGTAAGAAAAGGCTTAAGTGATTTAAGAAAACTTTGCCAGGAAGTACGTAAAGACGTGCAGGAAGTTAAAGCTCAAAGGAAAGCTGCTAAAGGTTAAGCAAGCGTAAGCTTTCCATTTATTATATGAGGGCTGGATTGAGAAATTGATCCAGCCTGTTTTATTATATGAGAATTATTTTTATAGTAACAGTTTTGATTGTTGCCATTAATTTTCAGCATTTCTTTATTAATGCACGATTTGTAGAGAAACCTGGAAATCCTAAGTCAGAAGATTCAGTTCTAACTGCGACACTCTGTTTTGTGGGGGATTTAATGTGTCATTCCACCCAGTTTAACTACGCAAAAGTTGATGCTGATAGTTTTGATTTTACAGGAGTTTTCAGAGAAGTGAAACCATTTCTATCGAATGCTGATTTAACTATAGGAAACCTTGAAACAGTTATTGCCGGGAAGAATAAAAAATACAGCGGTTATCCATACTTTAACGCTCCGGATGATTTCATATATGCACTTAAAGATGCTGGTTTTAATCTTCTTACCACAGCCAATAATCACGCTCTTGACCAGGGTTGGGAAGGAGTTAAGAGGACTATTGATGTTATAAATGAAAATAAAATTCATCGAACAGGAACTTTTGTTTCACAGCAAGATAGAGACTCAATTAGAATTTTTCAAATAAATTCGATTAAGATTGCAGTTCTTGCATACAGTGAAAACACAAATGGTGTTTCTATTCCAAAAGGAAAAGATTTTGTAATCAATCTTATCGATAAAGAATTAATTCAACGTGACATCGATAAAGCAAGAAATAAAAATGTTGATGTTGTTTTGATTTATTTGCATTTCGGCCCTGAATATAACCGGGAACCAAGCGATTATCAAAAAGAAATTGTGCAAAAAATAATTGAGCTGGGAGCTGATATTATTATTGGCGGTCATCCGCACGTGATCGAACCTTTTGATTATTTTAAGACCAACGACACAAAACTTGATACTGGATTTGTTGCTTACTCAATGGGTAATTTTATTTCTAATCAAAGATGGCGTTATTCTGATGCAGGGATAATTTTGAATATCAAAATTTCAAAAAATATATTCAGTGATTCGGTTTATATCAGCGATGTTAATTATTTACCGACCTGGGTATTTAAAGGAAGCACTGAAAAGGGGAGGGAATATATTATTCTTCCATCAGAAGCCGGTGGAGAAGATTCCACTTATAATTTCTTAACTCCGGAAGACCGGAAACTTATTATTGAAGCATTTAACGATACTAAAGACATTATTACCAAATACAAATCTGACTTCAGGCTTCATAATTTAAACAAGTAACATCCAGGTTTTGATTTCAACATTTGTATATTTGATCCGTTCTTCACAAAGATTCATACAATT
>Ga0307425_1001124_pt1 | contig 16335 bp, 9 predicted proteins | sample SalMarWE160330MG_FD_202152 | JGI IMG/M metagenome (GOLD analysis project Ga0307425, IMG submission 202152) | Salt marsh sediment microbial communities from the Plum Island Ecosystem LTER, Massachusetts, United States - WE1603-30 | ecosystem: Environmental > Aquatic > Marine > Intertidal zone >... | reverse complement strand
GTAGCAACTTCGGCGGAGTAGGCTGGCTACGACGGCTGAAAGCGACACCATAACTTTAGGCACTTTAGATCACTTTAGGCACTTTTAACTTATACGGTTTTAAGTAAAATATCCCCTTTCAGGGGTAACCCAAAGCCGGGCCCTCTGGACCCGGGCATTTACTTTTTTGAGAATTGATCGCTGTTTGGCGCGATCAGGATTCTACGATTTTCACCAATTCGTCGAGGTCTTCAATAATGTAATCTGCACCGGCCTTTTCCAGGTCTTTTTTTAGCCGATCCTTTTCAGATGATGAGATAAGGACACCGATGCCGATAAATCCAGCCCTGGATCTAGAGGCCGCCATCATATCGTCGGGCATGTCTCCAATATAATAATATTTGGAAATTTTGTTTTTATGGGACACTTCAATGGCATCGAGCATATATGGATTCGGTTTACTGAGAGAAACTGTTTTTTTGTTTTGTTCAAATATCTTTTGCTCTTCTTTGAGACAATCGTCCATCGTCAAAATTAGTGAAAAAAACTTTTTTAAATCAAAAAGCTCAAGAGGATAATCAGCCTCACTTTTGGGCCGTCCGGTGGCGATGGCCAGTATGTTATTTCGTGACAGGCTTTCAAGTAGGGATTTGTCGATCAGCAAAGTTTCTCTGTTGATGAATCCCTTTTCATGATACACCTTAGGCTGAATTTCATAGGTGGATTCAAAAAGTTCCTTGCCAAGATATATCTCCTGAAACATCTGCTTGATAATATTTCCGCTTCCAACATCGCCAGTGTACAGGCTGGCGATGAAATCGTCTGATATTCTCCCATTTTTTTTCAGCAATGTGGATAAGGGAAATTTTTCAGTGTTTAAAAATTGGGCAAGATTGGCAACATCACAGTTCCGGAGTTTATTTTTATACGTGGTCCACGGGTTTGAATCCGGGTATTCTGATGATCTTTTAACCAGCGTAAATAGAAGATTGATGATTAAAAATGTTAGATCCCAGTCATTATTGAGACCGCCACTTTGTTTTATTCTGGCAAGATCGGTAAGCGAGAACAAGGGATCAGGCAAACTATCCCAAGAAACGGCGCTTTTGAAAAATAGTCTGGCGGTCTGTCTGACCGTATTTCTATAAGATTCGGAGACATCGACAATAACGCCGTCCATGTCGAAAACGATTAATGCTTGGGGCTCGGCTTTTTTATTCATATTTTTCTTATAGCCGAACACACTGATTCATGCAATTTATTTTCCTTCTACCCTTTGGCCGGCAAAGCAGATTATATATGTCAAAAAATGACACAAATATTGTCAAATATTGTCAATCCAATCGGTTTTTGAGAAACAGTTTGTTCGGCTTATAAGGATCAGATTGCTTTGTAACCAATTGAAATAAAAGATATATAAAATTTATTTTAATAAAATATATAATTTTGCACGCTTTTTGCAAAACATAAATGTCAAATAAAAAAAGTTTCTCGGGTGTACGTGCATCTTTTCCTCGGGCATCTTCAAAATAATAAAAAATGGTAAAGATAGTCCCGATGTTAATAACGGCATTATGGGAAACTACTAAATTTGGTAGGGTTTTGGTGGCATGTTAACCTATCTTCATAACTCTTCCAAGAGGGCGGTCCCAAAGGATCGCCCTTTTTCATTATTTGGCTTGGAAAGGATCTAATTTAAGGCTAAATTGAGCGATTGTTGAGTTTGCCGGAGATGCAAGGCGCAGGGTGCGCTGCTGTAGTCTGCTACCGCAAGCGCCCTGCAACACAGCAGATCCGGTAAAATCGGCAAGCCCGAAGGGTTTCAAATTTTAAAAATACAAATAAAGATACTTCATTAAAAATAAAAGATATTTTATCCCCTTTTAAAATTTGAAACGCTCAGCTTAGGTTAATTTTGAAGACGATATCACAATCAAGGTGACCATTGCTTTGGCGATGAGTTTTTCCTGATCCTCATTTAGAGAAAAAAGTTCAGACTCTGATACTTTAATTTTTTTCCCATTATTGACCACCTTCGATCGACAGATAATATATTTCCCAACAGCGGGTTTAAAAAAGTTGATTTTAAATTCAATGGTCAAGATACGAAACGCCTCAGAAACGGTTGTGTATGCGGCGTATCCGGCGGTATGGTCTGCCATGGTTGCAATGACACCGGCATGTACAAATCCATCCTGTTGACTGTGATCTGAGCGAATCTTCAGGCGCGTTTCGAATAATCCGTAAGCCGCTTGATCGACCTCGAAACCGATGGCGGCTGGAAAGCCCTGAACATAATCTTTCTTTAAAAACGAGAGTCTTTCTTTATTCATTTAAAAAATCTCCCTTTTTTACATCAGTATTAGCTTTGAGGGAAAATACTTGCACAATATGATCCATAAGATAAAAGTGATCTTATGAATGATCAGCAATTTCGTCAACTGCTTAATCGATATGACTTTTCATGGGTAGGGTATCGCAAAGTGCGAAAGGGCGTCAAAAAGCGGATACGCCGGTATATGAAATCCATAGAATGCAGCAGCATGACGGCTTTTCTGGCTGAACTGGACAAAAATGATGAAATTAGACATGAATGTGAACGCCTTATGACGGTTTCCATCAGCCGTTTTTTTAGAGATCGGGGATTTTGGCAAGGTTTAAAAGAAAATATTTTGCCGGAATTTATAGATGTTGACAGAGAAAAAATTAAGTTTTGGTCCGCAGGATGTGCATGTGGTGAAGAGGTATACAGCTTTAAGATCATCTGGGATTTGTTGAGCAACAGTTATTTAAATGTTCCGGATCTTGAAGTGTTGGCTACCGACATAAATCCAATCTACCTCGATCGTGCTTACCATGGTATTTATCCTCCCAGCAGCTTAAAGGAAGTCAAAAAAGAGATTCAGTCCGGATATTTCAAACAAAAGGGTGGTAAAAAACTGTTTGAGGTGAAGGCATCACTCAAAAAAGGCATTACATGGAAAAACCATCATTTGCTTTCCGATCCCCCCGGATCAGACTTTGATATCATCTTTTTGCGGAACAATATTCTGACCTATTATAAAGAACTGCCGAAAAAGAGGGCTTTTTGCAACGTCTTTGAAAGTCTTGCGCCGGGTGGAATTTTAGTCTTGGGGTCCCATGAAACAATTCCCTTTGAAACAAAGGATATTACCGGCGTTGCACCTTATTCTTTTGTTTTTAAAAAGAGCCAATAGAGTGAAAAGATGGTAGGTATAATAAAAACTCTTCGAAAAATGACGCGAGATAAAAAAGACAGGGGGTTATACAACAAACCCCCTGTCTTTACAGCCACTCAAATTATTTAGGATATTTCATCCATAAAGGAATCTACAATCTTATCAGCAACAGCCTTGTTGTCGATGGTGTAGTTGTCGGATTCGATCCTTGCTTTAAGTTCAGCAACCTTATCTTCTCTCACATCCGGTTCAGATGCGATAATTTCATTTGCGGTTTGAGCCTCTTTTGAGGCCGTGGAAAGGTTAACAATCGTATCTTGTTGAGACTGATTTTTTTCTTCAACCTTTTGTTCGTTAGACGTCTGTTTTTGCCCCGCTCCTTCTATTTCATTTTCCGGGCGGTTGGGGCGTTGTTTGCTTATTTCGTAATGAATAATTCTGTTGTCAATTTTCATTGTATATCCCTCTAAATTACTACATCATATTTTTATCGATGGTTTCTTTGGTTATTTCCATTAATTTGCTGGTTAAAAAATTTGAATCTTCGATGGAAAGTGAATTTATGGTTTCACCATTTTCATCAATTTCTTTGAATATTAACCCATTGGGATTATCTCCGGTAATGGTCAAATGTTTTCCATATTCATTTTCAAGTTTTTCAAACACCTCTTTTTCAACCTTATCAAAAGGTCCGTATTGTGTAATCTTATCTACAATATTAGCAGTGATATTGTCAATAATCGTTTTCCGTCTGGCCTTTGTGGAAATACTGATTCTGTCCGGTGGACCGGTATCCGTATTTCTCGGCCTGTTAGAAATGCGGCCCTGGCGAAGTTGATCGCCGTAAACCCGCAAAACATTATTGACTTGATAAGCTGTTATCTCCATGCTTTTTCACCTCAGTTTTCTTATCGGCAACGATTACATAAAACTTTAGGCAAAAAATAATTTTTTTCATATCTACGGTGAATTCTATGAAAAAGCTTTTTTTATAGGGAATCCAAGGACTTCAGAAAATGGATGATTTCAAATTCCGGAAACCGGCAAATTCCTTAATTTCAAGCGTCAAAAAAATGCCTCTTTTTTCCTACCACATAATTTGCTTATATATATCTATCTTGAATAATTGATAAAAACTAACTCATTAAACTGGCACCCTTCTTGCTATATTTAAGGCCGAAGTTAAAGCTCGAATAAATTTCTTATGCTCATATTATCGGTTCATTTTTGTTAAACCTTAAAGCAAACAATATATCCTTGTCCGTCTGTGTGGGGTTTCGGCTGATCACTATCACTCGGGTTTATTGGAGATAATCTATCTATGATTAATGTTGCAGTAGTTGGTTCCGGATACTGGGGGAAAAATTTAGTACGTAATTTCAACGAGCTGGGTTCACTTCACACCATTTGTGATAGCAGTCCTGAAACGCTTAGATGTTTTAAGGAAAAGTATCCTGACAAAGAATTTCAAACATCTTTAGAAATAGTATTACAAAACCCGGATATAGATGCCGTCGTAATTGCTACGCCGGCAGAAACCCACTTTGATTTGGCCAAAAGTGCGCTCCAGGCAGGCAAACATGTATTTGTTGAAAAGCCACTGGCCCTTATTGTTAGTGAGGCTGAAATTCTTAAACAGCTTGCCATGAGCGAGAATCTCAAGCTTATGGTGGGACATATCCTCTTGTATCATCCGGCTATTATAAAACTTAAAGAGATCATTAGTTCAGGTGAACTGGGAAAGATTAACTACATCTATTCAAACCGGTTGAACTTGGGCAAAATCCGCACCGAAGAGAACATTCTCTGGAGCTTCGCTCCCCATGATATTTCTGTTATTATTTATCTGTTAGAAGAGATGCCAGCTCAGGTTCTGGCTCAAGGAGGAAATTACCTCAATCAAGATATCGCCGATGTTACTATGAGCGTACTTTCTTTTAAGAGTGGTGTAAAGGGACATGTTTTTGTTAGCTGGCTCAATCCCAACAAAGAGCAGCGCCTTGTCGTTATCGGGGATAAGAGAATGGCGGTCTTTGATGATACGTTGGCAGAGGGGAAATTACAGATACATGATAAAGGTGTAGAATGGATAAATCGCCAGCCTGTTCCAAGAAAAAATAAAGCCCAAATCATTCCCATAGATGCTTGTGAGCCTTTGAAAGCAGAATGTGCTCATTTTTTAGATGCCATAGAATCAGATATAACCATCAAAACAGATGCCAACAATGGAATTCAGGTCTTAAAAATATTAAACGCCTGCCAGGAATCTCTAGAGAATCATGGTACGGTTGTCAGCCTTAATGGACACGGTATTTCACGACCATATTTTGTACATGAAACTGCTGTCATTGATAAGCCATGTCTGATTGGAAAAGATACCAAGATCTGGCATTTCAGCCACATTATGCGAGGTACTAAAATTGGTGAACGGTGCAATATCGGACAAAATGTCGTTGTTTCTCCCGGAGTTGAAATCGGGAACAATGTCAAAATTCAAAATAACGTTTCAGTCTATGAAGGGGTTACCCTTGAAGATGATGTATTCTGTGGTCCTTCCATGGTTTTTACCAATGTGATTAATCCTCGCAGTCATATTTCAAGAAAACATGAATTTAAACAAACCTTAGTCCAAAAAGGGGCTAGCATCGGTGCCAATGCGACCATCGTATGCGGCAATACCATAGGACGATATGCTTTCATTGGTGCAGGGGCCGTAGTAACCAAAGACGTCCCTGATTATGCCTTGGTTGTGGGGAATCCCGCCAAAATCGTCGGATGGATGTGTGAATGCGGTCATCAGATTACTTTCGGTGGCGATACTGCAACTTGTTCAGAATGTGAAAAGCCATATATAAAAGTGAAGGAAGTGATCAGTCCCGTGAAAAATGAAGGGGAGATAGTGAAATTAGGGGCTGTCGGATAATCCTAATGCTTAACTCATATATTTAACGAAGTGTAAAAAACATATTAATAATGAAGAGGACTTTTAGTGGAAGATAAATTAAAGCGGGGTGAAACCCTTTTTGCAGAAGGAAAAATTGAAGAAGCTGAAAAGTACTTTTTAGATATAGTTAATGAAAATACCCAAGATGCAGAGGTGCTAAACAATCTTGGAGTAATCAGCCATGCTATAGGAAACTTTGACAATGCTGAAGGTTATCTATTGAAAGCACTTTCTGTAAAGGATGATCACCTCGATGTTTTGCTGAACTTAGCCGATTTATATCAAAGTACTAATCGTTGGAAAGAAGCGGCTGTCCATCTTAAGATGTACATATCGATATACGATCAGGATCACAATGTCTTCAATCAGCTTGCTACGGTTTATTTAGAAGCGGGTGACACCCAAAATGCACGGTCGGCTTTAGAGAAATCCTTAGAGTTAAAATCGGATCAAGATATTGTTAAAGAATCATTGCGAGAACTTGAAAAGGGGAAAGTCGTTACAAGTTATCTTCCCATATCGGGTTCTTTTAGAGGAGCCTTTGCTGAGATAAATATTACTCCCAATGTTTCCGAGCAAAATTCTGTATTTCTTCAAGGTATGGGCGGTCCACCTCGAAGAGCAACGACAGTTTCAGAGCCTTTAATGATGCAGTTACTTCTTTTAGAGGATGATCATTTCACGAAAGTATTGTTTGTCACGGCCGATTTGTTTGGTTTTGGGTCTGAAATTGTCGATAATGTAAAAACCATAGCTGCTCAATGGGGGATTGAGCCAGAGGGCCTCATATTTAATGCATCCCACACACATTATGCTCCGGGCACCATTTCCCATATCGCAAAAGAATTAGGACCATTCTATGAGGAATACGCTAATCAAATAGTCCAAACTATCGGTCAACATCTACAGCTTCTTTATAACAAACTCGAAGAATGTGAGATCTTATGGGGAAAAGTAGAAGCTCAAATCGGGGCCAGTCGAAGACTGAAAAAGGACGGCAAAGTCATTTTTGCCCCTAATCCAGATGGCTATTATGATAAGGATACACCGTTTATTCTTCTTAACATGTTAAAGACAGACAAAAAGGTCCTTTTGGTTAGCCACAGCTGTCATCCCACTGGACTAGGATCTGAGAGTGTTATTTCAGCCGATTATCCAGGGTATATGAGAAATGCACTAAAAAGCAAGGGGATTGCGGATGGCGTTATGTTTTTGCAGGGAAGTGCTGGCAGCACGAAGGAGACTGTATCTGTTAATGGTGATGTATTATTCTGTGAGAATTCCATCGGGGCAAGAGAGAACGGAGAATTTCTAGCAACACAGATTATGAGTGAGCTGAAAAGAGAACTTCAACCACTCAATGGGCCCTTTTTCTGTATTAAAAGACAGATATCGTTACCGCTTAAATCACTCCCTCCTCTGGGTGTACTTACACAGATTAGAGATGACGCAGGAAAGGATAATTTGATTCGGGAATGGACGAGCAATCTCTTGAGTCAATTTCCAAATGGGGATTTTCCAGGCAGACTTGAGATGGAAGTTCAATTAGTTTCACTTGGAGATAAAGTATCATTTATTACTTTGCCAGGAGAACCGGTTGCCGAACTGGCAAGGGATTTGAGGAGATTGACCAATAAACCGGACAGCACTTTTGTACTTGGATATACCAATGGGCTTATAGGTTATCTGCCCACTGATGCCATGATTGAAGAGGGGGGTTATGAAACAGAAGCCTCACAATATGTATATCTTCTTCCTTCAGCCCTCGACAGGGGAGCCCAATCGACTATCCTTTCTAAAGCTCAAGAGTGTATAAGTGCTGCTTCGGCCAAGGACAAATTCAATGGTTATGGAAGGTATCATTTGAAAAAGAAGAACCAAAAGGCATTTTTTGTGCTTTCCGCAGGTCGTTGTGGAACCATGACGTTGGCTCATTTACTTAATACTGCGGCCAACGCATGTGTTTGGCACCATCCTCAACCTGATCTCATACATGAATCATTACAAGCTTATCATGGTAATATCGACAAAAGAAAGACATTCTGGAAAGCGCGTTATCCACTCATACATAAAACATGGTCAAAAGGTCTTATCCATGGAGAAACAGATTTACTCATGACTCCCTTTTGTGATCTGATATCCGAAGAAATTCCTGATTCTAAATTCATTGTATTGGTAAGGGATCCAAAGGATTTCGTAAGATCTGGGATGCGTCGTAATTATTACTACGGTCATCCGTGGGATTTTGGACGATTAAGACCTAAAGAAGATACTGTGGAATTTGAAGAATGGAAGACGCTAGATCAATTCTCAAAGATTTGTTGGTTATGGAATGAGACATATCAAAAGATAAACCTTATGGTAGATAAGCTCGGAGAAGATAGAATTTTAATAGTGCGATTCGAGGACATGATCAGCAGTATTGAAAAGATAATCGAAATATTTAATATTTTTGGTTTGAAAGGTTTTGATGAAGAAAAAATCAGGGTAATTCTTTCGCAAAAACTTAATAAACAGTTAAGCGGAAGCTATAATAGACCGGAAAATTGGTCGGCAAATTTGAATGACACACTATGGCGTATATGTGGCCAGACTGCTGAAAAATACGGATATTCTCGATCTTATAAAATTAAAACATCCGTAAAAACAAATAAATGTAACAAACCGATTACAATATGGGATTTTAAGAAATTTAAGCATCAGCCTTACCCTTCTGAAATTGATTTAAGCTTCTTTAAAGAAAATAAAAATGGTATCCCTCTCATTAACAAACAGACAAAAATCACTTCAATAGGAAGCTGTTTTGCAAGAAATATAGCTATTTATTTAATTTCCAGGCAATATAACTATCTTGTAACTGAAAATCCCTTTCAAGAGGCTTCTGCACATTGGGACCAGGTTTTCAACACAGCCTGTATGCGTCAGGTATTTGAGTATACGTTCAACGATGATTGGCTCCCTATGGTTCGGTGGTGGCCAAAGGGTGAGATGGTTCAGGACCCTTTCAGACGGAACATTATATATAAGAAGGAAACCTGTAAGCAGAATTTTGATTGTCACCGGAGAAAATCATATAAAGCGTTAACTGAGGCAGAAATAATCATCCTAACACTGGGTTTAATTGAAACATGGCGGGATAGACGCGATAAAATGACATATTATCGTGTTCCTTCACCGAAGATTTATGATCCAAATATACATGAATTCTATGTTCAAAATATACAAGACTGTCAAAGAGATTTGAATGAAATTCATAGACTGTTAAATCAGCATAATCCCAAAGCAAAAATCATTGTTACCGTTTCACCTGTACCTTTATTTGCAACGTTTCGTATGGATGTTAATGCTGTTACTGCAAATAGTCTGTCGAAATCAACACTCAGAGTAGCTGCAGAATATTTTTCACAACATCATGAAAATGTATACTATTTTCCATCTTTTGAGATTGTGACACAAGGTATACCCAATCCCTATGAGAAGGACAATCGACATGTCACTGAGGATACAATCAATAAAGTGATGGAAGTTTTTAAATCCCAATTTATGGAGTAATTGAGATGGAAGATCTCGTTTTTGTCTGGAAAAGGATCATTAGCCACCCTTTTTGCAAGTCGGGTTCGACCATTTTCTTCGATATTCGAGATTTGTGATCCTTTGGCAATGATATGGAGAGGATAGCTTCATTCCTCAGCATTTTCAGCCAGTTGGTAAAATGTAAAAAAGAGCGATTAAAATCATTCGAAATTTTAAAATAGGGTTAACCCATTCCAATCTGAAGAGAGAGAAGAAATGCGAAAGATTAATACTTTTCAATTCATTTTCGAGGCAATTAAAAAATATGAAATTATAGATTTCGGTTATAAAACAAATGGGCTTATACCATATGTAACTCTAAAAAATAATACAATTTTCCACCATCTACCTACACCGATGCCTATTAGTATAGGTCTAAATAACGAAAAAGTTTTTAATGAAAATGATTTTATATCAAGCTTTTTTCGCGGAATTGTAAACGTTATCTATGACATTGAATTTCGTAATATTCAATCACAGCGCAAATATAAACAACACTCTATGTATGAATACCATTCGGGGGATGTTGTTGTTGAGGTAGGGGCTTATCTTGGATATTATGCCATGCATGCAGCCCAAAAGATTGGACCTTCCGGTCATGTTTTGGCTATTGAGTTGGTTCCTCAAAATTATTCAATTTTAAAAATGAATCTCATGGCCAATTTCCCAAATAACACTACAGCTATCAATATGGGAGTATATAATAAAAAAGGCAACAAAGAAGCTTGCATAGGTCCCAATCAAATAGCAAGCTTTAGAGAGGATGTAGTCAGTAGGTATACTTCAAAATTTGATAACGTTATGGTTGAAATGGATACAATGGATACCATTTTATGCGAGAATAATATCGATGAGGTAGATTTAATGATTATCCAAACTAACGGTAATGAGATAGAAGTGCTTGAAGGCATGAGGAACTCCATTGTTAAAATAAAAAATATTGCAATTGCCGTCCCTTACAACAGGGAAGGTACCGATCATGAGGCAATTATTATTGATTTCCTTAAACCGAATGGATTCCTAGTTAAAAAAATGGATGTTTGGATATATGGTAAGAATACCAACGTTAATTTTGAGGAAGATCATAAAGAATTGGGGAAAAAGAAAAAAAAGAAAAGATACAAGGGAAATGTGATATCAAATTTGAGCTCGGATGATCATAAATTAAAAAAATTAGATAAAAAAGTTCTCACCATATCTGCTTGTATGATAGTGAAAGATGAGGAAGAGTTTTTAGCAACATGCCTTAGAAGTATAAAGGATTATGCTGATGAAATCATCATAGTGGATACTGGTTCCAAGGACAGAACAGTTGAAATCGCAGAAAGCTTTGGTGCTAAAGTTTATCACCATCCATGGGAAAATAACTTCAGTAAACACAGGAATCAGTCAATCGCTTATGCTACGGGAGACTGGATATTTGTTATAGATGCAGATGAAGAGGTCGTTCACTGGGACAATCGAATTGAAGCTGTTCTCAAAAATAAAGATGTTGATAGTGTTTATGTTAAAGTTAATAATATTTTTGGAGGTGGTTCTGGAGAGGCCTGCCATAATTCCATTAGACTGTTTAGAAATAATAAGAGTATACATTATGAAGGAAGTGTTCACAATCAATTAATGGGAACAAATAAGGGTTTGACATCCTCTATTGTAATTTACCATAAGGGGTATTGCCTGGATGCTGAAAAAGAAGAACAGAAATATTTACGTACGACAACTTTGCTTAAGAATGAGATCGAAAAAGATCCGGACAACCCTAAATACCACCATTATCTTGCGGTAGCATTTTTAGGCAAAAAACTTTATGATAAAGCCTTGCTGGAATGCGAAAAAGCCCTTCATTTTGCCTTAAATCAGAACCAGGAAGATGATTTATATCTTTGGACTCATTTTGTCGGGGCAGTTAGTTGCATGAACACCAATCGGATTGATGAGGCAGAGAAAATGTGCTTGGAAGCACTCCAAATAAATCCAATGCATTTGGACTCTCATTATCTTCTGAGCAGCATCTATTATGTTCAAGATAACGAGCGAGCGTTCATAAGCCATAGCGATAAGTATTTATCCTTAATAAAACTCTTAAATAACAATCCTGAGAAATTTGGTTTGATGGTCCATAATACCGTCAATCATGAATGGCGTATTCATCTTCACCGTGGGTTTGTTTATACATATTTAGGAAAAAAAGAAAAAGGTAAAAAAGAATATTCACTTGCTTTGAAAAAATGCAAAAATAAAAACGAATATTATAAACAGCGTTGTTTAATTCACCTCCAACAAGAAGAATATAAACTTGCTGAGAAATTTTTGAATAAAGCCTTGCAACACAATGCTGAGGATAAAGAGTTAAATGAGGCCAAACTTAAGATAGTAGAAAGCAGAGACGCTAGTCATGCCGGAAAGAAGGTTAAAGATAAAAGGTTTAAAAAAAATGATAAGGTAAATTTACCCACTATCAGCTTATGCATGATAGTTAAAAATGAAGAAAAATTCTTATCCAAATGCCTTGATAGCGTGAAAGATTATGTTGATGAGATTGTTATCGTAGATACCGGATCCACGGATAGCACTGTTGATATAGCAAGAAAATTTACGAATAAGATATATTTTCATCCCTGGGAAGGTCACTTTAGCAAACACAGGAATCAGTCGATAGGTTATGCCACCAAAGACTGGATATTTATATTGGATGCAGATGAGGTTCTAGAGAAAGAATGTGCTCAAACAGTGCGTGAGTCCATACAAGATAAGTCCATTGATAGCGTTTATGTTGTTGTCAAGAATGCTTTTGACGGAGGAGCTGGTGAGGCGGTTCACAATTCAATAAGGATATTCAAAAATAATGGAAAAATTCGTTACGAAGGAAGGGTACACAATAGGATTGTCGGAGATGAATCGAGTAAAATTTATCCCATTACAATCTTACACGAAGGGTATAATCTGCCGCCGGAAGAGAGCAGAAAAAAGTTTATCCGCACATCGGAGCTTTTGAAAAAGGAGATAGAAGAGAACCCTCAGCATCCTCGGGCTTACCATTATTTGGCAGCATCCTATCTTTCTGAATCAATGCATGAAGATGCTATTGATATGGCTATGAAGGCGATTCAATTGGCTGAAAAAAACAATTTTGACGATCACCTTTACCTATGGAGTCATTTTATTGCCTCGTTTTCTTACTTAAAAACCGATCGTTTGGACGATGCAGAAAAAATCTGTTTGAAGGCGGTTCATAAATGTCAAAAGCACTTGGATTCACATTATCTTTTAACGATTATAAATCATAATAAAAAGGATTGGGAGAATTTATTACATCATAGCCAAACATATCTTTCTTTATTTGATAGGATCGAAAAGACGCCGGGTGAATTCGGCCCCATGGTACACAATACTGTAAATCAACGATGGCGCGTTCACATTCATCGGGCCTTTGCCTATCAAGAAATGGAAAAAGTGAAAAAAACAGAGAATGAGTATGCAAGTGCTTTGGAACATTGTGGTGATAAACGAGAATATTACAAAATGTTAGCCTCTTTTTACAGCAATCGTTCGGAATTTTCAGTTGCGGAACAGCATCTGCTTGAAGCGCTTAAATATGATCCAAATGATAAGGAGTTATTTTTGTTGGGGGCTCGAATCTATTGTGAGTTAGGTATGAGAGATAAGGAAAGAGATTTTTTGTATGAAGCAATTAATAAAGGGGTAGATGACATAAAGAGTCTTTTTCGATTAGGAACAATTTGTCTTGAAGAAAAATGCTATAACGAGTCATCAGCCCTTTTGGAAAAAGTGATCGAAATGGATGAGAACCATTTGGGTGCTCGGATTAATTTAGGTATTATTGCCAGAAGGTCCGGAAACCTAAATGAAGCTGCAATGCATTTAGAAAAAGCGTTGGAGGTGTCTCCGAACTCGTTAGAGGCTTTATCAAATTTGGGATATGTCTATTTTGATGGAAAAAATTTTTCAAAGACAAAAGAAATCTTTGAGTATTTGAGCCATCTCTATCCGACTTTGCTGGATGTTCCATTAATGCTGTCTATGATTTACACACGTCTTGGAAATATCGAGATGGTTGTGGGTGAATGTGATAAAATATTAAATTTGCTTGAAATGGAACGAAACATGACCTTAAATAGTCTCTTCGATTTGAGTAATCTGTTTGTAAATATCGGCAAGGTTTTACTCGAACGAGAGCGACCTATACTTGGAATTTTGGCATTTGATGTTGCAAGCCACCTAAATGACGAGTCAGATGTGATATTAAAAAAGATTGGAGCCATATGTTTTCAAGAAGGATACTACAATGGTAGCCTAAAGTATCTGGAAAAAGCGATTCATTTGAACCCTCAGGATTGGGAGAGCTTTTTTATCATGGGATCCTGCTATGAAAAAATGGGAGTGAAAGAAGGCACTGAAATCTGCTATGAAAAGGCTAGGACACTTAACCCGAACAAGGCATCTTTGAAAAACCTCCCTGCCCAACTGTAATCAACACAACTTATCCTTTATAATTATGAGTTACTGCCTCCATGAACATACCTTTCGAATTTAGAAAAATCCAATCTTTCCTATCATATCATGACGATCCTATCATTCATAAATAACAGATTTTAGTTTTTTCGACCTTCCTTTTTTCCCCTTTAAAAAGTTAAAAAAAAGCTTAAAGTAATTTTCCTTGATGCCGATAAAAGATATTAAAGCGGATCGGGCGCCCCAAAATATTAACACATTTGGCAAGGATGCCAAAAATAACAAATGTCAGATGTCAGAAATCAGTAGTCAGCAACAAATGACCCTTGACAAATGACAGCAATTTAATCAAGGAGGATAAAATTATGAGTTTAAGAATTCAAAACAACATTGCGGCAATGAACGCACATCGGCAATTACAGATTTCAGACACCGGATTGAGCAAATCTCTTGAGAGACTTTCATCCGGTTACCGTATTAACAGGGCTGCGGATGATGCTGCCGGACTGGCTATTTCCCAGCAGTTCAGGGCGGATATCGCATCTTACAAGGTAGCTGCCAGGAATACATCTGAAGCGTCGTCTCTGCTCCAGGTAGCTGAGGGGGCCCTGGATCAGATCGGCAATATGCTCACCAGATTGAAGGAGCTGGCAACCCAGGCATCATCGGCCAATGCGGGGGCAAACCTTGACAAACTCAATGCAGAGGGGAATGCGCTGATTCAAGAAATTCAGCGAATTGCCACATCCACCGAATACGCCAACACAAAATTGATTGATGGCACTTTCGGTGTGGGTATTAGTGCTGGCTCTAGTATAACATCTGCAACTGGTTTTACGACCGCGCAAGGCATGGTGGCAGGAGAGCAGTATAACATAACAACCACGGTAGGTGCCTCAGGGGCGGGGTATATGAGCATCACTGTAACCACAGGTAATGGTTCACAGACAATAAATGATGTTGCTATACCTACTTCCGGCACATCCAGTGTTTCTTTCAGTGCTTTTGGGTTAGACTTAACCATTAATAGCAATGCAACAGCGCACAGCCTTGATGCTACAACTCTTGAAGGTGAGGCTACAGGAAGTTCAACCTTCCAGGTCGGTGCTGAAAATGAGAGCGACAACCGAATTTCTGTGAGTATCGGCGATGCTACAGCAGCTACTCTTGGACTTACTGCGGATCAGCTTGATGATGCTTCTGAGGCCCAGGCTTTCTTGAGCACTGTCGATACCGCCATATCTACTCTGGTTAATGTAAGGGGTGGTATAGGTGCATCCCAAAACAGGCTTCAATATTCGTATTCCAACCTGAGTGTCACCATTGAAAACGTGCAGGCAGCTGAATCGGTCATCCGCGATGTGGATATGGCGGCTGAAATGACGACATTTACCAAGAACCAGATTCTGCTCCAGGCTGGTACGGCCATGCTCGCACAGGCAAATATGGCGCCGCAGGTTGTGTTGTCCCTGTTCGGATAATAAAATTCTGGTTAGAGGATTTTATGAAACGCAGCTTTGCTGCTTGGAACAGACTAACAACAAACACTCCGTTGGAGGCTTGATTTTCAGAGCCTCTGACGGGTTAAACTCTAAAACAAAACCCTGTTTCCGGAATGCCGGAAGCGGGGTTTTTTTTTGCGTTTATTCGAAATGGCAAGGATTTTGCTGTATAAGAAGCGTGGTATTAAAACTCTCAAGTTTTGGGACAAATTTTCCGATAATCATATAAAGATCAGGCTGTTTTTTCCTGTATGCAATGTTTTATTGAACAACAAATATCTTAAACAAGAACCTTAATCTAATTTTTTAGTTTTAAGATAAATATATGGAGATCATATGTCTTTAAGTACAAATCTAGTGTCAGGTCTTGCCAGTGGTTTTGACTGGCGGAGCATGATTGATCAGTTGATGGAGATAGAACATAGAAAAGTAGATCTGGTGGAAAATCAGAAAACAGAATATGAAGATAAACTTTCCGAATGGCAATCTTTTAATACAAAACTTCTTTCTTTAAAGACAGCGGCCTCAGATCTGAAAGATAGGGAAGATTTTGATGTATATACTTCAGATATGACCTCTGACAGCAGCACTGTTGATGCTTCAGATCTTTTATCGGTTTCTACGTCTTCATCAGCCTCAAAAGGCTCTTATTCAATTATGGTAT
>Ga0307425_1001121_pt1 | contig 16381 bp, 11 predicted proteins | sample SalMarWE160330MG_FD_202152 | JGI IMG/M metagenome (GOLD analysis project Ga0307425, IMG submission 202152) | Salt marsh sediment microbial communities from the Plum Island Ecosystem LTER, Massachusetts, United States - WE1603-30 | ecosystem: Environmental > Aquatic > Marine > Intertidal zone >... | reverse complement strand
GCTTCGCATAATCCGATTGCCTATAACGGCGTAAAACTGCTGCTCGACAACGGCGTTGCGCCGCCGGCGCCGGAAGCGGAAAAAATAAAACGATGTTTTCTCGAAAAGAATCTTTCTCTTTCGGATTCGGTGCATTGCGGCCGGGTGACTTCCAGCGAACAAACCGATGCGACGCATATCGCCAAAGTTCTGGCGATTGTTGACAAAGAAGTGATTGCTGCAAAGGAATTCAAGGTCGTTCTGGATAGTGTAAACGGCGCCGGGGGGCGCATCACGAAAAAGCTGCTGGCCGAGTTTGGCTGTGAAGTTACGGCCATCAACGATGAACCTACCGGATTGTTCGCTCACGGTCCCGAGCCGACCGCCGCGAACCTGACGGGCCTTTGTGACGCGGTGAAAGCGGAAGTCGCTGATATTGGTTTCGCACAGGACCCCGACGCCGACAGATTGGCGATTGTCGACGAGAACGGCACCTATATCGGGGAGGAATACACCCTTGCTCTGGCGGCGATGTATATATTCAGCGAAAGAACAGGCAATGCAGCAACGAATCTCTCTACTTCGCGAATGATCGACGATGTGGCTGGGAAGGGGGGCGGCAAGGTGATCCGCACGGCTGTCGGCGAGGCGAATGTAGCCGCGGCGATGTTCGAACACGACTGCATCATTGGCGGAGAAGGCAACGGCGGCGTGATTGATTTGCGCGTCGGACCGGTTCGCGACAGCCTTGTCGGGATTGCTCTTGTCATGCAGCTTATGGCTGAAACGGGAAAAACGATTAGCCGGTTGGTCAGCGAAATCGGCGGCTATTATATGAGCAAAGAAAAATTTCCCGCCGGGCAGGAACAGGCACGGCAAATCCTGGAATCGGCAAAAGAGGCCTTCACCGAGGCAAAGCTGGAAACAACCGACGGCTGCCGGTTCGATTTCGACGACGGCTGGCTGCACTTAAGGGCCAGCAACACCGAACCTGTGATGCGAATCATAATTGAGGCAAAAGACCGGCCGACCGCTCAAAAATATATCGATCAGGTGACAAAAATTCGGGCTAAAATATTGGCGCACTGATGGACAATAACAAACAAGCAATAATAGCCAGGCAAATAAAGTCTATCACATATCTTGGTATGGCGATGAATATTGCTCTGTCGGTTATTAAGGTCGCCATCGGTTTGCTGGCCGCTTCGCTGGCACTTGTTGCCGACGGGATCCATTCGCTTTCCGATGTCGCCACCGACGTGGCTGTTCTGTTGGGCCTGCGTATTGGTTCGAAAGAGCCCGACCAGAGTCACCCCTACGGCCATGGGCGAGCGGAAACTTTTTCCGCCGGCCTGGTTGCGCTGATTTTGATTGTTGTCGGCGGGGCGATGATTTACTACGCCACATTGGCCATCGCCAGAGACGAGATGACCGCCCCCAGGCTCGGAGTTCTCCTTGCCGCCGTTATTTCAATTGCGGTTAAGGAGTGGCTCTATAAAGCAACACAAAAAGTTGCGATTCAATCTCACAGCCCCGCACTTTACGCTAACGCCTGGCATCACCGAAGTGACGCTTTCAGCTCGGTTGCGGTTGTGATAGGATTTATATCGCTGGAATTCGGCTTCGGTCATGGCGACCAGGTCGCTGCGATTGCTGTTGGCCTGATGATTGTATGGGTGGGAGTCAGGGTCATCGGCGATGCACTGCGCGAATTGGCGGAAGCCGCCGTCGATCCGGACACGATCGAGCACATAAAGGAAGTCATCAACTCCGATTCTTCTATCCGCCAGTGGCACAAGCTGCGGACCCGCACGGTCGGCAGGGAAGTATTTCTCGATTTGCACATTCTTGTTGACCCTGATTTGAAAATCACCGACGCCCACGCGATCGCTGAAAGGCTGGAAAAGACCCTTGATGAGCAGATAACACGCCCGATTAACATCACTGTTCACATCGAGCCTGACATGCCGGAACTGAGAAAATAACGCCGGGCTTTTACGCATATTGAACCTGCCGGAATATTTTGAAATTGTGATGAGGATTTGGTAGTATCAGGCTTGAATTGTGTATGAATGCTTTAGAAAAAGAGGTCAAATTGTGCAATAACACCGTTTATGAGCTTAAATTGGGAATCTAAATATAATCATCCTCACACAGTCGTCGCTGTACGCGCATGGCACGATGTCCTCTGGTCCAAAGGAAAGGAGTTACAATGAACTCACCACCAGGCTCCCCAAACCTACACTTCTCGCGTCGTACGTTTTTGTATGCGGCGGGTAGTACGGCCGCCGGCCTGTCGCTCAGTTCACATAACTGGCTTGGCTCTCTGGCTATGGCGCAACCGGCCGGCCCGCCGAAACGCCCCTCAGTTGTCCGGGCTGCTTTTATCTATCCACCGACGTCATCGTTGCGCAAGGTTGGCTATTATAGCTGGCCCGGCTCCACGTTCGACGCCGAAGGCCGTCAGAGGCAATATATTCTCGGATTTCAAGTCATCGAGAGGAAGCTGGGTATGCAAATATCCGTTGAGCCGCAGGCGCTGGATGAGAACGAGAGCCTCACGCGTTTCATAAACGAGATCAAGGCCGATCCCCCCGACGGTCTCTTGTTGGTGCCCTTTAAGAAAGGACACTTTCCGCACGTCACGCGCATCTTGGAAGAGACTAAAATCCCCACGGTTGTTCTCGCCACGCTGGGTGTGCTTTTAGTCGGGCACGTCCGCGAGCTTCACAGAAAGCCGGGCGTTTATATGATCAACTCGCTGGACAACCTTGATGCTGTCGAGCAGGGCATGAGCATGATACGCGCGGCATCCTGGATGAAACAAAGCTGCATCCTCAATATCGCCAGAGCGGCCACTGCCGACCGGGCGGTTCCGCATCTGGGGACGAAGGTTCGTACCGTGGCAAACACGGGCTTCATAGAAGAATACCAGCGGACACAGGCCACGGCCGAAGTCAAACGGCTTGCCGCTGCATATCGTGACAACGCCACCAAAGTGCTCCAGCCAAGCGAGGGGGACATCCTCGACGCGGCCCGAGCGTGCATAGCGCTGAAACGCGTTGTCGAGGCCGAGAAAGCCGACGCTGTAATGATGGATTGCCTTCCCGGGCTCAAACACCCGCATCAGCACGTTCCGCCCTGTATGGGTTTTATGAGCCTGCGCGACGAGGGCATTCCGGCCGGCTGTGAATCGGACCTCGACGCCACACTGACAATGATGCTCTATCAATATCTTTTCGACAGGCCGGGCTTCCAGCACAATCCGACCGTCGAGACGGAGAAAAACCATTACTTTTGCGCACATTGCACGAGCGCATCAAGAATGAACGGCCCGGGCAGCAAGCCGGAGCCCTACGTACTGATGAATCATGCCGAAGCCGGCTGGGGCTGCGTACCAAGGGTATTGTTCACTCCCGGCCGGCAGGTGACCATCGCAAAATATCTTTCCGTGCGTTCCGATTCCGAAACACCGCAGATGCTGGTATACTCGGGCGAGTTGGTGGGGTGTCCCGGTGTTCCGGCGACGGGCGGCTGCCGCACGAACGCCGAGACGACGATAAACGAGTTGGATGATGTTGCCGACCTCAAAGGCCACCATCTTGTGATGGCATACGGCGAGAATGCAAAATCCTTACGCCGGTTCTGCCGGCTCTACGGCATCGAGGTGGTTGTCTAAACTGTTGTCGGGGGAACTAAAGTGATGCAATACAATTTTTTCGCTCTGTGAAACGCTTTGTCATTCCGACCAAGGTAGAGCTGAACCTGGCAGTATGAGCAAAATTTATTTTCCACACAGATGCTTGTTAAGGCCAAAAAGAGTGGGAAAACGAGTAAAATCGCTCGCGGCAGCTAAATTATTAGCCGGATGAAGCGTATTTTATATGTTTTATTGGCTATGCTTTTTGTTCCGATAACACAATTCTTTCAAAGAATCACAAAATGTCTAAAACAGCGAGGTTTTCTGCCCGATATATGTATGATGATGCAGCTGCGAAACAAAATTTTGGCCGTCGATGACAATGTTATCGATATCACAACTATCGAGAAGCTGTTGGGTGAACGCTACGATCTCAGGACAGCGACGACCGGTGAGGATGCTCTGGAGATAGCAGCGGTTTTTCGGCCCGACATTATTTTGCTCGATAGTATGATGCCCGGTCTCGACGGCGGTCAGGTCTGCCGTCAGATACGTGGGGATTCGGGACTGCGGCATACGAAGATCATAATGGTATCCGGCAAGTCAATGGTATCGGAACGCATCGAAGCGTATCAAGCCGGTGCCGACGACTATATCACCAAGCCATTTAACGAAGATGAACTTCTTGCAAAGATACGGGTCTATTTACGTCTGAAATCAGTCGAGGAAGTGGACCAGTTCAAGACGAACGTTTTGACGCTGCTCTGCCATGAGGCACGTACTCCGCTGAACAGTCTAATCGCGCCGGCTGAGATGTTGATGTCCGGGGAGGAGATTGATGCCGAAGATCGCAAACTGCTGATCGAGATGATGCATTCGGCTGCAAGGCGCCTGCACCATTTCTTTGAAAACGTCATGCTGCTCAGCTCGCTGAAATCGGGAAAGTGGCAATTCAACCCGGAACCGGCGGATCTGTGCGAGGTCGTCCATGAAGCCGTTTGCGATGTGGCGACAAAGGCGGCGGATCGGAAAATAAAAATCGAGGAGAAATTTGAAACTGGCCCGATGGCTTGTCTCGACCGGCAGCAAATCAAAAGGGCGATAACATCAATACTGGATAATGCGATCCGCTTCAGTCCAGCGGGTAGGAGGGTTGATGTCTGTGTCTCCGGTGATGATGAGTATGTATGCGTGAGTGTGACCGACCGGGGCGAAGGTATCGAGCCCGATTATCTGCCTTATGTATTTGAGGAGCTTTCGGACCCCGACATTGACCATCACTCGCGGGGCCAGGGCCTGAGCCTGGCCATAGCCCGGCAAATCGTGCTACAGCATAACGGCAAGATCGACGCAGAAAGCGCACAAGGCTCCAACACAACATTCACTGTCAGATTGCCCATAATGGTGCCCTCTGAATTGGTGCATTGTGAAATATGAGCAATCGGGATACATTTTTCGCCGGTTCGATTTTAAATATTCCCCGATGAATCTTCAAAATTCCGCCCGGATTGCCTGCCGGCTGCAGAATGGTAATTGCGACTGTCGAATATTTCAATAAGTATGTTATAATTTGTCGATAATATATTAGATCGTTGTAACATTCAGACAGTCAGACAAGAAAGGATTCTGTGATATGTCATTTACAGAGGACGTACTGAGCCGGAGCAGACCCGAGAGCGTTCACGGCATTTCATGCCGGCCCGGGCACCAAAGTTGTTATCCCTCGCCTGTCGACTGGAGAGACGAGGTGCTGTACTTTTTGCTGGTGGACCGGTTCAGCGATGGGCGGGAGGATTCTCGTGAGCTGTTGGATAAGGCGGATATCAAAGCGGCACGCCCGGAATTGTCTGATGGCAAACCCTGGCGCTGGGATAACTGGTCAAAGTCGGGCCAGCAGCGATGGCAGGGCGGCACGATCAAGGGAGTGACATCGAAGCTCGGCTATTTAAAACAGCTTGGTGTTACATCGATATGGCTCAGTCCCGTCTTCAAGCAGCGGGGACATCTGGACACTTATCACGGCTACAGCATTCAGGATTTTCTTGAAGTGGATCCCCGATTTGGCAGCCGGCAGGATCTTGTCGATCTGGTGGCCGCGGCCCACGCACAAGGCCTGCGGATCATTCTCGACGTTGTTTTCAATCACTCGGGCGCCAACTGGCTGTATTGTCCCGATACTCCCGGCGGGATTTATGAAGCCGTTTATAAACCCGAAGGCAGTTATCCGTTCGGTTCGTGGCGCGACGGCCGGGGGCAGCCCGTCCCCGACATAGCTATGGAAGAAGACGGCGTCTGGCCGACGGAACTGCAGCACGGGGACTGTTATACGCGGGCTGGAACGGGTGACATGAACAAGGGCGGAATCGATGATCCGAACGCCGAGCACAAGCGTTCCGACTTCTGCGACCTGCGGGATTTCGATCTCGACCAGCCGTATGTACTGAGTGACTTGTCGAGATGCTACAAATACTGGATGGCCCTGACGGACTGCGACGGCTTCAGGATCGACACCCTCAAGCATGTGACCAAGGAACAGGCGCGGAATTTCTGCGGCGCCGTCAGGGAATTCGCAGAGAATCTCGGCAAGCAGAATTTCTTTCTCGTCGGCGAGATATCCGGCGGAGATTATGCCCAGGACTACTATCTCGACGCTCTTAATCGCAATCTTACCGCAGCGCTGGATATCGGAGAGATGTGTCCGATTCTCAACGGCGTTGCCAAAGGCCTGAGAACCGCCAAAGACTATTTCAGCGGATTCAATCCAGGCGGTTCGGCAATGGGCTCGCACCGAAACATGGGGGGCCGGCACGTTTCCATCCTCAATGACCACGATCATATTTACGGCGACAAGATTCGATTTTCAAGCGAAGCCTCATGTGACCACCAGGTCGCGGCGGGCGTTGCCCTACAGCTTTTCACCCTCGGTATTCCATGTATCTATTACGGGACCGAGCAGGCCTTTGCCGGCCCTGAGCCATCCGAGAGGAAATGGCTGCCGGGATGGAAATGTTCGGACCAGTACTTGCGAGAAGCGATGTTTGGCCCGGAGCATCCGAGGGCGTCCGGGATTGCCGGCCTGTACGAGATGGATATGAATCTGCCCGGTTTTGGCCCCTTCGGGACGGCGGGCCGTCACTGTTTCGATGAGAATCATCCGGTGTACAAGCGGATTGCCGCGGCTGCTGCGCTTCGTAGCAAATATCCCGCCCTGCGTTGCGGCAGGCAATATCTTCGCCGAATCTCCTTTTTGAACAAACCCTTCGATCTATACGGGCCGGGGGAAATCGTCGCCTGGTCGCGAATCCTGGACGATGAGGAGTTGCTTTGTGTCCTGAATGCCAACGGAACCGAGCTGCGAGGCGCCGACATTATCGTGGACGCGGATCTCAATTCGAACGATGCTGGTACGTTGACGGTTGTGCTCAATTCGGCCCAGGCCGCAGAAACGCAGGAATATTCAGGTACGCATCCGGTGGGTTCAACAGTTGGCATCGACAGGACGGCGGACGGCAGGGCGTTTGTCCGGATTCAAAATATTCGGCCCGCTGAGATGATTGTACTGGTAAATCACCCATAAATCGGCTCAGATCGAAATAGACTTGCAAGAGGGGGGCAAATCGTATATGATATTTTGCTTATTTCGAAATGGATTCTTGTTATAGAAAGGGTTGCCGTTCGTTATGAGTCTTGAAAGCTTTTTCAATCCCAAATCGATTGCAATTGTTGGCGCTTCCCGCCAAAAGGGCAAGGTCGGTTACGAAATCTTAGCGAATATGATTGAAGCCGGATACGATGGTGAAATATTTCCCGTCAATCCGAAAGCAGATACGATTGAGGGATTAAAGTGCTACCCCGACCTTAAATCCATCGGTAAAACCCCGGATCTGGTGGTTATTATTATTCCGGCGAAGTTTGTCGCTGCAATGATGCAGCAGTGCGCGAAGATCGGGGTAAAATCGGTCATCATTATTACAGCCGGCTTCAAAGAAGTCGGCGAAGAGGGCCGAAATCTTGAAAAACAGGTCGTTCAGATCGCAAGACAGGCCGGCATCAAAATCATCGGCCCCAACTGTCTGGGTGTGATCTCGCCGGCAAACAAGCTCAATGCCAGTTTCGGCGGAGACCTGCCGGCAGAGGGAGTCATCGGCTATCTTTCCCAGTCCGGAGCTTTGCTTGCGGCTATTCTCGATATGGCCAACGCGAACAGTATCGGATTCAGCAAGCTTGTCAGCATTGGTAATAAGGCGGACGTCGATGAGCTGGATTTAATCAAAGCTCTTGGAGAAGATAAGGATACCGAAGTGATTGCCGGGTATCTCGAAAGTATTACCGACGGCAACGCTTTTGTTAGCCAGGCCGAGCGTATTTCTCATTATAAGCCGATCCTGTTGATGAAGTCCGGCGGAACACAAGCCGGTGCCCAGGCCGCATCCTCTCATACCGGAAGCCTGGCCGGCAGCGAGACGGCGTACGAATGTGTCTTCGAGCGGGCGGGAATCATCCGGTGCAATTCGATAAAGGAGCAGTTTGATTATGCCCAGGCGTTTGCAGACCAGCCGTTGCCCGCCGGACCGAGAGTCGCCGTAATCACCAACGCCGGCGGGCCGGGAATTATGGCTGCCGACGCCATCGAAAGAGTGGGGCTTTCTTTTGCGAAACTCGCCGATGAAACGATTGAGGCATTGGCTTCCAAACTGCCGCCTGCGGCGAACTTCAATAATCCCGTTGACGTGCTGGGAGATGCGCTCGCCGATCGGTACGAGTTCGCGCTGGATGTGGTTCTCGGTGATGAAAATGTTGATATCGTCCTGGTGCTTCTGACGCCCCAGGCAATGACCGAACCAGTTGGTACCGCCGAGGCTATAGTCAAGCTTAGCGGCGGGAAACACAACAAGCCAATTCTTGCCTGTTTTCTGGGTGCTGATAAAGTCCGGGATGGTGTGAAGGTTTTGCGACAAGGGAAGATTCCTCAGTATGATGCCCCTGAAAGTGCTGTTTCGACAATTAAGGCGATGGCGGACTATGTCAGGTGGCGCACCAGGCCCAAGCGAGTCGTCAAACTCTTTCCTGTTAACCGTCGGAAGGTCGAAAACATAATTGAAAGACACCTGCGCCAAAACGTTCGAGAGATCGGAGAGACCGAATCCAAGGATATCCTCGAAGCCTATGGTTTCGTAACCCCGAAAGGTTCTGTCGCCACAACAGCCGAGCAGGCGGCTAATATTGCCCAACAATTGGGATTCCCCGTCGTACTGAAGATTTGGTCGCCGGATATCCTGCACAAGTCCGACGTTGGTGGAGTTCAGGTTGGCCTGAAAAGTTTCAAGGAAGTAAAGGATGCCTTCGATCTGATGATGTATCGGATACCGAAGAAACTGCCCGATGCAGACATTCTCGGCGTGCTCGTGCAGGAAATGTGCGGTGGCGGAAAAGAGGTTATTCTCGGCATGAATCGCGACCCGCACTTTGGACCGCTGATGATGTTCGGAATGGGAGGCATCATGGTGGAAGTCCTGAAGGATGTGTCGTTTTACCTGGCGCCGCTGACGGCCGAAGAAGCAAAGCAGATGCTTATTAACACAAGGACTTATCACATGCTCAAAGGAGTCCGCGGCCAGGAGGGTGTGGATATCGAGACAATTGCCGAGGGTTTGCAAAGGCTGTCACAATTAGTGACGGAATTTCCCCAGATTCAGGAGATGGACATAAATCCATATGTTGTCGGCCCGGCGGGCACCACGGCGATTGCTGTTGATGCCAGAATGAGTGTCGAACAGGTTTAGAGAGACGCAAGCATGAATGATTTTGATTGGAAACAGAAGTATAAGGACAAAATTGGCACTGCGCCGGCTGCGATGAAGCTGATTAAGTCGGGCAACAGTATCTTTATAGGGACCGGTTGCGGCCAGCCGCAGCATCTCGTGAATGCTTTGGTCGAGCATTCGAGCAAAATCTATGACGCTCACATTGTTCATCTTTTGACGATGGGGACGGCTCCCTATGCGGATGAGAGATTCCGCGAGAAATTTAAGATGAATAGCTTTTTTATCGCCGACAATGTCCGGCATGCATTGGACAAAGGGATCGGAGATTATACCCCGATCTTCCTGTCGGAGATACCTGACGAGTTTGAGTCCGGGCGGATTCCCGTCGATGTTGCCCTGATCAGCGTATCGGAGCCTGATGTTAACGGCCTGTGCAGTCTCGGTGTCTCTGTGGATATCGTCAAAACAGCCGCCGCCAATGCCAAGTACGTCATTGCGCAGGTCAACAGCCGGATGCCTCGAACGTTCGGCGACAGTTTCATTCACGTCAATGCGGTCGAGATGCTCGTGCCGTACGATGAAGACATCATCGAGGTTCCGGAACAAAATCCGACTTCAACGTTACGCCGCATCGGCCAGAACATAAGCAGGCTCGTGGAAGACGGCAGCACAATTGAGTGCGGGATCGGGCGGATTCCCCAGGCACTGGCTGAATTTCTGAAAGACAAAAAAGACCTTGGCGTCCATACCGAAATGTTCAGCGACTGGATTATCGAACTGATCGAGTGCGGGGCGATCACCTGTGCCAAAAAGTCTCTCAATCGGGGTAAAGTTGTCGCCAGTTTCTGCATGGGCTCGAAGCGGCTCTACGATTTCATCAACAATAATCCCTTCTTCGAATTCTACCCGAGCGAGTATGTAAACGACCCTTACATTATCAGCCAGCATGAGAAGATGGTGGGAATCAACGTCGGGCTGGAGATTGACTTAACAGGCCAGGTTTGTGCCGATTCGCTGGGCTATCAATTCTACAGCGGCATCGGCGGACAGGTCGATTTCATCCGCGGTTCGGCACGCAGCAGGGGGGGCAAAGCGATAATTGCGATGCCGTCGACCGCGAAAAATGGGGAGGTTTCCAGGATTGTGCCGCACCTGACCGAAGGCGCCGGGGTGGTTACGACGCGAGGAGATGTCCACTATGTTGTGACCGAATACGGGATTGCCTACCTGCACGGCAAGAGTATCAGAGAGAGGGTCATGGACCTTATCCATATAGCGCATCCGAAATTCAGACAAGGGCTAATCCAGGCGGCGAAGGCGCAAAACTATCTCTACGAAGACCAGATCGAATTATCCTGGGAGCAGGTTGCGTATCCGGAAGAGCTGGAAAAGTTTGACACGTTACGTGACGGCACTCAGATATTCTTCAGGCCGATTAAGCCCACCGACGAACCTTCCCTTTCCGAGATGATGTATTCGTTGAGCGAGAAATCCGTCCAGACCCGCTATATGGCCCGGACAATGTCATTTCCTCATCGGGATATGCAGCGTGTTACCAATATCGACTATCGGCAGGATATCGCTATTGTGGCTGTTGTACCCGGCGTTTCAGGCGAGGAAATCGTCGCCATCGCCCAGTATTTTCTCGATCCGAAAACCAATGGTGCTGAAGTGGCCTTTCTGGTGCAGGATGAATGGCAGCGAAAAGGTATCGGTACTTTCTTGCTGGACTACATCGCCCAAATCGCAAAGCAGCGGGGTGTAAAGCGGTTTTGGGCAAAGGTATTGCCGACGAACGATGCGATGCTTGCCATTTTTCACAACTCCGGCTACAAAATCAACCAGAAATTCGACGGCTATTCTTACGACATCACTTACGATTTAACAGAACAAAAATAATCAGGTGCGGCTTTGACAACTAAGAACGCTATTTTCATATACTCGTCTGAGTTTGAGAAGTATCATTATCCTTCTGAACATCCCTTTCATACCGTCCGGGCCCAAAGGGTTCGGGAGATTGTAAGCCCAATGGGATTGCTTTCAGGCAGTGGCGGTAGTGAGGTCTCGCCGAAACCAGCCGAGAGGATTGTGCTGAAGAAGTTTCACACAGCACGCTATCTGCACGCGCTGAAGGCCGCTGCCGCCGGGCATTTGGATGTTGAGGCACTTCAAATGGGTATCGGCAGCCAGGATTGCCCTGTTTTTAGGGGAGTATATGAGTATTCGGTTTTAGCTGCGGGAGGCACGTTAACTGCGGCGAAGATGATTCTATCGGGCCAGGCTGATATAGCATTCAATCCGTCAGGCGGATATCATCATGCTGGCCCTGAGCTTGCTGCCGGCTTTTGCTACATCAATGATGTGGCGCTGGCCTGTATAATACTGGCGGAGCAGAAAAAGCGGGTTCTATATCTCGATGTTGACGTTCATCACGGCGACGGCGTTGCCAATGCGTTTTATGGCCGTTCGGACGTGCTGACCATATCGCTTCACCAGAATCCCAAAACACTATTCCCCGGCACCGGATTCGAGAATGAAATCGGAACGGGCGCCGGATATGGCTACTGCGTGAACGTTCCTCTTCCCGTGGGCACTTATGACCAGGCGTATCTGAAGGCGTTCGAAGCTGTCGTTCTGCCGTTGATGAAGGCTTATAATCCGGATGTGATTGTTTTTGAATTGGGCGCCGATGCCCTTGCGGGCGATCCCTTGGCGAATCTGAGCCTGACAAATAACGTTTACGCCGAGATCATCAATCACCTGATGAACTTCAACAAGCCAATTCTTGCGACCGGCGGCGGTGGATATAACGTTGACAACACAGTACGGGCCTGGGCTTTGGCATGGAGTATCTTCTGCGGCGCTGATCGGGACGAGGACACCAGTCACGCCCTCGGCGGTGTTCTGCTCGAAAGCACCGAATGGCAGGGTGGTCTGAGAGACAGGGCGCTGGCAGTGACCGAGCAGCAGAGAAATGCCGTCGAACCCGCTATCGAAGCGGTTGTGCAGGAAATCAAAAAGACCATTTTCCCGATTCACGGGCTTTAATTAATACGACGTCGTGCTGCGTATTGCGTATTGTGTATCGCGTACGGGGGATAGGGATGCCGGTTTTTTAATTCGGTAGAACCGAATAGCCGCTTTTTTCTTGCTTTGCTTCTCAGATCGGCTTAGAATTATTTTTAACGTTTGTTTGCGAACTTTATTGTTATTATCAACAAGAATGAGTCAGAAAATCATCGACAATTGGATTTCGTTGGCTTAATATGATTTGGCAACGGCACACGATATGTCGAAGGCCAAGCGGTACCTGTATGGAATGGTGCTTCCTTAAGACTACCTGCAAGTGCCATGTCCGCGATTCTGAGCCAAAAACGACGATTGCCAACATGAAGAATTGCTTATGGAAGTGCCATTCGTACCTGTATGTTGCTTTTATGTGTCAGCAGGCTATTGAGAAGATCCTGAAGGCCTGCTATGTAAAACAGAATACATCAACGCCGCCGTACACTCACAATCTTCTTAGACTCGTCAAGGATTTTAGTTTCAAGGACGAAATGGGTGATGAGATGATGGCGGCGATTGAAGAATTAAACTCGTACTATATTGAGTCTCGATACACAGAAGACATCGAGGAATTATCAAAGCTTCTGACAGAGGCCAAAGCAGTTTCTGTTTTGAATTCAACTAAGGAACTTTTCGAATGGATCAAGGCCAGGCTATAGTCCGTGAGAAGCTGTTAAGGTTCTATCAGGCCGCCAGGCAGTTATTTCCGATAAAGAAGATGCTGCTATACGGCTCTCATGCCAATGGCCTGGCTACCGAAGACAGTGACATTGATGTGGCCGTCGTCGTTGACCAGACGGATCATTCGAAACGTATTGAGATTACGGCCAAACTCTTTCACGCTGCTTTTGATATTGACGCCGCCATCGAGCCGAAGTGCATCTTCTGGGACGAATATCTTAATCCTGACAAAGCAAGCATCCTGTCCGAGATAATCAACAAATCTATTGAAATTGCATAAATTCGATTCGTTCTTCGTACTGCGTACTGAGTTCTGCGTAAATCCACGGGATGCCTTACGGCGGAGTCCCAGGGACTACGTTTTTTTTCACGTAGCACGCTGTCCGTAAGGACTCCATAGGAGAACGCAGATCTCAGAACGAAAAAATGCTGCTTTTTTCTTGCTTTTCCTGACAGATTAGCTTAAATTCATCCTTAGCATTTGTTTGCGGAAAAGTTTGACGTCGAGAAGTTGTTTGCGAGTTTTCCTGTTAACATCAACTTTGGAGTGTTATCGAGAAAACCATATAATAACTTGTTCGCCGAAAGGACACGTGTTATGAATAGAAGCGTGACGACTGTTTTGTGTGTCGGGATCGTCTGGACTACCGGACTCAGCGACACAACCGAAGCCGGACTCCAGCCACAAGAAGGCCGTAAAACGAAAATCAGCAGCGTCATCATGCCAGAAATATCAGAGATCGTCGGCGACTATGTACTCATCTACAAACCGCAACCTGACATATATACTGGAAAAGACACGAAACATTATAAGGCAGGGGAGACCTATACCAACTGGCAGCCCAACGATCACACATTCATTAAAGGACCGGACAATCGTTGGCATTGCTTTGGTATCACCCGACCGAATGATGTCAAGGACGACGGGATTCACGAGGGCGAAGGTCTCTGCTTTCATGCGGTAGCACCGCTCGGAGAATTGCAGCAGGCTTTGCGTCCAAAATCCTGGATGGACTGGCCGAAGCTCAGTATCAGCGGCTGCGGTTGGGCCCCTTACGCGATAAAGATCGGCAGCGCATATTCGGTCATTAGCTCGAACAAGGGCCACGCCGAATCCACGGATTTGTACACATGGAAAGACAAAGGCAAGCTCTCGATCAAGGGTGGCGACCGCGATCCAGATATTATGTATTGGAATGGCACATATTATCTCGTCCGGTGCAATAACAGGTCGGTCACCCTGGTCACCTCAAGAGATTTTGTCAATTGGTCGGAGCCGGTGGACATATTCACCGCGCCTGAGGCAAGTTGGAACTGCGAATCACCTACACTAATGCGGCACAACGACACCTTCTATCTATTCTGGTGCCTGTGGGACAGCGCAGGGTCCGGGGCAGAGCTTCCGGCGTTATACGATGGTCATGATCCATCAACATACGACTATCGCACGTATGTATATGCCTCGGACACGCCGACGAATTTCCATAACAGGTCTCCGGTGACCGAACTCAAAGCACATGCCCCGGAGATTGTCCAGGATGAGAAGGGAGACTACTTCATCTCCAGCGCCGACTACCCGCAACGAGGAATCAATCTCGCCCGATTGGTGTGGAAGTCCAGCAATAAGGAAAATTCCGAGCAAGAATCGAGAACGCAAGATGAAACGACGAATGAATGAATCCAGCAGAACTTCCGGGGGCGATGCCCCCTTAGGCTCCTGATTCATCGCGTTATGGAATCATATGAAAACACTGAAACAACATCTGAAGCGTATTGGCCAAAGAATCGGCAGGATGGGTATAATCATCCTTATGCTGCCCATTCTTTTCTGGATTTGGCAGGTGGTAAGGTCAAAAAGAAAGGCCCGAGACATTAAGTGCTCGGGCCATTTGCATAATCGTGCTCGTTACTTATTTATTCATGTTCGTGTGCATGTTCGATAGTGTGGTGCGGCGGCTTTAGGAAAAATACTGTTATCGCCGCAAGGACCAGCAATATCGAAGCTCCGTAGTAGGCGATGGCAAACGTTTTGTGTATGTCGTACATTTTGCCCGCCAAGAATGCCAGCACGAAACCGCCGGCTCCCCATGCTGTAAATACCAGGCCGTAATTCATGCCGAAATTTTTCAGGCCGTAAAAGTCTTTCGTAATGGATGGGAAAAGCGACAGGTTTGCTCCGTAGTTCGCGCCGATGAACATGGAAATTATCACCATTGCTGGAATCTTTCCCAGGGCATTGTCGCCCGTTGCTCTTGAAATCAGGATTATCAAAACGGCCTGGGACACAAAGCACAGAAACATCGTTGCCTTTCGGCCGATTTTGTCGCTGAGCATTCCGGCAATTATCCGCCCGCCTCCGTTGCCGACAGCGAGGACCGCCACGAGCACAAAGCCCAACTCGATATTCACCTGCAGCTTGGCTATTGCGGCAAGTTTGGAAATAATCATCAGACCCGCGCCGGCGCCACATGCATACATGAACCAGAGTATGTAAAACTGCACAGTCTTAAGCATTTCTCTTGGGAGGAAATCCTCTTTCTTGTCGCCGATACCCAGCTTTTTCGCCGGTTCGGATCCAGGAGGAATGTAGCCTTTGGGCGGGGGTTTTAATATCTGCGCGAGAGTCACTACAACGGCCAAAAATAAGATGCCCAAAAGCAGTATCGCCGTCTTAAAGCCAAAAGCGGCTATCAGCCATGTTGTAAGCGGTGCTGTGTATACCGAGGCCAATCCGAAACCTGAGACTACTATCCCCGCGATCATGCCTGTTTTTGCCGCGGCGAACCATTTTACTGCCGGAGGTGTGGCTGAAGCATAGCCAAAACCAAGTCCTGCCCCTGCAAGAACACCGAAACCAAGTATATAGCCGATCGGCGAAGTTGTGAAGCTCGCGATGACCATTCCGGCACCGACCAGAATCCCGCCTATTGTTGCAACCAGACGCGGGCTAAGCTTGTCCTGCATTCTTCCCGCCGGGACCATCACTAATGAGAAAATCAGGCAGGCAATAGCGTACGGCATGGATTTGTCTGATTGTGTCCAGCCCCATTCTTCCGGGATACCTTTGCTGATAACACTCCAAGTATATAGAATACCGAGCGCCAGGTTAATACCCATCCCTGAAAAAACGACTCGCCAGCCATGATTTTTAATTTCTGACGGCGGCGTTGTAGATTCCTCAGCCATAATTTCAAACCTTTCATTTGAAAACGGGCCGAATGCACATGGTTATGCACATTCGGCCCAACCA
>Ga0307425_1001119_pt1 | contig 16395 bp, 25 predicted proteins | sample SalMarWE160330MG_FD_202152 | JGI IMG/M metagenome (GOLD analysis project Ga0307425, IMG submission 202152) | Salt marsh sediment microbial communities from the Plum Island Ecosystem LTER, Massachusetts, United States - WE1603-30 | ecosystem: Environmental > Aquatic > Marine > Intertidal zone >... | reverse complement strand
CATCGCCAAAGCACATATAGAGCTGCTCGTCACTGGCGGCAGTCTGTGGCGTGCGCACCCAGGCGATGATCGCGCCCGTCGCCGCGTTGTAGGCTACTATCTCGTGGGGATACGGGCTCGATCCATCTACGTTCGGACTGAATACGAGATCGGCGGGCACCGTGAGAGAGCCAGATACGCCACCGGATGCGGTATTCTCGACGTGTCCGCCGTTGGCGACGGTGCGGATGTCCGGTTCCCCGCCCGTCCCGTCGTAAGTGCCGACGACGGGCCAGGTGAACGCTGCCTGGTCGGCGGGAACCAGGATATGGTCTACTTCGATTAGGCCATAGTACCCGTAGGCCAATTAGCCCCCTAGCTCGTTACCACTTTGAACTGCCATTCGTCCGCGACGTTCTTCCACACTGCCATCATGAGCGACGTGAGCACGCCAGCATTCAACAAAAGCACCTGCACCGTGCCACGTTCGATGCTCTCCAGCGTTGATAGCACGGTGTAGTAAACGAGCGTCGATCCGGCGCCGAACTCCAATCCGATCTGGCTATCTAGCCACGCGGTCACTTCCTGTGCGAACGTCGGCTCTGGCGGAGGTGGCTTTGGATCTCGCGCCTGCATCCAGTAGGCAGCCTCATTCGCCGTGCCTCGGTCCACTACGTAGAACTGGGCATTATGACCGTTCATGGTGTCCAGATCAAAGTAGTAGCAGATATGGTGCTCTATCGTGTGCAGATCATCCACGCTGTGCTCAGACTCAAGCACGCCCGATTTGTCGTCTGGCAGCACAACCAGGCGCGGACTGCGGCTTGATGCAGGCGGATCTGCTGTTCCCGATGCAGGGAGCAGGAACCCATCCAGCGCCGCCTCGAACGTTGCGAGTAGTTCTGCTCTAGTTGCCATCTCGTCTCCTTCTGCCCCTCACCGTGGGGCGGTTCAACGCCCCGCGCGGGACGGGCTATCCTTCCATTCTGCTGCGGCTGCCGCTGCGCAGCGCCTATATCCCCTTGAAAGCCAAACGTGTCGCCGTCGGGTCCCTTCTCATCCATAGTATCACGGCGATCGCGATCTGTAAGCCGCTCAGGACCCGGTCTGAGCAGCATTTAGCTGTCATTAGCTCCCGACGTACGACACGCCGTCGCCGTCCTGGTCTGAATCGACGTAGACCGTCGCGAGATTGGCAGCGTCGATAAAGACCTCCTCGCCGGCATCGAGCACAAACCCATGCGTGCTGTCGACGTCGCTGGTGCCAACGTAGACGTAGCCGGCGTTGCCTGGCAAAGCCTTGATTCTGACGCCTTTTAGGAGTACTTGAGACGACGCGAGCGCCTCGGCAGTCCCATGGCTGGAGACCGTCTTTTGCCCGGCGTAGATGTTTTCCTTACTGGCACTGGCAACAACGTTCACTGTACGACTCATTCCTAGATCCTTTCCCCGCCGAGGAGCACGGGATATCTATGATTGTCCGTATCACGTCCACAGGTTCTGGGGCAGCCGCGGCCCACGGCGTTGGCTGCCCCTTCCCCCGCAGAGTGGAATCGCTGAGACAACCAGAACAACCGACAACCTATGGCATCAGCGATCGGACGCGCCCACGCGCATGATCCAAGTGCAGCAGCTCGGCCATGGTCGCCGGGTGCATGTCCACCGGCCGCCCGGCCATCGCACGATCGCAGCGTTCGGCGTGGACTCCAAACAGCCGCCCGCGCAGCTTGTCGGGCGAGTCTTGGAAGATCGCCTGAAAGCCATCGTCGCCGTTCCCGCGCAGGCGCGCCCAGTATAGCGAATTGCCCTCTTTGGTCAGCCGCACAAGCTCGGCCCATGCCTCATGGTCGCCTATGTTTGCATCCACGCGCTGTGCCACCTGCTCCACCTGGTCGATCAGGCCCCGCAGCTCGGCCACAACCTCGCCCCGCTGGGCAGCGTCTAGGGCTGCTTGTGCCCCGGCCAGGTCGGCCTCGCACGCCTGCAGCGCCGCCTGCTTGCGTGCCACCTGCCGACCCAGGTTGTCGTGCTCACGCTCGGCCCGGTCGGCCGCAAGCGCCGCTTCCTCGCCGGGCGATCGCTCAGCAGTAGCCCACAGGCCCGCCAGTGCCGCCCGCTTCTCGCTGTGCTCACGCTGCAGGTCGGCGAGGGTTGCCCCGAGGCCCGCCTGTTCCTGTTGCAGCGCTGCGACGCGCTTTTCCAGTCGTCCGATGTTGGCCATCACAACCCCATTTCCTGGCGTGCCTTGCGCCGGTTCTCTGGCGTGTCCACGAGCGCGCGCGGATCCTTGAGCGGCCGCCCTGCCAGCTCGCGGGCCACGCGCAGCACGTCTTGATCCAGCGCCTCAAAGCGCAGCAGCCGTTGCCGGTCGCCTTTGGTGAGGCGGGTCCAGGCCTCGCAAAATCCCTTATCGTCGGCGATCGGCTTCATTTCTCCGATCATCCCCGCCGCGCCCGCGCTGGCCAGGACCATACCGGCCACGTTTCGCCCCTGCCGCCAGTTCGATAGGTCGGCGATTACCTGCTGTGTTGGAACGTTGCCCTTAACCATCCTGTGTGCCTCCTGATAATTTGTGCCGGCAAGCCGGCAAGCAATGTCAATCGCATCTCGATCCGGTTCCGTCGACGCGAGCAGCCGTTGCCGGTCCGCCTCTGCAAGCGCCTGCCAGGCCGCGTCAAACTCAACATCATCACCGTGTAGATAGACCGGCCCGATCAGCCGCCCCATGCGTGCGATGCTCAGCACGGCGTCCGCCTTGCTCTTGCCGTCTCGCCATTGTGATTTGGTATCCGGCCTCACGATCGTCCGTCTCAAACCCGTTGCCATAGTGTGCCTCCTAAATTGCCTCTACTGCCGCCAGGCGCCGCCGTATCCTGGCGAACATCTCGCGGATCTCTGCCTCGCGCCCTGGCTGCTCGATCAGGCGCCGGCGCTCCTGTTCGTCAAGCGTCACGCCGTCGGCCTGCTCGGCCCTCCAGGTTGCCACGTCAAACCAGCCGTGCTGGCCGTGCATGGCCTCCAGTCGTGCAATGCGCTGCTCTAGGTTGGCCACGCCAGCCCTCGATCGGGTTCAGGGTCCGGCCAGTCATCGGGCGAAATGCCGCCTAAATACAGCTTAACCCGCCCCTTGATCTGCAGCTCCGCGAGCTGCTCCAGGTCCTCGACCGCCACATAGCCCGGATCGTCGTCGTTGCCCTCTGCCCGGCGCTCCAGGCGCTCAATCCTACGCTGCAGGGTCACGCTCGCGCCTCGAGGCGTGCCAGTCGCCGTTCAAGGTTGGCCATCGGCGCACCTCCAATCGTTCGTGTACTCGACCACGATCAGCAGGTCATCAGGCCCGCATTCGGCCCGAGCCTCCGCCTCGCTCTTGTGTGGCGGGTCCATCCAATCGTTGCGAAACCCTACCACCGTCACAGGCGGACGCGCCTGCTGCTCCAGTGCCTCTACTCTACGCTGCAGGGTCATGGTCATGCCCCTCGTCCTCTGGCCAGTTGATCACCAGGACCCCCTCGCCGGGCGGTTCCGGCGCCTCGTCCCAAACGACGACGACGCGCACCCGCTCAGGGTTTGCCTGCTGTTCTAGCCGATCTATGCGTCGCTCAAGGTCTGCCATAGCGCACTCCTTTGATTCTGATTATCTGGCAAAATCGGTATCAACGCCCGGTGCCCGCCTGTGCCTCAAGCGCTGCCAGTCGCTGCTCGAGCTCGCTGTCCTTGTAGATCGACGATAGCACGCTGGCCAAGTACCCCACGGCCCGCGCTCTGCTGATCGACTTTTCCAGGCTCAGCAGGGCGTTTAGCTCACGCTCCAGGACCCCTACCACGTCGCCCAGCTCGCCGATCTCGATATACTCGCCCTGGCCGACGTCGCCCAGGCGCCGACCGTGCCGGGCCTTGCCGCCCTTCGACCGGGCGAGCTTGCGGGCGTCGGCCTTGTCCGGATGGTGCCACCAGCACCAGGCCTCGCCGGGCAGCGCCGGGTTTTGGCACGGCGTGCCCCGCTTGGTCGTGCCTGTGCATGTGGTAGCTGTAGAATCCCCCATCAGGTATCACCTTGTCCCTGAGCGCCGCGCCGGGCGCCACAACCTGCAATTTCCTGCACTTTTCTACGCTTTCGCCGCTCTACGGGCTTCCTGGTGCGTCTCTGTCGGCGTAGTGCCCACAAAAGTGCGCCCGCCGACAAATCTTGGGCACTACAATCGCCCCGCTGCCCGGGCCAGGGCAAAGATGGCCTCATGGTGCTTCTGAATCTCTGCCACGGTTGTCTCGATCTCGCGCCGTGCTTCCGTCTCGGGTAAGAACAGGGCCTCCGGATCGTCGATGCCAAGAGCATGTGCCGCCTCCCGCAGCTCGGCGATCTGCTTCCTGTGGCTCTCGATGCGTTTTGGCATGCGTTCAAGCTGCTCCGCATACCACGCATGCTCGCGCTCAGCCTTGCGGCCCCGCGCCCCGGCTAGCGTCTCCAGTTTCTCGCGCCACTGCCCCTGTTTGTTGGCCCAGCGCCGGGTTGCACCCACAAGGCGAGTAACCGCACTGTGCAGCGCCTCCTCCACCGTCGGGTACTTTCCCAGGTAAGCGAGTGTTCTTTGCCGGACCTTGCCCGCCTCGTTCCGGTAACTCTCGACTACGTAATAGTACGTCCGCGTCGTGCGCTCGGGCCTTTGTCTGAGCCAGGGCGGGCGTTTGGCGTGTTTGTATGTGCGCTGTTTAGCCCGTATGTAGGCCATTGCTCCTCTTTTCACCTGCTGAGCCGCTTACCCCCGTCACCTGCTTAGCCCTTGCGTTGGCCACCTTGCGGGCACATGTCGGGCAAAGCCAAACGCCGCCGACTTGCACCCAGCCGCGCTTGACCGCCATGCCCAGCACGGCAAACTCGCGGGCCAGCGTACAGAGCCCGCAGGCGAGCAATGTCACCCGGTCCTCGCTCACTGCGTTCTCCTCATGCGCCGTCGATCGGGGCGTACCTTGACCTCGGGCTCGCAGTTGCAAGTGCCACCAGTCCAGATCGCGCAATCGTCGTCATGGTACACGTCGACGTCAGCGAGCCGGCCCGCCGGCAGCTTGCCTTGCCGGTAGAGCTCCATCAGCTCACGTACATAGGCGGGCTCTTTGCCGTTCTTGACTATGCGCATTTCATGCCCCTCTCACGCCGATCGCGTACACTTGCAGACCTTGCAGACCTTGCAGACTTGCAGACCTTCCTATAAAGAGTCCCTGTAAATTCACGTACCTTGCTCGCCTTGCGCTCTCCACTATTTACACACCATGTTTCTATTTGCATACCTAGGTTTGCAAGGTCTGCAAGTTAGGGACCTACGCCGCCGAGCCTGACGCCATAGTAAACCGTGGTCTGATTGCCATTGATCATGCTGCGCTTTTTCACGGCGCCTTGGGCCTTTAGCACGCTCGCGATTGTCATGGATTGCGAGCGCTGTGACACCGTACACTTGTCGCGCAGAAGGGCCAGCAGCTGGGGCAGCGTCGCAAAGTCGCCGGGATCGCCTGTGATCTTGACTGATTCCATAAGCAGCGCCTCGACCGGGTCGTCGATCATATACTCGCTGTTTATGTCGTCGCGCTCTTGCCGGTCGGCGTCTGTCAGCTTCCAGGCTTCGCCCTGCAGATAGATCGCCCGGGCCTGAGCCCATAACTGATCGCGATCGACGTCGTCAGCGTAGGACCAATCGATCTTGTCCAGGCTGCATATCAGAAAGCGCCGGTTGCCTGTGCGGTCGACCAAAAAGCCCGCGTCATTGTTGATTGTGCCGATAAAGCTAGTCATCGCCGGTTTGATAATGTCCCGGTGCCCGTAGGGCTTGCGGTCCCGTACCACCAGCATCGTTTGAAACGCCTTCAGCGCCTCGACGTCTTGGCGGCGAGTTGTAGCGCCGAGCTCCTCCACCTCCCAAAGCCAAACGTCCATCTGGCGTAGCTTGCAATCCTTGTTCTCAGGATAGATCGCGCCGGCGTAGAAATTGCGTTCCAGGGGGCAAAGCCAGTTGGCAAAGTAGGATTTGCCGATCTCTTGTGGCCCGTCGATCACCAGCATGGGGTTTTGCCACGGCTCATAGACCTTGGCCACGGCGCCGACGATCCAATGACCAAACCACTGTGCAAAGCGCCCTTGTGTGCCCAGGCGCTCGGTCATGTAATGGCAGACCTTGCCGATGTGATCGTTGCCGTCCCAGGTCAGGCCCTCTAGATACTGCTTGACCGGATGATAGGCATTGTTCGATGCCGCGGTTGTGATCGCCTCGCTCGCATGGGTCACGTTGACGCCGACCTGGTGCAAGATGCCGTGATCGCGCACCCAGGCCATGATTCGTGATTCTGTGACGTCGTCTAGCGGCTTGCCGTTGATCTCGACGTCGTCGTTACACTGATTCAGCTGCAGCTCATGGCCCCACTGCTCAAAAAGCGTGATATAGTCGCTTGTCAGCAGGCGAGGCTTTCGCGGCCGCCCAGGACCAGGGCTTTCGGCCTCTTGTTCATCGTCGCCGGCCGCCTGCCGTGGCAGCTTGTCGGGCTGTTGAGCGACCGCGAGCGTGCGCCGGTCCTCGGGCTCAGGTCGTGGGTTGGCCAGGCCGCTCTCCAGGCCGCTCCGGATCGTCGCCTCGATGCCGCCGAGGCCGCAGCCGGGATCCCGGTCCAGGCCCGCGGCGATCGCCGCGTTGGTGAGCTCGCGCTCTACGGTCAGCCGGTCCAGGCCCGCCCAGGGCGAGGCCACCAGCTGCCCGAGGGCGTAGGCCGAGCGGTTCAGCTGCTCATTGCGCTGGCCATCGCCCGCAAGACGCATCGCCTCGAGCTCGCGATCAAGCGCCGCCTGCACATAGCGCGAGAGATCGCGCTGGCTGCCCGAGGGGCGTTGCTGTGCCGGCGAGGCCGAGCGCCGCGGCCGCTGCAGCAGGTCTTGCAGGACGTTGGGCAAAGGGGCGATCTCCGAGGCCTGGCCCCAGCTGTAGGCGCCGTGCCCGTTGCCGCTTGGAGGGGCGATCACGTAGCCGGCGCCTGCCCTGGTATCCAGGCCAGGGCCGAGGCGCCTGGCCGTGTTGCGCAGCTGGGCATCTGCAGGGGCGTGGTAATAGTAGTGCCGGCCGCCGCTGGGCGTCGTAACTGTGACCGTCTCGGCCTCTATGCCGTGCTCTTTGCACAGCGCTTCCCAGGTTGCCGGGCCATCGGGCATATCCACGTCGACCACAACCAGGTCAGAGAGGCCGCAACAGATCCCTATGTTGGCATCGGGCCATTGCCCCCACCAGCGCCGCACCTGGTCGGCGTCCTTGCTGGCGTGCTGCTCCCAGGCGCCGATCAGTGGCGGTTTCTTTTCGCCGGGTGTAACCGGAAACACGGCGAGCCCCCTACTGGCCAGGGCGAGGGCGGCGTTAAGCATCGTCGTCATGCCCGCCCCCTCTCCGCCGCGGCCTGCTGCAGGATCTCGGCCTTGCGGATCGCAAAGGCCGCGTCGTAGTCAGCGCTGGCCTGGGCAGCGTCTGCCTCGCGGCCGGCGGCGATAGCCAGGTTGTAGCGCCGGCGAGCGTCGCGCATTAGCTCGACCACCTGATCGCCGGTTGGGGTTGGTGACGGATCGACTTGCTTGCAAGCGGGCTCGTCATGTGGTATCATTACAGACGTAACCGACAATGACGCCCGCCGCTGAGTTGTCGCCTTGGCCGAGAGCCCCAACTCTCGGCCTTTTTCTTGTCGCACTCTCATCTTCCTTGCCCCCATTTCTTATAGCCATCCTGGCCCTTGCCCCTGTAAAGTGGGGCGTGGGGGTCGCGATCCCCCACTACCCCAGGGCAAGGATGGGTCAGGCGGCATCTCGGAGCTCGCGCAGCACGCGATCGAAGATCCCATGCCGGCGGGCGTCCTCACGAATAACAAAGCGCACGTACTCGCTGAGCTTGAGCCCCTCCTCGCTGGCCCGCAGCTCGGCGCAGCGCCGATCGACTGGCGTTGCTTTGGCCCTGATCACTTCGGTTTTGTTCACCGTTCACCTCCGGTAAACGAAAGAGCGCCGCCCCAAAAGCGCGAGACATGTACCCCTTGGTCGGGTATCACTCTCGTACTCCTTTGGGGCGGCGCTCTGTGGTCGGCTGCCGCTCACGCGTAACGCAGGTGTCCCCGTACCGGGAATGCGACGGTATAGCCCCCACGTGCGCGTGTTTGAACTCACAAGAAGCATAGCACAAAAGGTCCACGCTGTCAAGTCGGGCCGTTGTGGATAGGACGTGCCAGGCCGAGCGGGTCTTGCCAAAGCGCTGCCTCCAGTCGTGCGGTATAGCAAAGCGGGCGATCGTCTCCTGGTCGCCCACCTTGCGCGCGTTTTCTGTTCGTGTAAGGACCGAAAGACGACGTTAAGCGGCCGTCTCCTCTCGCCCTATGATCTCGCCCTGCACTGGCACACTGGCCAGCTCGGCCCAGTGTGGCGGGTTGTAGAGGGCGGGCGGCTCGCGTTGCTCGGAAGATAGCAGGCCGATGTAAAGCCGCGTCGTCTGCTCGCTGGCATGGCCCAGGTTCTGAGAAATGGCCAAGGTCGGCATGCCCTCGTCATAGCAGCGCCTCGCGTAGGTCCGCCGCAGGTCGTGGGCGTGTATGGTCGTGAGCTCGCCCTCGATCATCACCGGATAGCTGGCCACGATCTTCTGTATGGCCCGGGTGCTGAGCTTCCCCCGGCGCATCTTGCGAGAGCCGTCGGCCCGCGGCTTGTAAAAGCCTCGGAACACTGGCCCCTTGACGATGTGCGCCGCCTCGATCCACTTGTCCACATAGGCGAGCGCCCACTGTCCGCCGCCCCAGGGCACCAGGCGGGCCTTATCGCCCTTGCCCGCCCGAACGTGAACACACAAGCGCCCTTCCTCGTTTTTCTGGCGCAGGTCGCGCACCTCCAGATCGGCGAGCTCGGCCTCGCGCAGGCCCGTGCAAAGAAACACGGCCAGGATCGCCGTATCCCTGAGCTTGTCGATGGGGATCAGCCCGGGCGAGGCGAGCAGTGCGCTGGCCTGGTCTTTGCTCAGCCGCATGCCGACCTGCTCGCCGGTGCGATCTTGGCGCTTGGTCGGTTCAACGTCATCGTCGCCGGGCGCCGTGCCATTCTCAATCCGTTTCAGCTGTTCATCGACGTATGCCTTGCGGTTGGCTGCCGTGTCCTCTTGGCCTACCTCGGCGAGGGCAGCGCCGGCCCGCGCATACAGGGCATCGCGGGCGTCGTTGTCTTTCTGCAGCTGCCTGTATCGTCCGCGCACCGTCGCCACATAGGTCTGCACTGAGCTCTTGGCCACAGGGCCATAATGCCGGAATCGCAGATCGCCGGCCTTGTGCTGGCCGTTGTCGCGGGTGTAATAGCCGACTTGGCGGGTTTCGTCGCGCTCCAGAAGGTAACGCTGATACGCGACCAGGTCGGGCGTGGTCCAGTCGCGGCCGGTGCGCTGCAGCCAGTCGGCGTACTCTTGCAGCCGCGAGAGGCGGTTGCCCGTTGCATCGTCGGGCACGAACGCGATCGCCGTCGCGCCCTGTCCGGTTGTGGTAAGAGCCCTTGTCATCATCGGCCTTGCCCCTTTCGTGGTTAGTTCGTATTATCGCGCTTACACGAACATATCATACCATGTCCAGGGGTCCCTGTCATCATACAAAAGTTGTATCTTGGCTTGCCCGTCGACGTCTGCCCGCCAACCCTCGAGCTGGCGGGCAGCGTGTCGGCGATCAAGCGTCTATCGGCCCTGTTCCTTGAGCTCGGCGGCCATGCGCCGCGCCTGTGCTATCCGGCCCTCGACCTCGGCCCGGTATACGTCGTCCAGGTCAGGCCGTTCGGCGAGCGCGCGCTCGTTGGCCTCGGCGATGATCTCGAATTGAGCAGACGGCTTCATGCCCTCCATCATCAGACGAGCGCGCTTCACGAACGCATTGCACGCGGCATCGTCCTCGGCGATCACGCTCGCGGCGAGCTGCTCCAGGTCGAGCGGGTCCTCGTCGATGGGCGGACGCCGATCCTCGATGCCAGCCTTCCAGGCATAGACCTGCAGCGCCTCTAGCGCGAGCGGCGCATGCTCCGCGTACATTTCTAGCCGGTCCGGCCAGTGTTTGCGGGGCAGCCAGCCCAGCACGCTGGCCAGCACGTCTACCAGCGACCGCGGCGCATCCTCGCGCCCAAAGTCGTTGACGACCAGACGCCCGCTTGCGATGTTCGCGTACAAGTGCAGTGCCTCATAGTCCCTTACCTGGTCTAGCGCCTGCCGGCTGAGCGTTTCCGTCAGGTGCTCCCACATCGCTTCGTGCAGCTCCCAACACAACTGGATCGTGTCCTCAGAGATTGCGATTGCCATTGCGCATACCCTCCATGTTGTGGTACACTAGAGGGCGAGCGTTGGGCTTGTCGTTGGTAGCGTCGGCCCAGCTCTCACCCGAGGGGCTCAGGGTCACACCTGAGCCCCCGTCTGTTAAAGGTCGCGCCCCTCGACCAAACCGCCTGTGTGACCAGGCGCTAAAAGTGCATACTCGCCTCCTGTCGTAGCCCGCACGCTGGCCAGCACGTCGGGCCAGCTCAAGCCGTATTGCAGCGCCTGGGCTCGGGCCATTGCCACGGCGCCCCGCACAAACTCACAGTTGGGATTGCCCGAGGCCGTCGCCGTCTCGATCAGCAGCGCCAGGCCCGAGGCGATCCCGTTGGCCACATTCTCAGGAAAGTAGATGTCCAGTGCCAAGTGTGCCCCCTTTCTACCAAAGCCCCGTCTTTTGCCGCGTCTTGAGCGCCTCGCCGACTTGGCCCAAGATGTAGGTCGACGCACCAAACAGCACGTCGGCCCGGTGCCCCTGGTCGCGGGCCTTGGTGTCAAGCGCCTCGAGCAGGTACACCGCCCAGCCTGGCCATTGCTCCACTGGCAGCGTCGCGATTGCCTCGGCTGCAGCATCACACTTGGCCATAATCTCTTGCTTGTTCATCGTCTGTGCTCCTCTCTTGGGCCAAAGCCCCCTATCCTATCGCCTATCGGTTGGCATCGGCGCCTGCAGCTGCACCAACCAACCGCCATCCAACCAACCACAAAACCGCAAGTCGACTTGCGGTTTTCTCACGCATACCGCCGCAGCACGGCCCTGCCCGAGGCCGTCAGCTCTCGCCCGGTCGGCGTCTCTCGCAGCAGGCCCCCGGCCAGCATCGCATCGGCGAGCTTGGCATACTCGCCCTGAGAGAGGGCGTTGGCCAGCTCGCGCCGGCTAAACGCCTTGCCGTGCCATAGGCACAGGCGAGCGACCTGGTGCAGCTTGGCGTCCTCGACCGGCAGCGAGAGATAGCGCCGGTGTTGTGGGTCCTCGACCAGCTCGATCCGCGTCAGCTTGGGCGGCTCGGGCTGCCCCATAGTGCCGTCGCCGTCGCCGTCGCGGCCTGTCCATTCCTCGATCGACAGGATCACCCGCCGATGCTGCAGCACAAAGGCCACGATCGCCACAAGCAGCGCGATCACCGTCGCCGTCGCGGCGAGCCGTCCCGACCAGGCCCAAAGCGCGCCGCCGCCGAGGCCTCGGCCCGGGCCGATCCAGAGCAGGGCCAGGACCCCCACGGCGAGGCCCAGGGCGAGAGCGATCACCGCTGCCTGCAGCGTGGGCACGATCACATCGCTGCGCAGCTCGGCGAGCCTGCCCGGGCGTTCTATGTAGGTTATGCCGTCGGCCGTCGTGTGCTGCTTCACCGTTGCCCCTTACGTCGTGTTCCCCAAGTTACACGTACTTTCCCGGCGCCCCGTGTGGGCATAGCTATACCGGCTCTCTCAAAACGGCTCTTGCCACTCGGTTAACCTATCGGGCGTCGGTCCTCTTGCCTAGGTTAGTGCCTAGGTTAACCCATAAGCTAACCTAGAGAATCACCAGAAAGCCCGCTGAGCGGCGAGTTTTGCGGGTCCTCGGCGCCGGCCGCCCTACGGTTCCCAGAATAGATCCAGGGCCTCGCCGGCCCGACGATGGCCAGGGATCTCGCCCAGGTCGGGCGCCTCGAGCTCGCCACTCTCCAGGGCAGCGATCGCATAGCTCAGCAGGTACACGATCAAGTCGCTCTGGCGCTTGGCGTCGCCTAGCTCGGTCGCCTTGTCGGCGAGATAGCTTTTCCAGGCCGACGATGGGAAAGTCACGCCGACCAGCCGGGCAGAGCGCTTTTCCTCATGCGGGTGCCTGGTCGTCTTGCGCTCTTTGCCCTGCCGGCGCTTAGGTATGGCCCCGAGCAGGTCCTCAGTCATCTTGTCGGCGTTTGTCGGTTCGGTTGGCGTCTTTCTAGGCATAGCTCTCTACTCTCTCAACCATCGCTTCCCACTCTGCCAGGACCTGCCCGCTCAGCGTATCCCAAACTGTCACGCCCTCGGCGCTGGCCCTGCTCACGGCGATACTTTGCCGCAAGGGCGGCCAAACGCGCCCGCCGTTGTGCGGATAGGCCCCGTATGCCTTGACCAGCGCCGTCAGGTTCTCATGGTGCTCCGTGGTCGTGCGCCGGTACATGTTCGGCTGTATGCCGAGCAGCTTGACCGGCAATCCCCATCGCTCGCGCATCTGTGCCGTCTGTGTGAGCAGCTGCCTCACGCCGGCCACGCTCAGGTACTCGGCGAGCGTCGGCGCCAAGACGTAATCGCTGGCGTAGATCGCCGCCCGGGTCAGGATATTGAGCGAGGGCGGGCAATCCAGGAGCACATAGTCAAAGCGCCCGAGGCGAGGCAGCCCGCGCTCGATTGCCGTCACGTCGGCATCAGTCGCAAGCGATGTGTTGGCCTTTTCCGTGATCACGTTGCTGGCCAGCAGCGCGAGGCCGTGGGCCTGCACCAGCTCGGGCACCTTCTCCAGGATCAGCCACTCGGCCACGGCAGGCTGAGGCTCGACGTTCAGCAGCTCAGTTGCCGAGGCTTGGCTGTCCAGGTCGACCAGCAGCACCTTGTGCCGCCGGGCCAGGTGCGTCGCCAGTGCAACGCTGATCGTCGTCTTGCCGACCCCGCCTTTTCTGTTGGCCACTGCAATGATAGGCATAGGACCCCCTACTTTTACTAACACTTAGAGGCAAAAAAAGAGCCGGGCGCTAGTTGCGCTCAAGCTCCTCGCCTCGCGTTGGATCGTTTAGGGCCTTGCCCGCAACCGCCTCTTTGTACTCACAAAGCTTGTCCTTTGGCCATAGATACCAGCCGCGGGCGTCTTTCTCTGCGCCGAGCAGGTCGGCCTTGCGCAAAAGCGCAACCGTCGACAGGTCCAGGAAACGCGCTGCTTCTCTTGTCGTGAGCATCTTTTGCCCCATCGGTGCCCCTCTCAGTGTTGCTAACAGTATATCACGGATACTGGCCCTTGTCAACCAGGCCGCGCCGCCCCCTTGGGCAGTTTCGCACCTTGTCAGCATTTGACTACATGCCGCACTCAGCATTTATCAGCATGAGTGTGCCAAGTGTGCCACTGCCAGCGCTGCCCGCGTGGGTGTGACCCTATTGTGAAGGTTCGTGTAACTCGCAGAATGCGCCATAAAGGGCGGGCTACAGCAGGCCCGGGAGAAGCCATCTAAGACCACTGCAGCCACGCCCATGCGCGCCCGGGCTGGATCGAACAGCCGCATTATCCCGCCAGGGCAGCGCATCGTGCCGTCCAGGGCCAGACGAACCAGGGGCGTCCTTAGCGCGTCGCCTCGATCTGCACGTACGCCTCAAAGGGCGTGGCCGAGCCCGCGACCGTGAACTGCACGTCGATGCGGTAGACGTGGCCGAGGGTCAGGCTCTTGACCTTGGGCAGCGTGATCACGTCGCCCGAGACGCTGGCGCTGCCCGAGAGCACCGTTGCGGTCACGTCGGTGTAGTCATTGCTCGCGTCATACGCCTTGACCGATGGGCTCGACGGGCTCGATCCCCACCTGGTCGTGGTCAGACTGTAGACGATCTGCTCGTCGACGCCCTGATACTGTATCCCTTCGGCCACTTCCCGGCTGTTGCGCCGCATATCGCGCTCCTAGCTCGCCGCAGCGGTGCAGGTGACGGTGATGGTCAGCGTGTCGCCGTCATCCAGCGTCTTGTCACCCGCGGTGAACGCGCCGCCGCCGTAGAGCGTATCCACGGTTCCACCCTTGGTGTCGGTCGTGGTCAGAAACGCGCCGCCGATGGTCGTATCGTTCGTATCGATGGTGAACACAGACGGCGATCCGCTGTTATCCACCGATTGGCTCGACACGGCCCCAAACGTCACCGTCTGCCTGGCGCCTTCATCGTAGGCCTCGACCTCCGTCCACCCGGCGTGGCTCGCTTCGTCGTCAGCCGCGGCAAAGGTCGGCGTGCCGTCTGCCAGGCCCATGTACCAGGCCGCGGTGTAGCCCGAGCCCTTAAGGTGCTTGTCAAGTGAGTCGTCGAGGCCGTCGTTGACGACCAGGTTGTGGAACTCCTCGATCCACGCCTCTTTGCGCATCCAGCCCGGCACGTGCATGCCCTGCCGGCGCAGGAAACGAACGAGGGGCCGCAACCCATGCCGCACCTTGCGGCATTCTACCCGGTAGTGCGTGGCCAGCCCGATACCCAATGCAATGCTGCTCATGATGCCTCCTAATCTCGTTTCTTTAGTGTGAGACCCAGCGCCCGCGTGATAAGCGAGAGCGCCAGGGACCGCTCCTGTAAGGTTAGTCCAAGTTCCCTACTTGCCAGCGTCAGTGCCACTGCCGCCACTGCCGCTTCCCCCTCAGTACCCGCGAATGATGCGCCCAGCGTCCGCGCCACGGCGATAGTCGCGCTTGCCGCCGCCACTGCCGATGCCGTAACGGCCAGCACCTTCTCCAGATCGACACCGGCCACTGCCGCCGCACCCGCGCCGAATGATGCCCCCAGCATCTCCTCAAGCGCGAGATTGCCGGCAGCTACCGCGCTGCCCGCCAGCGTCATGGCATTGGAGCGGGCCAGCGTGAGCGTCGCGGTCATGCCTACGGTGAAACCCAGCGCTTCGTAGATCGCGGTCGTGAAGGATGCCGCCGCGGCCGACGTGGCAGCGACTGCAATCCCCCTCTCGTCGCTGAGCGTCACGCCCCCCAGCGCCGCTGCCACGGCTGCCTGAGTGACCGCCTTGACGATCTCGAGCTGCAGCGCTGCGCTCGCCGCCGCCGAGGCCCCGTCCACCAGCCCGGCCTCCCTGGCCAGCGTTGTGCTCGCCAGCGCCGAGGCCCGCGCCCCCTGCGATACCCCAAGTTCCCTGGCCAGCGTCGCTGCTGCCACCGTCGCCGCTGTCGCTCCCTGCACGATACTGGCCTCTCGTGCTAATGCCATCGATGCCAACGCGCCGGCCTGTGCCCCTTGCGAGATCCCGGCCTCTCGCGCCAAAGTCGCCGTTGCCGTCGCGGCAGCGACGGCCCCCCAGGTGAGCCCTGTCTCCCTGGCCAGCGGCGTCGTTGCCACTGCGGCTGCCTGTGCACCATCTACCAGCCCGGCCTCTCGCGCCAGTGCCAGGTTGGCCCCTGCCACTGCCGATGCGCTCTGCGAAATCCCCGCGTTCCTCGCCAGAGTCAGTGATACGTCGTAATTCGTTCCGCCGCTCAGCTCCGCGCCCATACTGTAGAAGGAGGCCGGGGCGTTCTGGGCGTTGTACTCTGTCGTCACCCAGTCATCGTCGCGGGCGACGATCTGGATGCGTATCTCGTCCACGTACCCGCTGAGATGCTGGTTGCCGGGGCTTGCACATGCGATGTATGTAACGTCAAATGCTGCCGTCGCAATGGACGTTGTGTTTGTGGCCTCGCCGCCAGCGTTGATATAGGCATGCCGCTCGGCGTGGCCGGTGAACACGCCCATTCCGTGATAGAACACGTTGGCCGTGTAGCCGCTCGTGGTGTATGCACCAGCATACGATGCCCCGCCAGCTAAAAGCGCTACCGCACCGACGGGATCGCCATCTACGTTACCACACAATTGCACCACTAGCGCATCATATGCGCCCGTGTCCAGCAGTAAGAGGAAAGTTTGCAGTAGTGCTGCACTGTCTGAGCGAACCCACGCCGACAATGAGACGGGTTCGGTGGACGGTGCGGAGGCGCAGGACAGATACTCCTGGCTGGCATCGTCAAACAGCAGGCAGTTGCCGATCTTGCCCGTCTGGCCGTAAGTCGGCGTGTTCGTGGCGGTCAGATCAGGCCCAGTTGGGACCGAGTTGTAGAGCGTACCGCTGGCTTCTTGGAGGTGGTAGGAACCCCAAAACTCGTCTGTGGGCCAGCAGTTGGCAAGATCCTCCTGGCTGGTCGTGACTGCAGCATCGCCAAAGCACATATAGAGCTGCTCGTCACTGGCGGCAGTCTGTGGCGTGCGCACCCAGGCGATGATCGCGCCCGTCGCCGCGTTGTAGGCTACTATCTCGTGGGGATACGGGCTCGATCCATCTACGTTCGGACTGAATACGAGATCGGCGGGCACCGTGAGAGAGCCAGATACGCCACCGGAT
>Ga0307425_1001117_pt1 | contig 16408 bp, 16 predicted proteins | sample SalMarWE160330MG_FD_202152 | JGI IMG/M metagenome (GOLD analysis project Ga0307425, IMG submission 202152) | Salt marsh sediment microbial communities from the Plum Island Ecosystem LTER, Massachusetts, United States - WE1603-30 | ecosystem: Environmental > Aquatic > Marine > Intertidal zone >... | reverse complement strand
TGGAACCATCCGCGCGAATTCCATAGATGTGAAAGCCATAGAGTTCGTATTCTACAATTTCCGAGCCGTCCGACAAAGTGAACGGCAGGTCGGGCCACATCTCCAGGTAGTCAGACCTGATCCACATATCGCCGTTGTTGACGTCAGGATCCGTAATGAACGGGGTATAACAATCATAGCCTCTGCCCAATTTGATCATGGTGCTTTTTTGTGTGAATGCATTGAACTTATGCACGATCAGGCGCATATCCTTATCGAAAAAGGTCCCATCCAGGTCCGTCTCATGACAGTTAATGGCATAGACGTTGGAAAATTCCACATCCTTTTCCATACCGGTTTCCAAGACGACGACATGATTCGCTGCCCATGTGATCCTTTCGATGGTGGGCGGAATGGTCGGGGCGTTGATCCATCCGGCCGGAGGCGCCAGAATTCTCTCTGCTGTCCTTGGTCCATTCAGATATTCAAGGTACGCCACCATAGGGTCCACCAACGGTATGCGAGAACCCTTTGTTCGGTCTCTGACAGAATTGAAGGTCACCGTTTGTGGGTAAGACCTCAATCGCCCGACCTGCCGGGGTTGGAAACCCCATTTTGGGTTTTGCCAGTCCACGAGCAGTGTGGCGATCTTGCCCTTTCGTTTGATTTCTGTGATCTTTCTGGTAACTCGCGCTGAGGGGGGAGGAAGCTCAGGCTCGGGCGTCTCGCCGGGTGCCTCCCCTCCTGGTGCTTCCTCTTCCGGTACTTCCTCTTCCGGCGCTTCCTCGTCCGGAATCGTCTCTTCTGGCGCTTCCGCATCCGGTACGACCGGATCAGGCACTTCCTCCCACTGGATGTATTGTTGTCCCGCGCCCGCACTCACCCATCCGCCGTCGACCAGATGAAGCCACTGGTAGATGTGTTCAGTGGCTGTGATCTCAACATTCGCCGGGATGGTTCCGATCTTTACTTCACCGCGCGGATAATTATAGACGTCGCGTTTGAGAAGGGTTCTACCTTTGATCATATCTGCCCTTTTTCACGAAGAGCTTCTCCATATCTAAGGGTACATCACTAGCGCGCGAAGTGCCATTACAGACACGTTGAATTATCCTGACCACGATTGTAACTCGATGATATTCCCCTCCGGATCGGAGACATAGCACCAGGTGACCCTGGCACCTGAGGCAATTTGCAGAGTGACGATCTCACCAATGGCCTGCCCACCTGCATCCAGGACAGCGCTTTGCATTGCACCCACATCCGGCACCGCAAAGGCAATATGACCGAATCCAGGCCGGTTTACGGCTGTCATGGCACGACTTTCCAGAACATTGTAGTTGAAAATCTCCAGTGTGGGGCCGTTTTCCCCATAACCCGGCAGGCGCAGATGTGCGCCTTGCAGGTGTGCATCCTGGATGCCTGTGCCTGCATCCAGGTCTTTCCCGCGAAAGTCGCGCTCGGGAGGGACAGGAGCGCAGTCGAACAACCGCTGGTAGAAGCTGGCAAGCACCCGCCAGTCTTCCGCAATGAGATTGGTGTGCACGTACCTGGTAGTAGTATCCATGTTTCACCTTTCACGCAAAGCGCGCGTCCATCTGCGGCCACCATTCCAGCCCGACCTGCTTCTCGGTCGGCCGGTATCCAAGAGACACGTACAACCGCTCCGGAGCCGATCCCTCGTCTGCCACGATGACCAGCGTGTGCAGATCGTATTCAACCATGGCCTGGCGTCCCGCTTCGTAAACCAGTGTTCCTGCAATACCCCTGCGACGGAAATCGGGATGCGTCTCGACCGATTGGTAACGGCCTACGCCACCCTCATGGAACAGGCCCAGATCCGCCACGAGCCGTTGGTCGACAAAGGCCCCAAACCAATTCCCAAGGCCGGCTGCAACCATCTTCCGGTAGCGGTCCATTTGCCTCATGTAGAATGCGCGGTACTCTTCCTCGCTGAACTCCGGTTCCCGGCAAACGATCTGGTTCTCGATGGCCTGCCCCCACTCGGCGTCGGTCTCCAGGACGCGGATGCTCACCCGGTCTGCGGGTCTGGCCGGGCCGCGGGGAGCACCGCTCGTCAGGACGACCTCGCGGTTGAGTCGAAACCCTGCCTCCAGGAATGGCTCGAGCACGCCCTGCTCCCCTTCCGGCGAATCCCAACCAAAGACTTGATGTTCCGCCGCAGGCGAAGTCCCGATCTCGGAAGCGAACAGATCGCGCCATGTACGGTAGTCGCCCTCCTGAGGCGGTTGGGAGAAAAGCAAGAAATTCCCCCAATAGAACGTGGGGTTCGAGGGCGTCCGGATCACCAAATAGGACCCGCGGTCGCTGATCTCCCCATCAAAGGAGAGAAAGATCAGGTCCGTGCGGTACCCCAACGATGTTACATGCATGGCTTTTGCAGGTGATTGGGTTGGTAGGTTTTCATTTTGATCTTCCTACAAAGAGTGATGAACAGCACTCACGATCTCCAAAATCCTTGCAGATAGGAAGGCGATGGGTCGCTAACCGGTTCTCTCGCAAATCCTAAGGATTTTCGTGAAAATCGCTGTGGATTCTCCCGCGAATCCACTGGATTCTCTTGCGAATCCCTATGGATTCTTCCGCAAATCCAGTGGATTTTCCGACGAATCCATATGGATTCTTCCAGTCTCTCCCGCGCCCTGCCCGCCCATCAATTGAAATGCAGGACCGATGGTTTCAATTCCAATTCGTCTACGAGCGCATTCAGTTCTTCATCAGAAAGACGCCGCCCCAGGCCAGCGTAGGCAGTCAGCGCCGCCTCCAGCAGATTCGTTCCGAACGAACGTCCCTCGTAGCGAGGCGTGGTGGTGATGACCGTCTTCACCCCCCGCTCCTGCAACAGGGCGATGTTCTCCTCCGTGGTGGTGTTGGTCACCACCGTGGTCCCGGGCATGCGTGCCGGCATGTACTTACGCATGAACAGAAAATCCCCGGCTACCAGATCCGAACCCAGAAAGTAGCGCGTGTACTTGGGTTCATGCTCTGCGCCCCCGCTGCCGTAGAACAGCATGCTCATCGGGAAGTAGCTGACGATAGGCAGCAGCACGCGCGCCAGGCGCTTGAAAGCCGGGATACCGTAGACCGGCACCGGGAGCCCGAGCGCCACCATCAGGTCCCCAAGTACGATGCGCTCGGAAACCTCCGCCGCGGCTTCAGCCAGCCCCAGGCGATCAACCGCCACAGGAACAAAAGCCTGCCGGAAATGCACTTCCCCCAACTGCGGCCGGGCCAGTTCGAACACGCGCCGCTCCAGGGTATGTTTCAGTCCGCGCCCATCGCACAGCGGGGTATCCCGGACTCCTTCGACCAGCTTGAGCGCTGCATGCAGGGGATATTCGCGTCCCTCAAGTCGCAAGTAAAGGTCCACCCCGCCCACGCCGAATGCATCGACCTTGCCATCCAGTTCCAGGTACAGCTCGCGCGCACGCTGGATATCCCCATCCGTACCCAGGCGCTCGACCAGGATCTCCTGATCCTTGAATCGCACAGTAACACGCTTGTCCCGCTGCGAACTCCCCAGACTGATGCTCACCGCTCGCTTCATGCTGCCTCCCTTCCCAAGCAGAAACGCAGGGACCTGCTCCTGCCGCTAAAACTTGATCGCCTCCAAGTAGATGCACACTCCCAACGCACTTTTAGTTCAACCTGTCTGCAAGTAGGGATTGTCGCGTTTCTCCTGCCCCACCGTCGTCTCCGGACCGTGGCCTGAGAGCAGGCGCGTCTCGTCCGGCAGCGTGAAGATCTGGGTGCGGATGCTTTCCAGCAGCGCTTCCCAATCGCCGCCGGGCAGATCGGCGCGGCCTACTCCCTGTCGGAAGATCAGGTCCCCACAAAAGCACACGCCTTCAGCAGCCACATAAAGGCAGCATGAACCTGGGGTATGTCCCGGCGTGTGACGCACTTCGAACTGCACCGTTCCCAACCGCAGGATCTGCCCATGCGACAGATCGATGGTCGGTTCGGGGCCGGGGTCGATCTTGAAACCAAACAACGGCGCGCCCCCTTCCGCCCGCCAAAGTACGTGGTCGGCAGGGTGCAGTGCCACCAGCGGCAACGGGTTGAGCGCGTCAGCGATTGCGGCCGCCCCGCCGATATGGTCAAAGTGGGCGTGCGTATACCACAGATGTGCAATGCGCCAATTTCTCTGCTGCGCCTCAGCCAGGATCACGTCTCCATCCCAGGCAGGGTCGATAACGGCTGCCTCTTTTGTCTCCGCATCGGCGACCAGGTAAGCGTTGGTCATCGCCGGGCCGAGGGTGAACGGTACGATTTCGAGCATCAACACCTCCTTGCCGGTCAGGTTTCCACGTATCCCTGCGGGATGCGCGGAGCGAACAACAGGCTGGCTGCCAGTCCGGCTCCGGTCAGCGCCAGGCTTACGGCGTAGATCGAGCCTGGATCGCGCTCGTACAGCCAGCCCGCCAGCAGCGGAGCCAGGATGATGGCCAGCGCGCTGAAGGTTTCCACAATACCATAGGCCAATCCCATTTGCGCTCCCCGGATCAGCCAGCGTACCTGAGCGAAGGTCAGCGCCCGCGCCGCGCGGTATCCGCCTAACAGGAAGTAGCCCAGACCGTACCAGGGCAAACCCGTCCCGCGCCATAATGCCGCTACACCCAGCCCTACTATGACCTGCGACAACAGGTACCCTGTCCCGGCCCGCAACTGGCCCAGTGTCAGATTGAGCGCCACGTTCCCCAGGCTGCCGATCGACCCCATCAGACCCATCTGGCCCAACGAAAGACCGCGCTCGTTTTGAAGGAAATTGGGTGTGAGCGGCTGCGGCAGGTACTGGACGAAGTTCACTACGAAGATCACACCCAGGAAAGCCAGGAAGCGTGAGTTTCCTAACAGATCGCGTTTTCGGCTGCCTTCTTCGATCGGCTCCACCGGTTGCGACCGTAAAAAGAAGACCAACCCGGTCGAGAGCACGAACAGTCCGCCCGCTACAAAGAAGGTCGCGCGCAGCGAGTAGTGTTCCGCGATCCAGCCACCCGAAATCGGCCCCAGCACCATCCCAAGGTTGAACAAGGCTGAAGCCAGCGTCATGGCGCGTCCAGAGGTAAGTTTACCGCGCGCCGCCGTCACGTAACTGAAGAGCGGCGAAGAAACAAATCCGGTAAGACCGTAGGCCAGATAAGCCGCCGCGAACCAACCCAACGAGGGCGCCAGCGCCATGCCGAACGCGGCAAATGTGCCGGCCAACCAGGCGCTGGTCAGAAGCGGGCGGCGTCCGATGCGGTCGGCCAGGTAACCGGCCGGGATATGCGCCAGCATCATCATCAGCGCGAAGCCGCCAAAGATCGAGCCGATCCAGAACGGGGAAGCGCCCATATCCTCCATATAGATCGGCACGAAATACAGGAACAAGCCCTCGCCGGCTCCCCAGATCAATAGGGAGAGGCCCACCAGCGACAGGCTGCGCGTCACCGCCCGGACTCCACGCGCCGGATGAATTCGTAGGTCTCGCGGAAGACCTCGCCGCGGGCTTCGTCGCTTGTGATCACGTGTCCCGCCTCTGTGACATAGAGCTTGCGCCTGTCGTGCGTGCCCAGATCAGCGTAGATGCGCTCCATGTTCTCGGGGGGCACATACGTGTCGTTGCGCGAGTGCATCAACAGCACCGGCACGTCCACACGGGGCAGCGCGGCGTGCAGCTCATGCCTGAGCAACTGCAACTCAGCCGCGGAGCGTACCGGGTTTTGCCCATAGGAGACGTGCTGCGCGAAGGCTTCCTTGTCGAACCAGTTCGCGCCGGGTTCCTCCTTGCTTTTAGGCTGAAACTTCATACCAAGGCTGAGCAAACGTATCATCCATACCGGGTAGTCGTAGGGCAGGCGGTAGGGCGTGGACATGGCAACCACGCCACTCACTTTGAGGCGCGTCGACATCAACAGCGCCAGCATGCCGCCCATCGATAAGCCCACCAGGTAGATGCGATCGGTGGCACCGCGCAAAAGGTCGTAGCCGTCTTCGACCGAGAGCGTCCAATCCGTGTACCGCGAGCGGATCATATCCTCGGGCCGTGTGGCGTGCCCGGCCAAACGCAACCCCAGGCAGGGCAGACCGCGCGCTTGCAGGTATTCGCCCAGCCAGCGCATCTCTTTGGGCGTACCGGTAAAGCCGTGGATCAGCAGGCAACCAGGCTGGCCGGGTTCGCCGGGGAAAAAGAACGGTTCTGCGGTCGGGATGATTTGCGGCATTGAGGTCCTCCCTTAATTCTTGAGCAGCTCGAGCGACGAATTCAACCCTTCGAGATCAGGTGGCTCCGGCCAAAGCATGTGGTAGATCGTATGCAGTGCTTCGATCGCCTGCACCACAAAGCGGTCCATCTGCTCTGCAGTCAGGTAGCGCTTGGGTCGAGACATCATCGTACGGATCTCATCGTCCTCCAGCTGGTAATAGGCTTTGATGTGCTTGAGCTGGCGCGGCAGGGCTTCCGACGGGAGGAAGTCCAGCTCCGCATCCTGCGGTTCGGCTGCTAAAAAGACCCGCCAGTACAGACAATCAGGCTGCGCACGCACGTAGAGGTGGTCCAGGCCGTACCAGTCACGCTTGACCTCCCAGATGAATCCTTTATCGGCGGCAAACTTCTCTGCAAAGCGTTCCTGCGTGGGCCTGCCGACCTGGATTGTCCACAGGTTATCGGTCACAAGGTGGAAGAAATAACCTAACCGGAAGGAGAACCGCCGCCGGTCGGCCGGATCGACCCCGCGCAGGTAATTACGGTAGAACTCAAGGTCGGCGATGTCCTTGTGCACACTGTGCGAACGTTTGAAGTGGGTTACTTCCGGGGGCGGGTCGAATCGCTCCCAGTGTTCATCAGGGATGCCCGCATCCGGCGCCACGCTTCCGATAGCGAAACCCTCCGGATCCAGGCCAGGCAGACGTTCCAGCAACGCCTCGGCGATGCGCAGGTGAGCCATCCAGGTAGCCATCAGGTCGTCCCAGCCCAGGGAGGGTCCAGCGCCTCGACCTGCGCGTAGATCGGACAATCCGTTTCGTGCGCACCAGGCAGATAGCCGGTAGAGAGCAGGAATTCGTTGACGATCTCGTCTCCCACGAACTTGAAATTGGCCTTGAACAACTTGACCCAGGCGCCTTTGCCCTGCGGATGATGAGCATCCAACCAGCCTTTGAATGAACCGTACTCTTTCTTGACTTCCAGGATGCGGGCTGCGTTGTGGATGGCAGCCGCCACCTTGAGCCGGTTGCGGATGATACCAGCGTCTGCCAGCAGACGCGCCTGATCGGAGGCTCCGTAGCCAGCCACCGTGGGGATATCAAAGCCGTCGTACGCCCGGCGGAAGTTCACGGCCTTCTTCAGGATCGTGATCCACGACAGACCGGCCTGGTTGATCTCAAGCACCAGGCGCTCGAAAAGCAGGGCATCCTCTTTCAAAGGAAAGCCATATTGGGTATCGTGATACTCCTTATTGAAGGTGTCTTCGGGGTGTTCAAGGACGTACTGGCAGTAGCTCGTCATGGGCTCCATTTTACTATCATTGCGCGGGCAGGCTGTGCGCCTGCATACGTTCTGAGCATAGAGCCGCACGTGAGCGCGATGCCGGGCTTTCACGCGGTCAATTTCTCAGGCTCCCGCAAGGACGGGCCAGGCAGGGTACGCCAGGGGGCGGGTTTCCGCCCGTCTGGTCCCGCAGGCCGGCACCAGGATTCGCAAACGGCAGGTACTCTGCAAATGGCCTATGACGGATCGCAATAAATTCAAATCCAAATCTAGAAAAGTGCTGGCGGGCTTGTAGAATGGTACGTGCGAAGGGAAGCTTCGCGCAGGCTCCTTATCCAGTTCAATTGGAGCCCTCAGGAAAAGTCCTGGTCAAACATAGGAAGAGCCAGGTAGTGCCTGTAATTTTAATCTCTAACACCGGTAAGGAGCGCGGTAGTCCGTCCACGTCCGCGCGGGCTTCGCCCACCTTATGGGCACCCAGGCGCTCGTAGAAACCCTGCGCGTGCGGGTCCGATTCGATCTCGAGCACCCGTGCACCTGCTGCCCGGCAGCGCTCGAGAGCATGGCAGAACAGCCCTGCGCCCACGCCCCTGCCCATGGCACGCGGAAGCACCCACAGATGCTCCAGGCTGGCGCGTTCCGCACTGAACGAAAGGGCGTAGAATCCAACCGCGGCCCCATCCAGTTCGACCATAAAAGTATCGTGCATTTGAATGAATTCCGGGGTGATGGTCAGCAAGGGAGTCCATAGTTCTATCCAGCGTTCGGGATAATCCCAATGGCGTTTGGCGTCGAAGGCTATCGAAGTCAGCGCTTCGGCCATGTCCGGTTTGGCGCGAATGATCTTGAGGGGGGAAGCGTCCTTTCTCAAGGATTTCACCGGTTGGTCGCCTTCACTCATCAACTTTCACTTTTCAATGATCAACTTTCAACCAAGATTATCCACCCTCACCCTACCACGCGCAGCTCCCTGGGCATGTCGCTGAGACTCTCGGCCCCAGACTCCGTGACAATCATGTCGTCCTCGATGCGCACGCCGTTGCGCCCGGGCAGATAGATGCCCGGCTCCACGGTGTAGGCCATACCCGGCTCCAGGATCTGCTGGTTGTCCCCGCGCATGTAAGGTTCTTCGTGCGCTTCCATGCCGATGCCGTGACCGGTGCGGTGCGTGAAATACTCGCCGTATCCGGCCGCCTCGATCACCGCGCGAGCCGCCCGATCCACTTCGGCGCAGGCTACTCCCGGCCCTCCGGCCGCGCGTCCGGCCGCATTGGCATCCTGCACAATACGGTGGATCTGTGCAACCTCCGCCCCCACCTCGCCGATCACAAAGGTGCGCGTCAGATCGGATATGTAACCGTCCACACCTGCACCCCAATCGATCAGCAGCAGGTCACCGGCTTCCAGTTTGCGCGCGGTGGGCGAGGCATGCGGGTTCGCCGAATTTGGCCCGCCGGACACGATCGGAGAGAACGGCAGCTCAGGCTCGGAGCCGTGCCTCAGCAATTGCATCACAAGTTCGGCCGCCAGTTCACGTTCCGTCATGCCTATCCTGACAAGGGGCAGGCTGGTCTCAAGGGCGCTTTGAGCGATCTCCACCGCCCTTCGCATGGCAGCGATCTCCCCGGCCTCTTTCCTGAGGCGCAGGCCTGCCAGAATCTGGCTGGCATCCGGGAACTCCGCTTCAGGAGCACCCGCACGCACAAAGCCAAATTCCAACAGGCGCATCTGGCGCGGTTCGACGCCGATATGCTGCCCATTGAGGGACAGCGCCTGCACCGCAGTTCGAAAGGCTTGCTCCCATTCCGAAGGGTCCTCACCGTATGGAAAGGCCTGCACGGGGTATGGGATCTGCTCCACTTTTCGTGACTCTAGCTCCGGCAGGACCAGTGCAGGATCAGCGCCCGGAGCAACGAGCAACACCACCGGCCGCTCCATCAGGTGGAAAGCGACTCCGGTCAGGTAAGTCAGGGTTGGACCAGGATTGAGCGCCACGGCCTGCAGTCCACCGTTATCAATAGCTGTCTTGAATTTCTCCAATCGAGCGATGGTCATTTCTTCTCCTGTCTGCGCGCCCGGTTCGTGTAAAAGACCTTGATAACCGCATCCACCACGCCCTTGAACAGGCTGTCAGCCCAAACGATCGGCACGAACCAACCCGGAATGATCACGGAGCGGCGCGGATATTTTACAAGATGGACCACCCGCCGGGCCACTTCTCCCGGGGGAATATAGGTCAATTCCCGCAGCCGCGACAGTACCCGGCGCGAATTCGCAGATCTGGCGCGCCAGCTGAATTCGGTGCGCGAAGGTCCTGGATAAATGCCTGAAACGCGCACACCAAAAGGTGCCACTTCCCTTCGCAAGGCTTCTGTGAACCCGCGCACGCCAAACTTCGACGCGGCGTAGACGGTGTAGGAAGGCACTGCCAACCAGCCGGCGATCGAAGCCATATTGATGATATGGCCTGACCGCCGCTTCAACATACCCGGCAGCAGTGCGCGGGTCACGTAGATCATCCCTAAAAGGTTTACCTGCACCTGCATGGCGATATCCCGTTCCGGTTCCATCCTCTCCAGCCAGTTCAGACTGCCAAAGCCGGCATTGTTGAAGAGAATGTCAACGTGCTCGTAAATCTCCAGAACGGTCTGGGCCATCAGGCCGATGGAACTGCGTTCACTGACATCCACCGGCACGGCCAAAGCCTCCCCTCCCAGACGATGGATCTCATCGGCCAGGCTCTGCAACCGGTTGAGTCGCCTGGCTGCCAGCACCACCTTGGCGCCCTCTGCTGCAAAAAGATGCGCCGCGTCCTTGCCGAAGCCGGACGAAGCGCCTGTAATGAGCACCACCTTGTTCTTTAGAGCGATGGCCATTTATTCCGCCTCTTCTTCCTCGCTCCCTTCGGGCCGCTTTCTCGGCCGGGGCGGCTCGACAACCGCCTCGGGTGCAAGCGCCGTTTTCAGGATTTCGTCCATATGCTTGACCGGTACGATCGTAAGTTCATTTCGAGCGGCCTTGGGAACGTCCACCAGGTCCTTCATGTTCTTCTCAGGGATCACAACGATCTTGATCCCGGCGCGGTAGGCTGCCAGCACCTTTTCACGTACGCCTCCAATGGGCAATACGCGCCCACGAAGCGTGATCTCGCCTGTCATGCCCACCTCGGAGTGCGCCGGGCGCCCCGTCAGGGCTGAGGCCATGGCAGTCGCCATCGTAATGCCCGCAGAAGGGCCATCCTTCGGGATGGCGCCCTCCGGCATATGCACGTGGATGTCCATACGGTCGAAGACCTCCGGGTCGATTTCCAACTGCGCTGCGCGAGACTTGACATAGGTCAGTGCAGCCTGCACCGACTCTTGCATCACGTCACCCATCTGGCCGGTCATCTGCAAGCCGCCTTTGCCTTCCAATACGGCCACTTCCACCGGCATGATCTCGCCGCCGTTCTCCGTCCAGGCCAGGGATTGCACAACACCCACTTCATCTTGCCGTTCAGCCTCCGGTGGGTAATATTGTTGCGGTCCAAGGAATTTTTCCACGACTTGAGGTGTGACCGCCTCCGGAAACTTTTTGTTCTCGGCCTTCAACCGCGCCACTTTGCGGCAGATGCGACCAATTTCACGCTCCAGGTTTCGCACCCCGGCCTCATAGGTATATTCGCGGATCAGTTTCTGCAATGCAGCCAGCTCAAAACTCAAACCTAAATCGCCAATGCCATTCTCCTCGATCTGGCGCGGGATCAGGTAGCGCATGGCAATTTCAAGCTTCTCCTCTTCAATATAACCTGGAAACTCGATCACTTCCATACGGTCCAGCAGGGCGGCCGGGATATTTCCCAGCGAGTTGGCGGTGGTCACAAACATCACTTTCGAAAGATCAAAAGCGAGTTCCAGGTAATGGTCGCTAAACGCGAAATTCTGCTCCGGGTCAAGCACTTCCAGCAGAGCCGAGGACGGGTCGCCTCTAAAATCGGAGCCAAGTTTATCGATCTCATCCAGCATGAAAAGCGGGTTGGCTGTTCCGGCACGCTTCATGGTCTGCAAAATGCGGCCGGGGAGCGCGCCAATGTATGTACGGCGGTGGCCGCGAATCTCGGCCTCGTCGCGCACACCACCCAGTGAGACGCGCACAAATTTGCGCCCCAGAGCTTCAGCGATCGAGCGGCCCAGAGAGGTCTTGCCCGTGCCGGGCGGGCCAACGAAGCAAAGGATCGGCTGGCGATTCTTCTTGGGCTTAAGGGAACGCACAGCAATGTATTCAACGATTCGTTCCTTGGCCTTCTTCAATCCGTAGTGGTCACGCTCCAGAATCTTACTGGCATTCTTGACATCCAGGTTATCCTCGCTGGCCTTTGTCCAGGGGAGATCCACGATCCAGTCGATATAGGTGCGGATGATACCTACTTCAGGAGACATGGGCGGCATCTGGCTCAGGCGTTCGATCTCCTTGTTGGCAACCGTTTTGGGCTCGTCCGGCAAGTCAGCCGCTCCCACTTTTTGCTTCAATTCGTTAACGTCACGTGCCCATATGTCGCCTTCGCCCAACTCGGTTTGGATGGCCTTCATCTGCTCGCGCAGGTAGAACTCGCGCTGGCTGCGATCCACCTCCGATTGCACGCGGGTGTGGATCTCATCCTCCAGTTCAAGCATGTCCACTTCCTGGGCCAGCAGCGCATTGATCTTCTGCAGGCGCTTGCGCGGATCGGTCGAGAGCAGCAGTTTCTGCTTTTCGAGGTAATCAAGCGGCAACGCAGTCGCGATCATGTCCGCCAGCCATCCCGGTTCAGAGATGTTCAAGGCAAACAGGTGCGCTTCTTCCGGAATAGAGCGATCCAGCTGAACGCAGCGGTCGAACAGGTCCACCGCAGAACGCATCAGGGCCTGCGCCTGACGGTCCGGGGTTTGCGACTCGTAGATCGGGCGGGCACGTACCTGTAGATAGGGGCTGGTGCGCTTGAAATCAACCACCTCCACCCGGCGGCGGCCCTGCACCAGGGCTGAATGCGCTCCATCAGGCATGGAAAGTAACCGCCCCACGGCCATCTCGATGCCTATTGGTAGAAAATCGTCCGGTCCAGGGTCATCGATCTCCGGATCACGCTGGATCAGGCCCAGTATGGTCTGGTCCTTTAACTGTGCTTCCTGCACTGCCAGTAAGGAGGATTCACGACCTACGAAGATCGGCGAGACCATACGCGGGAAGATGACCAGATCGCGTAATGGTAGCACCAGCGCCTCGATCAGCCCTTCCGCATCCGGTTCCATCGTAGGAATGCGGTAGAGTTCCTCGGTGCGCTGTGTCAGCGCCAGGTTGAAGTTTTCCTCTTCTTCATCGTTCCAATCAGTGTGGTTATTCATTTAATCCTGCGTTCCATCCGCCAATTCTTGCAACATTCCCGGCGTTGAAAGCATTAAGGTCTCATTTTATCCCAGACTGCCAATACCCGGACGTAACGAAACTCAATCCGGCAGGCAGGATAATGCTACCATCTTTTTTTGAGTTTTCCAGCCCCGTAAGGAGTGACTTTCGACGGGTTGGAGCAGAAGGAGAAGATTTCTAACCTTCGCTGTCCAGAGGTGCTTTCAACCGCTTCTCCTCTGCCACGCGCTCCACACTTCACCGGCAAAAGCCACGCTTCCAGCGATCAGGACCAGCTTGTCTTCTCCAGCCAGTTCCAAAGCCCTTTCCAATGCTGCTGCAGCAGGTACCGCCAGTTCGACGGGGATCCCTGCCAGTCGAACCTGGTCGGCAATCCATTCGGCGGAAGGTGCTCGAGGATGGTCTGCGCGTGTTGCCACGACCCGTTCCAATCTCGGGGACATTTCTGCCAATATGCCTGCAATGTCCTTATCTTCCAGGGTGCAGAACAACAAGATCACCGGTATGTTCGGGAACAAATCATCGAGTGTCTGTCGCAAGCGGGAGGCGGAAGCACGGTTATGGGCCACATCCATGACCACCGGCGGGTCGCGGCGCAGGATTTCGAAGCGGGCATGCCACTGCACCCTGGCAAATCCTTTTCGGACCGCTTCGTCCGCGACCTGCAACCCACACCTCTGCAGCGCAGCGAAGGCGACCGCCGCGTTCTCAACCTGGTGCAACCCAAGCAAAGGGATCGTCAACTCCAGCGGAGCATGTCCGGCCGTCCAGACCTGCAGGGTCTGTCCCTCCAGAGAATGCGATAGTGCTTTGAATTTCACATCGCGTCCCACCAGTGTAAACGAACACTCGCGTTCCCCGGCCACCTTTACCAGCACCTCCAGAGCCTCTTGCGCCTGCGGCGAGGAGACAACCGGCACACGTGGCTTGATGATGCCGGCTTTCTCACCCGCGATCTTATCGAGTGAATCGCCCAGCACCAGCATGTGGTCGAGAGAGAGAGCGGTGATGACCGAGACGCGCGGATTGACCACATTGGTGGCATCCAGGCGCCCCCCCAGGCCCACCTCGATCACGGCTGCCTGGCAGCCCTGGCGGGCGAAGAACAGGAAGCCTAAGGCGGTGGTGAGCTCGAAGGTCGTCAGGTACGGCACGCGTGCCACGGACGGCTTGATCTCCTCCACCAGCTCAGCCAGAGCCCCATGCGGGATAGGCTTGCCGTCGACCTGAATGCGCTCGGCATAATCCTGTAAATGTGGAGAAGTATACAGGCCGGTCTTGTAGCCAGCTGACGAAAGCGCGCCGGCGGCCAGCACGCTGACCGATCCCTTGCCCTTCGTCCCGGCTACGTGCAGGATGTGGTATTGGTCCTGTGGATTTCCCAATTCAGCCATGAGCATACGCATGCGATCGAGGTTGAAATCGGCTTTGGCGAGCTCCGAGGCATGTTTGAGGCTATAATCCACGAAAGAGTATAGATAATCCAGAGACTGGTTGTAAGCTTTATCGACTTCCATAGGCCTGGATTGTAAATCCGAATGCGGGAATCGTAAATCGCAAAGTGGGAATTGGAGGCCAATATGGATTGCTTCCTGTGCCAGAAACACCAGGGGCTGATCGCACCACCGCCTGGAGGCTACATCTATGAAGGCACGCATTGGGTGGTCTGCCACGCACCCCCTGAAAAAGGCCCGATAGGGACGCTGTTCATCGAATCCTGCCGCCACTTCCTGGATTTCGCCGATGCAGACGAGCACGAACTGGTTGCATACGGGCCGCTTATGAAGCGCGTCTATTCGGCGCTCAAATCCCTTACCGGGGCCGAGCGCGTCTACCAGGTGGTTTTTTTGGAGGGTATACCCCACTTCCACTGCTGGCTGGTTCCACGCCGGAAAGAGGATAGTGAACGCGGTGTGCCGTTTCTGGCAAAAGAGATCACCTGCGAAAAAGACGAGGCAGAGAAACTGGCATTGGAATTGAAGAAGATGCTGGAAGGTTAATCGTCTGCGCCGAGACAAACACCCAATTCTGGTCGGTTGCCGAGAAACCTTCACAAAGTGGTACGGTAGCCTGAGCATACAAAGAATATGATTGGCTTGCTTACCATTCACCTGCACCTACCCGGCTGCGCCTCCCTAAAGGAGAAACGCGGGCGCCTCAAACCCTTGCTTCACCAGCTACATAAGAAGTTCAATCTTTCTGTGGCGGAGATGGATCGCCAGGACATGTGGCAGGAGGCAGTCATCGCCTGCGCCCTGGTCAACAGAGACGGCAGCCACCTGCAGCGCTCGCTGCAGGCAGTGGCAAAGTGGATCGAAGGCAACTGGACCGATGGGGACGTGATCGATGAGAAGTTTGAATTCATTTAATCGCGACGGAGTCTTAAGGACACAAAGAAATCTCGTTTGCGGCTCTTTGCGCCCTTTGTAGAAACAAGGAGAGCCTATGAAAATAGCGATGATGGGTGCTGGCGGAGTGGGGGGGTATTACGGCGGCTTATTGGCGCAGCAAGGCCACGAGGTCGCGTTCATCGCCCGCGGCGCGCACTTGAAAGCCATTCGAAAGAATGGGCTGCAAGTCGAGAGCGTCCATGGCGACTTCCACCTGAAACCAGCGCGCGCGGAAGAGGACCCCGCGAAGGTTGGCCCGGTCGACCTGGTACTATTCTGTACCAAAACCTACTCGATCGAAGAAGCCGCTCATCGCATCAAAACCCTCATCCGTCCTGAGACGAACGTACTGCCGCTCCAGAATGGGATCGACGCTGCCGAGCGCATCGGCGCAGTCGTCGGAATGCCGCACATGCTGGGAGGCGCAACCTGGATCTCATCGGCGGTGGCGGAACCGGGCTGCATCCGGCAGATCTCGCAATTTCGGCGGGTCGTGCTGGGCGAACTGGACGGAAAGCTGACCCAACGCGCCAGGGCGGTTCACGCGCTCTTCGAGCAGACCGGTATTACGGCTGAGTTGTCACCGAATATCAGGAAAGTCCTGTGGACAAAGTTCGTCTTCATTTCGGCTGTCAGCGGGATCGGATCCCTGACGCGGCTGCCTATCGGCCGTTACCGCGACGTCCCGGAGACGCGTACCCTGATGACCGCTTTGATGCGTGAAGTGGAAGACCTGGGGCGTGCCGAGGGGGTCGACCTCGACTCGCAGGTCGTGGAGGGAGCGCTGGAATTCATTGATCAGGCAGCTCCGCACATCAAGCCATCCATGCAACTGGACGTGGAGGCAGGCCGCCCTTCCGAGCTCGAATCGATGACCGCTGTGATCGGCAGAAAGGCGCGCGAATGGGGAATCGCCTCTCCAGTAGCAGATATGGTCTATGCAGCCCTGTTGCCGGGCGAACTGGCCACGTACACGGACGAAAATCCCCTGCACGCATGATCTAAAGTAGAATAGGCAAACCAGATAATGGAAGAGGCTCATGGATTTAGGATTGAAAGATAAACGCGTCTTATTAACGGGCTCCTCACGCGGATTGGGGTTTGCCACTGCCCTGGCTCTTGCCAGAGAAGGCTGTCGTGTCGCAATCAACAGCCGCGATGAGAC
>Ga0307425_1001116_pt1 | contig 16415 bp, 10 predicted proteins | sample SalMarWE160330MG_FD_202152 | JGI IMG/M metagenome (GOLD analysis project Ga0307425, IMG submission 202152) | Salt marsh sediment microbial communities from the Plum Island Ecosystem LTER, Massachusetts, United States - WE1603-30 | ecosystem: Environmental > Aquatic > Marine > Intertidal zone >... | reverse complement strand
TATGTGGTTTAAGTCCATCAAGACCAGGATGCTTTTATTGATTGTCATCATTATGGTGGTGACGTTGGTGGCCACCATAGTGTTTACTATGAGGGACTTCGAGAAGGCCGTCCTGGATGCCGGCCAGGAGTCCGCCAAAAACGTCATGCGCCTGGTGATGCTCGACATCGACAACGAGTATAAGGGCCTGCAATTCTATAAACAGTCGGTCCTGGAAGAGCGCCGGGAGCAGCTCCAGAATGTGACGGCGGTGGTGTTCTCCGGCCTGAAGGATTTTTACCGGATTTCCCGGAAAGGGGTGCTGTCCCGGAAGAAGGCCCAGAAGTGGGCCCTGGACTGGATCAAGACCATCCGCTACGGCAACGATGATTATTTCTTTGTTTACAATACCAGGATGGTGGCCATTTCCCATCCCGATCCCAAGTTTATGGGGAAATTACTGATAGACTGGCGGGACATCAAGGGGAACTATGTCACTCGCACCATCAGGGAGATCACCCTGAGCCGGGGTTCCGGCTTTTACCGGTATTGGTGGAAGCGGCTGCAGGGGGAGGTCCCGGTGGAAAAGCTGGCCTATGTGCGGTATTTTCCCGAATGGCGGTGGATCATCGGCACCGGAGTCTATATCGATGACATCGAGGTCCAGGTCCAGAAAAAACTCAAGGAGATCCTGGCCAACCTCACCGAGACTTTTGGCAAAATCAAGATCGCCAAAACCGGCTATGTCTTCCTCTTCAACGGAAAGCAGCGGATGCTGATCAACCCCGGCCTCTCGACGGAGGAGATGGCCTGCTTCAAAGATCGGGAGGAGATCATGAAGGGGTTGATGCAGGCCGCCAGGCAGCCGGACCGGCCGTTTAAGTACACCCTGGCCACCGCCTCCGGGGCGCCGCGGGCAAAAGAGGCCTACGTCAACTACTTTGCGCCGCTGGACTGGTACGTCGCCTGCTCCATCTTCACCGATGAGATCCATCTGCCGGCTCGACGGCTGGCGATCAAACAGATTTTCCTGGTGGTTCTCATCGGCCTGGTCGGCATCGCGGTGGCTTATCTGTTGGTGGACCGCATCTCCCGGCCCCTGGAGAGCCTCACGGCCTATGCCAAGGACCTGCCGTCCCGGGACTTCACCGCCCCGGCGGCGCCGGAAGCCGACGTCCCCGGGCTCTACCGCGGTTATCGGGATGAGGTGGGGAGGCTGGCGGCCTCCTTTGATTTTATGGAAAGGTCCCTGAGAACCCAGATCCAGGAGCTCATTGTCACCACCGCGGCCAAAGAGAGGATCGACAGCGAGCTTAAAATCGCCCGGGATATCCAGATGAGCATCTTGCCCAAGGTCTTTCCTCCCTTTCCGGACCGGACCGATTTTGACATCTATGCCGTTATCGAGCCCGCCCGGGAGGTGGGGGGCGATTTCTATGACTTTTTTCTCCTGGATGACCAGCACCTCTGCTTTGTCATCGGGGATGTGTCGGACAAGGGGGTGCCGGCCTCGCTGTACATGGCCGTAACCAAGACCCTGATCAAGGCGGTGGCCGAGCAGGGCCAGCCGCCGGACCGCATCCTGACCCGGGTGAATCAAGAACTGGCGGCGGACAACCACAGTTCCATGTTCGCCTCGGTCTTCCTGGGGATGCTGCACACCGCTACCGGCCAGGTGCTTTATGCCAACGGCGGCCACAACCCGCCGTTGGTGATGCGGGCCGCAGGCGAGGTCCATTACCTGCCCCTGTCCGGCGGAGCCATCGTCGGGGCCCTGGAAAATTCAACCTATAAGACGGAAGAACTGGTTCTGTCTTCCGGCGATTCCCTGTTCCTCTACACCGACGGAGTGACCGAAGCCGTCAACCGGCAAGGGGAATTTTTCTCGGAAGAGCGCTTGCAGGCCATGCTGGGCGCCTTACCGGGGACCTCGGCGCCGGCGACGGTGGCCGCGGTCAAGGACGGGGTGCATGAATTCGCCGCCAGGATATCCCAGTCGGATGATATTACCATGCTGATGGTGCAGTTCCGGGGGGGCGGGTTGAGCCCTTGAGTGCAACGGCAGGGTCGGCAACCTTGACGAAACGGAGTTTCTGAAGGGGGCGTCATGGCCAAGAAACCGGCGAATCTGGTCTACGGGGTGGAAGAGAATCCGCCTGTCGGGACCACCCTGCTCCAGGGGATTCAGCACATCTTCATCATGACGGTGTACTTCATCTTTCCGGTCATCATCATCAAAGCGGTGGGCGGCAGCGACGAGCAGGCCGCCACCATGATCAAGATGTCCATGATCGGCATGGGGTTGACCACGATTATCCAAGCAGTTCCCAAGGGGCCGGTGGGCTCCGGCTACCTCTGCCCCTCGGGCAACGGCCCCGCTTACCTGTCGGCGACCTTACTGGCGGCCAAGACCGGGGGCTTATCCCTGGTCTGCGGCATGACCATCATCGGCGGCATCTTCGAGGCCCTGTTCTCCCGTCTGGTGGGCCGCCTGCGGGCCCTGTTTCCGCCGGAAGTGGCCGGGCTGGTGGTCACCATGGTGGGCATCGAGCTCATCCCTCTGGGCATCGAACGGTTCTTCGGCCTGGCCCACGGCCGGGGGGGGATCAGCCGCAACGATTTCCTGGTGGCCCTGATCACCTATGTGTCCATGGTGGGCCTCAACACCTGGGGCAAAGGCAAGCTGCGCCTCTATCCCATCCTCATCGGCATGGGCGTCGGCTACCTGAGCTCCTTTCTGTTGGGCATTCTCACCCCTGCCGACCTGCACCACATCACCGAGGCGCCCTTGATCTCCTTGCCCCGGTTCGCCAGCTTCGGCTGGTCCTTCGATATGGCCCTCCTGCTGCCCTTTTTGATCGCCACCCTGTGCTCCAGTCTCAAAGACATCGGGGATCTGACCACCTGCCAGAAGATCAACGACAGCGACTGGAAGCGCTCGGATATGAAATCCATCGGCAAGGGCATCCTGGCCGATTCCCTGGGCGACATCCTGAGCGGGGTGATCGGCGGTCTGGGCCAGACCAGCTCTTCCAGCAACATCGGTCTCTCCCTGGCCACGGGGGCCACCAGCCGCCGCATCGCCTATGCCACCGGGGGCATCCTCTGCCTCCTGGCCTTCTTCCCCAAGCTGGCGGAAGTCTTTGTGGTCATGCCCAGGCCAGTCATGGGGGCCATCCTGGTCTTTGTGGCCAACTTCATGATCCTGGCGGGGTTTCAGATCATCACCACCCGGATGCTGGACGCCCGGAAGATTTTCGTCATCGGCACCTCCTTCATCTTCGGTTTATCGGTCTTTTTATTCCCCCAGGCTTACAGCCAGGTGCCCCAGATCCTGCAACCCATCTTCAGTTCGGCCCTGTCCCTGGCCACCATCGGCGTGGTGGTCTTGAATCTCCTCTTTCGCCTGGGCATCTCCCGGCATCAGGTGTTGACCATCAACCTGGAAGACAAAGAAGCCCTGGAGAACCTCAACACCTTCATGGAAAAACAGGGCGCCGCCTGGGGGGCCCGGCGGGAAGTGATCAAGCTGGCGGAATCGGCCATGGGGGAATTCATGGAATCCCTCATCGGCCTGAATCTGGCCGAGGGGCCGGTGCGCCTGGACGTGAGCTTTGACGAGATGAGCCTGGAGGTGGTCTTCAATTACGAAGGGCGCCTGCTGGATTTCCACCCCCTACCCCCCACCGAGGCCGATTTACTGGAAGATGAGACCGCGGTCTTCCGGCTGTCCGGTTTCATCATCAAGAATTACGTGGACCGGATCAAAACCGAGGCCAAGAACGGCAAGTGCCGGGTTGTCTTTCATTTCGACCATTAGGATCGGGTTCCGTAAATTATTTGAAGCGAAGGCGGGATTAATCGGGTAATGACCGCAACTTAACTTGTCGCAAGGACGAAAGTCCGGGGCGGCCGCGATTCGAGGCTCCCGGTCCGAATCCCGTGGACGTCTTACTCAGCCAACCGGATTCGGGCGTCCAGGGCGAGGACCCCCGGTTTCCCCGGGAAGACCCGCACCGGGTTGAGGTCCACCTCCCGAATCTGGGGAAAGTGCAGCATCAATTGGGACAGGGCCGCCAGGGCCCGGCTCAGGCTGTCCAGGTCGGCCGGCGGGCGGCCGCGAGTCCCCGCCAGGATCCGGCCGATGCGGGTTTCGGCCATGAGGTCCCGGGCCTGGGCCGGGCTCAGAGGGGCTACCCTGAGAGCAACGTCGTCCAGAATTTCGGTGTCGATGCCCCCGGCGCCGAAGGCCACCACCGGGCCGAAGGAGTCATCCCGGCGGGCCCCCAGGAGCAGTTCCCGGCCCCCGGCGACCTGGGACATGACCACTACCTGCCAGGCCTCCGGGGGCGGCAGGTGGCGCTTAGCCACCTCAGCCAGGCGGGCAAAGGCTTCTTGCACCGCGGCGGCATCATGCAAGTCTAAAGCGACCCCACCGGCCTCGGTTTTGTGAATCAGGCTGGCGGCCGAGAGTTTGAGCACCACCGGCCAGCCCAGGCGAGCGGCCGCGGCCGTCGCCTCAGCCGGGTCAGCGACCGCGGCCCAGGGGGCCACCGGGACGCCCAGGGCCCCCATTACCTCCAGGGCCCGGGATAGAGATAAAAAGCCTCCTGGTTGGAAGCCGGCCAGGGTCCCGGCGATGGTGTCGGCCTCCCGCCAGGGGGGCGGGTCCGCCAGGGAGCGGTTTTCTCCCCGGGCCGCCTGGTCGCGGCTGAGGGCCAGGGCCTGCACCGCGTCCTCGGGGAAATGAAAGACGGGAATCCCCAGGGTTTCCCGGAGATAGTCCGCTTCGTCCAGGGTGCACAGCACGGTGACGGCCAGGGGTTTGTTGGCTTCCCGGGTCAACTCCAGCATGCGCCGGGCCATCTCCCGTCCGGCTGCCAATTCAAAATCCGCCAGGGGCCCGTAATGGAACAGCACCGCATCCACCTGAGGGTCCCGGCAGAGTTCGGCCAGGATGTCGGTATACACGGTGAAATCAAAGATGTCGCCCAGGTCGATGGGGTTGGTGGGGTGGATAACCCCGGCCCGGGAGCGCGCCTTGATGGCGTGCACCAGCGACTCGGACAGGGGCGGCAGGGTGAAGCCAAACCTGCGGCAGGCATAGGCGGTGACCACGGCCTCGCCGCCGCTGCGGGAGAAGACTACCAGGCGATTGCCCCGAACCGGGGGCTGGCCCACCAGCCGGGCGGCGTTCAAGAACTCGGACTGGGTCTTGATCCTGGTGATCCGGCTTTGCCGGCAGGCGGCCTCCAGCACCCGCTCATCGGTGGTCAGGGAGGCGGTATGGGAACGGGCGATGGCGGCCGTCTCCGGCCCCACGTTGGCCAGATGCAAATAAATGGGCTTGGCGGCCTTATCGGCGATGGCCAGGAGTCCCCGGCCGTCTTGCATGCCTTCCAGGTAAAGATAGATGGCCTCGGTGCCCGGGTCCTTTAGGAGGTACTCCAGGGCTTCGTTTTCGGCCACATCGAGTTTGTTTCCCAGACTTAAAAACTTGTTGAGGCCCAGGCCTTCCCTGGCCATCCAGGCCAGGAGATGCATGGCCACCCCGCCGCTCTGGGCAATCATGGAGATGCGGCCCTTCCGGGGGGAGGGTTCCATCTGGGCAAAGGGCAGGGCCAGACCGATCTCCAGGTTGACGAGGCCCAGGCCGTTAGGTCCCACCAGGCGTATGTCGTAGTGGTGCAAGGCGGTCCGGACCTCCTCTTCCAGGGTCCGTCCGGCTTGGTTCAATTCCGAGAAACCGGCGGATTCCACCACGACCCGAGTAATCCCCAGTTCACCGCATTCTCTCACCAGGGCAGGCACGACCCGGGCCGGCGCCAGGATGGCCACCAGGTCCACCGGCTCGGGCAGGTCGGATAAGGAGGGAAAGATGGGCAAGCCATGGGCGGTGCCGGGCCGGCGTCCCACCGGGAAGATTTTTCCCTGATAGTTGAAGTGCAACAGATTGGCGACAATTCCCTGTGCCAGGTTGGCCGGGTCTTCGGAGACCCCCACCACAGCCACACTGCGTGGATAGAAGAAATTTTGCATGTTCGGCCCAAAGTAAGGTATTTATATACATTGTTTATTAGTAATATACCACGATGCCGGGCACCATAAACCATTTAAGTTGCCTCTGATCGTGGTTTATGAGCTTTGGGATCACCCATAATTCCTGAAAAGTTTCACCCCCTGGGCCGCCCAAGCGGCGAAGAATCTAGACTCTTCGCCTTCGGCTCAGGGGGACAAAATCGGGCCGCCTGGTTCGGTCCAGGTCCCTGGAGGCGGTCTGCGGGTTGTTGAAGCTGGCGAGGGAGGAATTGCTCTACACCACGGAAGGGGAAGGAATCTGATTTTGTTGGCAAAGCTACTAACTTATCGATATAATAGCACTATTAATTAATAGTTTACAAAGAATAACCGATAAGGGGCGCGGGATAGTGGGAATACAAGACAATTATCAGGCGGGTCTCGCCATGCATATTCCCCCGGCTGATTGGCGGGTGGTTTTCGATGCGGTGAGCGATGCCATCCTGATCCACGATGGTGCGACCGGTGCAATCCTGGACGTCAACCGGGGGATGTGCGAGATGTTCGGTTATACCCCGGAGGAAGCCCGGGAGCTGCAGGTGACGGCCCTTGGTGGCAGTGAGTCCGGGTTGTCACCGGAGTCGGTTCGGAGTCTGATGGTCGAGGCGGCGGGCGGCAGTCCCCAGGTCTTTGCATGGCAGGTGCGGGACCGAGCCGGACGGGTTTTCTGGGTAGAAGCGCACCTGAAACCCGTCCGGGTCGACGGCCGCGACCGCATCCTGACGGTGCTCCGGGATATCGACCAGCGTAAGCAGGCGGAAGAGGCCTTGAAAGAGAGTGAAGCCCGGTACCGCATGGTTACGGAAGGGTCTCTGGCCGGGGTGTACGTCATCCAGGATGGAGGTTTCGCCTATGTGAACCCCACCATGGCCCAGACTTTTGGGTACCAGCCCGAGGATATCATGTCCCGGGCGGTGGAGCCCAGAGAACTGATTCACCCCGACGACCTCGCTCTGGTCCGGGACAAAATCCGCCGGCGGCTCTCCGGCGAACTGGAGGCGGCTCGTTATACCTTCCGGGGTCTGCACCAGGACGGCAGGGTGATTTACTGCGAGTCCTACGGGCGGGTGGTGGAATACCAGGGGCGGCCGGCCATCGTGGGCACCTTGCTGGACATTACCGAACGCAAGCAGATGGAGGCCGCCCTGCAAGAGACTCAAGAGCTGCTGAACTCGGTGTTAGACCATGCTCCTTGCGCAGTTTATGCCACCGATACCGATGGCCGGTACCGTTTGGTTAACCAGGTCTGGGAAAAAACCACTCGGAAACGCAGAGAGGATGTCATCGGGCGCAAGATAGAAGAAGTGTTTTCTGAAAAAAGCGCGCGTCGGTTCATGGAACAAAACGATCAAGTTATCGGCGCCGACCAGGCCCTGGTCTTTGAGGAGACCGCAATTATTGCCGGCCAGCGCTACTATTTCCATACCGTGCAATTTCCCCTCCGGGATATTATCGGCGGGATCACCGCCGTAGGCGGGATCTCTTTGGACATCACCGAGCGCAAGCAAGGGGAAGATATCCGGCGCCAGGCGTATGCCGAACTGGAACGGCTGGTGGCCGAGCGGACCGCCGGGTTGCAGTCGGCCAACACCCGACTTCACCGGGAAATTGAGGAACGCCGGCGCACCGAGGCGATCATCCGGTTGCAGCGCGATTTGGGCCTGACCCTCAGCGGTAAGGTGGGTTTGCAGGAGACCTTGCGGTTATGCGTGGAAACCGGCATCATCATTTCGGGCCTGGACAGCGGGGGGGTGTATCTGGTCGACCCCATTTCCGGGGGTCTGGACCTGGCCTATCACCAGGGTTTTTCTCCCGAGTTCGTGGAAAGCGTTTCGCATTTCGAGGCCGAGGATCTCAATACCTATCTGGTCATGGCGGGAAGACCCGTATATGCGCGTCTGCAAGATCTGCCGGGAATACTGGATGAAGTGGGCCTGCAGGAAGGTCTGCGCTCCGCCACGATTATCCCGGTAATCCACCAGGACCAGCCCATTGCCTGTATCAACATTGCCTCCCACCAGTATGAGGAGGTGCCGGCCACGGCCCGGGCGGCCCTGGAGACCCTGACGGTCCAGGTGGGCAGCGCCATTGCCCGGGTCCAGGCGGAAGAGGCCCTGCGCCGGGCCAAGGAGGAATTGGAAATCAGGGTGGCGGATCGCACCGTCCAATTGCGACAGGCCAATGAGCGGCTGGAAGAGGAACTCCGGGTCCGCGCCAAGATTGAGCAATCCCTGCGGCAGAGCGAAGCCCAATATCGCACCCTGGTGGAGCAGATCCCGGCCATCACCTATATCACCTCGCTTACTGAAGGAGTTGACCTTTTCTATGTCAGCCCGCAGATCGAGACCCTGCTCGGTTTTCCCCCCGGGGAATGGCGGGCTGAAGATATGGAGACCTGGAAACGGCAGATCCATCCGGATGACCGGGAGCGGGTGCTGGCCGAGATCACTCACAGTGTTGCAACGGGAGAGCCTTTTACCGCCGAATACCGTATCCTGGCCAAATCCGGCCGGGCCGTCTGGTTCCGGGATGAAGCCAGGGTGGTCCATGACCAGGAAGGTGGGTTTTTTTTCCTGCAAGGACTGGCCCTGGACATCACCGAAACAAAGCAAGCCGAGGAGGCCCTCCGGGAAACCACCCACACTTTGCAGACTTTGATCCAGGCGTCGCCTTTGGCCATTATCGTCCTGGACCGCGATTTAAAAATCAGACTGTGGAACCCCGGGGCAGAGCGCACCTTTGGTTGGAGAGAATCAGAAATGCTGGGGCGTCACCTTCCTTACATCCCGGCAGATCAGCGGGCCGAAGCCGTGGCCAGGATCAAGCGCAGTTTGGCGGGGGAGATGCACGCGGCTCTGGAATTGCGCCGCCAGAAAAAGGACGGCACCCCCATCGACGTGCAACTCTGGACCGCCGCGCTTACCGACGCCCGGGGTGAGCACGTCGGCATCATGGGCATCTTCGCCGATATCACTGCGCGCAAGCGGGCGGAGGAGGCCCTGAAGAAGTCGGAGCGGGAACTGCGGCTGCTCACGACCCGACTTTTGAGCATTCAGGAACAAGAGCGCCGGCGGGTCGCCAGGGAATTGCATGACGAACTGGGTCAGGCCCTGACGGTTTTAAAAATCAATCTGGTGGCCATTGAAGAAAAGTTGTCGACCGAGCAACAAACCCTGAAGGCCAACTGCGAACAGATGCTGTCTTATATCGATACGGTCATCGAAAATGTCCGCCGCCTATCCTGGGATCTCAGCCCGTCAAGTTTGGAAGACCTGGGCCTGTCCTCGGCCCTGGGATATTTGGTGGAGGAGACCTGCCGTAATCACCAGATGCAAAGTGCGGTGGTAATGGACGAGATCGATCCTCTTTTTTCGCCTGAAACCCAGATCAACATCTATCGAATTTTTCAGGAATCCTTGACCAATGTAGTCAAACATGCCAGGGCCAGCCTGGTCTCGGTGAAGGTGAAACGGGAAAACGGGAAAGTTTCCTTTATGATCGGGGATAATGGCCGGGGGTTTGATTTAAAGCGGGCCATGTCCCGGAAGGTCGCCAGAAGGAGCCTGGGTTTGACTGCCATGAATGAAAGAGCCCTCATGGCCCATGGATCTCTCCAGATCTCGAGCCGGAAGGGCCAGGGCACCACCATAATGTTTACCATTCCAATAGGTAAGCCGGGGAAATGATCATGTATAGAATTGTTTTGGCCGAAGATCACGTTCTGGTGCGGGAGGGGATTAAGAAGATCATCGAAGCCTTACCGGGACTGCAAATCGTGGGCGAAGTGGGGGATGGGCTCGAATTGTTGGCACTTCTCAAAGGCCTGGCGGTTGATATGGTGATCCTCGATATCTCCATGCCCTCACTCCCGGGGATAGAAGTCACCCGCGAAATTAAGAAGGCATACCCGGCCGTCAAGGTGCTGATTCTGACCATGCATAAAAAGAAAGAATACCTGGATAATGCCATTGCCGCCGGAGTTGACGGCTATCTGCTGAAAGAGGATGCGCCCAAAGACCTCCTCAATGCCATCGAGAAGATCAGGCAGGGGATGATCTACGTGTCGCCCTTGCTGTCCAGCGACCTGGCAACCCTCTATGTCCAGAGCCGCCGTCAGGACCCGGACGAACCTTTGGAGCCGCTCTCACCCCGGGAAATTGAGATTATTACCCTGATTGCCGAGGGCAAATCGAGCAAAGAAATTGCATCAATCCTGTTTCTCAGTTTCCGCACCATTCAAAATCATCGCACGAAAATTATGAAGAAACTAAACCTCAAGAAAAATACCGACCTGGTAAGATACGCTATCCGCAAAGGATATATGCCCACGGCCATTTCCTGAACCCCGCCGTAGTCCCCCGATGAAGTGATTGAGCGATGCAAGCTCAAGGAAAAAGGCTAGAAAAGAGTACTTTGCTCTATAAAAAAGAGTACTTCACCTTATTTTCTTCTTGACATTGACCTTGGTATGATAAACTTAGAATAAGTTTAAATATTAACTCAATATTTTAAAAGAAATGGAAGGCTTATGGCGCATCTTTATAAGAAAGTGAAAAAAGGTCACGAATATTTCTATATTCGGGAAACCCAGCGGGTCTATGGCAAGCCCACCACCATCAACCAGGTGTACCTGGGCACGGCTGATAAGGTCCAGGCGGTTTTAGGCAAGGGTGGGTTCTCCCCCAAAGAATTCGGGTCGGTTTTTGCCATCAACGAAATTGATCGGGCGGTGGACCTGGCCGGCATAATTAATGAGATCTTGCCTCCCAAAAAACGGGTCAGGGGGCCCTCGCTGGGAGAACTGGTCTTCTATGCCGCCCTGAATCGGGCCATCTCGCCTACCAGTAAGAGGCAACTGGCGAACTGGTATGAAACCACGGACATCCAAAGGATCCGTCCCCTGAGGCTGGAATCCTTGAACTCCCAAAATTTTTGGAACCACTGGGATCGGATCAGCGATTCAGACCTGGACAAAATCAAGACGGCCTTTTTTAAAAAGGTCCATTCGCTCTTGCCGGCCCAGGCACACCGGCTGATCATTGAGGCCGCCAATATATCTTCGCCGCCTAAGCCGTCGGCCTTTGCCGGGATGCCCCAGGCGGATCAGGATTTCCTGGCGGAACACTATGCTCAGCAGCAGTTGGGATTGGCCTTGATTACCGAATGGAGTGCGGGGATTCCTTTTTATTATCAGAGTTTTTCCGGGGGCTTGCCCGTCAGGGGCTTCTATGACTATATGGAACGCCTCCTGGCCAAAGTCTCCAGCCTGGGGGTGGCGATTCAAGATGTTACCTTGCTGGTTAATCAAGGAATGGATGCCGCGCCCATTATCGAGCAAATCGATGCCAAGGACGGCGCCCATTTCATTGCTTGCCACGTCTCCGACTTTGCCCCCGAGCTGACCGAAATTTCCCTCAAGGATTTCCGCCCCTTTCCGGGCAAGGGCGAGGCCCGCCTTTCTGAGGTGGGCAAGGAAGATGAGAAAATCCTGTATTATGAAACACAGGCGAACTTTTGGAACCGCCGCCGCCGGGTCATCATCACTTTTGACCCCAAGGGCTTTCATAAAAGTTACCAGGATCTGGGCAAGAAAGTGCAGAGAGTGCGTAAGGAGTTGATGGGGTTGCAGCAGCGCTATGCCCAGGAAGCCAGCCGGGGGGACGCGGTTGATTCCGTCAAGACTCACCTGGCGCAACTGTGCCACCGCCTCAAAATCAGTCCGGCTCTTTTTCAGTTAAATTTCATCGAGGAAAAAGGCCGGTGCCGGTTAGAGTTCCAGCTTGATCATCGGCAGATGGCCAGCGTCGTGCGCCATTTCGGGAAGAATATCCTCATCACCGACCGCGAGGATTGGAGCGTGGAGGAGCTTTATGACACTTGCATGACCCGGGCCGTCCTGGGCCCCGAGTTGGGCAACGGCAAAGCCGGCATGGGTAACCGACCTTACGGTAACGCCAAAGATAACCGCACCCTTTTCCAAAAAGCGCTGCTGCCTTTATATCACTGGACCGATTCCAAGATCCGGGTTCACCTGTTCGTCTGTGTGGCGGCGCTTACTTACATCACCCTGTTGGTCCAGCGGCTGGCTGCCGCGGGTATCAACATGACCCCTACCGAGACCATGGAGGAGTTACGGGCTTTACGGACCGCTATTTACGTCCAGAACCCCGACGGCAAACTGAAAAGAATGCTCAAGGAAATCAATGACCAGCAGGCAGCCGTCCTGAAAAGCCTGGGGTACGACATCCAGGATGGCAAAGTCATCCCCCTCTGAGGCACCCGGGGCGGGACTGCTTAACCACTTGATGACCAATCAATCCCCGGTGGCCGGGGACAGACCCCTGCCACCGCGGATTTGGTGCATGACCTCCTGCCGTTGATTTTAGCCTCAACTGCCCGGCTCCGGTTGGCAAGGTCCTGAGGCAGCTGATCCGTCCCGGGATCCCGGCCATGGCGCTGGAGCCCCCTCACCCCCCCCTAGATTGCCAAAATCACGTTATCATATTATGTTAGATTGGGATTGACTGGCACCCACCCGCCGGCCCCGCAATCCTGTCTCAGGGGGCCGAGACTCTTGCCCCCATCTAGTTATGAACGAAATAATCTTCACTGACAATCTGGGCAAGCAATATCAGGACCTGGTGGCCCTGGACGGTTTGTCTTTGCAGATTCCCCCGGGAGAGATCTTTGGCCTGCTGGGCCCCAACGGGGCCGGCAAAACCACCACCATCAAGATTTTGACCACTCTGGCCCGACCCAGCCGGGGCACGGCCCGGATCCACGGCTTTGATGTGGTGCGCCAGCCTTTGGAGGTGAAAAAGCTCATCGGGGTCTGCCCCCAGGAAATCAACCTGGATAGAGAACTGACTGCTTTCGAAAACTTATGGATCTATGGGAGGTTGCACCGCTTGCCGGATCTTTCGGCCCGAATAGCGGAACTCCTGGAGTTCGGGAACCTGCAGGAACGGGCCGACAGCCTGGTGCGGGACTTCTCCGGCGGCATGCAGCGGCGGCTCCTGATCCTCCGGGCCCTGGTGTCCCGGCCCCGGGTCCTCTTTTTAGACGAACCCACCGTGGGTCTTGACCCCCAGGTGCGGCGCCAACTGTGGAGCCTTATCCAGGAACTCGGGCGTGCGGGTATCACCATTATCCTGACCACCCACTATATCGAAGAAGCGGAGATGTTGTGTGATCGGGTGGGGATCCTGAATCGGGGCCGGCTCATCGCTTTAGATACCCCTGGGGCTCTGGTGGCCAAGGTAGGGGGCTATGTGGTGGAAACCCTCAACAGCGGGAGGCGGCAGTATCTGCTGGTTCGGGACAAAGAGGCGGCCTATGCCCGGGCCCAAACGGAGCCGGCCGGCGTCATCATCCGCCAGGCCAACCTGGAAGACGTATTTATCCAGCTCACCGGGGAGCGGCTGACCAATTGAACTGGTTTCCCATCTTCTACCGCGAAATCCTGCTGTTCCGGCGCCGGTTGCTGCGGCTGGGGTACGTGGTCTCCGCCCTCTTTGCCCCTATGCTCTATCTCCTGGCCTTCGGGCTGGGTTTGGGAAAACGGGTGGCCATTGCGGGAGGCTCCTATCTGGACTACTTGCTCCCCGGCCTCATCGCCATGACCTCCATGACCAATTCCTATACCTGGATCGCCACCAGCATGACGGTGGGGCGCCTCCACTTCCGCACTTTTCAGGTCTATATCCAGGCCCCGGTGACCGCCGCCGACATCGTGGCGGGCCAGATGCTGGCCGGCATGGTCCGGGGGCTGTTCGCCTCAGTGGTCCTCCTGGGGTTGGGCCTGTTTCTGGGGAGCGGCTTTCACTTCAACCTGATGTTCATCCTGGCCTTGCTTCTCAATTGTCTGGTGTTCGCCGCCTTTGGGGTGATCGTCGGGATGAAGTCCCGGTCTCATGAAGACACCGCCACTTTCACCAATTTTTTTATCATGCCCATGGCGTTTTTCTGCGGCACCTTTTTCCCGGTGGAGGAGATGCCCTGGCTGCTCAGGGATATCATCAAGGTGCTGCCTCTGACCCATACCAATCACCTCCTGCGGTACCCGGCCTGGAATCTGGAGAGCCTGGGTTCTCTGGCCATCCTGGGAGGGTATGGGGCGGTCTGCCTGGTTTTGGCGATCCTTATCGTCCGGCGTTACAGCGAATAATCGTGCCCGGCCGGGCGGGGGGTCGTCAATAACCTCGCACCGGTCGGTTCAGGACCGCGGCCAGGTGACCGGTGCCGGATCAGGAGGATTTTTCGTATATTTTATATATCTTATAAGTACTCCCCCCACCCTTGACCTCAAGCTCCCCCTCCCACCCCCTGAAAAGGGAAGATGAGCGGCGCCGGCCTCTCGCCTGGCCCGGGGCTGACGCGGTCAGGCGAAACCTGAGCTGATTGATCCCGGCGATCAATTGCGGGTTTTAAGGAAGTTCACCAGGGCCTCCTGCTCAACCGGGGGGAGGTAGGCATAGCTGGGCATTTTGGCCCGGGGGTGGAGTTGGCGGGGAAAAGTGATGGCCAGTCGCAATTCCCGGGGCGTTAAGCGGGCCCCGACCCTGTCCAGGGGCGCAACACGGCTCCTCTCCTGCCGGGAGTGGCAGGCAAAGCAGCCCAAACGCCCGGCCAGATCCGCTCCCGGGGGTTCCTGGGCCTGAGCCCAACTCCAGGAGCAGGCCAGGAGGAAGGGCAGGGCCACCGCCATGGTCGCCAACATTCTCAAGGCTTCGGTTCGTCTCCCGCAATCAGCTTCTGGATTTGGGCTTTTTCAGGGTGATTGGGGTTCAATTCCAGGGCTTTTTTGAACAGGGGGACCGCCTTGTCTTTCTGACCGTCGGCATAGTAGTCGGTGGCCAGATTGATCATTGCGACCCAATTTTTCGGGTCGATCTCCACCGCCTTTTGAAACGCCGCGATCTCTTTCTGACGAAATTCCGGGACCCGGAGCTGGTTGTATTTGAAACGGTAGGCCATGCCGATCATGTTATAGGCGGCGGAAGCCCGGGGTTGTAATTTGATGGCCTTCTCGTAGTTGGCAATGGCCTCGTCATACTTCTGCTGTTGAAAATTGGCGAGCCCTTCCTGCATGTACTTTTCGGCGCTGTCACCGCCGCACCCCAAGAGGGCCGCCAGGAGCATAGTGATGAGGATCCATCTGAACATATCGCCTCCCACTTTTCAGGATTAATCAGGCATTACCGCGGTTCGGGCCAGGATGCTTGCCCTCCGGCGGATAGTTGGGATGGAACCATACCTATGCTTACAAAATATAATCCCTCCAGATAGTAAGCAAGCAAAATAATCACAGGGAAAGATTGACGACTTACCTGATAGGCAGAGCCGGCCGGCCATTTATCCCCAGGGATGACGGCCAGGAAGTTATCCCGGGGAGGCGAGGCGCCGCCGATAAGATCCTACCATCCAAAGACAAAGCAACCCAACACTCATCAACGGCAAGGTTCCGGGAAGGGGCACCAGGTCGACGTGCACCACCAGGTCATGATAATCCAGATTTCCAAAAGGGTGGCGCTTTCGCCCCTGCTCAAAGGCAATGATGTAATGTCCGCAATAAAGTGGATTAATTTCACCCAGGTCGAAGATTAAACCGCTGGACTGGTGGTAGGGCCAGGGGAAAGAATTTTGATTTTGGGTGGTCAGGAACAGGTGTTTCCTTCGGGTAGCATCAAAAAAACCAAAATCCAAGGTTGCGGAAAAGGTTATATCGCAGGTCCAGTCTCCTGATTGCTTTGGCATAAGCAGGGAGATGGCCCCGGCCGGCGACGGGTCGTGGCGACCCGGGGGCGTCATTGCCAAGGGATAAATACCCAGGAACTCGGAATTACCGGAGTATTGGGCATAGTGGTCAATGGAATAATAACCCGCCGGCAAGCTTTCCAGGGGAGTGGCGCGCTGGAGGGCGTTATTATCAACGGGAAAGCCCCAGGCGGTAATAATTTGGTAGAGATTCTCATCACAGTGGCAAGGACGCCACGGGGTCTGAATGGTAACCGCAGGCGCGGCCACCGCCATGCCTAACAGGAGGACCAGGACCTGGGCCAAAAGTTTCCCTGTCTTCATTGCCTAACCTTTCCGGCTTAAGATGACCTAAGGTTTTGCAAACCTGGTGCCAATAGTCTGGTAGTCTGATTTAATTAATAAATTCAAAGAGTTTTAAACTGGGAGAAAGAACGCCCCCTGAAGTATAGGTGCAACCGGACGAATAAACCCAGGGTTACGGAGACCTGGGCCCAAAAGCTTGGGGGTTCCGGAGGCAGGGATGAGGGGGTTGACCGCCTGGCAGGCAGATGCCGGAGTGCGGCGGCAGGAGGGCAGGCGTTCCTTGACATTACCATGCG
>Ga0307425_1001110_pt1 | contig 16454 bp, 15 predicted proteins | sample SalMarWE160330MG_FD_202152 | JGI IMG/M metagenome (GOLD analysis project Ga0307425, IMG submission 202152) | Salt marsh sediment microbial communities from the Plum Island Ecosystem LTER, Massachusetts, United States - WE1603-30 | ecosystem: Environmental > Aquatic > Marine > Intertidal zone >... | reverse complement strand
AAATTTAACTTCAGGAGGGTAGTTAATTTTATCTTCCGGTCTGATTAACGCTACAATCTTTGGTTCGCAGTGCGGATTTAAAAGGTTAACGGCTCTGATTAAATCTTTTGTATAAGTAGCAATCCCGCACTTTCTGGGAACATATGATGATATATATATAACATTAATTCCTTTGCATTTTTCTCTTAAAACTTTTTTTAACTTACTCAAAATAATACTCCTTTGGAATTTTTCAGAAAAGATAAACTTCCTATTACAACTTTAAAAAATATTTCATATTCTAGATCAATAAATTGATAATAAGCCCTATTAATTCATAAATTAAAAGTCGGGGGGGAAATTTATTTCTTTTCCTGCTATTTTTTTAAGTCTTGCAAATTTATATGCATCTTTATATTTTTTGGCAATAATTTCCCAGGATACAACTTCTTTCAGATATTTTTTAAGATTTTCAGAGAGTTTTTCTCTTAAATCTTTATCACAGGCTAAACTTATGACTTTTTCCTTTAGCATCTGCTTATTTGTAAACAGCAGCCCGCCTTCACTTTCAAGAGTTTGTGTCGTCAATGCTTCCAGTGGAGCAGTTGTTATATAAGGTTTATTTAGAGCAATGATCCTTGCAAGCGTTCCGGATTGGGTCTCATCCACCGTGGGCAGTACAATAAAATTACAAACTGCCATAATTTTATAATAAATCTCTCCTCTTGGAATAAATTCATAATAATGCGCAATTCCTTTTTTTTCTAAAACTTTCAGACTTTCTTTATAATGATTATACTCCTCGGCATGGGCTCTGTCCCTTATAGTGCCTGCGGCCAGGAGATCCCAGGGCTGTCCTGTCCTTTTTTTTACTTCCTCAAGTATTTCTTCCCATATAGAGGTCAATATATCCCATCTTTTATTGGATTGTATCCAGCCTACCAGCCCGACCAGATTGTTGCTTAAATGTTTAATCTTATCCAATCCAAGTTCTTTCTTTAGCTTTGGTATATCTTTCTTGCTCCAGTTTTTATCCGTCCTCGCTCCATGGGGAACAATCATAATATTTTTAGGCATCTTCCATCCTTTTTGCGTGAAAGTCCAGTTCAGCCTCCATTTCTGGTAATCACTTTTAAATAGGACCACATCGGCATCTTCACACAGCTTATAAATAAAATTTTCTTCAAATTCCTTTAGCCTTCCATGAACTGTATGGGGTTCCACTACAATAGGAAATTCATCAATAGAGCCCAGGAATTCTATAAACCCCTGATTTCTATCTCCAATGCCCCTATTATCTATGTGCTCATATAAACCATATTCATGCTCTATATGGACTACATAGGGCGATAACTTCTTAATTTTCTTTTCTACCAGCTTCCACCAGAAGCGATGGGAAGTATCTATTATGGGATAAACCCCTTCACCCGATCCGTCCAGGTGGCTTATTATCAGAACTTCCCTTTCCGGATACTCTTTTTTGATAAATTCCCTGGCTTCTTCGCAAAATGTAGCAATACCGCATAGCCTGGGGTAATAACTTGAAATTAAAACTATTGGTTTATTTTTATTCATGAATTATCAGTTCTTCTTTAATTCTTCCAGTAATTCCTTTAACTCCATTGATTTTAAGGCTATCAACTTATCTGTTGCACCATAGTAGATATAAAGTCTGCTCTTGTCAATTACTGAACCGGTAGGAAATACAACATTGTCTATATTTCCGGTTTTTTCCCAATCTTCAGCAGGGGAAAATAATGGTTCCTTGAGCCTTTTTAGTGTAATCAAGGGATTATTAATATCCAGAAGGGCTGCATTTGAATGATAACATAGATTATTATTAACGCTCTCTACAGAATGATAAATAAGCAGCCAGCCGTCCTGTGTTTTTATGGGCGGGCAGCCCGCTCCCACATATTTATTCTCGAAGGAAGATTCCGAATCAATAACTATATAATTATTTATATTTTTTAAATACTCTTTCCAATAATTATAACCCAGCTCCGAAAAATCATTAAAAAAGGAAATCTGGATGCTTGGAAGAATGCGGTGAAGAAGAGCGTATTTACCGTCAATTTTCTGGGGGAAAAGACAGGCATCTTTATCCCATAAGAGTACATCTTTCCCGAAATTTTTCTCATAAATCTTTTCAAAATAATCATATTTGTTGTAGATATTTGTTTTTTTAAAAATTTTATCCGCTTCCTCATAGGTAATCTTAGGAGAGATTATTCCGCCTTTCTTAAAACTAACCAGATCATTGCTTGTAGCATAGGCAATCAATGCATTTTCTCCATCATAGGCAGTATAGGTTATATAATATCTATCTTCTATAAAAACTATTCTGGGGTCCTCTATGCCCTTTTTCTCATAATCGTATTCAGGAAATAAGACCGGTCTATCAAATCTTTTAATAACCTTATTATTTATAAGCTGGCAGTACCCGACTGAAGATATGTCATCCATGTCTATGGCCCGGTAAAACATATGAACTATATTTCCTACCTTGATGCATGCAGGATTAAAGACACCCTTAGCTTCGAAACTACAGCCGGTTTTTTCCAGGATAATCCCTTCATTTTTTATTTTAAGCATATACTAAAACCTTAAAAATCAAATTTTATCTTACCATTGAGCTATAGTATAAAACAAAGATTGTATAATATGAATGCAAATACGGATAATTTCGTAAACCATGCAAAATTTTATCATAGCCTGGACTTCTAAAACTGAATTGAATTCATTTTTAATTATTATAAAAATTAAAAGATAGAAATTTTTATAAATATAATTAGAATATAAAATATTAAAATCATGACGCAATAATTAAGAATTTTTTAAAAAATGAAATCTGCCGAGAATTTAAAAGGATAAAGAAAAAATATGGTAAAATATCCATAAATACTCGGTGCATTTACTTTTAAATAATAAAAGTTTAGTATTATAAAAATAATTTATAAACAATTTATTGGAATACCAAAATGAAAAAGTTTTGGGTCTTAATAGCATTACTTATTTTATTCCTAGCTTTTATTGTTTTTTTTGTTAATCCCAGACAGGGCGGCAGAATTTCTTCAACAGAACTGCAGTCTGAAGAATTGCAAAAAGCAGATACTTCTTTCGAAGAGACACTTCCCATACAAGAAACAGGAGGGCCCCAGGCGCGATCCATCTTTATTGCCGTCGCTATGTTGACCCATGTATTATTTGCTAACCTTCACTTAGGGGGTAGCTGGGTAGCAGTAATAACCGAATCAATATTCTTAAGAAATAAGGTCAGGCGCTATGATATAATTTCAAAATCAATCACCCTTTTCAATGTTATACTATTTAGTTTAGGCGCAACGTTTGCTGTGGCCGGAGTATTATTTTTTATAAGTCTTTTCCCCACTTTTGCTAAAAATTTATTCCATGTTTATTGGTGGCCATTATTTGCAGAAGCAATCCTATTTGTACTGGAGATTATATTCCTTTACACTTTTTGGTTCAGCTGGAACAAGATATCCAAAGGCTGGCATCAATTCCTGGGCTATGGGTATGCCTTAACAGTATTCTTTCAGACACTTATGATCAACATGCTGGCCGGTGGAATGCTAACCCCTGGAGCGGAAGAACTTACATACTCTGAAAGCGGAATATTGACCATACCGTTCAGTGAAGCGATGGCTATGTGGTTTAATCCTACTCTCTGGAGGCTTCAGTGGCATAGAGTATTTGCTTCCATATCATTTATAGGATTCATACTGGCTATGCTTGCGGTATTTCATTATCTCGACCGAAAAAAGAGAGAGGATAAGGAATACTGGGACTGGGTTGCAAGCTATGGTTTAAACTGGGGAGTTCTGGGTCTGGTCGTACAACCATTCTTGGGCCTGATCTATATGCTTGCAATATTTGATTCAAATGAAAATGCTTTTAACTTTATAATGCATGGTCCCAGAGGTTGGGAAATGCTGCTTATGGTGGGTATATTAACTTTCCTTTTCTTGTTTACAATCAACTTCTTCATAGAGAGAAGAGAGCAGGTCTTTTCATATAAAGAGTCGACATTTATACACCGTATATATAAATGGTTATTCTGGATTGCTCTTGCTGCCGGATTTATACTTATTCAACCCGCCTGGCTTAATGCCACCTTTATTGATGATCAAAATGCCTGGGTAAATCCAATTGGAGTTATGGATTATAAATATATATCACTTGGAATCTTGATTCTTATCGGGATGTTTATACTATCTGCAGATATATTCGTACTTGGTGATATCAGAGAATCTCACTGGGGAAATCTTTCTAAAAGTTCCAGAAGTTCGCTGATAATGACAGGTGTACTGGGAACATTTATTGTTATTATTATGGGATATGTAAGAGAATCGGCACGTTCTCCCTGGACACTTTATAATATCATACCGGTAGCTGATAGTCAGAATAATCCTACCCCGATTCTAATTGAGAAAATTTTTATTGTCTGGGCTGTGATAATAATATTTATAATAATAACTTTCTGGTTGACCTCCAAAGTAACCGCCCATCATCCTTCTAAAGCAGAAGAGATCAAGTGATGCAGAAGTATATACATATCAGAAGGATAGGAAAGAAGCTTCAGGTTAAAGAAAAAAATAACCTTAAGGAATTTAAACTCGAAAACCTTCCCGGAGATTTTATTGATTGGCAGATATCAGAAAGAAAAAAAATGTTTGGATTTATAGAAAGCGGAAAAAAGCCTTCCTTTTTTTCACCGCATCTGCCTTCTTTGATTACATGGAATCCTAAAGAAAAAGATTTTCCAATGAATTTAGCCTGTAAGGGTGTAGGACTTGTGGCCGAAGAACAAAAATTAGAATATCTGATTGAGGAAATCAATAAGATATTAGAGGAAGTCAAAGGACTGCCTTTTAAGGAAACATTAGGAAGAAGAATAGATGCAGCGCTTCTATTATATAGGGAAAGATCCAATATAGATGCCGGTGCCCTGGGAGGAATTGAAATATTTGAAACGACTTCTTTTAAAAACATTATAAAAAATCCGCAAGTCTCACTCTTTTACATAGGCTCTTTACCAGGATACAGAAGTTTTCAAATAAATTGTATAGCTGAAATACAACAATCTGAATCAATTTTCTATAAGTTTATGAAAAGTATGAGAGAGCTCTTTGAAGAAGCGAGCTTTCACTTCCAGCAGCCGAAATATCCTTTTGCGATAAAATATCACGTGATTGAAGTCCTGGACAAAACTTTAAAATTAAGACACTGGAAAATGGATAAGCAATGATTAATTCAATCCTTGTCGGGCTGGATGGTTCCAAAAACGATGAATTCACTGAGAACCGTAGCATAGAAATTGCCAAAGCGTTTTCCGGTAAATTATATGGATTTCATTCATACCAGGCTGTAATGCACAGAATCCGGTTTGAAAATATGGAACCCACTTTGTCTGAAAAGTATCAGAAAGAAGACAGGCTCAATTATCTTAGAGGGAGGCATGAAGACCTTATAAATCTTGGAATGGAAAAAATATCGCTGGGATATTTAAAAAATCTTAAGAAAAAAGCCAAGAAGGAAAAAATTAAATATAAATCTCTGGTATCAGAGGGCAGGAATTATATTAAACTGATAGAGGAAGGAATTAAAGACTTATATGATCTCTTAATCGTCGGTTCTTCAGGAATGGGTAATGAATCTTTTGGTACTGTTGCCGAAAGGGTCCTATGGCTGCTTAAGGACCAAAACCTGCTGCTCATTAAAAATGATAGAAGTTATCATGAAGGTCCATTTGCAGTTTGTATGGATGGAAGCAAGTATTCAAAAGAGGCTCTAAGAATTGCTTCTGAATTTGCCATTAGATTTAATTCTAAACTATTTATTGTTTCGGCTTTTGACCTAAACTTGCATAAACCTGTTTTTACAAAGGTAAAAGAATCACTTACGGAAAAGGAGCAAAAATTTTTTAAATTTACCGACCAGAAAAAACTTCACGATGATATCATAGATAAAGGTCTTGAAGTAATTTATGAATCATATCTTGATGACGCTCTGGAATTAGTGAATAAAAATTACAAAATAAAAACAGAGGAAGTTCTACTTATTGGAAAAGCTGGGGAAAAGATTGCCTCCTGGGCAAATGATAATTTTATTAAAATAATTTTTACTGGTCGTTTTGGAAGACATAAAGAGAAAATGTCCCCAATAGGTTCCACGGTTTCCTATATTTCCAAAAAACTGAAATGTGATTTATTCATTGTCAATGAAAACTTGAAATATGATTTAGAAATTAAAAAAAGAGTAATAGAATGGGATGCCGAATCGGAAGAGGAGCTAAAAAAAGCTCCGTTTTTTATAAGCCCAATGATAAAGAAAATGGTGGAAAGATACGCTGCAAAAAAAGGCATCTTTAAAATAGATAAAAACATATTTACTGAAGCAAAGAATAAAGTTATGAACAAATAATTAAATTTAAGAATATATCAAATCCTGTTATGCTGGAAAATGTAACAAAACCTATTAATACATATAATAAATAGCCTTACCAAGAATATCTTTTTTTAATCATTATAAAAATTAAAAGATAGAAATTTTTATAAATATAATTAGAATATATAATATTACATTAAATATTATATTAAAATTAATCTTATGGTAAAAAGCATTACCGCTCCAGCTCTAAAGAAATGGATCGATTCAAATAAAAAATTCATACTTATAGATGCCCGGGACCCCAAAGACTACCGGAAGAGTCATATAAAAGGTGCTGTATCATTGCTCCTGCCCCAGGTGGATACAGATGCCGGCAAAATCCTGGAGCCGGATATGCCTGCCGTTGTTTACAGCAACGATATAGACTGTCCTGCCAGCGGCCTGGTTTCAGAGAAGCTGGACAGCATGGGATACGGTCCGGTCTATAATTATAATCCCAGTTTTGCAGACTGGGTAAATCATGGATATTCATTGGTTAAATAACTTTTTAAAATGTATATCGGAGCAGATTTTTTACTAGACAAAGACCTGAGCTTATACCTCAGCGAGGTAAATACTGGCGTGCCTGCAGGAGCTTTTGAATATGATCTTCTATACAGGGAAAAGTTTGGCAAATACTCCGGAATATTTAAAAAAATAGAAGCCTTGTCCAGAAAAAATTTTAAAAAAAGCTTTACCGACCATATCAGGAACCTGCCTTATATTGATGACCTCCGCAATCTAAAGATATGGATGGACGGCAGGGGCTCTGTCCCGTCCAATTCCCCCGCTGAACTCAGACTGGAAGATAAGTGGGTCCAGTATAATCTCTTGTCTTCAGAATACAGAATGCTGCCGACTGAGATATACGATTCTAAAAATTTTAAAAATTTTGGCAATGCTTTCTCCGGAACTTGCGACCTAATAATAAAAAGGCGCATGGGCAGAGGAGGAAAAGGATTAAAAATATTAAAGAACGGTAAAAAACCGCATAACCTGCCCCTGCCTGATAACTTTTATATCATACAGCCCTATATTAAAAGCCAGCTCAGAGGCTACAGATTATCAATCAGGGCAGCGGCATTTTGCGGCAGTTTCGTATGTATGTTTGCCAGCCTCTCAAAAAGACTTACTTCCAATCATGGCTTCCGTTTCTATATAACCGACGGCAACGAACTGAAAATTTCTAACAGCCATTTTAAGGTTAAAAAAGTGATAAAAAAAGCCTGGGAAGCAGAAATATTTTTTGGAGATGAACTGCCCGGCTACCTCTACAAAGATGTATACATTGAAGAAATATCCGATGCAGAACTGGTAATACCCCGCGACATCTACAGTAAAATAAGGAGTACCGCCTCTTCTATCAGTAATCTGTACAGAAAACTGGACTTCAGCAAGCTTCCGCACTCCTGCATAGAAGATAATTAAGGCAGAAAGATATCCGGTTCTTGATATTAATGCCGTATTAAAGCCAGGAAAGTTTCTAAGGATTTGTATAACCGCTACAGCTGCAGGTACTCCTCTATCTCTCCATCCATTGTTGGTGTAGGACCTATTTTAGAAGAAACCCATGACCCCAGTTTATTGGCAGAATTGCTGATCTCTTCAAGTGTCCTACCGCGAAGATACTGGATTACCATTGCCGCCGTAAAGGCATCCCCGGCGCCCACTGTATCGACGACTGAAACTCTGTATCCCGGATGAATAAAATAACTATTCCCATCCACAAGTAGGCTGCCGTCCTCTCCCCTGGTAAGGCACAAAAGTTTTAGATTATATTTATTTATGAGCCTTCTGCATATATCAATCCTTTTTTTATCACGATAGCCCATCAATTTTCTCAGCATCTCAAGTTCTTCTACATTTAGCTTCAATATTGCCGCAAATTTTAACGACTCAATGATTATCTTTTTGGAGTAGAAATTTTGCCTGATATTTATGTCAAATACCTTTATAACATCTTTGCCGGTCATCTTTAGAAACTCAATGATCGTCCTGCGGGACCCCGGGGATCTCTGGGCCAGGGTACCGAAACATACTACATCGATTTTTCCGGCAAGATCCTTCCAGTTATCGCTTAATTTTAAAAAGTCCCATGCAGCATTTTTATTGATAATATAATCCGGCTGTCCGCTGCTATCTATTTTCACATCAATCGTTCCCGTCGGGTGCTTTGGATCAATCTGTATAAAATCTATACCCAGGCCCAGTCCGGCTAGTGAGCCAAGAATTTCCTTACCCGGAGGATCATTGCCGATCCTGCTGACAACCACTCCATCCTGCCCTAACTTTTGTGAAAAATAAGCAAAATTGGCTGGAGCTCCGCCCAGCTTTTTATAGTCCGGAAAGACGTCCCATAACACCTCCCCGAGCCCCACTATCTTAAATTTCTTATTTCTTGCCATACCACCGGTTAAATATATTTATTACCTCTTCCCTTTATAGGCTGACGAGTCAAACGGCATTTTAAGCTTTTATTTAGGTTTTAAAAGTTAAACTTCAAGCATTATTTTTATACTGTCTCTTTTAAAATTTTTTGATTGAAATACCATAGGTAAATCATCCAGACAAACATAATCAGAAATAAGCGGCTTTACCCTTAATATTTTATTTTTTAGAAGATCAAGTGCAGGATAAAAAGTGTAACATAACGCAAAGGAACCATAAATCTCAAGGTCACGCCTATAGATTTCAAATGGTTTGATTTTAATCTTATCTTCCGGCGGGCAAACACCGAAAAACATAATTTTACCGGTATTCTTAACATACTCGATGGTTTTTTCTGCCACTTTTGCTATACCCGTTGCATCTATGACAATATCAAATCCAAGAGGTGCAATGTCCTTCAGGATCCGGGACTGTTTTTCATCGGCCAATACCGTCCTGCTTATACCCAATGATTTGGCCAGTTTCAAAAGTGACGATTTAATATCCGTTATAGTAACAGATGCAGCGTTGCCACACTGAACCAGCTGGGCCATTTGTAATCCTATGGAACCGGCCCCGAATATCAAGACGTTATCGCCGTTAGCTATTTTTAATCTTCTGAGCCCATAGTTTATACAGGATACCGGCTCGATAAAAGCAGCTTCTGCAAAAGACATATTATCCGGAATTTTATAAATATTTTTATAAGGAACTGCTATATATTCAGCAAAACCACCATTCCTTGTAGTACCCAATCCCTGCCAGTTTTGACAGTGGTTACCGCGATTTGTTTTACAGAAGTAACAATTACCGCAGTAAATACCCGGATCAACCGTAACTCTGGTACCAACTTCCAGTTCTGAAGTATCCGGACCCAGCTCAGCCACAATGCCGGAAATCTCATGCCCGGGAATAATCGGATAAGTCCCTATAAAAGTACCGTGATAAATATGGAAATCTGTGGCGCAAATCCCGCAGTTTTTAACCTGTATGGTGACCTCACCTTTTTCCGGTTTGGGATAGGGCATATTCTTAACAGAAATTTTACCCGGCTTGTCAATAACCGCAGCTTTCATTAAAAACACTCCTTCTTAAAATATCTTACAAATATATTCTACTTGCATTTGCCATTTATTTTCAATTACCAGGAATATAATAATAACATATAGAGCTCAGTTTTTAATAATAGACCTTTAAACAAATAATTAAAATTTTTTTTATATCATAAACCGGAAATACTTAAAATTTAAATTCCATGAAACCAGAGATTTAAATATTATTCCGTTTTCATTAAAGAATGAGACAAAGCCGGCTAAGCCCGTATATATTCGCTGTCTTCAGCAATGATATAAACTGACCTAATTGGTGCAGTCCGGTCCATGTTTATAATCCCGGTTTTACGGTCCTTCTAAATCATCTAAATAATACTTGACATTATGCTGAGTTATGCTTAGAATTCTAAATATTTGAAATCTAAAGTATGAGGGTAAGAATATGTATGATAAAAAAGGTTTGAGTTTTTTACACAAAATCTTAAATACCCTGTTTAGCGTAAAGGATAAACTTACGGAAGAACTAATACGTGAACTGAGAAAACATGATATAAAAAGATCGGAATTCATAGCACTGCTGAATATACATGTGGAAGGGGAAAAAAGTATGAGCTGCCTTTGTAAAAAAATTGATATAAAAATGGGCAGCCTTACCACTGTGATAGATAACCTTATTGAAAAAGAATACGTCTGCAGGAAGTTCGACATAAAAGACAGAAGAAAGATTATAGTCTGTCTAACCCTAAAAGGTAAGAAATTCATGCAGAATCTGGACCTGCTGGTTGAAGCCACGGCCCTAAAAAAGATTAAGAACCTTACCGCCAAAGACAGAAATATCTTTTTTAACACCCTTGACATTCTGGAAAAAATATCGGAGAAGCTATAAGGTAATTTAATTGGACAATAACAGGAACTTAATTGATTTAAGAAATAAAAAAATTGGCCCGCTTCTGGCAAAGCTGGCTATCCCTGCAACTATCGGGATGATATCCAACTCCCTGTACAATATAGTAGACACCATCTTCATCGGACGCGGTGTCGGAACACTGGCTATTGCGGGAATAGGCATTGTGTTCCCTATCCAGATTATAGTCATGGCCGTGGCACAGCTTATAGGATTGGGTTCTGCATCTATTATCTCCAGAAGCCTGGGGAAAAAAGATTATAAAAGAGCAAGCATAGCCGCGGGCAACTCTTTTTTTGCAGTACTGATACTTGGAATCATTATATCTGCAATAACCTTTATCTTCGGGGATGCTATCCTAAAATTATTCGGTGCAACTGAAAACATAATTCCTTTTGCCAGAGAATATCTTTCCATAGTAGCTTTCGGATTTATAATATTTCCCTTGCTGGTCACTGCAAATAATCTTATAAGAGCCGAAGGCGAAGCAAAAATCGCCATGTTTACATTACTCCTGGCAACAGGATTGAATATAATACTTGATCCCATATTAATTTTTGGACTCGGCCTCGGAATCAGAGGTGCCGCAATCGCCACCGTTGCCTCGCAGTCTGCAGGATTTATTTTCGTATTGGTTTATTATCTTAGAGGTAAAAGCATATTATCCATAAAGATACGTCACATGAAGCCCGACTTTCTTATTCTAAAGGAAATACTGAGATTGGGGTTTCCTTCTTTTATCAGACAGGTAAGCCTTAGTTTCCTGACCATTATAATAAATAATTCTCTTAAATTTTACAGCGGGGACCTGGGAATTGCTATTTATAGCGTGCTCAACAGAATTATAATGTTTATATCCATGCCTTTCTTTGGAATTGTAGCCGGGGTCCAGCCAATAATCGGTTTTAATTATGGCGCAAAAAGAAATAAAAGGGTAAAAGAATCGTTAAAGATATCGATTCTCACCACAGCATTAATCGGCCTATTTTTCTTTATCATCCTTATGGCAGTTCCGGGTTTTATCCTGAGAATTTTCAGCAATGACCATGAGCTCATTAGAAACGGTATTTTCCCTTTAAGAATGCTGGTTATATTCTTGCCTATCGTAGGTTTTCAGATTATAGGAGCTGCCTTTTTCCAGTCAATCGGGAAAGCCATGCCCTCAATAATTTTATCCATGTCAAGGCAGATCCTCTTTCTTATACCACTTATATTTATACTGCCGGTTTTTCTGGACACGACCGGTATATGGATTGCCTTTCCGATAGCGGATTTACTTGCAATAATTGTAACTGCAATCTTTTTGAGAAAAGAAATAGTAGAAATCAACAAACTGCAGCTTGCGGCCGAAAATGCAACATTATAAAAAATCAGCCTGCCGGCCGGAAATTTAATTTGACATTCTTTATAATTAAGAATACACTTGTGTTCTCTCTTTTGTTTAATGATATTTTAATTAAGAGCGGGGTTTGTTACTTTCTTCTGCCTCTCCAAAAGAAATATTATCAAGCTTGTAGGGAAATAATATTATTTAAGGAGGTAAATATGCAAAGTAGTAAACTATACGTGGGCAATTTCAGCTATTCTACAGTTGATTCTCAATTGGAAAAACTTTTTTCCCAATTTGGCGAGGTTAAAAGCGCCAGTGTAATCGGGAATAAAGGTTTCGGATTTGTTGAGATGGCAACTGCAGAAGAAGCCGAAAAAGCAAAAGAAGCTCTGGATGGTTCAGATTTCGAAGGAAGAACTTTAAGAGTTAACGAAGCTCATCCGCAAAAAAGCAGACCAGATAGAAACTTCAGAAGATATTAAATAATAAAAGCTGCATTCAGGTTCTTTAGGGAATCTGTATGTAGCTTTAATTCTTCAGAATAATGATTTGCTGTTTGTAAGCTAAACAACAAATCATTTCTATATAACAAATAAAAAGAAGGTGTAATGAAACTTTTACTTATTTATCCAGAATATGAAGATACTTTCTGGAATGTAAAAAAAGTCTTAAGATTATTGGGTAAGAAAGCTGCCTACCCCCCACTTGGGCTCTTAACTGTCGCAGCAATGCTTCCAAACCATTGGGAGAAAAAATTAGTTGATATGAATTGTGAAATCTTAAAAGAAGAACACATAAAGTGGGCAGACTATGTGCTGATAAGCGCAATAGTAGGTCAGAAAAGATCCACAAAGAAATTAGTAAATAAAGTACAGCAAATCGGAAAGACTGTTATTGCAGGCGGATCCCTTTTTACAACGGGCTGGGAGGAATTTTCTAATATAGATACTATGGTTTTAGGAGAATCGGAGGAAATAATTCCTGCTCTCATAAAAGACATGGAAAATAAAACTCTCAAGAAGATATACTCTATGAAAGAATTCCCTGCTATACGAAAAGCTCCCATACCAGAATGGGACCTTATAAATTTATCTTACTACAATTCGGTATGCATACAACTTTCCAGAGGCTGTCCCTTTAACTGTGAATTTTGTGACGTTGTTCAGCTTAACGGAAGAATTCCCCGCATAAAAAGCAAGGAACAGATAACCGCCGAACTTGAATCAGTCTATAAACTTGGCTGGAGGGCCGGTGTATTCTTTGTTGATGATAATCTTATAGGAAATAAATCTGTACTTAAAAATAAAATTCTGCCGGCAATTATAGAATGGCAAAAAGAAAGAAAATATCCATTTATCTTAAGCACCCAGGTGTCGATTAATCTATCAGATGACCCGGAGTTGATGAAACTAATGACAGGTGCCGGGTTTTCTACGGTTTTTGTTGGTATAGAAACTCCTGATCCTGATGGTCTCGAAGAATGCGGCAAATACCATAATAAGAACAGGAACCTGCTTAAGTCCGTTAAAAAAATTCAAAATATGGGCTTTGAAGTCAATGCAGGATTTATCCTTGGTTTTGACAGCGATAAGGATACTGTGTTTCAAAATCAAATCGATTTCATTCAGAAAAGCGGAATTGTTGCAGCAATGGTAGGGCTTCTTAATGTCTCACCTAAAAGCAGACTGCATGAAAGGCTGAAAAAATCCCACAGGTTAATAGATAATAAAAAAAGCGGAAATGGAAATAATTCTGAGCTATCCGAATTAAATTTTATTCCAATAATGAATCCTGACACACTTATAGATGGTTATTGGCAGGTACTGAGAACCATTTATTCGCCAAAATATTTTTTTGAAAGAATAAAAACATTTTTAAGCGAATATAGACCCAAAAAAGTAAAACCGCCAAAAGTGCGTTTTTATCATATTAGGGGTTTGTTTTCTTCATTATGGTTTCTGGGTATTAAGGAAAAAGGAAGACATTACTACTGGAAGTTGATTTTTTGGAGTTTATTTAGAAGACCGGCACTTTTACCTTACGCGGTAGGTTTGCCGCTGGGACTTCTGCATTTTAAAACACTTGCATGGGGAAACCAGTATAATTCTTATTATAGAGAGAGTTAATTTTATACACAGAGAGGCTGGAAAAATTTGACGTTAAAAAACAGCTGCAAAGTAAATAATACAGAAGTCTTAGAAAAAAATAAAAGAGAACAAATATTTACCGGCAGTGAAATTATTAAAAATATAAAAAAAGCAGACTTAAAAGACAAAAAAGATCTTATAGATGATATATATGATCTCACGGACAGCCTGGAAGACAAAACAGAAATTGATGTTCAGGTTAAAAAGAATACAGAATCCCGAAAAGCCAAGAGTAGGCAGGCTATAAAACCTTTCATCGACGACCCTGTAAAAATGTATTTTAAGGAAATTAGTAAAGTAAGGCTTTTAACTGCCAGTGAAGAGATCCAACTTGCCAAAAAAATAAAAAAAGGAGACATGTCTGCAAAAAGCAGGCTTATTGAAGCAAACCTGAGGCTGGTTGTAAGTATAGCTAAAAAATATGTCAGCAGAGGCATGGTGTTTTTAGACCTTATCCAGGAAGGAAACCTGGGACTTATGAGAGCTGTGGATAAATATGATTATAGAAAGGGTTTTAAATTTTCGACTTATGCAACCTGGTGGATAAGACAAGCTGTGGCAAGAGCCATAGCGGACCAGGCAAGAATAATCAGGATTCCGGTACATATGGTAGAAAATATTAACAAGTATATCCGTATTAGAAGACGTCTTCTTCAAAAACTCAACAGAGAGCCTGATTCCGAAGAAATTGCAAAATTGTTAAATATTACAGTAAACAGGGTCAGGGAAATTAAAAAAATAGCCCAGGAAACAATGTCGCTTGATGCTCCGATAGGCAGTGATGAAGAAACCCATCTTAGCGATTTTATAGAGGATTCGGATGTTGAAGCACCTTCTGATGCAGCAACCTTTTCCATGCTCCAGAAACATCTGCAAATAGTTCTGAACACTTTAAAGGATCGGGAAAGAAGGATTATCAAATTAAGATATGGGCTTCAGGACGGCCATCCCAGAACGCTGGAAGAAGTCGGCAGAGAGTTCAACCTGACCAGGGAACGGATAAGGCAGATCGAATTTAAGGCACTGTACAAATTACGAAATACCAGGAATAATAGCTCACTAAAAGATTTCCTCCTGGATTAATCTGTAAAGTCCTGATTACGCAACTTAGTGGTATGATACTGCTTAATGGTACCAGTTGAAGAGTTTCTTACCAAATAATATATAATCTTAAGATATTTTATACTTTTTAATAATTATTATTCATCTATCTTCCCATTCATGAGAGGAACTTCTGATAATATCCGGCAGTAGATTTAGAAACTTTAATAAACCTACCAGGTCCGGTAAGGGAAGCAAGGATAGGCTAATTTTCTCTCATAAAATCGTTTGTTTGTGTTAACCTAAATCTGGTCCATATTTTATTTGAAAACTGTACCACTCCAAAATAACATACCCATATAATTTACTAGTTATATGGGAAGGAAAAAAGAGTGATAAGCTTGGCAGAAAAACAAAAGATAATAATTGAAGCAGTGCTAGAGGGAAAGACACAGAGGCAGATTGCACGGGAGATGAAAATATCAAGAACCACAGTAGCCAGGTACTTAAAAGAGTATGAGAGGGCAAAATCAAAACTTATGGAAAATGATAATCTTAGACTGAGAGAAGAAATAATTTCCCCTCCTAAATACGATAGCTCAAAAAGAATAAAGGTAAAACTGACAGATGAGACAATAGAAAAGATAAAATTCTAATTTATAGAAATAGCCTGGAAATTATCCAGGCTATTTCTTTTTTATGACATTACTCTACTTAATGGAATTATAAAAATTATTACTACTTTAATAATACCCAATATGCATCCCTGTTTATATCATACTTCTCTTCTTCTTAAGTGAAGCTATAACCATTGCCAGTCCGCCTATTATGATAAGCATACCGGAAATTGGAATAATCGGATTGAGACCTGTAAATGGTAGCTCTGAAATACCCAGTACTTCAATTACGGCTGGAGATGCTGTCTCCTCAACAATTTCTATAGATTTTGAAACTGAAGCTGGTGGTGTTACACCGGCTGGCGTTGACCCGCCGGCAGCAAAAGCTGTACCAACAAGATCAGCAAGCGATGGTTTAGTAGTAGAAGTAATAGTAACTTCAATATAATTACCAGCAGTATTTACAGTCTGGTTTGAACATTCTACCCAATTATTTCCATTCCAGTA
>Ga0307425_1001108_pt1 | contig 16457 bp, 10 predicted proteins | sample SalMarWE160330MG_FD_202152 | JGI IMG/M metagenome (GOLD analysis project Ga0307425, IMG submission 202152) | Salt marsh sediment microbial communities from the Plum Island Ecosystem LTER, Massachusetts, United States - WE1603-30 | ecosystem: Environmental > Aquatic > Marine > Intertidal zone >... | reverse complement strand
TGGTTAAAATTTTCACCTTTCTTGACCTCGAACAAAATTGAACATTTTGAAACCGGCTCGTCTCAACAAAAAAAAGCCCCCTCCGCAGGGGAGGGGGCTCTGATGACTCGGCCTTTAGAAAGCCAAGGTAATGGAGGTATACAGGTTGTCAAAATCCACGTGGTCATACGAGGACCTTCTCCACATCAGGTCGAGCTGAAGGTTCTCGGTAAAGTAGTAACCCAGACCGATCTGGTAGGTCACCCAGTTCGCGGTGCCATCTTCCTGGTCTCTCCAGGTGTCCCCTTCCTTGTCTTGGTCATAAGGGCTGGAAACAATATCCGTGTCTGTGGAATAGTAGTCTTCGGGGCCGGTAGACCTATGCGGGCTACTCGGGCTATCGTCTCCGTACTTCAGGAGATACTTCTCGTCGTTTCTGCCGACTTCGACGCCCTGCTCGTCATACTCGTAATCTTCCAGGTAATAGCAGGCGCCGGCACGGATGGTCAGTTTTTCCGTGATGTCAAATTCCGCGGCCACGGGAAAGCGCCAGGTGGTATATTTTTCTTCACCGTCAAATGTCTCATGCTCCGTCCAACTGCTCGTAAAGACCCAGTCGTTCGGGTCGTCGGCCTCGTTATCGCCGTCATCATAGGTCCACCTGGAGGATTTCATCGTATTCGTATTACCACTCCACTCGCTCTTCTCGTAATGGTAACCCACGCCCAGGCTGAATCTCACCGGGTCGTAGTTGAAATAGACCCTGGGCTCGATCTCCCACTCGTCAGTGCTGTAATCGCCCGAGCTACTGCAATCAAATGTGTCGTGGGCGGTCCATGTGTGGTCGTCCGCGCCGGTTGCCTGTGTCACGTACGACGCGTCCAGGGTGCCTGAAACACCGTCCCAGGTATTCATATCGCCGTCCTCGGTGGCGTACGTCAGGTCACAGCGCAGGGTCACAATATCGTTTACCTCATAGACGGGTTCCAGGTAGAGCCACCACCGGTCGCCGTCCAGGTCTGCGTCGTAGAAGCCCCAATTGCCGATCACGCCTTGGACGTCGATCTGCCGGTCCCAGGTTACACGGCTGTTCGAGCCTTCCCCAACGCCGCCTTTCGCTACCCAGTGCTCGTCGAGGTGGCCGCGAAAGTCCGTATCCACCTGGACATCCGCGTAACCCACCCCTGCCAACAGGTGCCAGTTGTCGGCCGTGTGGACATGACTTTCCAGATAGATGGGGTGATAGTCGGTCTCGCGGTCCTGCTTGCCGCGCCACGAAGTGGACGCTGTAAATTCGTCCCACGAGTCGTACTCATCGCCGTCTCCGTCGTAGTCGATCGAATGGAACATGGTGTAATAATTAGAGTTACCCGATGGGAAGTACATATCACAACCCCAACTGCTCGACCACCAGTTGGTAGGATTGTTCAGGTCCGACCAGCTGTCGGGACCCGACTCACTGATCCCAAAGGTGTTGGACTCGTCGGTAAACTCCGGCGCGTAACTCAGACCCAGGGAAAACCCGTCAAAATCCATGCTGTAACTCGCATAGAAGTTGTTCTGCTCCAACTTGGTGTCATAGTTCCAGTTGTTGGCGCCGTCCGACCGATAATCCCAGCGGCCATCGTAGTTGGGATAGTCACCAGTGGTGTCCTCCTCTTCATAATAGTTGGTCGTTTGGTACTTGGGTGTGTATTCGTCGTCAAAGTACTCGTACAGAAAGGCCGCACTTCCCGGACCGAGCCTTCCGGACGTACCGATGAGGTAAGATTCAGCCTGGCTGTCCTGGTCTTGTTTCGTGGTGAATCCCTCATACGCGCTCAGGTTGGTGTAAAGACGCCAGCGATCAACCTGGTAGAGAAGCCCCGGCCTCAAGGTGATGTCAAAGGCATCATGCCGGTCATAGAGCCCCTCGGTGGTCTGGCTTTCAAGAGAAGCCCCGTCAATCGCGTAAGCACTGCCGACCAAGGCGAAACCGAGCACAACTCCCAATGCCACTACAAAGAATTTCTTCATTTTGCTCATCCTCCGTTTCACATTCGGGTTCATGTTTTTCAAATCACTCGAGTCTTAGATGCAACAGATCCATAAAAAATGAACTTTGATCCCTTCGCCTTACAATAACTAGCCACCACCCCCTTTTCAGCTATGATGATCGTTTTTTTCTTCGGATGTCAAAGGGCATTTCCATAATTAACCGATATTGTTGTGCGTAAACCATACATTAGGTCCGTTGTCAAGCAAAAGATTGAGTCCCGGCGTCGATTTTTTCAGGTTTGAGGGTCTTCACCCACAAGGCTCTTAAATTATTGATATATTAGTATTTTATCTGGTTTTTCAGGCAATGATCCGCCCGCGTTCTTGGCCGTGGGCGTGACTACAACCGTTTTTTTTAAAAAAATCCTGCGTGGTGCCGCGCCCTATGCCGGCCAAAGCGCGTGGCTGGGGGCTTGTGCAAGCCTTGAGACCTTTGCACAACCCCTTTTCACTTGGTTCTGTGAGCTTTTTGACCCATCTTCGGCTTTGTTCGCTAAATCGTGAAAACTCGGGGCCTAAGGCCCTCAAACAGTTCACGATTTGCCCACTCTCGTGGGCCGCTCACTGCAGCCGGATGGGTACCCCAAAAAGCCCACAATGAACGTTCCAAAGAGTTATGCAAAGGTCTCAAGAGCATGCGAGACACTGCAAAAGCGATGCCAGGCAAAATGGAGGCCACGGAGCGAGCAAAACCGACTTTTTACGAAACCGTCATTATTTCAGCGGACCAGGATGGCGCCTCCGAAATATGTAAAGCAGGCCGCCGGGCAACCGCACCAACAGGAACCACAATCGCACGATCAACATGATCGTGGCGCCCGTTTCCACGCCAAATCGCGCAAATAGCACCGAGGCGACTGTTTCACTTACCCCGACGCCTCCGGGGGAAATGGGCAAGGCGCTGGCAACAAACACGAGGGGACAGACCATAAAGACCTGTGCCCAGCCGACCGGGCTCCCTATGATATGGCCGGCGATCACAAATGCCCCCATGGCCGTGACGCCGATGACCAAAGACAAACCAAAACAAGCCAGCAGGCATCCGCCACGGGCACGGTAGACCTTGAGGACCGTTTCAAGGGGGCCGCGAAAACGTCCCGGTACGAAGCCCAGCACCAGGTTGCGTGTCGCACTGAACCAGAGGATCAAAAAGATGAGACTCGCACCGATAACGAACAGCAGCGCTAGAAGACCCATGTGAAGGACAGGCCGGGTCAATGGTTCGTGCGACCAGACCATGAACAGCAGGGCTGTCGCGCCCAGCAGGAACGACGCGTAAAGACCCATGGATCGATCCAGCAGAATGCTTGACAGGCCGGCGATTTTGGCCGAAGGCGCCTCCCGGGTCACGTAATAACTACGGACCATGATACCCCCGACTGCGCCGGGAAGCAGCAGGGCCAGGAAGCGACCGATCCAGACCAGGCCAAGCGTCCTCTGGAAGGAAAGGGCGATCTGTTGCGCCTTGAGGAGCCACCACCAACGCCAGGCCTGCATCACCATGCCCATGAGAAGCACCAGCATGCCTAGCCAATGCAAGACACTCAGGGGCGTTGAAACCAGGACGTGTAAATCAAGCCGACCGCTCTTGACCAGCCACATCAGCAGGCCGAGTGCCACCAAGGCTTTCGCTATGGTATACCTATTCAGCACGTTTTCTCTTGGTGTAGGAGCCGACATAGAATTCCTTCACGGATGCCACCACCCTGCTCAGGTCTTCATCACGCATCTCGTAATACAGGGGCAGCCGCAGGAGCCTGGTGCTGATGTCCTCCGTCACCCCCATGTCCCCGCTGACGCGTCCGTATTTCACGCCGGCCGGGGAGGTGTGGAGAGGCACATAATGAAAAACGGCCAAGATCCCTTTGGTCTGAAGATGCCCCATCAGGTGCTTGCGCTCTTCTGTCGAGCGGGTGATAATGTAAAACAGGTGGCCGTTACAAACGCTTGCGTTTTCCACGGACGGCAGTCGAATGAACCCCCTTTCTTCCAGCGGACCGAGGGCGCGATAGTACAGGTCAAACATGCGGCGTCTTGCAGCAATGATTTTTTCCGCCTGCTCAAGTTGGGCGTACAGAAAGGCCCCCACCATCTCGGTGGGCAGAAATGACGATCCAATATCCATCCAGGTGTACCGGTCGATCTCACCGCGGAAGAACCGGCTGCGATTGGTCCCTTTTTCCCGGATGATCTCCGCCCGCTCAATGAATCCCGAATTGTTGACCAGCAAAGCCCCGCCTTCGCCGCTGATAATATTCTTTGTCTCGTGAAAGCTCAGGCAACCCAGGTGCCCCACGGTGCCGAGAAATCGGCCCTTGTAGGTGGAGAGCAATGCCTGGGCCGCGTCTTCTATCACCCATAAACCATGGCGATGAGCAATGCCCATGATCTCATCCATGGCACAGGGGCCGCCGGCATAATGCATGGGCACAACGGCCCTGGTTTTCGGTGTAACCGCCTGCTCGATCTTGTCTTCATCGATGTTGAGCGTATCCGGCCGAATGTCTACGAAAACCGGGCGAGCGCCACGCAAGACAAAGGCGTTGGCCGTGGAGACAAAGGTGAAAGACGGCACGATCACCTCGTCACCGGGCCGGACATCGCACAGGATGGCCGCCATTTCCAGCGCGGCCGTGCAGGAATGGGTCAGCAGGGCCCTGGTGCAACCCAGTTTGTGCTCCAGCCACTCATGGCAGCGTCTGGTAAAGGGGCCGTCTCCGGACAGATGAGATTCCACCATGACCGCCTGGGCAATATAGTACAGCTCCTTGCCGGCAATGAACGGCTTGTTGAAAGGTATTTTCATGTCATCTCTGCCCAGGGCCTTTCTCCAATCCTGACGGTTTCGGACTTTTTGCGAGTTCATCAGACCTGATATTGAAAAACACCAACCCCACGCCATTCTTGTCTGTGAAATCATGAACCGGGATGAGACTGACGTTCTGAGTCGGTGCTATCCGCCGGAAAAAATACGATCCCCATAAATACTTCCATCGCTGGATGTCTTTTCTCCCTTTCGCCATCAAGACCAAAAGGGCCTCTTGATTGTTCATCATCCATTTCAGAAATGCCCGACCGTCCTTGAGACCCATATCCGTCAAGATGGCATCATAGCGGGGAGAATTAACACCCCACCCGGCTGGAAATATCCTCAAATCCGTGAAATCGGAAAACTCCTTCAATGGATGAACATATTGCTCCCCCAACCCATCCATGGGGTTCATCAATATCAAGAGGGAATCAGGCGCGGCGCTTGTTCTCTTAACCGCATCCAGGCGTCTTTGAATATACGCTTTCTTCATCTTGGATTTCTCAAGGATATGGATATCTGTTTTCCCCTGAGCATACGCCTGCCCCCAGGACAGCAATGAAAAGATGACGGCACAAGGGACGATCACATATTGACGAAGGCGGGTGTTCACCCGGTCGGGCGATCCCTCATTATCTGAATCAAACAACAGAAAAGTTGCCCCGACAAAGTATGCATATAGCGGCACATAGACGCGCGGCACAAACCGAAAGGACATGATATAGACGATGCCCGTGCCAATGACGGCCAATGCAAGAACTGTCTTGAATCTGCCCTTTTTTGATAACCTGAGAAAACGGTCAAAGCGATAGACCAGTATGGATACGATTGAAAATATCAAGGCAAGGGTGTAGTGATTAGTCGTACTCAACTGCTTTTTTAGTCTTTCCAGACTGAGGGCGAACATGGCGCCTCCCTTTTTCGGATCATTCTCTGTCAGGAAGGCGCCCAGGGTCTGAGCGTTGAACAGCGTGTTGTCGTAAAGGATCCAGTGCCTGTAAAAGGCATAATCGTTGATCGACCATCCCACCTTCGTCAGGGCCTTGTCAGTGAGCTCTCCATGATACTGGCCTCTCACCGTATCGTTAAATTGCGCCCGCAGCCTGCTGTACTGCATAAAAGTCCTGTATTCATCCGAACTCGTGTAACGAAAAAGGGCCCTGTCAGCAACGACGACCGCACCGAGAGCCATGATGACCAGGACGGCCCTCGTGATTTGATGTTTTTTGACAAAAAGCAGGATCGGCGCCCCCAACACCGTGGAGAACAAGACCAAACGCCAACGCAACAGGAAACACATGAGAAATCCGAGGGCCAGGGTCAAGCCGTACCATCCGGCATTGCCGGCAGGGCACTCATCTCTTACGACCCATTCCATCGCACAGACAAAGATGGCAAATTCGAGGATCAAAGAAGCCGCCGTGAAACTGATGAAGGAAAAAATGTGTAAGAAAAACAGGCATAGGGGGGGCAAAGACAGGAGCATGGCCCCCCCCTGGGTCGACCTGAAAAGCACGCTCAGCATCAGCGACGTGCCCAGAAAGGCGGCGGAATAGATGAACGAGCCGTACCACGGAAATTGCGGACATTGCTTGTAGAGAAAACAGAGGAGGCGACCTGAAGTGTAACTCAGGGAGTGGTGATAAGGGTCAGGTCTGAATCCACTCTGTGGGCTTAGTTTTCTAATCAGAGCAAAATCATCGTTGGTCTCATACCTCGCCGGCAGGACCAGGAAAATAATCAGGACAAAGACCGCGGCCGAGAGAAAGCCTTTCAAGAAGCCGGCATCATGTCTCACGCCTGTCATTGCCTCCGCCACACACTTTTCCCGAGGCTCAGCACGTCGTCCTCAGAACAGATTGAAGCTCCCTGTAGAAAGCTACAGGGAGAGACCTTTGCAGAACCTCGAAAAGCGACAATTATGAGGTTTTTGGGGTACCCACCCGGGCGAAGCGAGTGGCCCGTCCTAGCGGGCAAATCGCAAGCTGTTTGATCCGCCGCAGGCGGAGAGTTCTTGCGATTTAGTGAGCGAGCCCTCAGATGGGTCAAAAACCTCATATAAAAGAGCGAGGCGAGATTCTGCAAAGGTCTCAGGGAATCTTCGACCGTAAGGAAGCCTGACTTTTTTTGGATACGCTCGCTAACCCCGCAGAAAGCTGCGGGGAATGCGCTCGCTTTCCCGGTTCAGTCAAAGGAAAGCCTCTTCTTTACAACAGCGGGAACGCCGGCCATGAGTACGTGGTCGGGCACATCTTTGGTAAGCACGGAGCCCGCGGCTGTCTGCACGTTCATGCCTATCTTAATGCCGTCTATCGAGGTCGTGTTGATCCCGAGGAAACAGCACTCTCCGACCTCCGTATCGCCGGCAAGATTGACGGCGGGCCCGCAGTACGTATGGGCACCCACCTTGACGTTATGGGAAACAAAGCACCTGGAAGACAGGAACACGTTTTCGCACAACCGGGCATGCATATCAATCGTACAATGGACCAGCACGATGGATCCCTCTTTGATGACAGCCGACTTTTCCACATACGCACTCGGATGGACAAAGGTCGCGATGGGGACTCGATGCCTTTTCAGGTATTCAAAAACCTCTTTTCGAAATTTTCTGTGTTTGTAGCCGATGGCGATCGCCACAGAGCCGAACGCCCTTTTCTTGAAAAGCCCCGGGATATCTTCTATCTTGCCCAAGATTGGCCGGTCATGCTTGATTACGCCCTTGGTTTCAAGGTCGTCGAACATGCCTACAACGTTTCCAAATCCCGTGCCTTCAAAATAATAAATCAAACGATCACTCAGTTTACTCGACCCCACCATGGCAAGACGCTTCATGCTGTCATCCTAGAGTTCCTTGTCTCTGATCAAATACTGGGGGACATGGTAGACTTCCTGTGTGATGCGCAAGAGATATTCCCCAACGATGCCCAGAGAAAACATGATGATTCCTGAAAAAAACAGGACCAACAAGACAAGGGTGATCCAGCCGGGTACCGTTATTCGTCCCATAAAAAAAAGCGTTAAATAATATCCGCCCAAGGCAAAGGCCAGGCAGATGCTCAGCATCCCGAAAACAAAGACGCATTTTAGAGGCAGTGTGCTGTGATACAGGATACCGTGGAAGAAATGCCTGATCAATTTTCCGGCCGTATAGGTTGTATTTCCATGGAGACGCGCTCGCTGTTCGACTGTGATGTTGCCGATCCTCCGGGTTATGTTCAATATCAAAAGGCCCACTACAGGATTCGGCGTGCGGCTGTGAAGGATGTGATCGATGACGGCTCTTCTTATGATCCGAAAATTGCTCATGTGGAACGTGGGATCACGCTTGAATATCAGAGAAACAAGCCGGAAATAGGCAAAACTTCCCGCGTTTCTTACCCGGGAGTGCTTCCTTCCTTCAGGTATTCCATAGACCACGTCAAGATCCGATCCTTTGATCGCACGGACCAAATTGGGAATCTCTTCAGGCGGGTTTTGCAGATCATCGTCCATCGTAATAACAAACTCACCTGAAACGAAAGAGAATCCGCACATCAGGGCATTGTGCTGCCCGAAGTTTCTGGTGAGCCTGATGATTTTTACCTTGTTATCCTCCTTGCGGAGCGATTTCATCACCTGCCAACTCCTGTCCCTTCCTCCATCCTCCACCAGGATCAACTCGTAGTCGCCGTCGATGTTTTCAAAAGTCTTGTCAATGCGTTCATACAGCTCACGCAGAGAGCGCTCGCTCTTGTACACCGGAACAACGATTGAATACAGGTCTTCACGCATGATTGAAGCCCTCCCGCGACAAGCCACGGGGAATTTTCACCGTAAGGAAGTGAGACCTTTATTGCACAACTCTTTCGAACGTTCATTGTGGGCTTTTTGGGGTACCCATCCGGCTGCAGTGAGCGGCCCACGAGAGTGGGCAAATCGTGAACTGTTTGAGGCCCTTAGGCCGAGCTTTCACGATTTAGCGACCAAAGCCGAAGATGGGTCAAAAAGCTCACAGAACCAAGTGAGAAGGGGTTGTGCAATAAAGGTCTCGAAGTTTTTCATTTTCAGATTCGCTCGCTACCCCCGCCCTAAGCAGCGGGGAATGCGCTCGCCTTCGCGGTTCAAACGCCGAGAAGGTCTCTTGTCGCCTTCTGAGAATAGGGTTTGCGGCCCATGGCTCCCGCTATCCCGAGGATTCTTTCAACTAAATCACGGTTGGAGGCCAGCCGGGTCCTGTTGGCATCATACCAGATGTTATCCTCTATGCCCACTCTCACGCCCCCGCCTGCGACAATGGCCATGGCATTCATTCGTAGTTGGAAGTCGCCCACCCCGCCGACAGCCCAAATCGCGTCTTTCGGCAGTTCGTTTATCATCAGGCCCAGGGACAGCATGTTGGCCTGGGCACAGGCAATATTGCCCAGGATCAAATTAAAATAATAGGGTGGTTTAATGAACCCTTTCCTGATCAAGTATTTCGCGTAGTTGATCATGCCAAGATCAAACACCTCAAGTTCAGGCCGGATGTCGTTTTCCATCATTTTCTTGGCCAAGGCCTGAATCATCTGAGGGGTGTTCACGCTGGCCTGCTTGTTGAAATTCAAGGAACTGAGGGTCAAACTCCCCAGATCCGGCTTCAGTTCGCCCTCTAAATCCAGGACCTCCGCCCGTTTCTCAAATTCGAAGACATCCCTGCCGCTGGTCGAAACACTGATAACGAGGTCCTTGTTGTTCTTGCGAATACCGCTGATGATCTCAGCATACAACGCCTTCTTATACGTTGGGAGCCCTGTCTCTGCTTCCCGCCCGTGAAGATGGACCACATTGACGCCGAGATCGGAGACTTCGAGGACCTGATCTATGATCTCCTCAGGGGTGACGGGAACTTCCGGCGTCATGTCCTTTGTCGGGATCATCCCGGTCGGCGTGAAATTGATAATCAAGTCTTCTTTCATGGATCATCTCCAAAAGAGTTGGTAGGATCATAAGGATTCAAGGATTCAAGGATTCAAGGGTTCAAGGATTCAAGGGTTCAAGGGTTCAAGGAAAATGCTTAAGAATTATGAACAATTAAAGGTTTGGCAAGGGTCCTATCAGCTATGTTTAGAGATTTATAAAATAACAAGAAGATTCCCTGATGAAGGATACGGCCTGAGATCGCAAATAAAGAGCTGTGAAATCGTTAGAAAGAAAAACACTCGACCCCTTGAATCCTTGAACCCTCGAACCCTTTGCATCAACTAATCGGGAGAAGAACCTCTTTCATAAGACAGTATCTCCCTGTCGATTAGTAGATATGGATCCGAAACTCAACATATACTTCTTTGCTCCCTCCGGACCCTCGTTCATCATGAGATCGATGATGCTCACCTCATGGATGAAGGGAGGGCAAAAGAGCTGACGGTATTGGCCATACCCCCCGTAATCCATCCAGCACACACGAATCCCATGATCTGAAAACAGGGTCTCGTCCAGGTAGGCTTTTGCCGCAGGACCGGAAAGGTACTCTGAAGCCCCGGCCTGACGACACAAATAAACGAGGCGTTCAGTCCGACCTTCGACCAGGTCATAGTCCATGGACCAGGTAATGCGTGTCTTGATAGCGAGCATTGCGGAAATGGCCTGAAGGAATTGAAAGTTGATGCTACTCAGGTGGGTTTCGTCTCGACATCGCCTGTACACGTCATGAAGCACGGAACCAATGTCCTTGAACCAAGGGGCCCTGGCATAATTCAGACAAATCGTCTTCCAGTGCCTGTCTGACCACCCCCGGTCGCTCACCTCGGTTTCCCGTATCTTTTGATAATAGCGACCTTTCACTTTCACCGGAATCGTCAACCATGCGGCGCCGTCGGGCGTCTTGATCCGGTTGCGATTCCGCCAGTCGCGTCGGGTGTATTGAAGGTCGTCATAAAGAATGAACTCATCCACTCCGTTGATCAAATCAAAATATCCCTTCCACGGGATGTACGAAGACTGAACGATGGCTACGCGCTTTCCCATCAACTGCCCTGCTTAACACCTTTGTCATCCACCAACAAGGGTGGCTCCGCCGGCCTGGCCAGCGGCGGACGTCCATGATAAGCCCCCCTCAAGATATCTTCTGCAAGGTAGATCGCTGATGCGGGTTTTCTGGGAGCCCTTTTGGCTTGCCTGACAAACGTTTGCAAGAGGCGGCGCCACTCAGGGGGGTGCCGGCCCGCTGTCCCGATGGGGGGCGATGTCTCGGGCGTTGCCTGTGTCTTGAGTTTCTCGCTCAGGTACCACTCTATGAGCCCGGCATTAAAAAGGGCGTATGGGTCACGAGGCTTGACAGCTAACGCTGCCCGGGCCGCGTCCAGGGCTGTTTGATCGTCCCTCCCGGTCCAGGCCATCACGCTCAGGTGCTCATAGCACTTCGCCAGCAACGCCTCGGCCCATATGATCCTGCCCCGACGGCACGCCTCCAGGTGGACCACCGCCTTCTGATAATCTCTGCGAAAGTATGCGAGTGTGCCTGCCAGCCAATCGGATGCGGTCTGAATCTTGGACTGATCTTTCGGGCATTTGAAATGCTGCCTCATGCCGGCCAATACCGTGCGAGCAATGCCCCAATCATGAATACCCACAGCAAAGCTAAAGACGAATAGGGCCTGGCTGATGTTTTTGATCTCCCCCATGTCCGGTCCTGCCCGACGGGCCTCCTCTACCAGCGGGATATCGTCTCTGACAAAAACGGCTGCTGAAGGCCCATAGAAATCCAGCTTCCAACCCCGGGAACGAAGAAACCACGTGATCAGCTTCTGGCACTCGTACCGAATGCACCAAACCTCACAGGGGAACGTCACCATAAAATCTCTGACCCTGCGGCCGGAATGAAAGGCGCCGTACTGGTCAAGCCATTTCTTGAATGGGAACTTGCGCGGGTCTATGAACACCTTCATGTCGGGCCACAGTGCCCACAAGAGGTATCCCCCACTACCATAATCGTTTCCCAGTCGGTAGGCGGAAAGATTCGTACGGATGAATTCCGCCTCCGCTACAGGGTTCTGGTAGCAAATACCAAAGCCGAACCACCTTGGCCCGTACGGTCTGCACAGGGCGTCAAAGCCGGCCCTGGCCCCCAGGACCACGCAAGCAATGGCAATAACCCCACCCAAGCCAAGGACTGCAGCCCGCCCCTTCGGCCACAACCAGCTCGGCCTGCAGGCCAGCAGATGCACCGCACTAAGGCAAAAAATCGGGGCCCAATAATACGTCGTCCTCAAAAAGCGTGTGTAGAGAAAGGCAAAAGTCAGGTTGGTCAAGATCAACGCCCAGTCCAGATGCCGGGGTCTCAGCTTGTGCCACATGAGACCAAGCAGAATCAAGGCGGCCGAGAACAAATAATCCACATAATGGAAGTGCGCCACGCTGGGGTCCAGGGTGGATAAATAGGCCCTGATGACCCTCAGGCCTTCGACGTTTTTGCCGAGCAAGGACGGGATGAGATATGCAGGATACCGCCAACCGTAGGGGGTTGCGAATATGGCCAGGCCGCTCAGAAAAAGCCCGACAAAAAGGTGTCGTCTTACCCCCGGGGGAGGGGCCTGACTCGGGGAAAAGGAGGCGTTCAGGACCTCACCAATACCCATTACGAACAGAAAAGCAGCCCCAAATATGAAGCCGCCGTGGCTGTTCACCCAGAACACCATCAGGACAGGAAAAAGATAACACCAGCGCCACGCTGTCTCACCCGAAGCCTTGATGTGCCTCCAGGTCACCACGGTGATGGTCATCAACACATAGGAAAAGATCTCCGGTTTGATGTAGGCGGCACTTTGCGACATGAGCACCCCAAGCAGGCAGATCAACCACGTCAGGGGATGACCGGTCACACCCAGACGGCGGGCCTGGAGCCATACGGCCAACACGAAGATCAACAGGCACAGGTAGCGAAAGGCAAACAGGGCAGGAAGGCCTCCTGCCTGGTAAAGCAGGTAGAAGAATATCTCTGAAAGCCACGCGCAGTAGACGGCAGAGCCATCGGCCGGCGTCCAGGTAAAAACCGTGTGGTCCGGGATGAGGGTATGATGTTCTATCAGGTAGTGTCCGTAGGCCATCTGCCACCAGAGATCTCCGTCTCTTACGGGCTCTGCAAAGCGGACACCCAGGGTCAACAGGACCAGCAGTGCAAGAGACCAGCCCCAAGCCCTGTGCCATGGTACGTTTGATGTCTGGTTCATCCGGGTCAGGGTGTTAGCAAAGTAGTGGGTATCTCGGTAGAGTTCCTCATAAGTCGCAAGGCACGTTCCATATTATAGCGCGCCGTGGCATAGTTGGGTCTGATACGCAAGGCCTCGGAAAAATGGCGAATCGCCTCCTTCAGTTTCCCCTGGCTGGCCAGGGCAATGCCAAGCTGGTTGTGCGCCATGGCATAGTTGGGTCTGATACGCAAGGCCCTGGAAAAATGGCGAATCGCCTCCTCGAGATTGCCCTGCTTAGCCAATGCAACGCCCAGGTTGTAGTGGGCCTCCCCGTAGCGGGGTTTAATCCGCAGGGCCTCGGAAAAATGGCGAATCGCCTCTTCGAGTTTGCCCTGCCTGGCCAATGCTACACCCAGGTTGTAGTGGGCCTCCTCATGGTCCGGGTCCATGCGCAGGGCCTCAGAAAACTGTCTTATTGCCTCCTCGAACTTGCCCTGCTCAGCCAATGCAATGCCCATGTTACTGCATGCCTGCACATAGGCGGGGTTGATTCGCAGCGCCTCCGAATAATGGCGAATCGCCTCTTCGAGCCTCCCCTCTTGCCTCAGGGCAACGCCCAGGTTGTTCTGCGCCTGCCAGTTGTCGGCCGTGACATTCACAGTATGGGTCAACAGCGTGACGCTGTTCTTCCAATAGCCTACCTGGTGCCGCGTGCACACCATGAGCACAAAAAGCAGCATGCCCGCCGATACGCCTATCGCTATTCGTCCGTATCGCCATTTTTTTAAGAGGTCGGGGACACCCCAGGCGATGATGACAAACAGACCGATGAGCGGGACATAGGCATAGCGGTCAGCCATGACATGAGGCCCGATCTTCACCAGTCCAATCGCCGGCAATAGGGTCAAGAGATACCACAACCATCCCACGGGAAGGTAAGGATGGCGCCGGCCTCGCCAAAAAACCAGAAAGGATATGGACAACAAGACCAATCCAGCCCCACCGACCTGCCACCCTGACGGGGTCTGCGGATCCGGATAAGGGGTCGCCAGATCAACGGGCCAAAACATCCTGGCCATGTAAATCACATAATGAACCAGGCTGTCAGCCACGGAAGTCTTTCCGGGCCAGAGGCCCCTCAGATCCGAGCTTACGCTTCCCCCCCGGCGCATGACCGAAACAGCCACAACGGCACAAGCCGCCGCGACAAGAAACAAAACAGCCTTTTCCCGAACCAGTCGAAGCGCTGGGGCGCTTTGATAATCGGCACCCCGACCTGTACGGTTTTGCGGCTGACCCTCTCTACACCAAGGCCCGGACTCAAAGCGCTCAAGGGGCCAATAGTCCAACAAGAGAAGGACAACAGGCAAGGTGATCACCACGGACTTGGCCATCAGGCCCAGGATGAATCCCATGAACACCAGCGCATATCTATGGAACCCGGGATGCTTGGCATAGCGGACGTAAGCCACGATAGTCAGCATCCAGAAAAAAGTGCTCAGCACATCCTTGCGATCCGCCACCCAGGCAACCGGTTCCACATGAAGGGGATGTAATGCAAACAAGGCGGCCAAAAAGCCGCTTCGCCAGACGGCCCCCGTCATTTGTCTAAAAACGAAAAACAATAACAGGGTGCTGGCAAGGTGAAGAAAGACACTGGTCAGGTGATGACGACCCGGGTTTAAACCAAAGAGCTGGCAGTCTGTCATGTGGGATAGCCAGGTCAAAGGATGCCAGTGGCGATGCAGCCGTGTTGTAAAAGCCCAAAAGAAACTCTCCTGCGTCCATCCGGCCTGCACATGACGGTTTTCGGTAATGTAGTCATTGTCATCGAAGTTGATGAACTGATAGTCTCGCACCGGGCCATAGACGGCCAGGACCGAGGCGATGAGAAAAAGGGCGACCATGATTTCCGGGCGGCAACGACTCATATGGAGACATCCCATAGGGAGAAGGCCCAGCCATGTCCCGCTGCATCCATGGCCTCAGATCACATCCAGGTCCTCGTCAGCGACCGCTGTCCGGCCGATCGTTGAGCGGATCCAGGCAATCTCAGTGGGGGTGAACTCGCCGAGAAGCAAGAAAATGAGCAGGATGACGAGCATTATGGCCACGAGCTTGAAGATGATCATATAACCCGACACGGACAAGAAGACGGCCAGCGCAAAGGCCAGCCCTGAGCAGAGAGAACCTTTCAGCAGTGTCTTTACGGGCGGAAAGACCCTCCAGATGCGGTAGACGATAAAGACCGAGGCAAGCGCTGCAAGACATGCGACCGACGTCGTCACAATGGCGGCCCCCACCCCCCCCAGCCAGGGTATCAAGATGAGGTGACCGACTACTGCCAGGGGGACCATGGGCCCGCTTAGCCTGAAAGCCCAGGCGGGCCGGCCCAGAGCTGTGACGATGGCTATGGCCATTTGGATCGTGTACAAGCCAAGGGCCGCAAAGATCAACAAGGCCAAAATCGGGGCGGCGGGCAAGTATTGCTGGCCGAATATAAAACGGACAATTCCGGATGCCGCCCCTGCCGTCATGGCAGCAAACGGCAATAGCCAGATAACCGATCGGAGCGCGTTCGTCCCTATCTCTTTGGCCTGAGATTCGTCTGCCCTGCCAAGTAAACGGCTTAGAGTGGAAAGCAACGGCGGTGACACCGATTTAGAAACTATGCCGGGAGGGATAGAAAGGTTCAGTGCGGCACCGTAAAAACCCACCTGGGCCGTCGTCCCTCCCAGCACTTTGAGAGCGAACAAGTCCAGCCTGAATATTTGCTGACTCAGCCGCGACATAAAGAGTGGAGCCCCGAAACCCCATAATCTGCGCGCAGAAAAGGCGGGCTTGGAAAATACGGGCGGACGGATGTAAAGCCAGCTGATGAGCAACTCTACGACGGAGGCGCCGATGCTGCCGATGATTGCCCCTTTAACAGACAGCCCCAATTCCACAAAAAAAACAATCAGTACCAGTCTGGCAATCCAGCGGCATGCGCTGATTTGTGCTCGCTCTTTGAAGTACCCCCGGCCCACAAGAATGTTGCTATTTGCGCAGGCCAGGCTAAAGATAGGAACGTCTATGGCAAAAAGTTTCAAGTAATTGGCGATAACCGGTTCCTTGAACAAAAGGGACAGGGGCGAGGACAAAAGCCAAAGCAAAGCAGCAATGCCACCTGCTACCATGAGATGAAGCCGCACCACTGTGGCACCAATGGGCTCCCAGTCTGATGTCTGCCCAACAAACTTGACTGTTGCTTGGCCGAAGGCCGCCGTGCCGCTCCACTCCGCCCACAAAGCCAGCCTCGATACCAAGGCGAACAGGCCGTAGTCTATGGGTCCAAGACGACGGGCAAGAAAAACGGCGGTGATCAATCCCGTGGGCAAGATCAGCACCTCCGCGAGAAAGATGCTGAGGGTCCCTCTCATCATGTGACGACTCGCTCTGGCGGAAACCTGACTCACCTCACCACGTTTCTTGGATTTGTCCCG
>Ga0307425_1001103_pt1 | contig 16476 bp, 8 predicted proteins | sample SalMarWE160330MG_FD_202152 | JGI IMG/M metagenome (GOLD analysis project Ga0307425, IMG submission 202152) | Salt marsh sediment microbial communities from the Plum Island Ecosystem LTER, Massachusetts, United States - WE1603-30 | ecosystem: Environmental > Aquatic > Marine > Intertidal zone >... | reverse complement strand
TTTCGCACCCGTTATCGACTTCGGCAACATGAAATGAATGGTTAAAGTCTATGGGTTGTTTTTTCTGAGAATATAATAGTTTCGGGAAAATGACCCACCCCACGATAATGCTGGCAAACAGTCCTAAAATAAAAAACAGGATGATGGGACCACCGGGTCCGTTATCCTGTTTTTCCATTGTTGCCTCGTCGGATGGTGCTGAAGCCGCCCCACCGGAAGTATCCTCAGAAATCTCTTTCGCATGATCATCCAATGTACTCATAAAAACTCCGTCAAGCTGTAGTTGATGATTTCACGATGTAAGCTAAATCTTTAATAAAATAAATTGAACTTCGGTTTTGTACCTACAGATCTCTTTTTTGTCAAGGGAAAATCACGCTGAATCTGGTTCATTGTGCTGGAAACAATAGATTCTATAAGCCTCTGTAAAAAAGGACTAAATGGAAGGAACATCTGCCTGCTGAAATGAGTACAGTTACTCTATGGGAATGGATGGTTTTTTGTTGTAACGCTTTAATTTTTTGAAGACATTACCACTTAAGATAAGATCACATATCTTCGGCAATAGAAACCGTTCTGTCTCCGAGAATATTTACATAGCTTCCGTGTTCATTATCGTACCAACCGTAGATGACAGCCTGTGTAATCGGTATTCTGATCACCACCTCTTTTAATGAACTCAAAAATTCTTTTTCCAATCTTGGCACTTTTTTGAGATCAATGATCTGTTCGGCAGTACGGGTGTGGGTCACATGTCCTTCGATTATCGCCGCCGCTCTGGGCATTCCAATGATATCTCCCGACACGTTCTGTTCATCGGTATAGTGGAGGTAGCCTTTGATGTCGTCAGCCGCGGTCTGTCTGTATATATCATTGAGCATTTCTCTGGAAATCGGTTCTCCTGAAAGCTCCTCTTGTAAATTCATCACCAGTATAATGAGAGAGCCTGAGGAGATGGGCACTCTAACTGATTCTGCAATAAATCCGATCTCTTTCATTTCCGGAATAACAAGCCTTAATGCATTGGCAGCGCCTGTAGAGGTCAGAATAATATTATTCATAATGCTTCTGTTTTTTCTCAGATCCGTTACCCCGGATTTGGGGAGTCTGTCCAATACCTGCTGAGAGCCTGTTGCTGCATGAACCGTAGCCATGTGAGCAGACAAAATTCTTTTTGACCCTAGAGCATTTAAAAGCGGTTTTATCATATGCGCCAGGCAGGTGGTGGTGCAGGATGCATTGGAGATGATTTTATGACGTCTGGGATCATATACATTATCATTGATACCCATTACTGTGATTATTGAATCATCCGGTATGGCTTTTCCCTTATCCTTGATTTTAAACGGCGCCGAGACAATAACTTTCTCGGCACCGGCGTCAAGATGGCCCCGTACAGACCCTTGCGGGTGATCAGGAGGAAGGGTCGGATCAAGAAATTTCCCGGTGGTATCCACAACCAGCTTCGCACCATGGTTTTTCCAGTTCAATTCAGCCGGATTTCTGGAACCTCTCAAGAAACGGACCTTAACACCGTTAATGTTCATTGTTCCGGCTTTCTCATCCAGATCGCTGATCAAAGATTTCGCTGCTTGACCATATAAAAATCCATGAAGTAAACCATAAGTTGAATCCCGCTCCGTATAATGGGCGATGTCTATTAAGGATGTACCCACCGCTCGACCGACATTAACGATAATTTCACTAAAATATTTCCGTCCCACATGGTGCCAGAGGGTCAGCTTCCCAATTCTGCCAAATCCGTTGATGCCAAGTTTAAATTCATTATGTTTTTCGGTTTCCATGGCAACACCTTCCAGTTTTTAAAATAACCTTTTGCAATCTTCAATTAACTAGGCTTCTTTAACCCTTATCAAGTCTTGATAAACCGATCCTTCCCTGCCGTCAATACTTAAATAATCCCCGGATTTAAACTCTACGCCGTCAAATCGACAGCTCTTTTCCTTTTCGTTGCAAATAAAGTTACCACATCCCACGATACAGGTTTTTTCCAGCCGGTAGGCCACAACAGCGGCATGAGATGTTACCCCGCCACGGGCCGTTAAAAGGCCGTCCGCTGCATAGATCTCCCTAATGTCATCAGGAACAGTATCCCCCCTTACAAGAATCAAGGATGTTTCGGGTTCCCTGTTTTTCCATTGGTCGATCTCTTTTAGATCAAAAACGATCCGCCCGCTCATGGCTCCGCCACTGACACCGACACCATGCCCCAGTAATTTACCTTTCGTAATATCATCAAGCTCAAACGTTAACACTTTCTTTCTTTCACGTATGGTCATGTCCCGAGTTTGCATCAGGTACAGATCTTCAGCACGAGGGCTTTCAAAAGTAAATTCCATCTCCTGAGGACCCCATCCCCTTACGTGAATCAATTCTTTGGCCAAACCTTTTAATGCCTTGTAAATCTCGGGGTAATGACTTTCAAGTGTGATGTCTGTTTCTCGCATTTCAATATCCTGCTGTATAATCGATATCGGCAACGTATTTACCAGACCTGAAGCCACATCTTCACCCTGATTTCCGATGGTGAAATCACCCCATAGCCTCAGGCTGTCCTCTGACCATCTGGGATTATGTGTAAAAAAGACGCCGGTGCCGGACTGCTGAGAAACGTTTCCAAAAACCATTTCTTGTACAGTTGCGGCTGTTCCCCAGTCATTGGATATCCCCATAATCTTACGATATGTTCTCGCTTTGGGACTTTCCCAGGAACTAAAGACCTTTTTAATCGTAAAATAAAGCTGTTCAAAAGGGTCGTCGATAACATCTGTCCCTGAATTGATGATCATGCTTTTGTAAGTCATGGCCACTTTTCGCATCTGCAGACCGGTAAGTTCCTTTTTAAACTGGACAGCGGCTCTTCGCTTCAATTCACTGATAACCGCATCAAAGTCATCCCTTTCCAGTCCTGAAGCCATGCCGTAACATTGCAGAAACCGGCGATAACAATCCCAGGCAAACCATGCATTACCGGTGCGTTCTTCAATGCCTGTTGCAATCTCTTCATTCATCCCAACATTAAGAAACGTATCCATCATTCCGGGCTGTGAAATGGCAGATCCGCTTCTTACGGATAAGAGCAAGGGATTCATAGGGTCACCAAAGGTTTTGCCGCTTATTTTTTCGATGTCGGACATTTGCTGCAAAATTTGATCCTTGAAATTTTGTTTGGCCGGCGAATAACCGTCTATTATTTCTCTACATCGAAACGCCTCGGTCGTAATAATAAAGCCAGGGGGAACCGGCATTCCGAAATTCTTCAGTTTAACAAGATTCAGTCCCTTGCTTCCCAGATGAATAATACCGGAAACCAACCTGGGGATTTTGTCCATAGACGTCATCGCCCTTTTAGGGTCATAAAGAAGCAGATGATGCAGTTTATCCTCAGGGAGTTTATTGGCCTGCTGAAAAAGGGTGCTTAGAATTCGGCTTAAAAGCAAATCAAGCTGCTGAAGCCCCAAAGAAAAAGCGATCCGATCCCGGAAGAAAATTTCAGATACTCTGTGCTTCAACTTCTCATCATCAATTGAGCCGCTCAACGGAAAGTATTTCGGCAGGATCTCCTTTTGAGGTATCTGAGATAGAATCTGGCTCAGATTCTCACCATGAATATTATTAAAATAATCGTTGATGATATTTCTCACCGCCAGGGCGAACCCCTTAAATATGTCAAGATACTGTGTAAAAGTAAGTTCTCTAGCTTCAAGTGATTGGGCCAGCATGTCAAGCTGGCGCTCAATTTCCACCGAAGGAATTCCATCGAGCTGAAAAGCTTTGTAAAACAAACTTAACCGGCTGTATATTTGATAAAAAGTGGCTTTTGTTATAAGGCTGAGATCCGTACTATCTACCAGCTCTTCAAAAAGTACATTAACCATAGATTTTATTCGAAATGCGAGTCCAAGAGAGTCAAACTTCCTTTCACGATAACTGCCGTACATGGAGGGAATGTCTATGGTAATGTGTCTTTTTTTATAAATATCCTCTTTGATTTCATAGGTCTGTTCAGATAGTATTATTTTTTTTAACTCTTCCAGATAATCGAGCAGTTTGTATATTTTTTTACTTACATCAGACTCTTTTAACGCATCATGCAATTTGCTTAAATCCGGAAATGCTTCGGCTTGGAGTTGCGCAAGATAATTATCCATTTCGATAAAATTGAGATTGTACTTCTGATCTAAGAGTTTATATAAGGTTATCGCAAGTTCAACTCTCTCAGAATCTTGCTTTGATACGCCTGAAACCTCTTCAACAATTGACCTTATCTCATCTTCTCGAAGCGTTATAAGACCATCCGGCAAAGATATCCCTTTATCTTTAAAACGTGTAATTATTTTGTGTACGCCGTCGATGTATGGTCCCTCAGTATTGACTTCCGTATAAATATTGGGTGGAACAAAGGCTTCCATAATCCCCTTTTCCTTTGTTTCCCAGAAATGAAAGATTGCCTTCATAAAATCAATGATCCGATTACTGCTTTCCACATGGCTCTGCTTTCTTAAAAAATGGATCACCAGGTCCCTTCTGCCGGACATCTCATCAATTTTTGTAGATATCTCCCGAAGTTTTCCTTCTGCACCAATATCATTAAAATATACTGGAAAAAGTCTGCAAAGCTGTTTGACCAAGTTATATACTGGTCCAATACCGCTGTTGAGCAGGCGAGTAACATCACGTGGGAAAAGGTCTATATCCTTAATAAATACACCACATATTGACAGATGGATAATCAAATATGACAAAAGCCGGGTGGACCACATGGGATTGAGTTCAATCAGATCAAGCCATGTCCTGATATTAAGGATGTGGGCGTGGTTGACTTTTATTTGCCAGTCATTTCCGACACCGCTGATACACGGTGACTGAAATCCTAGATCAATGACATATTCGATAAAAAATTTGACGAGATCGCTGTCATCTGTTTTATAGACCCCTTTTCCCATATTAAGAATACAATTCAGTGTTGTTGCCGGGTATTCACGGGTTCGTGTTTTTAATATGGAAAAAGTTTTATGAATCAAATTCCCGATATTCAGATTGCTTTCATGGGCAATGAGCCAGCTCAAGGTTCTGTTGATGTCTCTTAGTGTTTCCTCATGGATCATGGTCAGGCCGGAAATGTTCATGATGTGGAAAAGAAAAATAAGTTTCCATTGATTACCCAAATGGATTTTAGGACTTGCATCCAGAAGGTTCTGAGGAAGTTGACGATACGCTTCGACAAATTGGCTGAAATCGGGAAGTTCAACCAGTCTATTCAGCGTATCTTCCGATGTCATGGCTTTAGGGGATGCGATCTTTTCAAGCCTGGCCTTATGCTGATTGACCTGATCGTGGGAAATATTTTTAAAAAAAGGCTTTAACTTTTTCGGCTGCTCAATTTTATCCGCCTCTTCTTTAAACCATTCCCAAGGATCCTTCTCATCCAGCCAGTATCCATATATACGATCATAATATTTAACAAGAAGCCGATTGATAGATTCACAATCTTCATTCATTTCGGTTGAATATTTTAATACCGTCTGAGCCAGCTTCCTTATTTGATAAAAGCTTTTGACAAACAAAAAGAAATCATCTCCCTCATAACTTCTGATACGATCGAAGGCATCATCAATGATCGGTTTGAATCTCTTATAGTCAATTTCAGATTCTTTGATGACTTTTTGGATAAAAAGCAAAAAATTGTCCACGGCATCATTTATGACTTCCGTGTCGCTTTTTGAATTAATTGCCTGTGTAAAAATATCGACGAACAGTCCTGCAGCTTCAGGTCCCTTTGGATGGCTTTTGAGGAGATGAAAATAATCGAGAGAGTAGCCCCTGGCCTCTTGAACAATAAACTGCCAGTTTTTATAAGGATGTGACAGTTCTTTAAGGAAGGTGTTCAACCCCTCCATGATACCGAAATATTTGGACATCACCTCTTGAAGAACCGAATATTTTTCGTCAATGGTGACATCCACATAATAACTGGCAATATTAACTTCCAGGGCTTTTGATTGTATCATCAGATCCCCCAATTGATTGACGATTGACTATTGAAGATTTATCAAAACTTAATTTTATAAAAATATCAGACGTTGCCGCTATTTTCAAGTGTATTTCAACCGGCGACCAGGGTAAACACATTTAATTTCGGTGCAGCGTAGCGACGGCGTGTTTCTCTTGGAAACCGACTGACTGTTTGAAGGACTTTAGCACGCGTTAGCCCGAGCCGCTGAAATTATTACTAAAAAAATCAATGGTATAATTTAGTGACGAATTGTCCTTAATAACTCAGACTCGGCTCGGGCTTAGGGGTGCTTAAGCACAAGTTTCAGTCGGTTGGAAAGAGATATACGCCGTCGTGGAGCGTTCTACATACATTGGGATTCAAATGCGTTTGCCCTGAATCAGCTATTATTATATAATTTTACACCCAATTTTCAATAAAAAAAGCCCCTCCAAAAGGAGAGGCTTTTTAACAACTTATTTAAATATTAACAATTAGAGTTCAAGCCATGAATCCGAATAGAGAGACCTGCCAAGGATGACATTGGTGGTCTTTGCATAATCTTGCATCTCTTTGGAAAGACTGTCCATATCCGGCGTATCGCCGTCCATGATCCCATAAATCAGATCAACAATATCCTGCCGCTTACCTCTGGCAATGGCAATCATCTGGTCGTCAAGAGGATCGGCAATCACCGACTCCATCCCGTATTTCTGGAGCATGACCGTATATGTCTGATTCAGAATCGGCCGCAGATGATCGGGGGGTCCGTTGGATATGTTCGACACACCACAGGTGCTCCTTGCGCCGGGAGCGATATCCTGGATCATTCCCTGAAATTCCATCAAGCTGATGGCTTGCGGCTGCTGGATATTCACCGGCGTTACAATACCGTCCACCCAGATTTTCTCATTGGGGATACCGGCTTCATTGGCGGCAAACAAAAGTTCAACACACAGCGCCGCTCGTTCATTCTCATCCCGCGGTAGACCTTCGGGACCCCACATCAGCGCAACAAAGTCGGCATTATGTTCCGCAGCAATCGGAATCATCTTTTCATAGCGTTCCGGGCGGCACATAATGGAATTGATAATGGGCGTCAGCTTGCAAACTTTGAGCGCAGCCTCAATGGCAGCAATGTTGGATGTATCCAGAACCAGAGGGATATCGTCCACCACCTCCTGGACCACCTCAACCACCCAGGGCATCAACTCGTGGCCGTCTTTTTTAGCCGGGCCCAGGTTAATATCGATATAATCCATCCCTTTCTCCTTTTGAAAAAGGGCTTGCTCCTGGATCGGCTTGGGATCACGCTCCTTGAATGCCCTGCCGATCTTTGTACCGATTACATTTAAACTTTCACCTATAAGTAACATACACCCTCCCTCCTTTATCGACACCCGCCGAATGTTTTCGGGGGCATGACCCCGTCAGTATATCTGATTTGTCATTTACCACTTGCCATCTGTCAATTTAAGTGTTTTGTGTTGTCAAAATTCAACATCAACACAACGAACACCATTGACTCATGCCGAGCGACCAATAACTATTTACCTATGACTTTAGAGGATATTTCAACATCCGGCAATACTTTTTTTTTAGGCCTTTACTTTGACTTGAGAAATGCCGGAATATGAGCAGCCTCTCTCGGACCAACGGTAACGGTCCAGTCCGGCAACTCTTCCTCCATATCACCTACAATAGCCGCAGCATATCCGGGAATAATCACTTCCTTGTTCTTGATTTTATCCGCTATACCGCATTTTTTGATAAACATCCCCACATCGTCACCGGAAAATTTTCCGGCCGCCCAGGCCGTTAAAACAGACAGACCTTCAGCGTCTTTGATCAGCAGCCAGGTCGGCACCTTGCTGCCTTCAACTTCACCGGACACGATAAAGTAGGTCAACGCAAAATTGGTGGTGACCAGCACCGGAGAATTTTCATCCGGATTACCGATTTCATAAATACCCTCTGTCACGGTCATGGGCCGTTGCGGATCGGTAAAAATATTCAGCCGTTCAACCAACAGGGAGAAGAGACTTCCACCCCTAAAATCCGACAGAATCGTAATACCGCCGTACTTTGCAATAAACATGGCCGCGATGACCGTTTCCATGTCCAGGTTTGAAGCCATTTCACACGGAAAGGTAATGGTTGGAAAACCAAGGGCTCTGTTTAAAGACTTGAGGGCTGCACGGCGGATGACAATCTGGTCCTCGAAGGCCTGCTTGATCTCTCTGGATCCAGAATCGATGACCAGGTCTTTGAGGCCCATCTCCATTAACTTGGTGGTCAGCGGAACAAGACCTTCAACAGAATCCGCCTTAACCGCCAAAGGCAAATCATTGTCTTTGGCAAGGGCACCAAAGGCATCGACATTACCTTCGGTGGCGGCATAAATCAGGGGACGTTTAAATTTGCTGGCCTCGATTCCGGCGGCCATTACGTCGGCATCTTCGGTCATCAAAACCAGGTTGAATTCCGAGGTCTCGGCAATGGTTTTTGCGGCCGACGCAAAGGCATCCTTGTCACCGTTGACATCTTTCAGGGCCACCAGCTCGGGCCTTAGATTAAATCCGACCCTCTCAAATTGGAACGCATTCCAGGTTTTGAGCTTGTCTTCAAGATCAGACGCGGCAATATCGGCCCCCACCATCACACCAATAGGTGTCGGGCTGTAAAAGGTTTTTTCATGACGATATAGGACGGTTTCACCCCCGGCTTTCGTCTTTCGAACACCTTGTCCCAGCGCCACAGGCCGAATCGGTGGTGCCGACGCTTCGGCAAGTTGCTCTCTTGCCTCGTCGGATACATACGGGCAGGCGTCGAGTTCCGCCTTGCCGGATGCCAGGTTCATGGCAAAGGCAAGGCATGTGGGTACCCCGCATTCCTTACAGTTGGTTTTCGGCAGTAGTTTGAAAATCTGAATACCGGTTAATGCCATTGTTATCTCCTTATTCTAATGGATCAGGTTTCAAGTTGTGATATCAAGTTGCAAGGTTTAAGGAGCGGCGATTTTGCGCTCCTTAAACCTATTACATGTTCAAATTATCCGACCAGCGGATCCATGGAAAGGGCCGGATGGCCGACTTTTTCGAGGAACGGCATAATCTCTTCTTCTGAGATGCCCACGGTCTCGTCAGCAATCATATCATACAAGTCCGGAACGCCAAGTTCAGCACCCCGTTTTTGGATACGCTCTTTGAGTTCTTCCTTAAGAATCTTGGGCATCCAGACCATTCGCAAAAGGCCGCCGTCTCCCACGAGGAACTTTCGCTGGATGATATTGTACTTGGAATGGCCCACAAACCCCGGCGAAGATTGTCCACCACCCATGACACCGGCCAAAGTAGTAAACTTCATGCCGCAGGGGGTTTCACCCATATAATCCCGGCCCACGGTCATGACGCCGTTACAAGAGGGCAGCATGGCCGCAATACATTCACAGCAGCCGCAGGTGGTCATGGGGTCATGAATCAGGGAATAAAAGTTATAATGCGTGATGTTTCCCCTGGAGGCCTTTGTGACAAAGTCGTTGACCCCTTTCCACTGGCCCAGCACCGGATCGAGGCATTCACCCTTTTCGATGGGCTGGTTGGGACCGGTGGGATTGATCTCGAAGGATGCCTTGCAGTCCATCCAGTTGTAAGCACCGCAGAGACCGGTTCGCTCGGGACTCACCGTACACACATGGTTGGGCGCAAAAGACTGGCACAGGGTGCAGGAATAATAAATCTCTTCCGCTTCATCGGTCATGTTCTCCACCCGTTCATCCCGATGCTTGTACTCTGCCCGGGCCCTTTCAGTCAATTTGTCCACGTCCTCTTTTTTGGTGTACAGCGTAATTTGCACCTTATCCAGAATATTTTCAAAATCCTGATGGAATTTGGCATGAAGTACAATTCCGAGATGCTTTAAGGAAAACTCTTTTTCCATGGCCGACTTGCTTACACGAATCCATGAAATGTCCCGCTGACCGATATGCATGATCCCCTGAATATAGTTGATCAGGTGATGAATCTGACGCTCGAGAATCGGTTCAAAATCTTCCTGCATCTCACGACCGGCCACCTGAATATAGATACCAAGGGGAAAGGTTTCGCCTTCCTTGAGATCAGTAATGTCAGGACCGATGATGTCCACCTTACCGTCTTCAATTTCTTTCATGTCGGCCATCTTGCAAAGCTCGGTACACAGAGTCTTGCCGCCGCCGCACTGGGCATACAAATCTTTGCCCCGGACCCGCTCACCTTCAAAGGCCGGGCCGAATGCCATGGGAATATCGATTTCAGTGACGTGAACCTTGAGCCCCCGGACCTCCACCGATCTCTGGCAGATTTCATCATGGGCTACATTGGGCACCACGTGTTCGTAAGTACAGATACCGGTGGGCAGAATTTCCGGCACATCCGTATCGGCCAGTGTCGGGAAACCCCAGTTGACACAGCCTGCCGCCGCACATGCCCAGTGGGTTCCGATTTCGCCAAAGGCGTTAACAAAAGCAAAGATCCTGTTCTTGTTGTACAAAAGAATCTTTTTAAAGTCACCGGGTTCAACCCCACCGAAGGCCATGGCCGCCCGGTTGGCAAACCCCAGCGCAAATACAGCCGATGAAATATCCGGACCGAACGGCACGATCCGGGTGTTCCATCCGATCTGAACACCGGCCTCCAGCAACTGATCGATGACCGACGTTCCGTTATGGCCGGATGCACAGAAAATATAAAGATTCTTCAACTGGTAATCTTCGACAATCATCTTGGCGATTTCAGGAGTGGGACATGCACCGACAATTGCCGCAAAACCGGGTGCGGTACCGTCCACAAACTCCACCCCTCTTTTTCTCAAGATAACGTCGTCTGCCGGACCCAGCCAGATCTTGCCGGCTTCTATATCCGGATCTTCATGGGGATAGTAAAAATCAGGATCAGTAACACTGCGGAGCCCTTCTCTAATTTCATAGGCGAGTATCGACGCCATACCGGCATCCAGAAGGGGACCCAGATACGGCAGATGATTCACCCGCTTGATATGGGGCGGAAGCAGCCCCCGGGCAAACTTCATCGGTTTTTGCATATCTTCCAAAGTTTCGACCTTGTGCCCAAGGAGTGAATAGATGACCGGCAGATAGTAACCGGTGTTGGGGAATTCCACCTTGGTATCCGCACTATAAGTTTCCAGGGCGTTTCTTAAAAGCCCTTCAACTTCTGAAACAACATTGTAGCCGCCCTGAATGGCAGCAAATGCGACTAGCTTAGACATACGTTCCTCCTTCGTTGAGGATTTATTCCAGTCTTGTCCATAAATCCTGTATCATTAAGCTTGCTGATATTTAGCCTCCATTTCCCGGCGATCCGCCATGTCCATGAGGACTCTGTCCCTGGCCTTGTCTATGCCCAGAGCCTTTCGTTTTTTATCGATATGGGCAATCATCTTATGGGCGTGCTTGATTGGATCCGGTTCACAGTCCCACATGCCGCCGTAAATTTCTTCCAGTTCCTTGTACAGATAATCCTTGAACACCGGAGCCCCTTCCAGAGGCATATGATACCCAAACACCGTGTACACACCGGAAACCACAAAATAATGTCCGATACTGATGGCCTTTTCACTCATCCATTCAGGCGCACTTCCGGCTGCCGGCAGATCGCCAATGTCATTTCCAAGACCACCGGCTTTAACAACCTCCGTTGCCGCCAGCAGAATTCGGCTGTTATCCACACAGGACCCTAGGTGAAGCACCGGCGGAATCCCCACGGTCTCACATACTTCGGCCAGACCCGGACCGCAGAAAACCTGGGCCGTTTCCGGCGTGAGCAGCCCTTCCATGGCACAGGCGATCCCGTTGCATCCTGTGGTAAGAACTAAGACGTCGTTTTTAATCAGCTCCTTTACAACCTGGATGTGACCTTCATTGTGTTTGGTTCTGGCATTGTTGCAACCCACCACACCGGCAACACCCCGGATGCGGCCGTTAATGATATTATCGTTTAAGGTATAGTATGACCCGCGAAACGTCCCGCCCAGATGGTATTCAATGGATTCCACACCAAACCCGGCAACCTGGAGCGATTTATGTTTGGGAATCATCACTTCGGCTTTTCTGTTTTCAAAATTGTCAATGGCTATTTTTACGATCCGCACAGCGTCTTCCATGGCATGGTGCTCGTCAAACTCGATGTGCTGAACACTATCCTGCTCCATTCTTGCGATGGGGTGTGTGGTAATCAGCTTGGTGTGAAAACATTCGGCCACATTGGCCAGATTCTGCATGATACACTGGATATCCACCACCATGGCATCACAGGCGCCGGTGATAATGGCCAGCTCCTGCTGCAAAAATGTAGCCGCAGTCGGTATGCCGTGGCGCTGAAGGATCTCATTGGCCGTGCAGCAGATGCCGCCCAGTTGAATCCCTTTGGCCCCTTTTGATTTAGCATATTCGACCAACTCTTGGGATTGGGAAGCCGCAACGATCATCTCAGACAAAACAGGCTCATGACCATGAACAATTATGTTCACATGATCTTCCTTCATCACCCCCAAATTGGCTTCTGATTGTACGGGAGACGGCGTTCCAAAAAGAATATCTTGGAGATCCGTGGCCAGCATGCTGCCCCCCCAGCCGTCGGCGATGGCCGCCCGGGTGCCCTGCTTGATCAAATTCTTATAATCCTGATCCACCCCCATATGGGTTCGGTGCATGATTTCCACAATTTCACGGTCGATATTGCGGGGCACCACACCCAGCTTTTTCCAGCGTTCGTAAAGGGGCTGGGGCGCTCTTTTGGCATACAAAAGCTCGCCTTCGGCCTTGCCCCATTCATTCATTGCTTTTTCAGCCACTTCAAGGGCAATCTCATCAAAATCCCGGTCGAGCACTTCACCGTCTTTCTCTACGGTGGTGGCAACACCCAGATGCGGTGCAACAGCTAAAAGCTTACCAGGATCCTTGATTTTATAATCTTCGGTCTCTTTTCGGGCCACAGACAAGAAAACCTCTGCCACACTCCGGCCGTGGTCTGAATGGGCGGATGCACCGCCTGCGATCATCCGGATAAAGTTACGTGCCGCAATGGTATTGGCGGTGGCGCCGCACAATCCTTTTCGGGTATCCTCGCCTTCAATCCCGGCCTTGGGCAAGGGCAGGCGACAGGGACCCATGGCACAGTTTTTACAGCAGGTGCCCTGCATGCCAATGTTACAAGGCTTCATAGTGACCGCCCGGTCAAATACGGTGTCAATACCCAGTTCCTGGGCACGAACAATCATTTCCTGAGTTGCAGGATCAATAGAGGCCGCTATTGGATCCGCCATCTTTTTAGGCTTGGCAGCCTTGACTACTTTTTTCTCTTCTGCCATTAGAGGTTCCTCCTCTTATTATTTATGCTCTTTTATGTATCCTGTTAAGACTTTCCAACATCTTATCCAGTTTCGATTTTTGTACAGATGCCGGTGTCAGCGACACTTCAGCAGGCGCAGCTTTGTGCTTGCCAGCAAGCGCTTCACGTTCTTTTGCGCGTTTTTCCCGGATCGCTTCTTCTTCAGCCTCTTTCTTTGCTCTGGCCTCAGCTTCCGCCTTTACCTTGGCTTCGGCTTCGGCTTTGGCCTTGGCTTCAGCATCCGCTTTGGCTTTGGCTTCTTGTTCGGCTTTGGCCTTTGCATCTGCTTCAGCTTTGGCTTTGGCATCAGCTTCTGCCTTGGCTTTGGCTTCCGCTTCGGCTTTGACCTTGGCTTCAGCATCCGCTTTGGCTTTGGCCTCTTGTTCGGCTTTATCTACGACTTTTTCTTCTTTCTTTGGCGGCGCTGCTTTTGCGGCAGCTTTTTTCGCAGGTGCCGCCTTCTTTGCAGGTTCTTCCGCCTTCTTTGCAGGTGCCGCCTTCTTTGCAGGTGCCGCTTTCTTTGGCGCTTCGCCTTCTATGGTCAAATCCGGCTCCGGTGCCAAAGATGCGTAATCGATGTCTATGTCATCAAGCTGTTTGCTGATGGGCGACACATCCATGGCACTACCGCCGTCCAATCCCAGATCAATAAATGCCTGGGCAAGCCGTATGGCTTCCGGGTGACGCATGATCAAAACACTGGCGCCTGACAGCAGATAAATGACAGCCGTCACGGCTTCCATAAGAATTCCGCGTCGTTCCGGATCACCCAAAATCGGTTCTTCATCGGCGGTCAGTTTGGCTTCTTTACACTTCCAGATCTCGTTGGCCAGATTATTGATCATTGGCAGCTGAAGCTTGTCGTCACCCTGAGTCAGGGCTGCCATACAGAGCCTTTCCATAACGGAATAGGAATATTCCAGTCCGTAACCCAAACCACCGGTGGTGGGATCGACAATCAACCGGTCCAACGGCATCCCCAGATTTTCAAGAAGGATATTGACTTGCTTGGCAAGGTTAATATCGATGGGGGAAGATGCAATCAGGGTATGGCCATATCCCATGGCACTGGCCCCGATTCCCTTGTGGTTCTTATCCTCAACAGGCCCAAGAACCAGATTGACGCCATGGGTCTCTTCCGAAATTTTCTTTAGGACCTCTTCATCTTTCTCAATGTTGGCAGTTCCCCAGATAATCAACGGCACATCGACGGCATCGAGGACCTTTTTAACCGTGGCCGCTGCATCTTCAGGACTGGCATCCTCAGTGTTGGGGTCGGTGCTTTTGAGTTGCAACACGATCATCTTGGCCCCGAATTCATCAACACATTTTTTTGCCCATGCAGCCGGATCTGAAAGAACATCCTTAAAATGGCTTAAGGCCGCTGCCGGCCACTCATCCGGCTCCATGTCCCAAACTTCCATTGCAATAACCGGCTTGTGCGGCATATCTCCTTCAAAATTATAAAAAGGATAGCATGCCTGACCACCGACGGTAACGGCATTATCGCCCTTACCCAGAGTGATTTCCTTTATGTTGCCGGTATAAGATTCTTTGTATATTTCCAAACCCAATGTTACCTCCTTTACGTGACAATAAGTTTAGTGTTTGAGGTGTATTACATTGTAACCCAGTCAATCGGCTCTACAGGGGCGGAAAAATCCAAGCCCCTGGCCTTTAAAAAAATAATCAGCCCCCCTTTCATGATATGGATTAATTATACAGTCATCTACATCGGTAGATTTATAGCCGGAAATTCTAAAAATACACCCAGAATTTCTCGATCATTTTGATTTAATAGTTTTCTAATAATAAAAAGGGATTACGTTATTATCCATAAACAAAGATCATCTTTAAAACATGCCAAATATGACCTTTTATATTGAGATGAATTATTTGTCAATAGATGAGTCAAAATTAGGTAATTATAGATGAAATTAAATGAGGGGTTTGAGAGCGTTATTGTAAAAACTCATCTATCAACGGGATGGATAAGATCCTTTTAAAAACCAACCTTCCCGTATTCCACCATTCCATTATTCCATATCCGAGGCAATCGTTCAAACCTCTAAAATGTCCTATATTTTCATTAAGTTTTAGAAATTCCGACACGTTCAATTACCCGCTACCGATCTCCTATCATTATTTCAATTCATTAAAATTACAAGTTAGCTCAACTACTTCTCCATCATAGAGGGTTTTGGTTTTATAGGGCAGGCTTTTGAACAGTTTTATCATTCCCTGATTTCTGGGCAACGTGTATGCCATCAGGCCGGAGATTCCGTTTTCTCTGGCAGCCTCTGATAACTTTTTCATGATGATCTTGCCCAATCCTTTCCCCTGCCATTCTTTGCTCACTGAAAAAGCGATTTCTGCTTCGTTTTTAGCAGGGTCGAGAAGATATTCCCCCACAGCCACGACTTTTCCAAACCCGAATTCTCCAACCACAACTAAAAGGGTCAAATTTTTAACGTAGTCTATCTGGAACATACCCTCCACATCGCCGCGAACAAAACGGGTTCTTGCCTGAAAAAACCTGGAATATATATCATCTTTATCTTGCGTATAAAAATGCTCTTGTATCCTTCTCTCATCAACCGGTTTGGCCGGCCTTATGGTAATCAACTCACCATCTATTTCCCTTGTCTCCTCCAACTTTATCGGGTAAATGCCATGAACTGATTCTGACAGGGTCCGCTCTGCACCGAGCAAACCCATTTTTCTGGCCTCAAAAAACAGTTCCTCTCGAAAATCAGGGTGAGCAATACTGATCATCGCCATGGCACGCTCCTGAAAGCTCTTGCCAAACAGGTTTACAGCCCCGTATTCGGTGACCACATATTGAACATCGCCCCTTGGCACAACGATGGCGGTATCATTGAGCACCGGGACAATTCGGCTCTTTTTTCCATCCACTGTGGTTGACGTGAACATGAGAATCGATTTGCCGCCTTCGGACCCGGATGCCCCTCGAATAAAGTCGAGCATGCCGGTTATTCCGGAAAAATGGTTGTAGGAAAGCGCATCCGCTGCAACCTGACCGGTGAGATCCATGGCCATGGGCACATTCATGGA
>Ga0307425_1001100_pt1 | contig 16488 bp, 10 predicted proteins | sample SalMarWE160330MG_FD_202152 | JGI IMG/M metagenome (GOLD analysis project Ga0307425, IMG submission 202152) | Salt marsh sediment microbial communities from the Plum Island Ecosystem LTER, Massachusetts, United States - WE1603-30 | ecosystem: Environmental > Aquatic > Marine > Intertidal zone >... | reverse complement strand
TGGGTCCCCCCTTCTATGGTATTGATGTTGTTTACATAGGAATGCACGTTTTCGCTGAATGAGGTATTGTACTGAAGGGCTATTTCAACGGGGACCTCGTTCTTCTCGGTTTCGATGTTGATGACCTTTTCAGTCAGTTTCTCACGCGTGGCATCCAGCAATTCAACGAATTCGCTGAGACCGCGTTCGGAATAAAACTTCTCGTTCCTGAAATCACCGTTCCCGTTCCCGTTACCGTTACCGTTACCGTTCCCGCTTCCGTTCCCTCTGTCATTTCCGTTGCCGTTGCCGTTTTCCTCTTTCTCCCGCCTGTCGGTTATCTGCAGCCGGATCCCCTTGTTCAGGAATGCCAGTTCCCTCAGCCGCGAGGCAAGGATCTCAAAATTGAAATCCGTGGAGGAAAAGATCGTATCGTCAGGATCGAAGGTGATGATGGTGCCCGTTTTATCGGTTTTCCCGGTTTCCACCACATCTCCAATGGGCTTTCCCCTTTCGTATTCCTGCACGTAAATCCGTCCTCCCCGGTGCACCTCGGCCCTGAGTTTCGTGCTTAGGGCATTCACACAGGATACCCCCACTCCGTGCAATCCCCCGGAAACCTTGTAGCTGTCCTTGTTAAATTTTCCCCCAGCGTGCAGGGTGGTCATAACCACTTCAAGGGCGGATTTCTGTTCCTTTTCATGAAAATCGATGGGTATCCCGCGTCCGTTGTCCGTAATGGTCACGGTGCCATCTTCGTTGATCACCACGTCTATGTGATCACAATAGCCTGCAAGAGCTTCATCGATCGAATTATCGATGACTTCATAGACAAGATGATGCAATCCTTTCGTGCTGAGATCCCCAATGAACATGGCCGGCCTTTTCCGCACCGCTTCGAGTCCCTCGAGCACCTGGATGCTCTCGGCCGAGTACTGCTCCTTCATTTTATTCTTCTTGTTCATTTCACACTTTTATTAATTAACCCAATCCTTTATGCACAAATAGGGCATTTGTCTGTCATTTTAGCCGGTAAATCAGGGTGAATCTGTTCCTTCGGGCCACTTCCCTTGTAACCGAATCTCAGGGTCAGGTAATAAATATTATCCGTAACTTACAAAATAAGATATGCATCTCTTTTTATCGGTGTAAAAATACAAAAAAAAAGCCGGTTTTCCTGCATAAAACAACCTAAAAATCAGCGGCTTTATCAACATTGTATCAACATGAAACGGACGGTCTGCCGGGGCTCCCTAAAGGGCATAGGTGAAGCCGAACATGAGGTTGAATCCCATGCCAGGATACTGGTTCCAGGTATAGATCCGAGATCCCAGGATGTTGTTGACGCGGACGAAACCGGAGAGGATCTTGGTATACCGGTATTCGACCCCGAGGTTCAGGTCGACAAAGCCCTTCAGGGTGATCATTTCCGTATCGAGCGGAGTAGCCGGAGCGTAGCGTTTGCCGGTGTAATAGACGCCCATGTCCACCAGGATCTTGTTATGGAGGTTATACTCCCCGTCGGCTGAAATCAGCAGACCTGGCATGTGCCAGGGCTTTTCCAGGGCTTCCATCCGGTAATGGTTATACGTGACCGATAGAAGCGTCCGGAGCCGTTCCGACTGCCGGTACTGCACCTCGCCGCGGAGCTGCATCCATTCCAGGTTGTCGTACACGACAATGAAGGTATTTCCGAAGATCGTGCTCGTATCGTTAATGTACAGCGGCATCTTGTCCACCAGGGAATAACTGGCTTTCAGCTCATAGGAGATATTCCTGCTGAAACTTCCCTTCAGGCCGGCATATCCCCTGATCTTATGAGTGGAATTCTCCACTTTGAGTCCCGGGGTAATGTACCTGTTCTCCTCTGCCACGGTCCTGAAATTATTGACCTGCAGCCTGCCATCCACCCCGAAATAGGGGATGAGAATGCCTTCAACCAGGTTGATCTGGAGCATGGCTTCAGGATAAAAATGGGGGCTCACCTTCTGGCCATGCACGTCCAGGGCCAGTTCGAAGCCCACCCTGTAGGTGAATTCCCGGGTCGTTTTGCCGAGCCATGGATTCAGGCTGGCGACAACGTTATTGGAGGAATCGATCGATTCCGAGGTGTAATAATACGCCCCGTCCAGGTTGAGCCCGTAGGTCATCCCGGAGCGGAACCGTTCGTTCCCTTCGGCACTGAAAATCGCCGCATGCTCAAAGTTCTTATAATGATCGCGGGTATAGAGATAGTCCAGGTTGCCGATCCAGTTCAGGTGAAGGGAATCCTTATGCATGGTTCCCATCCTGAACCGCCCGTCGAGTTTCATCCAGTTCTGCCTGATTTCTTCCTTCTGAAGAGCGGTGGTATCCGTTGGTAGGGAAGGATGTGAACCGTAAAAATTCGCTCCGTCATATGCCCCCCCGATCTTCCCGGAAAGGTAGGTTTTCTTCAGGATCCTTTTCCCGTAAAGGCTGGCGGAATTCTCAAAATACCCTGGATGCACCTTCTGGTCGTTATCGAGTTTCAGCTTCCCATTGATGGAATAATGGTTGACGGCTATGCCCCATTGCCAGTTTTTGTCCCTCAGGGAATTAAGGTTCAGTTCTGCAAGCGGGGCGAGGTAATTCCCGATCCCAAGCTTCAGGTAGGATTTGTACAGCTTGGTCAGCGGTGTTCCTACCATGCGGGCGGCGCTGATCGGCCGTACCTGGAAGCTGGTCTCAAATTTTTTCGGCTGGATGCTGTAATCGAAGCTTGGACGGATGGGAATGGAATCGCTGATGTGGGGCTGCACGTTGATCTTGAAAGCATCGGAAAGGCTCGGCTGATAGGGTTTGACCACCACGATCTCCTTCCGGATCTCCTCCTGGGCATTCAGATGCACGAAGGCTCCCGCAAATCCCGCGATGCAGAGACAGATTATATATTTAACGACAGACTTCATACGCATTGGTTAGCAATGGTTTACAGCATTCATTCGTACTGGTTTGAGTTTGGGGGAGAACCGGAACCGGAGCCTCCCACCTTGATCTCCATCTCCTCCTGCGGTTCCTGTTCTTCCTGCGATTCCTGCTTTTTGAGGATCTCCGCCTTTTTCCGTATGGCCAGTTCCAGGATCCCGTCGTTGTTCACCTCGTAATAATCGATGATGCTCTGCAGGGTCTGGACTGCCTGGAAGGCATCGTCCCTGAGCAGGTAAAGGTCCGACAGCAGGATAAACGATTTCGCCATCCAGTACTGGTGCGGGGTATTCAGGTCGATGAACTGGAATACGGTATTTTCAGCCTCCTGGTATTGTTTCAGTATATACAGGATCTCCGCCACCCGGTATTTCGATTCGGCGCCTTCCGCAGAGCTGACCTCCACAGCCACCTTCCTGAATTCATCCAGGGCCAGGGTAAAGCGGTCCTGGGCATAAAAGGATTTTGCAATGTCATACCGGGCCTCGCGTTTCAGTTCGTAGGGTATCTTCTCTTCACCGAGAACTTCCCTGGCGGCGTCGATGGCATCCCCGTATTTCTCGAGCCGGTAGTAACAGCGCATTTCCCCGGTCTTCGCTTCCAACCTGTTGCTCCCGAGCTCCGCTATCTCCCCGAGCCTGATATAATCCCCGAGGGCATCCCTGTAATTGCCGTAGTCATAGTTAATGCGCGAAGCCGTCAGCAGGGCCGGTTCCGTGAAAAGATTCCTGGGAAGGCCGATCACATAATTGAGCGATGCCAGGGCTTCCATGTGGTTTTTAACCTTCAGCAGGCATTCGGCGCGATAGAAATGGGCATTGGCCAGGTAGGCGCCGGAGCCGAAATTCCTGATGTAGTTGTCAAATGCCGGTACCGCCGCTTCACAGTCCCCCGACAGGTATATGTTCTCCGCAGCCAGGTATGACAGGGAATCCTGCTCGTCGACCGAGATTTCGACTTCCCTTCCCAGGCTCTGCACGTAGGCAAAGTACTCATTCACCTGGTTGCTTTCCACGTATACGTTTTTAATCCCCAGCAGGGCATCGTTGGCATCTGGAGTGCCCGGGAATTCCTGCACGGCACGTTTGTAAAAGGCAAGGGATTTTTCCGGCTGGTTTTCGTTGTAATAGATCAGTCCCAGCTGCACCAGGGCTTTGCCCACATAGGAGCTCTTCGGCTGTTCGTCCAGTATCCTCTGGTAATAGGGGATGGCGTGGGTGGACTGCTGGAGGATGAACCAGCTCCTCCCCGTTTCGTAAAGCGCATCCGCGGTGTAGTTGGAATTCGGAAAATCCGACAGGATCCTGCCAAGGATTTCGATCTTTTCCTGGTATTTCTTGAGGACGCCCAGGGATATCGCCTTCTGGAAAAGGGCATAATCCACGTCAGCCGTGCTGTTGCCTATGGCTTTGTCGTAATATTCGATCGCCTGCTGGTAGCGGGCATCGATGAAATACATATCCCCGATCCTGTTGTAGGCATCGCCCAGGATCTGCCGGTTACCTCCCTTGTACATCGATTCGAAGCGCTTGAACCAGGTCAGGGCGTCCCTGTAATTACCCTTTTTAAACTCGGCATAACCCATGTTATAATGGCAGACGACATATTCCCCGAGTTCAATTGCCCCGTCGCTGCGCAGGAATTCCTGGTAGTACCGGATGGCCTCTTCGTAGTTTTCCAGCCTGTATTCCGATTCCCCCTTCCAGTAATAGCAGAGCGCCTTCAGGGCAGGGTCATACTGGGCATACTGGAGCGAGGCATCGAATTTGCTGATCGCCTCCGTGAAGGAGAGGTCGTTGAACAGTTCGAGTCCCCTGAAAAACGCAACCCGCTGGTAAGACCGCTCGATCTCCGGGGTTTTCCGGCGGATCATTTCGAGGGCGGCCAGGGCGGCGCGGTAGTTCCGGGTGCTCATGAAGGCCAGCACGAGGTAATTATAGGCCTCGTCGGTACGCTCCGAGGCCGGGTAGAGCTGGATGTAGCGGGAAAATCCCTTGACCGCCTCGTTGAAGGGTGTAATGGAGAGTTCATAGGTGACGACCGCGTAATTGAAGGTGGCGTCCTCCTTGATCTGCGGATCGAAATCCATCCTGGAGGCAGCCGAAAACGAGAGCCTGGCCTGGTATTTATCCCCCAGCTTCACATAGCAGTCTGCCATGTGGTACAGGGCACTCTGCGCAAGCTCATCCCCTCCCAGGGAAACGGCTTTGAAATAATCCAACGCCTTTTTATAATCCCCGGTCATGTAATAAGCATATCCCATCATGTACTTGTCCCCCGGCAGGGTATAGTTCACCTGCTCGTGGTACTGTTCCAGGAATTTTACCGCTTCCGGGTACATATCCTTGTTGAAATAGGCCTCGCCGAGTATCCGGACCATCTCGGAGTAACGCTTTTCGGTCACCGATCCGAGCAGGCCCGGCGCATATTTGATCACCTCGTCCCATTTCTTCTGCAGGTAATAGATCTGGGTCACATAATAGGGTGCGATGGAGGAAAAGGTCTCGTCCTCACTGAGTGATAGGAAGCCCTTCAGGGCCGTTTCGTAATTTTTCTGCTCGTACTGGATGTGGGAATAGTAATAGATGGCGGGGGATTTGTAACGGTTCTCCTTATCGATGATCTCGTAAAAGGCCACCCTTGCCTCCTCGTATTCATTCCGCCGGAAATGGCTGTATCCCTTCATGAAATAGAACTCGGCCCTGTCCTCCTCGTCCAGGTCGAGGTATTCCACCTCCTCGAACCATCTCAGGCAGTTCCCGTACTGGCTGTCCCTGTAAGCCAGCTTGCCCAGGCTGAAGACCGCCTGGTTGTGAAGTGTGCTCTCGGGATGGTTCCGGATGAAATCGTAGAGCAGGTACTGGGCATCGTTCTGGTAAAGTTCCACGGCACAGAGGGCGCGTATGTAAAGGGCTTCATCGGTCCGCAGCGCCGAGGTCCCCTCATCCTCGTTCAGAAAGTCTTCCAGCCGTTCCATGGCGGCCCCGTATTTTTCCTTCTCATACAATTCCCTCCCCCGGAGAAAATCCCTGTCGGGATGATTCAGGGAAACTGTTTTCTGGGCGAGGGCGTATTGGAGCGGGACCATCAGGGTCAAAGTCAGACCCAGGGCAGCTATCCTTAAAAGGTTTCTGATCATACGAAAGCTCTACAGCAAACTAACGGGTTTAAAAGTACTTTATTTTACCTTCGGGTTTTAATCCGGGAAAGGGTAACAACTAACATATTTATTAACATTTTGCATTTTTATCTTACATTTGGAACATGGCTCTCGACACCATCATCCGTTTTGAAAACGCGGGCATCTTCATCCAGGACCACCTGGTCCTGAGCGACGTCAATTTCCAGGTGAACAAGGGGGAGTTCGTCTATCTCATCGGTAAAGTGGGAACCGGAAAGACCAGCCTGATCAAGACCATCAACGCAGAATACCCCCTGCTCAAGGGGGAAGGCTTCGTATCGGAATTCATGCTGCATGACCTGAAGCGCAGACAGGTGCCATACCTGAGACGAAAACTGGGCATCGTTTTCCAGGATTTTCAGCTCCTGACGGACCGCAGCGTCACTGAAAACCTGGCCTTTGTCTTAAAGGCCACGGGATGGAAGGAGAAGCCCGGGATCGACAAACGGATCGGCGAGGTGCTGGAGCGGGTGGGACTCGGCACCAAGGGCTACAAGATGCCGAACCAGCTCTCAGGGGGGGAACAGCAGCGGGTCGTCATCGCAAGAGCCCTGCTGAACGACCCCGAGATCATACTCGCCGACGAACCCACCGGGAACCTGGACCCGGAGACTTCGAATGACATCATGGAGATCCTCACCGGAATCAGCAAAAACGGAAGGGCCGTGGTCATGGCCACCCACAATTACCACCTGATCGAAAAGTACCCCTCACGCACCCTGAAGTGTGAGAAAGGAAAGCTGGTCTGAGGAGCTGCCGGCTCAAACGAAAACCACATCTCCGTCCCCGTCCTGGAAACGGATGGTTCCCGGGTCCGGAAGCTGCCTGAGCAGGTCACGGGTGGCAAAGTAATTCTGGATCATTATGCGTTTGCCAAGGATGGGACCGGGGGTGAAGATGTTGATAAAGGGGGACTGGTAGGTCGTAAGGTAAGAGATCCTTCCGGATTGCATGTAATGGCTTATGAGCCTTGAAACATCGGAGGAGATCCCAGGCCTGAACACGGCATACGGGAGGGTCATCCCGCCGCCTTTGACCACCAGCCAGAGAAAACCGGCCATTACACCCTGCGCGTCCCTGATCTTGAGACAGATGTTCCGGAAGGCGGGGGCAAGCGAAGAGAAGAAATAACGGGCATCCTTTTCGGCTCCCTCCTTGATCCAGGGCCAGGAGGTGATCCAGTCGAACTCCTCCAGGCCACGGAGGCAGAAACCCGTACCCTCGTTTTTTTCCAGGAAATCCAGCGCTTCTAGTTCGACTTTTGCATGCTCCTCGAAATCCAGGCCCTGCAGCTTTTCACGGCGGACCCGGATGCGGATGTCCTGGACGAGGTTCAGCATGCCGTCGGCCAGGGTCAGCAGGAGCCTCGATCTCTGGTAGATTGGCCTGCGGTTGCCCAGCAAACCGGCGGCCGAACTGCGCTGGTAGTATCGCATGCCAGGCCTTTCGTGGTAAAGACCGAATCGCCCGGATTTATCGTACACGGCTTTGGATTCGGGGGCGTAATTGGTATACATCAGATGATGGCCCCAATCAGCATTAGCCTCCTCGAACAGCATGCTGGCGAGTCCCTTTCGCCGGTGATCCGGCCTTACCCAGTTGCCGCTAAGCCAGCCGAAGCTGATGTCCCGGTGCCGGTCAGGCAGGATACAACGGTATGCGATCATTTCCTCCCCCTCGAAAGCTACATACAGCAGGATATCCCGGGGACTGAGCCTCGGGTTGTGCAGCCAGCTTTCTGCACGTTGGCTGCTTACAGGCACATAGGGCATGTTCCTGTACAGCTCCGAATCCAGGAATTGTTTCAGTCCCCCGCTATCGTATTTCTCAATCCTCATTTCCTTTTCACCAGATTTTTCCCGGCCAGTCCTTTTGCAAGGTAGTACAGGTATTCACCCCTGACCAGCTGCCTGGCCGGGGCCTTCCCCGTCTCCATCTGAATCCTCTGGTAATGGAACGGCACGGGATCCCTTTTAAGTCCCGCTGTCCCGAAACTTGCATCCAGCCGCGGCATGCCGCCAGCCCTAATGAGTTCGAAAAATTCCCCCGGCACCCCATGGTCGCTGAACGGGAAGGAGAAAATCCCGTATCCCGTATCCAGTTCTTTCTGGATATAAGCCATGCTTTCGCGGTACTGGATGAGCCTGTCACCCGGGTCTATTTCCGTGAACACCGGATGATCCTTACTGTGCGCCCCGATGTAAAATCCCTGGTTTGCCAGTTCTTTAACCTGCTGCAGGCTCATATAGGGCTTCCTTACCTTCAGGAAGGTGCTGAAATCCAGGTCGACGAGTCCCGCGATCTCGTCGAGTTCCTTGCGGTCTCGGTAAGAAAGATCGAGGATAAACTCCCTTACAGGTCTCCTGCCGGTACCGGTCAGATCGTAAAGGCTCTGCATGCGTTCCGTCACTCCCTTTGAATACCCGGTCCTTTCGAGACGATCCAGGATAAGGCTGATCTTGTAACGGTAGAACAGGTCCCGGTTGTCCAGGAAATCCGTATTCAGAAAGATCGCAGCCGGGATGCCCTTTGCGATCAGGATGGGCGATACGATCCGGTAGATCTCGGAAAGGCCGTCGTCGAAACTTAGGAACATAGCGGGTTTTGATCGTTTTCCGGGGGAATGTGACAAAAGGCCTTCCAGTCCCACCGGCTCATAATGCTTCAGGAGGGAGTCCAGGTCCCCCTTGAACTGCCTGACCGTCCGAACCGGGTAAACGTGTGCCACATGGGGCATGGGTGCATTGGAAACCGCATGGTAATAAGGGAGGATGAGATCCTGGCCCGTCAGCCGGACCAGCAGCCGCTGGGGGATCCAGGAGCCCGCGGCGCCAAGGATTATTTTCAGTCGGTCCCTCATTTCCACCAGAAAAACGGGAGTTTTGTCATCAGGATCCGCGGATAGGAGGTCTCGAATGCCCCGAAACCTTCGAAAAAGCGGGCTACACCGGGCAGGTTTGAACCTTCGAAGTCAAACAGGGGATATCTCTCCCTCGAAAGGTCGATCAGGCGGTCCATAAGCACGAACATGGCCCTGGATTCCTTTCCCGCGGCACTTGAACACCCGTTCATGTATATTACGCGGGACCAGGCATAACCCAGTATGGCCGCGGCATGGAGCTCATCTTCAAGATATAGCCCGAATGCCTCCGCCCGCTTCCTCCGGGCCAGTCCCCCGAAAAGCCTATCCAGGTAATCCCTTCCGACCTGGATGTCTTCTTCGGAGGCATATTTCAGGTCAAGGTATTGTGCCATGTCAATCTCCCTGAACTCGAAGGGGTGTTCCCGGCCTTTCTGGAGGTTCCGTTTCGTATTCGTGCTGTAGCTGGTGGCAAAATCCCTCAGGTCAAGTTCGTAGTTTACCCGGTAAAAATGCCTGATCCTTTCAGGTATTTTCAGGTTCTGGCTGTTCAGGCAGATATCAGTCACCATGAAGCGGGAAGGGATGGCCCTCAGAAAATCCTCGATCTCGAATTCGTTGGGGGCATCCAGGGAAAAGATGCCCAGTTGCTGGGCAAGAATGGGTTGCAGGAGAAAATGGAACCCAAACTTCCGGGAAGGGGTCAGGGGCATAACCATCTCGTAATCGCCCATCACCAGTCCCTCCCATTCCGGCGACACCAGGTCAAGGTACCAGGAATAGGGATAGATCGTTTCGAACGAAGCCCCGGCAATGCATCGGTCCCACTGCTCCCGTTCGATCTCTTCGTGTCTGAGGTGTTCAATCATTTTAACAAGGCCTCCATCATTTGTAAATATACATCCTTCCAGCCATTCCACTCCCCGTAATCGCTGAATGCATCGTTGTGCCAGATGCTGGAAAAGGTTCCGCCTGTCTTCCGGACGGCATCAGCCAGTGACAGGATCCTTTCCATCGCCTGCCGGGGATCCAGTTTCATGTAATCCTTCAGGGTCCGGTCCATGACCTGAAAAGGGAACACCCTGAGCGGGGTCACCTCCTCCTTCAGCAAATCGTAAAAAAAGAACGGCCTTGCCGTGCCGGCCCTGAAACCGGCGGCCGAGGCGAATCCCATGCTGTATTCCTCCCGGATCCCCGCCGCCAGGTAATCCTGGTAGCTGCCGGGAAGGCTGAACCTCAGGTAGTGCTGCCTGCTCCTGCTGATCTTCTGTTCGGTTATCCCCGTGAGCATCCTGACCTCCCGCTGCAGTTCCGCCGGACTGTCCGAGGCCCGGAATGAGGGATGTATGCCGACATCCGCATAGTTCATGCTTTGCTTCACCAGTTCACGGAAGGCGGCGCTTTTGGGGGATATGCTCTTATCGTACTTCCCGTATTTTGCGGTAAGGAAGAAGATCTTCGGCCTGACCCCGTGGCGGGAGTGGATGGTTTCCATTTCAGAGTATGTATCGAAGGGATCCTTTGCCTCTCCCCCGAGCACCTGCCGCCTTAGCTGACGCTGTTCCGGACCGTTTTTCAGTCCCGCCCTTATCCCGGCACCGAGTGTCCGGAACATCCCTCTGTGCAGGAAGGCAAAGGGCAGGTCGATGTCGCAGGTTGGCTGGAACTGAAAGGCAGCGGGTGCAAGCTGCAGGTTCCTGAATCGTTTCTTCAGTTTTCCCCGTAAATCTTCCAGCCACAGGTCCACCACAGGCATTTCCAGGAAACCGTGTTTCCCTGCAAGGCTTTCGCCGGCAGGGAACCTCCCGTAGCGGTCCCCCTCAAAGGGAAGGTACTCCTCGTACCGGGAGATCATGTAAAACACCGCGGCAAATAGGTCGAAATCCGGTCCGGCATTACCGGGATCCGGTGAAAATTGCCCCGCCGTAAAAAGGACCGGCGCGGAGCCGTTCATCACAGGCCCGGGGTCTGTTGCATGCACTCCTGTTTCGGCAAGGAGCCCGGATGCGGGGATACGCAATGCATCTCCGGTACCTGAGTCTCCGGGTCGGGAGTTTGAATAACTGATTTTTGGTCCCCCCTGTGCCCTGAACTCCTCCGGGTCCCCTGTGATCCGGAAATCCATTCCGAATCCCTCCCGGAAAATGAAGTTCAGCAAATACTCAAGGCGTGGCGTGTTATGTTCCGTGTAGATCAGCATAGGGTGCTTCTATAACTGAGTTCAGACATCCAGTATTACAATGGTTACCCCGGCCCCCCCGAGATCGACGTGCTCGTCCCCGTAAGATTCGACCAGGTCGACGGTATCCAGGTACTGGCGGATGAGCTGCCTCAGGATCCCGTCGCCTTTCCCGTGGAGTATCCTCAGTTCGCGGTGCTGGACCATGATGGCCTCGTCGATCATGATGGAAACGTTGCGCAGGGCTTCCTCCGCCCGCTGTCCCCTTAAATCGATCTCAGGCCGGAACTGCATTTTCCGCCGGCCGATATCCCAGTCCGCGAAGTTTCCGCGGGACTGCGTTTCGGCGTTTCCTGAACGATAGGTTTCCCCGGAGACCTTTTCCAGCCTGTCCACCCCGACACGGGTGACCAGGTGACCAAAGCGTACCGAGGCCTTGTTCCCTTTGCGTTCAAGCACCTCCCCGGCCACTTCCTGTCCCTTCATGATCACGAAATCCCCTTCACCGATCGAAGGATCCTGGTTTTCCCCGGATATCTTACGGATTGGCTCCGCCTGACCGAACCGCTGCCGTCTCTGCCGGACGGCTTTCTCCTGGTCCCTGACCTCTTCGATTTTCTTCCCCAGCGGGTCCACTGTTCCACCCGTTTTTCCACTCACTTCCACCGTTTTTCCGCTCACTTCCGCCACCTTTCCGTTTGCCTCCTCCGTCTTTCCTCCTGCTTCAGCTGACTTTCCGCCCGCTCCTGCCTTCCCTCCGAGTGCCTCCTCCCTGAACTTCTGCAGTTTTTCGCGGGCAAGTCTTGATTTTTCCTTTTCGGCCTGGCTTTCGCGGATCTCGCGGATGGTATTCTCGATCTTACGGTTGGCCTGGCGCAGCAGTTCTTCGGCTTCTTCCCTGGCCTTTTTCAGTATTTCCTTCCTGGTTTTCTCGGCGCCTTCCAGCTCGGTGGCGTATTTTCCCAGGATCTCCTGGAGGCGCTTTTCCGAGACCCGTATCCTGTCCCGTTTCTCTTCCCAGTAACGCTTATCGCGGATGATCTGGCGAAGGTGCTTGTCGAATTCCACGTGGCCCTCTCCCACTTTTTCCGACGCAGTTTTGATCACTTCTTCCGGAAGTCCTATGTTCCGGGCAATTTCAAATGCGAATGAGGATCCGGGCTGGCCGATCTCGAGCCGGTAGAGCGGCTGCATTTTAGCCGTATCGAACAGCATGGCGCCGTTCTCAATGCCTTCCGTCTCGGCGGCAAAGTGCTTCAGGTTGCTGTAATGGGTGGTGATCACCCCCCATGCAGAGAGCGAATTCAGCCTGTCCAGTATGGCTTCGGCAATGGCCCCGCCCAGGGCCGGTTCCGTACCGGTGCCGAATTCATCGATCAGCAGCAGGGTGGATTCACCGGCATTGCGCGCAAAATACTTCATGCTCAGAAGGTGGGAACTGTAGGTGCTCAGGTCGTTATCGATGGATTGCTCGTCGCCGATATCGATGAAGATCCGCTCAAAAATGCCAACTTTTGAATCCTCGTCCATCGGCACCAGAAATCCGCACTGGACCATATACTGGAGCAGGCCCACCGTCTTCAGGCAGACGGATTTTCCTCCTGCATTGGGACCTGAAATGATCAGTAGCCGTTTTTCACTGCTGAGGCGGATGTCGAGGGGAACCACCTCCCGCTTTTCTTTCCGGAGCGTTTTGAAAAGGATGGGGTGAACGGCTTTTTTCCAATCCACCATGGGCCGTTCAACCAGTGCAGGCATGATCCCGCCGATATCCCTGGCATACTTCGCCTTTGCCTGGAGAAGGTCCATCGAGGCAAGGTATTCGGTCATGGCAATGAGATCTTCGGCATAGGGTTCCAGTTCCCTGCTCAGTTCGGTAAGGATCCGGATGATCTCCCGGTGTTCGGCATACCCCAGTTCCCGGATCTCGTTGTTGAGTCCGACCACTTCACCCGGCTCGATGTACACGGTCTTCCCGCTGGCCGATTCATCGTGGATGATCCCGCTCAGCTGCCTTTTCTGCGAGGCCGGCACGGGGATAACGGGCCTTCCGTTGCGGATGGAAAGATTGGCATCGGCCTCGGCCAGACCTTCCGCCTGTACGGTTTTCAGGATGCTCTGCAGCCTTTTTGCAACCTGTCTTTCCCGGGCTGCTATTTCGGTGCGAATACGGGCAAGTTCCTTCGATGCCTGGTCCCTTATGGTATCGTTCCTTGAAAGTATTTTATCGATCCTTTCCTGTACAAACGGGTAGATCTTAACCCCCGAGCTCAGTTCTGTAAGGGCGGGGAATTTTTCTTTCTGTCCCGCTTTCTTAAAAAAGTTCAGGACACTCTTTACGGCAAGCAGGTTTTTCCTCAGGTCCGCCACTTCCTGGACCTCCAGGTAGCTGCCCATTATGGCAAGCTTGCCCAGGCTGTTCCTGATATCCGGGTAGGGATCGATGGTAAAGTCCCCCCCGGTGATCGCCAGCATGCATTCTTTCGCCCTCTGCAGGCGTCCCCGAATGGGTTCGAAATCCGCAAGAAATCCTTCCGCGTCAAGCATTGTCCCCGCAGTCAGCGACAGGCAGTACGCCCTTACAGATTCCCGGATCCTGTCGAACCCGATCTTTTCCTCGAAATTTTCCGGGTACACCATACAGGCAAATATAGTCATTCGGGTGAAGGCGGGAAAACAATCCGGCCGGGCCTCCGGGAATAAACCCGGGTGGGCATACGGTTATTAACTCCAAACCGGATGGGTCCGGCTGAATGTAGCAGTTCAGGCTGCAACCGTTTTATTCCCTTCGCTTCTTCAGCCTGGAAATTTCCTTTTTCGATGCGTTCAGGTCGGCGATGAATTCCGGATCCGCATGCAGGCGTGCCACGGTGGCGGCGCCCATCAGGCGGCCGGCAATGACGTCGCTGTACCAGTGAACGTTGCAAACGATGCGGCTCTCGCCGAACGCCCTGCCGCGGTCCAGGATCAGATTGGAATTTTCCGGGAACAGCTCGCAGAGAACCAGGGCCCAGGCCCAGCCGATGGCCGTATGCCCTGAAGGGTAGGAACCGTCTTTCATCAGGTATTCCTCATCCCCGGGCGAACAGGTGGGCTGATTGTTGACCATAAAAGGCCGGAGGCGGTTATAATGCTTCTTCGCCACATAGGTTGACAGGCTGGCGTCCGTCATTACCCGCCGCATAAGCAGGTAGAGGTGGGGGGTCTGCTCCCGGCTGACCGGGACATCCAGCACCCCGGCAAAGGATTCAAGGGCTTCAGGGAAGTACAGGATGGCATCCCGGGATGCCTCTTCCCACCGGACAGAATCACCCTTTGAGATTGTTTTTTCACTTATTTCAAGGTCCGCGGCAAAGGCGGCCGAACCCTCTTCCGGCGGAGGGGGCAGAAGCAGCAGGCTGTTGGGAAGCTCCTGCAGGGCAAGATATCCCTCCAGCACGCCCGGCCTGATTTCCCGTACGTCCGCTCCGACTTTTAATGCAGTGTTGCATCCCTGCAGGATCAGCAGCAGGGATAAAGCCAGACCGGAAAGGTAGATCCGGGATGGGAATCTTACAGAAATATTTGAAATCATGAGATCTGTATTAACTGCTTCAAGATACCAATTCTTAACCAAAGCTGAAATATTATTTGTTAGGGAAAAATGCATTTTAAAGGTACGGACATACGAAAGAGGGGACAGAAAACGTAAATTTATACACGGGCCTATAAAAAAACCAGCCCGGCATGGACGGTTACTTAAAAAAAACGCTGCTCACGCTGAGCATTTTTGCGATTGCCATGGGACTGCTGGAAAGCGCCGTGGTGATCTATTTAAGGGATATCCTTTACCCGGGAGGATTTGATTTTCCCCTGAACCCGGTACGGGCGGACCTGGTGTGGACCGAGATACTGAGGGAACTGGCCACCCTGTTGATGCTGACCATGGTGGGCATCCTGGCGGGCAGGAATTCTCCGGAGCGGTTTGCCTGGTTCCTGTATGCCTTTGCAGTATGGGATATCTTCTACTATGTATTCCTGTGGGTGCTGATCGGATGGCCGGGATCACTCATGACCTGGGATGTGCTTTTCCTGATCCCGGTGACCTGGACCGGACCGGTTATCACCCCCCTGGTCGTCTCGGCTACCATGATCCTTTTTGCCCTGCTCATCCTGGCACCCGGCACATCAACACAGATCCCACGGCTCAGCTGGATCCTTCTGGCGGCCGGCTCAGTCATCCTGATCACCTCCTTTACCTGGGATTATTCCGGGTTTATCCTGGAAAAACTGAGTTTCAGGGACATATGGACATTGCCCGGGAGCCAGATCCACGCCCTGATGTACCAGTACGTTCCACGCCGGTTTAACTGGCTGCTGTTCGGACTGGGTGAGGCAGTGATCCTTTCCGGCATATTTTTCACCTGGAAGAAATTCCGGCCAGCTTCAGGAAAAAGGCGTATTCCATAGCGGTTTCGTGGAAGCGGCGGAAACGCCCGGATTGTCCCCCGTGCCCGGCATCCATATTGGTATGCAGCAGGAGCAGGTGATCGCCGGTCTTCATGTCGCGCAGCTTTGCCACCCATTTGGCCGGTTCCCAGTACTGTACCTGTGAATCATGGAGCCCGGCCGTGACCAGCATGTTCGGGTAGACTTTTGCTTCCACGTTATCGTAGGGTGAATAGCTCAGCATGTATTCGTAATACTCCTTCTTCCCGGGATCCCCCCATTCATCATATTCCCCGGTTGTCAGGGGGATATCCTCGTCGAGCATGGTGGTCACGATGTCGACGAAGGGAACAGAAGCCACGATACCTTTGTATAATTCGGGCTGGAGGTTCACGATCACGCCCATCAGCAATCCCCCGGCGCTTCCTCCCATGGCAAAAAGTTTCTCGGGACTGGTATACTTTTCCGAGATCAGGTATTCGGCGCAATCGTTGAAATCCGTGAAGGTGTTCATTTTCTTGAGCAGCTTCCCGTCTTCGTACCACTGCCTCCCGTTGATCTGTCCCCCCCGGATGTGCGCGATGCCAAAGATGAATCCCCGGTCAAGCAGGCTCAGCTGCGGGGAACGGAAATACGGATCCATGGTATACCCGTATGATCCGTACCCGTATAGCAGGAAGGGATTGTTGCCGTTCCTTTTCATTCCCCTGCGGTAAACGATCGAGATGGGGATCGGGGTGCCGTCATCCGCCAGGGCGCGAAGGCGCTTTGTTTCGTAATTGGCCGGATCGAAACCGCCAAGCACTTCCTCCCGTTTCATCAGTTTTTTCGTGCGGGTTTCCATGTTGTAGTCGTAGATCGAGTTCGGGGTGGTGAGCGAGGAATAGGAGTATCTCAGGATCTTCGTGTCGAACT
>Ga0307425_1001098_pt1 | contig 16517 bp, 14 predicted proteins | sample SalMarWE160330MG_FD_202152 | JGI IMG/M metagenome (GOLD analysis project Ga0307425, IMG submission 202152) | Salt marsh sediment microbial communities from the Plum Island Ecosystem LTER, Massachusetts, United States - WE1603-30 | ecosystem: Environmental > Aquatic > Marine > Intertidal zone >... | reverse complement strand
CTGGATTTTTTTGGGAGTGTCTATCGCCTCGACCGCTCGGCCTTGGGAAAACGCAGTCAATTTCTGGTGGAATACTTCGGGTTGGCGGCGGTCGTCAAGAAACGCATCGGTGAATATTCAAAAGGGATGCGGCAGAAGCTGGCGCTGGCGCGCGCCATGATGCACGATCCCCCCGTGCTTTTATTGGATGAACCCACTTCCGCCATGGACCCAGAATCAGCCCACCTGGTGCGAGATGAGATCGCCCGCTTGAGATCCTCCCAGCGCACGATTGTGATTTGCACCCACAACCTGGCCGAGGCCGAAGGCCTTGCCGATACGATTGCCATCATCTACCAGGGTAAGATCCTCGTCAGTGGCACCTTAAATGAACTCAAGCAGCAAATCCTGGGCCCGGTGGAGTTCGAGGCTCAACTTTCACACGCCTGGCAGGCCAGCGCGCTTGAGCTCCCGGAGGGCGTCACCCTCGGCAAACATCCGAGCCGACGCACTTTGCGTTTCCGCGTACGTGATCCGAAAGCCTCCAACCCGGTTTTACTGCGGCTGTTGAGCCTAAGCAATGCGCCTATCGTTACCTTTCAAGAGGTCCCCAGAAGCCTGGAACAGGTTTACCTGAGCGTGATGGCGAAGATCCAGCAGGCCTCCTCAACAATATCGGTCCATTAGGATGATTTCATGAACTGGTTTGCTCCTGTCTGGTTGATCACAAAAAGGGAATTACGGGATCAACTCCGCGATTGGCGTATCCTCGTTCCGCTCCTGCTCCTAACGATCTTGTTCCCGATCCTGATGAACGAGGTCGCCAAGGCGGCCGTCAAGTTTGTGAGCCAATACGGTGAAACCTTACTGGTAGACCGCCTGGTGCCGTTTTCGGTCTTGATCATCGGCTTCTTCCCGATCACGATCTCGCTGGTAGTGGCCCTGGAATCCTTCGTGGGTGAGAAGGAGCGCGGCACCATTGAGCCGCTGCTGTCCACTCCGCTGTTGGATTGGCATATGTATGTGGGTAAGCTGATCATCGGTGTAATCACGCCCCTGACTGCCAGCCTGATCGCGATCGGATTCTATCTGGTGATCGTATCCCAGCAACACATCGAAATGCCTGAAATCGCAGTCCTGGTGCAGTTATTGGCCCTGACCTGTGCGCATGCCGTCCTGATGGTAAGCGCCGCCATCGTGATCTCCGTCCAATCCACTTCGGTGAGAGCCGCCAATCTGCTGGCCTCCTTCATTGTTATCCCAGTCGCGATCCTAATGCAGGGCGAAAGTGCCCTGTTGTTTTGGGGAAACAACCAGGTGCTCTGGTTGGCGGTGATTGGCGTATTAATTCTGGCGGCGTTGTTGATTCGCGTGGGCCTGGCGCATTTTCAGCGAGAATACCTGCTTGGGCGCGAGATCGATGTCTTGAATTTTCAGTGGATGTGGCGGACTTTTTGGGGGTATGTCCATGGACCCTCCCGGAGTTTCTTTGGTTGGTACCGCAAGGAAGTTGCCGAAAGTTTTCGAAAGTTGCGTGTGCCCCTGGTTGTCATGCTGGTGATCGCATTGCTCTCCTTTGGGATTGGATTTCAATGGACGGTGGCTGAGGTGCCAAAGTACCTGCATATCCATAGCGCGCGTGGTTTTCAAGACGTGGTCAGCGAGTTTAACCAGTCTCCTTCCTTGTTTGGGCTTGGGCAACAGATCTCTGCGCCGTACATCTTTGTGCATAACCTTAGAGCTGTTGGTGTGATCCTGTTGGCGGGACTGGTCTCCTTCAGTGTATTGGGCGTCCTGGTCTACCTGGTCAACCTGAGTGTGATCGGCGTTGTACTTGGCGCCTTCCAGTTGATGGGCTACTCTGCGCCTGCCATTGCGCTGGCCGGCTTGCTGCCGCATGGAGTATTCGAACTACCGGCCTTGATCCTTGCCAGCGCGGCGGTCCTGCGCATCGGGGCGGTCCTGGTGACACCTCAAATCGGACGTTCCATGGGCGAGATCTTGTTGGAATTACTGGCTGATTGGGTCAAGGTGCTCCTCGTCCTTGTGCTGCCGCTGTTGGGCATTGCAGCGGTGGTGGAGACCTACATCACGCCGGTCGTTTTAGTCTGGGTGCTTTAGCCAGGGGGGCGATCAAAATGAAGCTGCTCATTCTCGGTTCTTCGAATGCCATCTCCTCGCGGGAAAATGAAAACACACACATGGCATTTTTAGGCCAGGATCGCAATGTGCTGGTGGATTGTGTGAACAATCCACTCCATCGCCTCGAAGTGTATGGCGTCACGTACGATAACCTCACCGATTTGATCCTGACCCATTTCCATCCCGATCATGTCTCTGGCGCGCCGCTCTTGCTGATGGACATGTGGTTACGTGGGCGGCGGGCTCCGCTCGATATCTATGGATTGCACCATACCATGGACCGGATCGAAAGCTTGATGGCCATGTATTCCTGGGCGGACTGGCCTGATTTCTTCCCGGTCACATTTCACCGCCTGCCGGCGACCGAGAGGATCCCGTTGATGGAGAATGATGAATTTTGCATTCAGGCTTCGCCGGTACACCATCTCGTCCCAACCATCGGCTTGCGTGTCGAACTGAAGCAAAATCAGAAGATCATCGCCTACTCGTGCGATACAGAGCCGTGCCAGGAAGTCGTACGCCTGGCCTCCGGCGCTGACATCTTGCTTCACGAGGCATCCGGAGAATCGGTAGGACACTCGTCGGCTGGACAGGCCGGCGAAATCGCCCGGCAGGCGGAAGTCGGCGCGCTCTACCTGATCCACTATCCCACCGGGGAGTATACGGATAAGGAGTTGGTCCAGAAAGCAAAACGCCAGTTTTCCGGTGAGGTCAGACTGGCGACGGATCTTATGTCTCTCGAGTTTTAGATACTGTTTGGGCGAGAAGGGGGAATAGGACCATCGCCCGCTTGGACTTCTTCACCACCCTTGAATAAATGGCTGCCACTCGCCATCCACCTCTTCGTGATGTCCGAAGAGATACATCGCGTTTGCAGGTGGCTCAACCGGTTTATGCATGAGAGTCATATGGACCTCGTCCAGCCTGCGGCCGCCCTTACGATGATTACAGGACGGGCATGCTGCCGCCACATTGTCCCAGCAGTGTTCTCCCCCCAGGTGTTTGGGGAGCACGTGATCTACGGTTAATCCTGTGTCCCGCCGTCCGCAGTACTGGCAGGTATAATGGTCGCGGCGGAAAACTTCGCGGCGCGTCAACTTGACGCGCGGTCGCGGCCGGTGGATCATGTTTTCAAGTCGGATGACGGACGGTCGTGGAAAGGATTGGGAGACCGTATGGATCACCCCCCGACCGTTCACAACCATATCGGCTTTCCCTGTTAGAATTAACCCGATCGCGCGTCGCATGGCGCAGACGTTGATCGGTTCGAAGTTGGCATTTAGCACCAATACTGGCTCGTGCATGGAGCCTCCACAAGCGCTGATTATAGCATAACCGTTTAATCGGAGTACAGGCGATGAAAGTCCTACTTGCAGGCGGATCTGGCTTCTTGGGTCGTCACCTGGCGAAAGCATTGCTGACGGATCGGCATCAGGTCTATCTGCTGACACGAAAGCGAAAACCAGGCCTGCCCGGCACGGAAAGTGTGCTGTGGGATGGTAAAAATACGCATGGCTGGGGTTCTTTGATGAATGAAATGGACGCGGTGGTCAACCTGACCGGGCTCAGCCTGAATAACTGGCCCTGGACAAAGAATAAGAAGCGCAGGTTTCTGCGCTCGCGAGTCGAGCCTGGACGCGCGCTGGTCAGCGCCATCGAGGAGGCTGCCCACCGTCCTTCAACCTTCGTGCAGATCTCCGGCATCAACTACTATGGACTGCGTGGTGCACAGGTGGTTGGGGAGGACGCACCCCCGGGTGATGATAACCTGGCACAATTGGCCGTGGATTGGGAGTGTTCAACTGCTTCGATCGAATCTCTGGGCGTGCGTCGCGTGGTCTGCCGCACCGCGGTGGTGCTCGCCCCCGATGCCGTACTATTTCAGTTGATGGCCCTGCCGGCCAGGTTGTTCTTCGGCGGGCGACTCGGTCGCGGGGACCAGGCACTGCCCTGGATCCATCTGGAGGACGTATTGGGCGCGATACAATTCCTGATCGGGAATGAGCAGGCCTGCGGCCCGTACAATCTGATCGCTCCCCGTCCGGTCAGCAACGCCGACTTCATGCGTGCGGTCGCGCAAGCCTACCGGCGGCCGTATTGGTTTCATGTACCGGCCTTCTTGCTGCGGTTGGTCCTGGGTGAAATGAGCGTGCTCATCACCGAAGGACGCTACGCGGAACCGCGCCGCCTGTTTCAGTCTGGTTATACATTCCGCTATCCAACACTAAGTGCAGCGCTTGACCAGCTCGTCAGGTCAAGCACATCATGAAAGGAAAATCTATGGGTACCCGTTTCCTCTTATTCGTCTCCGTTCTTGTAGTAGCTATCCTGGCATGTTCGTCGCTTAACCCGCTCGACCAATCGGGTCAGCCAGCGGCGCCTTCCGCCACACCCTTCATATCCGAATCCTACCCGACTGCTGAAGCTGCCTTGGTTTCACCGAACCAGGTCATCAGCGGGATCGAGGTCAGCGTGGAGCATGCCTGGTTGGAGGGCAAACAGGTCTATGCTGACGTCTGCTATACCTTGCCCGATTCATCGGACTGGACGATCTGGAAAGCTGGTTTGCGCTACGGAGAGGTGGACGTACAGGAATATGGCGCTACGCTCATCAGCCTGCAGGAGCCTGGCGCGGAAGGCCAGGCGGGACAGCGCTGCGATCGCCTGGAATTCTACGTTCCACCCGATGCCGAGATTTCGACGGTCACGATCCGCGTGGAATCGATCGGATCCTACCCGCGCGAGGATGAGTATTGCACTATCTATATGCCCAAGATACAGCAGTCTCTGAATGAGAGAGGCGTCGCCATCACGTTGGAGTGCGTGGATTCTGGCGGGGGACCGATCATGCAAATCTCGAGCAAACCCGAGGCGATGAGCCAGGAAGAAGCTGAACAACTTGTGTACAGCGATGAGTTCTTCACCGTGAAGGGACCCTGGGAGTTCACCTTCGACCTCCTCCAGTGAGCTGTTGTATAATTACTGCCATGCCCGCTGCTAGCACACGCGAATTCCATCCCGAATTGTTATCCCGCCGAGAAGAGTGGACCGCCTGGGCTCTGGCGCTGGCCGTCGGGTTGGCGCTGCTGGTCCTCGAGCGGGCCGGTTCCATTCCTCTCTGGGTCTGGATCTTCTGGGGGTTTCTGCTCTTCTCCGGCGCCAGCATCAGCCTGGGAAACTGGATGGACCGGCGCACGATCCTTCGCCTGGGCTCTGATAGCCTGCATTTTGAGAACGGGCTCAGGGTGGTCAGCCTGGCCTGGTCTGCGGTCCGTGAAGTGACGGTCCTGCCGGCGCGTTTCGGCCGCACGGTACGGGTCCGCGGCGACTCGGCGCATTTTGAATTCATGACTCTGGGCGAGTTGCGCATCCAGGGCCAGGTGCGCGGGCGCACGGGTTTTGCGGATGGGCAATTGATCCTTGATGATATCCTGAGTAAGACCCGTCTGGATTTGGTGGAAAAATCCAAGGACGCGTACTATTACGCTCGGGGTTGACCGGGTTTTTACGTTTCACACGACGCATCACGGAAACGTAAAACGTGATGCGTTATTTTTTGCGGGAGGTTTCCATGAACATCGATGAACAGGTCGAACTCTTGATGCAGGGCACTGAATATGGCGACGAAGAACTGAAGAAAGCCATGCAGGGCGAGCTCAGGGAGCGCCTGGTCGCAGCGCAAAAGGAAGGCCGGCCGCTGCGGGTATACTGCGGCTTTGATCCGACCCACGCCGACCTGCACCTGGGACACACTATTCCCATGCGCAAGATGCGCCAGTTCCAGGATCTGGGCCATGAGGTCACCTTCCTGATCGGCAGTTACACAGCCCTGGTGGGCGATCCCTCCGACAAGAACAAGGCACGTCCTCTGCTGACCCAGGAACAGGTGGCGGAAAACTCCAAAACCTACACCTCCCAGGCATTTCGCGTGCTGGAAGAAGAGAAGACCAAAGTGCGCTACAACGGCGAGTGGTTGTCTGAACTCACGCTGGTGGACCTGATCCGCCTCGGGCAGCACTTTACAGTGCAGCAGTTCCTGGCCCGCAATAATTTTTCTAATCGCCTGGAAAGCGGCGAGCCCATCTACCTGCACGAGACTTTTTACTCCTTGATGCAAGGCTACGATGCCGTCGCCCAGCAGACGGATGTGCAGATCGGCGGCACCGACCAGTTGTTCAATATCATCGTCGCCGGCCGTAAATTGCAGGAAGCCCTCGGGCAGAAGCCACTGGTGGGAGTCATCTGCGGTATCCTGCCTGGTACCGACGGTGTGCAGCGCATGTCAAAATCCACGGGGAACGTCATCCCGATCAATACCACTGCCGAGGACATGTACGGCAAAGTCATGAGCATACCGGATTCTGCCATGGGCACCTATGCCCGATTGGTGACACGCTGGACTCCGGCTGAGATCGAGGCTCAGGAAGCCGCCCTCAAGGACGGTAGCCTGCACCCACGGGATGCCAAGATGGCTCTGGCGCGTGAGATCTCCACCATCTTCTACGACGAGGCTCAGGCTCAGGCTGCCGAGGCGGCATTCGTACACCTCTTCCAGCAGAAGGAGACACCTCAGGAAATGGCCGAATACGACCTGCCTGCGGACGCAACCGTCATGGACGTCCTGACGGGCGCCGGCCTGGTAGCCAGCAAGAGCGAGGCGCGTCGTATGCTCGACCAGAAAGGTGTGCGTCTGGACGGGGAAACGCTGGAGCGCGGCGATGCCCCTTTCCCGCATCCCGGAGTGCTGCAGGTCGGCAAGCGGCGCTTTGTACGCGTGAAGTAACCAGCAGGCGGAGGCGCTCCGCCTGTTTTTCTACCCGGCCGGCAGTTTCTTGCCAGCGGTCCCATTTGCGTCTATACTTTTTAGGGTACGCAAAAAATTACCAAGGAGGTCTGCATGAGCACAGTACGCGATATCATCCGTAAGAAAGGGAACGAGATCTGGTCGGTGGCACCCGATATGAGCGTTTATGAGGCCATGAAAAGCATGGCCGAGAAGAATGTAGGCGCCTTGCTGGTCATGCAGGGTGATCAGGTGGTCGGGATCGCCTCCGAGCGCGACTTCGTCCGCAAGGTGGACCTGAAAAACCTGGCTGCGCGAGACACGACCATCAAACAGATCATGACCGCCGAGGTCATTTCCATCCAGGCCAGCGAACCGCTGGAGGAGTGTATGGAGAAGATGATCGAGAAGAATATCCGCCATCTGCCGGTCTATGACGGCCAGCAATTGTTGGGACTGATCTCGGTGCGCGATGTGCTTAAAGAAGTGATCGAAGTGCAGAAATCCCTTATCGCCCAATTGGAACGCTATATTACCGGAGGCGGCCGCTAAATGCCTGAGCGGTCCATCGCTGAGTTGAGCGCCAGCATGGCCTCGGGGGAGCTGACTTGCCGCGCATTGACCGAGAGCTACCTGGAGCGCATCGAGGTGCTGGACTCCGGCGGCCCGCGCTTGAACGCGATCATTGAGCTTAACCCCCAGGCGCTCGAGTTAGCGGAGACCCTGGACGCGGAACGAAAGGCTGGGAAGCTGCGCGGCCCCTTGCACGGCGTACCGGTCATGCTCAAGGACAACATCGATACCCACGACCGTATGCAAACCACCTCCGGCTCTCTGGCCCTGGAAGGCCATTACGCCGCCCGGGATGCCTTCCTGGTGGAGCGCCTGCGCGCGGCCGGCGCGCTGATCCTCGGGAAGACCAACCTCAGCGAGTGGGCCAATTTTCGCGGTAGCCCCTCCGTCAGTGGCTGGTCGAGTCGCGGTGGATTGACCCGCAACCCCTATGCCCTGGACCGCACGGCTTGCGGCTCATCCTCGGGATCAGCGGTGGCGGTCGCGGCGAACCTGTGCGCTGCCGCAGTCGGCACTGAAACGGATGGCTCGGTCATCTGTCCGGCTCAGACCAACGGCATCGTGGGCTTTAAACCGACCCTGGGTCTGGTCAGCCGCTCGGGAATCATCCCCATCGCCCACAGCCAGGACACGGCCGGCCCCATGGCGCGTACGGTCGAAGACCTGGCCGCCTTGCTGGGCGCCATGACCGGTGTGGACGCGCGCGATCCGGCCACACTTGCGAGCCGGGAGCACGCCCTGATGGATTACCGTCCTTTGTTGGACCCGCACGGCCTGCAGGGCGCACGCATCGGTGTGGCGCGCAATATGGCGGGTTCGAACCCGCGCATCCTGGCCATCTTAGAAGGCTGCCTGCACATCCTGCGCGCCGCCGGAGCGGAACTTATCGACCCGGCCGACGTAGAGCAGTTCGACAAGTTCGTCCACTCGGAAGTGGAAGTGCTGCTCTATGAATTCAAGGCTGACCTGGACGCCTACCTGGCGGAGGTAGGCCCTGATGTGGAGGTGCATTCCTTGCAAGAGGTCGTCCACTTCAATGAAGAGAACCGTGAGCGCGTTATGCCCTATTTTGGCCAGGAACGCATGCAGGCCGCCGCTAAAAAAGGCCCATTGACGCAAAAGAAATACCAGAATGCCCTGGCCAGGAACCTGCGCCTGGCGCGTCAGGAAGGATTGCAGGCTACGCTGGATACATACAAGCTGGACGCGCTCGTTATGCCAACAGGCGGCCCTGCCTGGACGATCGACCTGGTCAACGGCGACGCCCTCAACTGGGACATGGAGAGCACCTCACCCCCGGCAGTCGCCGGGTACCCGCACCTGACCGTGCCCGCAGGGTATATCTTCGGTTTGCCGGTGGGGCTCTCTTTCATCGCGGGTGCCTGGCAGGAGCCGGTGCTGCTGCGCCTGGGGTACGCCTTCGAACAGGCTTCCCACGTGCGGGTGCCACCCGATTTCCGGCCCACTGCAAATCTCGCCTTGTAACCCCAGGCAGTCACCGGGCAGGTGACTGTCTTCCATACTTGTCAATCCTCCATATCCGTTCTATACTTCTATATCGGAGTTCTAATGTCTGATTTAGATCTGGCGCCCCTTGCTACCCTACTGGAACCTTATATCGCTCTCGGACGCGCAGGCTTGTTACCGGCCCTGTATGCCGCTCAGGCCCATTACGGCTGGTTGCCAGAGCCGATCACGCAGGAGTTGGCTCGTTCGTTGCAGGTTCCCCTGGCGGACGTACATGGCGTGATCGAGTTCTACACGTTGTTCTATAACGCGCCAGTTGGAAAGAAAATGGTTCGAGTCTGCACCGATCCGGCCTGTGCGCTGCGCGGGGCGGAAGAGCTGCTCGATCACCTTTGCTCCCACTACGGTGTCGTTCCGGGAGGCACCACTCCCGACGGCGAGCGTACCATCGAGCGCAGCCCCTGCCTGGGCCTGTGCGAGCAGGCTCCTGCGGCGCTTTTCGATGACCAGGCAGAGACTTCCATCGATCTGATGATGGACACTTACGAACTCGGACGCCCGCGCTCGAAGGTCTACGGCTCGCTCCGCCTGCTGACCCGAAATTGCGGCGGGGAGTCGACCGCCCTGGCTGCCTACGGGGAGTACACGGCCCTGCTCAAGGCGCGCGCGATGGCCCCGGAAGCAGTGGTCGCCGAGATCAAAGCCTCCGGGCTGGTCGGGCGCGGAGGCGCGGCCTTCTCGACCGGGGTCAAGTGGGAGGGGGCCGCAGCAGCCCGGGAAAACCCGAAGTACGTCGTTTGCAACGCGGACGAGTCCGAGCCGGGTACATTCAAGGATCGCGTGCTGCTGCTCGACGATCCACACCGCGTGATCGAAGGTATGTGCATCGCAGCCCACGCTGTTGGAGCCCGCAAGGGGTACATCTACCTGCGCGGGGAATACCCCTACATCCAGCCTGTGCTGGACTCGGCCCTGGCGGAGGCGCGTGCAGCCGGCTACCTGGGCGAAGCCTTCGATGTGGAGGTCTTCCTGGGCGCGGGCGCTTATATTTGTGGGGAGGAGACCGCCCTGTTCGAGAGCATCGAGGGCAAGCGTGGTTTTCCGCGCATCAAGCCGCCCTTCCCGACCACCCACGGATTGTTCGGCCAGCCGACCGTCATCAACAACGTCGAGACGCTCTGCAACGTACCGGCTATCCTTGAAAAGGGAGCGGCGGAGTACCGCAAACTTGGTACCGAGAAATCGCCAGGGCCGAAGCTGTTCTGCCTCTCTGGCGATGTAACCCAACCAGGCCTGTATGAGATCCCATTCGGCGTAACGCTGCGTGAGCTGCTCGAACAGGCGGGCGGTGTGGCTGGCGGACGCGACCTGGGTGCCGTGTTGTTTGGCGGGGCAGCCGGCGCCTTTGCAACACCTGCCCAACTGAATGTGAAATTGACCTTCGAGGACCTGCGTGCGGCTGGCCTGCCGCTCGGTTCAGGCGTGGTGATGGTCTTCGATGAATCGCGTGACTTGCGGGATGTACTCAGGAGCTTGGGCAGGTTCTTTGCGCACGAGAGTTGCGGCAAGTGCTATCCCTGCCAGATGGGCACGCAGCGCCAGCTGGAGATCCTCGAGCGTCTGGCGGAGGGCACCATGGATTCCGGCGATCTCGAACGGCTGCAGGACGTGGGCTGGACCATGACGGACGCTTCGCTTTGCGGCCTGGGCCAGACGGCCGCCAGCGCGCTGCTGAGCGCCATGCAGCAGTTCCCGGATCTATTTGCACACAATGGAAAGCAGCCAGCGAAATGACAGAAGAAATCACATTGACCATCGACGGTAAAGGAGTAAAAGTGCCTGCCGGCGCGACCCTGTTGGAAGCCGGACGCGCGGCCGGGGTTGAGATCCCTACCATTTGCTGGCATGAAGCCACCACGTCTTATGCGCTGTGCCGTATCTGTGTCGTTGAAGTGGAAGGCCAGCGCCTGCTGCAGCCGGCCTGCCTCGTACAGGCAACGGACGGTATGCAGGTTCTCACGCGCAGCGAGCGGGTCGTGCGGGCGCGCCGGACCATCCTGGAGATGCTGGCGGCTACCATGGACCTTTCCGAGGCGCCCGAGATCCTGGCCATGCTGGACGAGTACGGCGCCTCCCCCGAGCGTTTCCCGGGTGCAGAGCGGCGTGAGGTCCCGCTTAAGGACGACAACCCGATGTTCCTGCGGGATTACTCCAAATGCGTATTGTGCTGGCGCTGCGTTCAGGTCTGCGCGGACGACGCCCAGTACACTTACGCCATCAACTTCAACGGGCGCGGGTATGAGACCGAGATCGGGACGTTCTTCGACCGCACCATCCCCGAATCGACCTGTGTGTTCTGCGGCCAGTGCGTGGGCGTTTGCCCGAGTGGGGCGCTCAAGCCCAAACGCGAATACCTGCTCGAGCAGGGCATTTCGCCTGAGGAGATCACGGTCTTGAACTCGGGCGTGAAGAAAAGGAAGAAATAGTGTTGATCATTGAAGGGTAGAAAGTTGTTTGGAACCTTCACCTTCCCACCTTCAACCTGCAATTTTTAACCTCCCACTCTTCAACCTTAATCCTGGAACCAACTATGATAAAACCCGACCGTATCGTAACCACCACCTGCCCGTACTGCGGCGTTGGATGCAAATTGCAACTTCACGTCAAGGACGACAGCATCTTCAAGGTCACATCGCCGTTCGATGCGGTGGTCAATCAGGGCAACCTGTGCGTGAAGGGGCGTTTCGGTTTCGATTATGTCTACCACCCCCGGCGGGTAACGGTGCCGCTGATCCGGGTGCAGCCTCAAAAGCCCGGCGAACGCACCCAGGCCTTCGACCGCCAGGAGTGGCGGGAAGCCTCGTGGGATGAGGCGCTCGATTACGTTGCCGACAGGCTGGTCGAGATATACCGGCGCGACGGCTCCGACGCCATGTCGGTTTACTGCTGCGCCAAAGCCACCAACGAGGACAACTACCTGCTGCAAAAAATGTTCAGGGCCGTGTTCCGCACCAACAACGTGGATCACTGCACCCGCCTGTGCCACGCCGGCAGCGTGGTAGCGCTGCAGCAGGCACTGGGCTCCTCCGCCATGAGCAATACCGCCAGCGAGGTGGTCTACAACGACGTCCTGATGGTGGTCGGATCGAATACCAGCGAGAACCATCCCATCATCGCCCTGCAGATGAAGGCGGCCGTACGGCAGCACGGCGCAAAACTGATCGTGGTGGATCCGCGCCGCATCGACCTGGTCGATTTCGCCGAACTGTGGCTGCCGCTTAAGCCCGGCACCAACGTGCCCGTGCTGACCGCCATGGCGCAGGTCATCGTCGAGGAAGACTTGGTGAACCGCGCTTTCCTCGAGGCGCGCACCGAAGGTTACGATGACTTCGTCAAGAGCCTGGCCACGTTCACGCCCGAATACGCGGAAGAGCTCTCCGGTGTGCCCGCCGCGGACATCCGTGCCGCAGCGCGCCTCTACGCCCAGGCCGGCAACGGCGCCATCTACTGGGGGATGGGCATCTCACAGCTTTCGCACGGCACGGCCAGCGCGCTGGCCCTGATCCACCTGGCCTTCCTGACCGGCCACATCGGGCGGGAGGGCACCGGGCTCAATCCCCTGCGGGGCCAGAACAACGTGCAGGGTGCCAGCGACATGGGTGCCATGCCCTTCCATTATCCCGGTTACATGCGCGTGGACGATGAAGCCAACGCCGAAAAATGGGAAAGGGCCTGGAACGTGGAACCGGGAGGTCTGAGCCGGGTGCTTGGCCTCACCACCACCGAGATCCTCAGCCATGCCCATCCGGGCGGCGTGCGCGCCCTGTACATCATGGGCGAGAACCCCATGATGTCTGAACCCAATCTGAACGAGACCCGAAAGCACATGCAGCAGTTGGAGTTCCTGGTGGCCCAGGACTTGTTCATCAACGAATCAGGCGCCTTCGCGGACGTCTTCCTGCCAGCCACGCCCTTTGCCGAAAAGGAGGGCACCTTCACCAACACCGACCGGCGCGTGCAGCGCGTGCGCCAGGCCCATCCGCCGCGCGGCCAGGCGCGCGCTGATTGGGAAATCATCTGCGACCTGGCCCAGCGCCTCGAGGCACGCCTCGAGCGTCCCAGCGCAGGCTGGGAGTACGCCGGTCCGGGGGAGGTCTTTGCGGAGATGGCGGGCGTGGTGCCCGATTTCGCAGGGGTAACCTATGCGCGACTGGAGCAGGAGGGGTTGCAGTACCCGGTCTGGGACGCGGACCATCCCGGCACCCCCTTCCTTTTTGCGGATCGCTTCCCGCGCGGGCGCGGCAGGTTCATCCCGCTCTCCTATGTACCGGCCGCCGAACCGGTCGACGACGAGTATCCCTTCATCCTGACCACCGGGCGCGTGCTCGAACACTGGCACGGAGGCACCATGACACGCCACTCCGCGTTGAATGCGATCTTCCCCGAAGCGCTCCTCGAAATGCACCCGGCCGACGCTGAGATGCACGGCGTCAGCGATGGCATGGCGGTGCGCGTCCGCTCGCGGCGCGGAGAGCTTGTGGCGCGCGCGACGGTAACCGAGAAGACGACCGTGGGCGTGGTATTCCTGCCCTGGCATTTTGCAGAGGCGGCAGCCAACCTGCTTACGATCGACGCGCTCGACCCCGAAGCGCTCATCCCGGAGTTCAAGGCCTGCGCCGTACAGGTCTTCCCGGCGCGTGAAGTGGATCTGGCCAACCCGGATGCATTCGTGGAGCGTGGAAGATATTAGCCTCACACACACGGCTCGATGTGTCGACTCATTGGGAAATCCTGCGTCCGTTGTGATGAATTACTTCGTAGCTTCACACCTTTTTTCCCGGCGGCCTACGCCATTCAATTGATCTGAACGATCTGTAAGGAGTTTGGAAAACCATGCGCCGAGTGAGCACAATTTTTCTGTTGATGTGGTTGGTCCTGGTCTTGAGTCTCGGCCTGCCCTCGCCGGTACGCAGCCAGGCGACGCGGGCGCAGATCATGCTGCTCGATAAAGAAGGGCGCACGGCCCTTTCCGCGATTGACGGCAACCGCGTCAGCCTGAGGATCGAACTACCCGACCCGGTCGCTACCAGATCACAGGTGGAATTCCTGATCGACGAAGTGGAAGCTCCCATAGCGGGCTGCCAGGTCCTGGCTGGAACCGGCAGCTGCCAGAGCGATCCGTTCCTGACCCTTGGCTGGTTCTGGTCTCAAGCAGGCGCCCAACAGCCCCGTCGAAATGTGACCGCCCGAATGGATGGAAGTCCGGTTGAGGGCAACCTGGGTATCACCGTTATGCCGCGGCCTGTGGTCATGGTGCACGGCTTCAACGCCGATTACCATACCTGGGATGCTTATCTAGGTCCGCAGGGCTACCTTTCGACGCTTGGTCTGCCGGGCTACGCGGTCGGTGACGGGCAGGTGGCCGGGGTCATGAATACCGGCAGCCTGAGCGACCCGGCCGCCCGTACCAACTCGATCGCGCAGAACGCTGCCATCCTGGGGGAATACATCTCCGGCGTGCAACGTGCGACCGGCGCGGAAAAAGTGGATCTGCTGGTGCACAGCATGGGCGGTATGATCTCGCGCTACTATCTCGATCGGGTGATGACCACCGCGAACGTGGCCCAGCTCATCATTCTCGGAACGCCCATGGCCGGCTCGGCCTGCGCCAGTCTGCCTGCCTCCCTGGGATTGTTGTTGCCTGCCACGCTCGAGATCCAGCCCTCCTACATGGTGGGGGTCTTCAACCAGCAGATCGTGCGCCGCCAGGGTGTTCCTTTTCATGCTCTGGCCGGTACAAAGCTCCAGGACACGGTGACCTCCCCCTGCACACCGGTTCCTTCCGACTTGGTCGTGACGGTGGACAGCGTCCGGGCTATTCCCATGCCTGTGCAGGAAATTTCCCTGCTGCATACGGAACTCAACACGGCGCCGGAAGTTTTCCAGGAATTTGTGACCCCTTTGCTGCAGACCCCACCGGGCGAATTCGAAGTCTCCGTGGATCAACCGGCCAGGTCGGCGGCTGCTTTCTCCCAGCAATTCACCAGAACCTACACCGGCCATCTCAATCCCGGCGAGACCGGTACGGTAACCGTCTCGATCGATCCCAATGTCACCGTGGCGAACTTTGCCCTGTACGACACGTCTCGCTCACTCGACGTTCGCGTGGCCGGCGCCAGCGGTAAAGAGATCACACTTGATCCAGACGCGAACGGCTTGATCCGCGTCCAGGACCCATCGGTGATGGTCTATCTGGGGTACGGCTTCAAGCAGCCCAAACCGGGCCAGTGGGTCGTCACCCTGCTGACCACGTCCGAGACCCCGCCCGAGGGTGCGGACTACGCCATCAGCGCCAATTTCAACGGCGGCGCCACCCTGCGCGCCCAGACCAGCCTGACGGTGCCACGCCTGAAGGAAGCTGTCATCATCTCCGCCGATTTAACCGTCGAGGGGGCGCCGGTCCCACTGGGGACCGCCCGGGCTATCCTGCGTAAACCGGATGGGGACGCCGAAACCCTCGCAATGGATATCGATGGAAATGCGGCCACCCTGGAAGTCATCCCTCAAGAAAGCGGTATCTACGGGATCGAAGTGAGCGTCACCGCCCAGGCCTCCGACGGGACCTTGATCGACCGGGCTGCCTCTTTGAGCTTCGAAACGCAGCCGGAGAATGCACAAATCACCAGTACACGCCTTCTGGTGGGTATGGGGATTGCGGGTTTCCTTGTGGGACTCTTGCTTGCCTGGCGGGCGCGTAAGCGTCGAGCCAGGTAATTCCTTTTTCGAAACGCGTATACCATCTGGTTCCCCGTTCAGCGATGCAGGGGAATGCGCCCGCTGGTCGTCGACTGATAAGAAACGGTTGGGAGTTGCTCCCAACCGTTTTTCTTTCACTACGGATTGCGTGCGCCAGCGTAGCGACCGTCTTCAGAACGCACACAGACGCCTGGCCAGTTCGCGTAGCTGGTTTGGACTGACAGGTTTCAGCAGCACGATGTCCGCCTGTTCGTAAAGCATGTCTGCCATCTGCACATCCGCCGTGGTCAGGATGATCTTGGTTTTCGCGAGCCTTGGATCGGAACGGATCCTCTCGATCAGGATCTTTCCGGAAAGGTCAGGAAGGTGCAGATCCAGAACAACCAGGGTTGGAACCGTCGTGGTCAGGGTGTCGAGCGCGGGTCCGGCATCCTTAAAGGACTTGACCTCGAATGCCTCCTTCAATGCGACCCCGTAAATCTGGTTGAGTTGTGGATTATCTTCCACGATCAGGGCGAGTGGTAATGTCATCACTTGTTCCGGCTGATTTCAGCCTGCGCCAGATCAGGGTCATCGGAAGGTTTCAGGATTGGGAGGAAGACTTTGAACGCGCTTCCCTGATTGAGATCGCTTTCCAGGACGATGCGGCCGCCCATCAAGTCGACCAATTGTTTGGTGATCGACAATCCCAATCCGATGCCGCGGTTATGCGGAGACAGGGCCTTGTCAGTCTGTTGGAAAGGCTCGAAAATGCGGCTCTGGGAGTCCTTGGCGATGCCAATCCCAGAATCGGTGACTTCGATGCTCCAATGCCTTT
>Ga0307425_1001097_pt1 | contig 16536 bp, 17 predicted proteins | sample SalMarWE160330MG_FD_202152 | JGI IMG/M metagenome (GOLD analysis project Ga0307425, IMG submission 202152) | Salt marsh sediment microbial communities from the Plum Island Ecosystem LTER, Massachusetts, United States - WE1603-30 | ecosystem: Environmental > Aquatic > Marine > Intertidal zone >... | reverse complement strand
CGAGGTGTTGGGCTGCAGTTAGGTGACGGCGTTTCATCGCTACATCAAACGAGTTCGTCTCTTCGACTCACGTTGAAATCCGGAAAAGAGCTTGATTGCGACTTTGCCATGCTGACAGTCGGCGTCAGGCCCGAGGTAAAGCTTGCTAAAGAAGCTGGCCTGGAAATCGGCTCGCGTGGCGGCATAAAGGTCAACGAGCACCTGCAGACGAGCGATCCCGATATTTACGCGATAGGCGATGCCGTCGAGGCGCGGGATTTCGTTCTCGGCAATGCCGTGCTGATTCCGCTGGCAGGACCGGCAAACAAACAAGGCAGGATGGCAGCGGACAATATATGCGGCAGGAATCGCACATATACAGGTACACAGGGCACCGCCATCCTGAAAGTCTTTGATTTGACCGCCGCGATGACCGGCGCCAGTGAGAAGGCCCTGTCAAAAACTAATATCGAATATGAAAAACTGTATCTCCATCAGGCCAATCATGCCGGTTATTATCCGGGCGCCAAACCTATGCACATAAAACTGTTGTTCGGCAAACCGGAAGGTAAGGTTCTGGGTGCTCAGATTGTCGGGGCCGACGGTGTTGATAAAAGGATTGATGTTTTTGCCGTGGCGATTCGAGCCGGGATGACCGTTTTCGACCTGCAGGAGCTGGAGCTGGCGTATGCCCCTCCGTACGGCAGCGGAAAAGATCCGGTCAATATCGCAGGCTTTGCCGCGGCGAATATCCTCGATGGAACGGTTAAGATAAAACATTTCACCGAGCTTCAAAAGGAAGATTTTATTCTTGATGTACGCACGCCTGCGGAATTTGCCAGAGGCAGTGTCCCGAACGCAAGGAATATCCACGTGGATGAGTTACGCGGCAGACTTGACGAACTGCCGAGGGATAAGACGATTAATGTGTATTGTACAGTTGGATTTCGTAGTTATGTTGCCTGCAGAATCTTGATGCAAAACGGATTTATCGCAAGAAATCTTTCTGGTGGGCTTATTACTTACCGCTCATGAGGAAATAAGGAGCTGTTGGAAACTTAAACTATACGGTAGCGTAGAGAGGAATTTTGTTGTATATTAGGATGAAGAAAGGCTAAATCAATGAAGATTGTTAATGCCAGACGTGCAGAGATACTGCCAAGAACCTGCATAGTATTGAAGCGGCCAAACTATACGATTCAGAACATGCACAAGTCATCCGTATTACTATGGAGCCGGGTAAATCGCTCGGCGAATTTTCAATCATTGCAGGCCGCAGGAAGTGATATTTATAATCAATATCCTCTGGAGGTAGCATTATGCCAAACTTAGCCACTAAAATAGGCGGAAGGAAGTTTATGTGGGATAAAGGTCATTATTCCACTGAAGAAGAAGCTCATGAGAAAATGGCCCAGTATGAAAAAGATGGTTTTGAAGCAGAGCGCGTGGAAGAAAACGGGGAGTACCTTATTTATACACGCCGGCTTGTCACTGAAATAGTACTCGAAGAAGGAGGTCAGGCACTATGAAAGGATCCGTACTTGTCATTGGAGCCGGTCCGGCGGGGATGCGTGCAAGTTCTGAACTTGTGAATCAGGGATTCAAGGTTATCCTTGTTGAGGAAAAGCCCACGATCGGCGGTAAGATGGCTCAGATTGACAAAATGTTCCCCTCGAACGAGTGCTCTACGTGCACAATACTGCCCAAGATGCTTGAACTGACCAGCTATCCCAATGTGACCATAGTCTCGTTTGCAGATGTTGAAAGCATTGAAGGAGAGCCGGGAGATTTCAAAGTCAGAGTCACCAAGAAACCGAGATATGTCGATCCTGCAAAATGTACGGCCTGCACGGACTGTTTTGGTGTTTGCCCTGTTGGAGGCATTCCGATGGAATTCAACTTTGGCAGGAGTACTTCCAAAGCGATCTCGTTTTATTCACCGTTTCCGCCAAGAAAGGCCTTGATAAATCCTGACAAATGTACTTATCTAATTGAAGGAAAGTGTGGAGACAAAGAAATCCCGCCGTGTGTCGAGGCATGCAAGCCGGAAGCCATTGTATTTGAGCAGAAGCCGCAGATAGTGGAATTTAATGTCGGAGCGGTCATACTTGCAACGGGAATTAAGGAGGTGAAAGCCGGGCTTTTGGAAAAGTATGGCTATTCTAAATTCCCTAACGTACTAACAGGGCTCGAATATGAGCGTTTGCTTTCCGGTCTGGGACCGACGAGTGGTGTCGTGAAGCGCGATGATGGACGGGAACCCAAGTCTGTTTGCTGGTATGTTCTCGATCAAAGTTCTCCTATTGGCTTTATGACTGCGGTTGCCCAGTCTTTAGGAACAATCGAGAGAAATCCGGACGCCACCGTATCTGTACTTCATGGGAATCGCGCTACTCAAAGAGAGAGCTATAAGGATTTTTACCAGAAAGCCAAGGAGTCTAACATCAACTTTATTCAAACAGACGGCATTACTTCCGTTAAGGAAACAGGCGGGAATCTTGAGATATGCTTCGATAATGAAACGATTACGGCGGAAATGTTTATCCTGATACCTCCTCTTAGTCCGACTGAAAGTGGACGTAGGTTTGCGGAAAAGATAGGGCTTGAGCTTGATGAGTCGGGATTTGTCGGGAAAAAATCGGGAGATACTCATCCCATTCAAACCTCAAGGAGAGGTATTTTCGTCTGCGGCAGCGCATTGGCGCCGAAGGGAATAGATGATGCCGTTATTCAGGCGTGCTCTGCTGCTTCTCATGCCGCTTCGTTTCTCGCCGCTGAAAGAGGCAAGGAAATGGCGCCTACACCCCAGAAAGATCTATTACTTGTAGAACCTCAAGATGAACCGGCAATTCTCGTTGTGATATGTCAATGCGGTAAAAATATTGCCGGGCTTTTGGATATGAAAGAACTCGTAGAGTATACAAAATCATTGCCCCACGTGAAGTACGTTGAAGTAACTCCTTTTGGGTGCGACGGAGTAAAAATCAGGGAACTCTTGAAAACAAGAGATTTTAACCGGTTGGTATTGGGCGCTTGTTCTCCAAAAACACATGAAGACCTTTTTTTTCTTCATGCAGAAATGGGCGGCCTAAACCGCTACCTCATGGAAGTTGTAAACATCCGCAACCATTGCACGTGGGTCCATTCGAAAGATAAGAAAAAAGCTTTGGAGAAGGCAAAAACGCTGATGAGAATGGGAGTGAAACGTGCCGGGTTGCTTGAATCCTTGGATGAAATTCACGTGCCTGTAACACCGGCGTGCCTTGTGATCGGGGCCGAGCCGGCCGGGATTTCCTGTGCATTGAAGCTGACCGAGGCAAATCTCAATGTTTACCTGGTTGAGAAAAGGGATAAGCTCGACAAAATTGAAGAGAACGGCGCCCCATTTGTAAAGAATCTGATCAAGGAATTATCCCGGAATGAAAAAGTGAAAGTCTATATGGAGTCGGAAGTCGGAAGAGCGGAAGGTTTTGTCGGTAACTTCGAGGCAGAAATAGTGACGCCCGACGGCAAAGAGAATATCAATATCGGCTCTATCGTCGTGGCAACAAAGGCGAAATTGACCGCAGACTCGGATGAGGGGGACTTTGAAAAGGATTTGCTTCTTCAGAGGGATGAGAGTGACTTCTTTGTCGGAATGCTTGGAATACTAAACCCGCTCGACTTCAATACGGAAGGAGTTTTCAGATGCGGTTCCGCCAGGGAGGAAATGGGAACTCTTGACGCTATTCTCGATGGTGAAGCTGCTGCATCTCGCGTAGCCGGGATTATTTCACAAAAAGAACTCGTCAAGTCTCCTGCGACCTCGTTTGTTGTTGATGAATACTGTGATGGTTGTGCCTACTGTATAGATCCATGTCCTTCCAATGCAATAACACTTATAGAATATATGATCGCCGACGGCAACATTAAGAAGACGGTGGAGGTGAATGAGGCCGTATGCAGAGGATGCGGAGTCTGTATGGCAACATGTCCTAAAAAGGGTATTTTCGTAAGACATTTCAAACCCGAATATTTTGAGGGAATGATCAAAGCTGTTGTGGAGGTATAAGATGGGAACTGATTATGAACCCGTGATCATTGCTTTCTGTTGTAACTGGTGCTCTTATGCATCTGCAGATTCTGCAGGTACGGCACGAATACAATATCCATCGAATATTCATATAATCCGTGCCATGTGTACCGGCATGGTGCACCCGAATTTTGTGATGGATGCCCTAACCAATGGCTACGCTGATGGTGTTCTTGTATGCGGATGTCATATCGGTGATTGTCACTACCAGGATGGTAACAAAAGGGCGGAACAGAGGGCTGAAGCGATTACACTTTTACTCGAAGATTTTGGCCTTGAAGAAGAGCGCTTCAGGCTTGAATGGATATCTGCATCCGAAGGACCCAAGTTCGCAAAGATCGCACGGGAAATGACCGAGACACTCAAGGGCCTGGGACCAAGTCCTTATAGAAGCGGATAGTGAAAAATCGCGAGCAGAAGTCACTCGCCAATAATTAAGGTGTTTTATGATTTTTGACGAAATTTTCTTATGGCCTGCTATGATTTAAAATTAGGGCCCGGACCAACGCAGGCTACTGAACTGTTGTAAATGCCTTTCACTCTTTACCGATAGTTATTACAGGGATCGAAGAATGGATATTAAATATAAGGTTATTTCTTACTCATTAGAGCACTACAAAAGAATAACGGTTGTGATGATAATTTTCACACTGGTTCTCGGCGCCATGATACCACTGATAAAGGTCGATACGGACCCTGAGAACATGCTCTCGGCCGACGAGCCGGTGCGTGTCTTCCACAACCAGACAAAAAAACAGTTTAATCTAAGTGACATTGTCGTATTGGGCGTTGTGAATAATAAAGACCCGAACGGGGTTTTCAATCCCACTTCGCTGACAAGAATATACGAGCTGACCGAATTTGCAAAAACGCTGCGCTGGCCGAGCGCCGAAGATCCCAACGAGCAGGTCGGCGTTATCGAGGTCGATTTGCTCGCGCCTTCGACCGTCGACCACATCGGTCAGGGCGGACCGGGTGTGGTGACATTCGAGTGGTTAATGAAAAAACCGCCGGCGACAAACGCCGAGGCGCTGGACATAAGAGACAAGGCAATGTCCAATCCCCTGCTCAAAGGGACTCTAATCTCCGAAGACGGAAAAGCGATTTGCCTGTACCTGCCGCTTACCGACAAGCATCTAAGCCATGATGTTTACAAAGAGCTTACGAAAAAAATTGCGACCTTTCCAACGGGTAACGAGGAATATCACATCACCGGCCTGCCCGTGGCGGAGGACACGTTCGGCTATGAGATGTTCACACAGATGGCGATGTCGGCGCCGCTGGCGATGGTCGTGATTTTCATCCTGATGCTGCTTTTCTTCCGCAAGCTGGTGCTGGTAATCTCGCCGATGATTGTAGCGATGGTCTCGGTGATTTCAACGATGGGCCTGCTGATCGGGTTCGGGTATCCCGTGCACATAATGAGTTCGATGATCCCGATATTTCTTATGCCGATCGCGGTGGTGGACTCGGTACATATTCTTTCGGAATTCTTCGACCTTTACACAAAAGAAAAGGGCAGAAAAAAGACTACGATGGAGGTGATGGGCCACCTGTTTATGCCGATGCTGTATACCTCGCTGACCTCGGCGGCGGGTTTTGCATCTCTGGCCATGACGCCGATTCCGCCGGTGCAGGTGTTCGGCATATTCGTTGCCGTTGGAATTATGATTGCGTGGGTCTGTACGATTACTTTCGTGCCGGCGTATATTATGATGATAAAAGAAAGCTCGCTGGAGAATTTCGGCTCGGCAAACGTCCACGCGCAGAAACAAGGCCCCCTCAGCAGATTACTGAGTGCCGGCGGACGCCTGACATACGTACATGCAAAGCCGATCCTGATCGCTATGCTGATCGTCTCGGTGGTCGCCGTTTATGGCATCACGCGCATTCAAATTAATGACAATCCCGTCAAATGGTTCTCGAAAAGTCACCCCATTCGGAAGGCCGACATCGAATTAAACAAACATTTCGGCGGGACTTATATGGCGTACCTCGTGCTGGACCCGAACGAGTCAAAAGCCATACCGACGGCTTATATCGACGATCTTCGCAAGCGTTTCTCCGGCAGGATGCTGGAGCTCAAGGACGAGTTTCCCAACGCGGCGAATATTATCCCTGAGATCGAAACGGAGCTGCTGCAACAGGCCGGCCAGGCCCAAACCAGGGAAGAGTTTCTCGATAAGATCGGCCAGTTTACCCAGAAGAAGCTCGATGCCGCAAAGGACAAAGAGGCCGATTTGTGGTACGAGGTGACGGACTTCTTCGAACTAGAGAAAGAGCGTGTCAAGATTTTCAAGCGGCCGGACGTGCTGCGCTATATCGCCAGGCTTCAGGAGCATCTTGGAAAGACCGGGCTTGTCGGTAAGAGCAATTCCCTGACCGATGTGGTCAAGAAGGTTCACCAGGAGCTTATTGACGGAAAACCTGAGAACAACAAGGTTCCGGACACGTCCGCCGCCGTGGCGCAGTGCCTGCTGCAGTTCCAAAGCAGTCATAAACCGGACGATTTGTGGCACTTAGTCACCCAGGACTATATGCACACCACTATTTGGATGCAGCTACCCAGCGGTGACAATAAGGACATGCAGAAAGTGGTGAAGGCTGTGGATGAATTTTTCGGCAAAAATCCCCCGCCGGTGCCGCTCAAATATCGCTGGGCGGGCTTGACCTATATTAACGTTGTCTGGCAGGACAAAATGGTCTGGGGAATGCTGCAATCGTTTATGGGCAGCTTCATAATCGTCTTTATCATGATGGCGATCCTGTTCCGTTCGGTGCTCTGGGGCCTGATTTGCATGATCCCGCTGATGGTCACGATAGCCGCCATCTATGGAATAATCGGTCTTTTCGGCAAGGATTACGATATGCCGGTTGCGGTACTCAGCGCCTTGTCTTTAGGGATGGCGGTTGATTTTGCTATCCATTTCCTGGAGCGATCCCGAGTTGAGTATTCACGTGCCGGCTCGTGGCAAAAAGCTTCGGAGGAAATGTTTGGCGAACCTGCACGTGCCATCAGTCGAAACGTAATTGTCATTGCGATAGGCTTTTTACCGCTGCTGGTCGCTCCTTTGGTGCCTTACAAAACAGTAGGAATCTTTGTGTGTGCGATTTTGGCGGTTTCGGGAATAGTGACACTGCTGATACTGCCGGCGATAATTCGTGTTCTGGAGAAGAGGCTGTTTAAGGCGACGGCCGAGCCGATGCGGCGAAGCTGTAATTGTGCCTTCTGCGCGATTATTTCAGCGGCGGCGGTTGTTTTAGTCGCGTTGAATATCCACCAGTTTGCGCTCGTCGGCTGGAGCATTTTAGTGTGGTTAAGTGTAATCGCCATACCGGTCATGGCACTGGTGTGTGGAATTTTGTCGCGCCGGCAGGCCTGCAAAACGGCCGCGGCGAAAGAAAAGAAAAGTTGAACTTAAAGTGAATTTTTTACGAGGTGTACTATGACTGTTGAAAGATCTCTGAGAGGCATAGCGGGCTTTTTTGTGCTTGTCAGTGTTTTATTAGCACATTATCATTCCGCTTATTGGCTGTTTTTCACCGGCTTTGTAGGTTTGAACCTGCTGCAGTCGGCCTTTACGAATTGGTGTCCGATGATGGACATACTCAAAAGACTTGGCGTTAAAAGCCAGTCCTGTCCAAACAAATGAAAGCGAGGTATGAAATGAAATCAGTATGGAAAGTAGCGTTTATTCTTGGTTTTTCGTTGCCGCTTTTTGCAGTGGATAAAGCGGTCTCATCTGAAAATACTCCCGACGTTCAAACAATCGTAAACAAGGCCAACATCGTCGCCTATTATCAGGGCGAGGACGGTAAGGCAAAAGTCAAAATGACAATTACGAGCAAGCAGGGCCAAAAGCGGGAGCGAGAATTTAACATTTTAAGAAAAGACGTTACCGACGGCGGCGACCAGAATTACTTTGTCTATTTTCAGAAACCGCCGGATGTTCGCAAAATGGCCTACATGGTCCACAAGCACGCCGATCCGGCGAAAGATGACGACCGGTGGCTGTATCTGCCGGCGCTTTCTCTGGTCAAGCGAATCGCCGCCGGCGACAAGCGGACCAGCTTTGTCGGCTCGGATTTTTTGTACGAGGATGTCTCCGGCCGGAGCCTTCAGGATGATACTCACGAGCTTATAGAAACTACGGACCAAATGTTTGTCGTCAAGAATGTTCCGAAGCAGCCCGATACCGTCGAGTTCAATTATTATAACGTCTTGATTGACCGCAAGACTTACGTGCCGATGAAGATGGAATTCTACGATAAGGACGACAAGCTCTACCGCGTCATCGAGTCGAAGAAGGTCGAGAAGATTCAGGACTTTTATACGGTCGTCCAATCGGTCGTTTCAAACCTCAAAACCGGCAGCAAAACGGAAATGGAATTCAACGATGTCAAATATAACATCAACCTCGGTGATATATTTACGGAACGATACCTGCAAAGACCGCCAAGGGAGGCTATGAGGTAAAACGGCTGTTTTTGAATACGAATTGACTTTTACCACAATGATTGATATAGAAAAAATCTTATCGATCTGTTTTTACACGTTAAAAAGGCAAAATATCTATACGCATAATAATTATTAGGATGGAAAGGAATATTATAAAATGATTTGTCAATCTCCTGATACTACCCCTGAAGCAGAAAAAGTGCAGATCGACTTGATTCGCAAATCAAGCATTTCCAGGAGAATGTCAATAGTCCGCTGCCTCTCTCAAACTGTTATCTATCTTTCACGAAGGTCTGTTCAACGTTCGAAACCATATTTGAGCAAACGGGAATTGGATATAGCTTTCGTTTCAAATCACTACGGACAAGAGCTTGCCGAACGCCTTCGCCTGTACCTGGAGCAAAAGCAGTCGTGAAAAAAAACGATATAATCTCTACAATAGATATGGTAATCGAATGCTTCGAGCAGCTTGGAATCGACTACTGTATAGGAGGCTCCATAGCAAGCTCTGCTTATGGAATTGCGCGGGCGACTATGGATGTTGATTTAATTGCTAAAATAGAAACAAAGCATGTTGATAATTTGGTGAAAGCTCTTGAAAAAAATTACTACATTGACGCCGGGATGATAACAAATGCGATTCAGGAAAAATCCTCATTTAATCTTATTCACCTTGAGACTATGATAAAAGTAGACGTTTTTATTTTGAGGGCCCAACCCTATGATTTAAAGGCGTTTGACAGACGTCAAACCGATACTTTGGACGAAGAAAGTGCACGTAAGTTTTATTTATCTTCGCCCGAGGACATTATACTAAGCAAGCTGCAATGGTATCATCTTGGCGGCAGATTGTCGCAGCAACAGTGGAAAGATGTTCTGGGTGTTTTGAAGGTTCAGGGTGACAGGCTGGATTTGAAATATCTCAAATACTGGGCTTCGAAACTGAATCTGTCTGACTTATTGAATGGTTCATTTAACGATGCTGGTATAACATAAAATATATAACAGGGAAAAGGTAAGAACTCAAATATAAGGGTAACAATGCCGAAGCTGTTGGTGGTTGACAAAAGTGTATTTCACAGTCTTTGTTGTTGTAAGGAAAAGCTGTGTGCATTTGTGAAGGATTATAATGTCATTTTACCGAATGCTCTGGCTATCGAATGTCTTATAAGTGAAAAACAAACCGCTGATAAGGACGATAAGAACCCAGTGAAATTGGTACAACAATTTGATGCAGCAATTAAGGCAGGTGCAAAATATGGGTATTCATCATACAAAATCTTTCAGACGGAGAAAAAGACTCTTCGCCCTGTAAAGTCAATCGTTGATGAGAATACTACCCAACAATTTAGAAATGGCAATCCTAATACCGAAATTAGTTTTGTGAAACAGGAAGCTAAATTTTGCAGAGAGTTATTTGAACCGATCATTCAGAACATATTGAAAATCTCAAGAATTTTATACGATAACCTATGTAAGCAAGACGATTTATCCGAGAAGTTACGTAAAAACACAAATAGAACGCGTCGATTTCAAAAATGGATACAAGATACAGATCAAAACATAAAGAACATTGTAAGTCGCCTCTTATCAAAACAGATTGGTTCTAACGCAGATGAGAGCTGGTTTACTTGGCAAATGACTCGCCTGTGGTTTGCGTATTGTATTGAATGGACTTTCAAAAAAAATCTGACCGGTTCTGCTGAAAAAAAAGATATATCTAATGACCTTTATGACTTAGAATACGTCACTTATCTCTCGCGAGCTGATGGTTTATTGACAAATGACAAAAAACTACAAGTACCATTGGCGAAGGCTGCGTTTCCGAAAAAGGAGGTGTTTGAAGTGGATACAACCTTGAATACTTCAAGAACAGTGCAACATGTTTTTACCGATATTGTAAACAAGATCCCACAGAGTTACAGAATTTAATAGCAGAATTGGAATTTTTAATTTAAGGGTGTTACAAAATGGTTTCTAAGCTGCTTTGGATTACAGGATTTTGCATTGTTTTTTCTTTAACAGCAGTGGTTGCGGCTTCGGATGAAAATGCAGATGCCAATGACTCGTTCTTTTCCAAACTGCCGATAGAAACACATGGCTTCTACGAAGTTAGAGGCGGGTATCGATTACAAGAGGACAAATATGAAAAAGACATGTCGATTATGGAAGGCCGCTTTCAATTCGATTTGTTCTCATACCACGAGTGGGGCGATATCAAAGTCAAGGGCGATGTGTTGGGCGACCTGGTGACCGAGGAAGGCGACTTTGACCTGCGCGAGGCGAACGTATTCACCCGGCCGACCGACTTTATGGACGTGAAGGTCGGAAGGCAGATTCTTACCTGGGGCACGGGAGACCTCATTTTTATCAACGACCTGTTTCCGAAGGACTGGCAGTCCTTCTTCATCGGCAGGGACACCGAGTATCTCAAGGCGCCGTCGGACGCGGCAAAGGTCAGCCTGTTCGGCGACTGGGCGAATCTTGACATTGCATATACGCCAAAGTTCGATCCCGACCGTTATATCAGCGGGCAGCGCATCTCGTATTGGAACTCGAATCTGGGCAGCACCGCCGGGCAGGATGCGATCGTCCATACCGACAAGCCGGACGAGTGGTTCAGGGATTCGGAAATAGCGGCCAGGCTGTATAAAAATATCGACAACTACGAGCTGGCTTTCTACGGTTACCGCGGCTACTGGAAAAGCCCCGGCGGGCAGAACGTCGCAATGAAAGCCATCTTCCCGGATCTGAACGTCTATGGTGCCAGCCTGCGCGGATCCGTCGGCAAAGGCATCGGCAATGCGGAGATCGGATATTACGAATCAGCCGACGACGAGAGCGGCAGGAATCCTCTGATAAACAACTCGGAAATGCGATACCTGGTCGGTTATACGCGCGAAATCGCAAAAGATTTCACGATGGGCCTGCAGTATTACATCGAACAGATGCTGGACTACGGCCCGTATAAGAGGAATCTGCCGCCGGGGCCGGCTCGCGACAGATACAGACACCTGACGACGCTGCGTTTGACCAGGCTGCTGATGAATCAGAATCTGCGATGTTCGCTGTTTACGTACTACTCACCCACCGATAAGGACGTGTATACGCGCCCGAACGTAAATTATAAGGTCAGCGACAACATGGCGGTAGAAGTCGGCAGCAATATATTCTTCGGTGACTACCCGAACACGTTCTTCGGCCAGTTCCGGGACAATACAAATATCTACGCGTCTCTACGCTACAGTTTCTAAGACGCTTCGGCATCCGCTTCGGCGCCGGATTCGTCCTGCTGCTCGGGCACGACGACAACGTTGATGGTGGCGGTCAGGTCGTCCCTGAATTTGAGTGTCACAGAGTGCGTTCCGATTTCCTTGATATGTTCGGGCAATTGTACAATTTCATCACGGACTTCGAATCCCTGTTCGCGCAGGTTCGCGGCGATAAGCCGCTCGGTAATCGAACCGAACAAGTGCCCCTGCTCGTTCGCCTTGGCGGCGACAACCGCCTCGGCGCCCTCGATCGCCTTAACCGCCTCTTCGAGCCGTTTGCCCTCAAGTTTGCGCTGCTCGGCGCGTTTTGCTTTCTCCTCTGCTATCGCTCGAATGCTGGCCTCGCTGGCAATCTTCGCAAGACCCTGCGGGAGCAGATAATTTCTCGCATATCCGGTTTTGACTTCGACAACGTCTCCGAGCCAGCCAAGTCTATCAATATCTTCACATAGCAATACTTTCATATGTCATCCCTCGTATCTCGTGAATGTAGTCACGAGTCAACAATCAAGCGGTGAACGGCAATAGTGCCATATACCTGGCGCGTTTAATAGCTCTTTTTGACTTTCTTTGGCAACTCGCGCAGTTTCCGCTGCGTTTACGCGAGTATATTTTGCCGCGATTGGTCAGAAGTTTCTGCAGAGTCCCGATGTCTTTATAGTCAATGTATTTTATGCCTCTTCTGCAAAAACGACATTGAGTCTGATCGCGGGCCCCAACAAAACCTGGTTTTCTTCTGTTGTTATCGGTTCTTCTTTGCATCCTTTACCTCATACAATTCGTTTAATGGTAATCAGCTAAATGGTTAAACAACTGCTAACCAATTGCCGATTGCCGGCTCTAAAACGGTATATCATCTTCACCTGCCTGCTGTGGTCCTTGGGAGTCCATACCGCCCGTGCTTTGGCGTGTTTGGCCTGCACCGCCGCCTCCGCCGCCGCTGGTGATAAACTCGAAATTCTCAACAGTAACTCTCAGCTTACTGCGTTTCGAGCCATCCTGTGCCTCCCAGCTATCGAACGTCAGGCGTCCTTCAACAAACAGAGGATTTCCCCTTTTACAATACTTGTTAATAACCTCGGCTCTCTTGCCGAACATCCTGCAGTCCACAAAGCAGGTTTCTTCCCGTTGACTGCCGTCCTGTCCCGTCCACCTGCGATTGGTTGCCATCCCGAAATCTACTACCGCCGTCTGGTTAGGCGTATATGACAACTGGGGGTCACGGGTCAGATTCCCCATCAGAAAAACTCTGTTAAAATTAGCCATACTCAACTCTTCTTTCTGTGTTAATCGTCCGATGAAACTTTTGGCTGGGAGTCTTGCGGCTCTTCAGCCTCTACTTCTTCGGCCAGCTCAATATCTTCTATTGTCTTAGCTTCTTCTACTATCTGGATTTGTTCTGCTGCCGGTTCTTCCTGTTGATAGCCCTGCTCGCTTACTTCAGCTTCCTGCGGCTGTTCTGAAATGGCTTTTTCTTTTTCAACCTTTGTGGCGGGAGTATCTTTTTCGATATCCTCTTTTGTCATTTGATCGGTGCTGAGAATCAGAATCCGTATAATATCTTCCGAGAGCTGAACGTCCTTTTCAATTCTCTGGATTTTCTGGCCTTCCGCCTTGAAATAACAAAGCATATACGTCCCTCTCGAGGTGCTTTTTATATCGTAGGCGAGCCTTCTATCGTCCCATTTTCTTATCGAGACGATCTCTGCCTCGGCCCTGTCAAGTACCTTTTTGATGGCTGTGTTAACACCGTCCCAATCCGATGCCGCCTTGGCTGAATCGACAAGAAACATCCCTTCGTATAATTTTTTCTCTGCCATAGTTTCCAAGCTAATTACCTCCCATTAAATTACATGCCGGCGTTGAGTTTTTGCCTTACACGTAACTGACAATGGTTACTCAATATAACTATTAAACTTATTCATCGCTGTCTCGATACCATATTCGATCCAGCACAATACTGCATTTCGCGCCCGTTCTATCGCCTCGGTCAGCAGCGGTTTTTCGTCTTCATGCGGCTTGTCGAGGACATAACCGACGGCATCTGCCCCGGCACATCGCCCGATACCGACTCGGCAGCGGGCAAACTCATTCGTTCCGAGCTTCTGTATAATATCCGCCAGGCCATTATGCCCGCCAGCCGAACCTTTATACCTTAAACGGATTCTCCCCGGCTCAAAGTCCATATCGTCGGTTACTACTATTAAATCGCCGATATTGAGCTTATAAAAACCGGCTGCCGTCGCTACGGCCTGGCCGCTGCGGTTCATGTACTGCCACGGCTTTAACAATATTAACTTGTTACCTGCAAATTCGCCCAGGCCGAAGCGAGAGCCGAATTTTCTTGTTCTTACATCTATACTCAACTCTTGAGCCAGCGAATCAATGACCTTAAATCCGGTATTGTGCCTCGTATCAATATACTTGTCGCCAGGATTGCCCAACCCGACGACCATTCTCATATCGCCCATTGTTCACTTTTGCCCGGCCCGGTTTACTTTTTTTCCGCAGCTTCTCCGGCCTCAGGTTCCTTTGTCTCACCAATAACCTCGGGAGCAGCCGGCATCTCCTCTTCAACCTGTTCGGTGGTCTTGGCGGCGGCAACCAAATGGCACGTGACTAAAAGAGTCTCCGGTGAGCTTACCAGGCTTATGCCGTCCGGAAGCTCAATCTCACCTGCATGCAGGGTGCCGCCTACATGCACATCTTTTACAGAGACAACAATTGTCTCGGGAATTTCGGTTACCAGGCACTCAATTTCCAGATGATCTATATGTTCCTCGATAATACCGCCTTCGTGCGTGCCGACGGCCGTGCCTTTCAGCTCAATCGGGACTGTTACCTTCACCGTTTCGCTTATATCGACCCGCATTAAATCCACATGAATTATGTTTTTTCCCAGATGGTCGTACTGCAGCTCTTTGATAATCGTCTTTTCTTTATTTTTGCCGATCTGGACGTCCATCAGTCGATGCCCGCGATGTAGTCCTTCGACGAAATTATGTGCATCCAAAGAAATAGCCGCCGGGGCCTTCTTGTGGCCGTACACAATAGCAGGTATTCTGCCTTGCTCACGGACTTTCCGAACCGTTTTTGAGCCGGTCTGCTCTCGAATTTCCGCTTTTAAAAGTAACGTTTTTTTCATGTCCCGTATCCTGATCAAATATTATTAAACAAGTTACTAACCGATTCGTTTCTGTGAATTCTCTTTATTGCTTCACCTAACATAGAAGCTACACTTAAAACCTTGATATTGCTGATCTTTTTAGACGTCTTGTTCTGGGGTATCGTATCGGTAACTACCACACTGTCAATCGGCGCCTTTGCCAGCCGATCCAACGCCTGTGGCGCAAAAACTCCATGCGTGGCACCTATATACACTTTCTCTGCTCCACGCTCCTTAACCAGAGCGGCGGCACCGCAAACAGTCCCGGCTGTAGCAATAATATCGTCGCACATCAGAATGTTTCTGCCGCGAACCTCGCCGATGATTTCCTGAGCTTCCACCTTGCTGCCGCTCAGGCGTCTTTTGTGTACAATCGCCAGGTCTCCGCCGAGATGTGCCGCGTATCGGGACGCAGTCTTCATATTACCGACGTCCGGCGAGACGACTGTCAGTTTATCGATCTTCAAATCCCGGAAATATTTGCCCAAAACCAGCTCGCCGGCCAGGTGGTCAACCGGTATATCGAAAAATCCCTGGAGTTGGTGTGCGTGCAGATCGATCGCCAGGACCCTGGAGGCTCCGGCGGTGGTAATCATATTTGCCACCAGTTTTGCCGTGATTGGCACTCGCCCCTCGTCTTTTCTGTCCTGCCGGGCATAGCCGAAGTATGGAATAACCGCAGTTATCCGGCTGGCACTGGCCCTTCGCAGACAATCCAAAAAGATTAAAAGCTCGACCAGGTGCTCGTCGACAGGCTCACATGTCGACTGCACGACATAGCAATCTCGACCGCGAACATCATCTTCCACCCTTACGGCCTTTTCGCCGTCCGGAAAACGCTCGATCTCCGCACCGCCCAGCGGAATCCCCAGATACTTGCAAACGTCGCTGGCTAATGACGGATTGCTGCTACCGGAAAATATCTTCAAATTGTCATTAAGAAACATCTATCCTGGCCTTTCCGTTCAATTTGTCCCCGCTTCCTTGCGAAACCACTGTTCCGGCACTTACGTTCGAGCCGTCTTTAAGCTCGAGGGGCGCTATCAATACGGTGCCGGAACCGATATAGCAGTTATTACCTATGTTTGTCAGGTTCACTTTTTCGCCGTCGAAATTTGCCGTGATCGAGCTGGCCCCGAAATTCACATTTTTTCCTACCATCGCGTCACCGATATAGCTGTGGTGGCGGGCTCGAACACCATCGTCCAAAGTCGAGTTCTTCACTTCGGTATAAACGCCCAATACGACATCGTTTTTCAGGACCGTGCCGTGCCTTAAAAAGGCGAACGGCCCGATCCGGCAGCCCTGACCGATTTTGACTTGACCGTGAATATATGTGAACGGCTCAATCACGGTGTCCTGTCCGATTTGCGCCCTTGCGTCGATCCATGTATTGTCGGGATCGACTATTGTCACGCCGTCTTCCATCAAATGCCGTTGAATTCTCCGCTGCATAATTTTACTGGCAGCGCTGAGCTGTGCCCTGCTGTTGATGCCTATAGCCTCATCGGGCGGAACAGCCGTTATGGCCTCGACCTTGTGACCTGTCGCAATTATGCCGGAGACAGCGTCGGTCAGATAATACTCT
>Ga0307425_1001090_pt1 | contig 16592 bp, 12 predicted proteins | sample SalMarWE160330MG_FD_202152 | JGI IMG/M metagenome (GOLD analysis project Ga0307425, IMG submission 202152) | Salt marsh sediment microbial communities from the Plum Island Ecosystem LTER, Massachusetts, United States - WE1603-30 | ecosystem: Environmental > Aquatic > Marine > Intertidal zone >... | reverse complement strand
CTACTCACGGTTACAACTTAATAAATACGACTATATCCCAAAGAAAGTTTTACTTAACGAAATTATAAATGAAGCTATCGAAGCCCTGAAATTCAGAATCCAGAAAAAGAAAATATTTATTAAAGTGGAGCTAAAAGAAAAGTATCATTTGATCGCTGACGAGGAAATGCTCCTTATAATTTTTAAAAATTTAATTTCAAACTCAATAAAATTTTCAAACAAAGAGAGCACAGTAAGAATTTTTGCAGAAGAATCAACTGATACTATTAGTAACTCGTTTACAATTCAGATTAGCATTACTGATGAAGGTATTGGAATTTCTGAGGAGAATCAATCATTAATAAAGGCGGATGTTATGTTTTCTATTCAGGGAACAGATAAGGAACCTGGTTCTGGTTTGGGACTTTTACTTTCAAAAAAATACGCAACCCTTATGAAAGGTGGGTTAGAAATTATTAGTTCCGAGGGTCAAGGTACAACCGTGGTATTAACTTTCCCAAGCTTTAAAGAGTAATTTCAACAGTCGATTATCTCCGCTTAATTTTACTTCCATCCTCACATTTAATTATTGCATTTATTTTTACGAGTACGGTAATTTTTACATAAATATGAATTTTTATACAAACCAAAATTAACAGATAATATTTACCTGTTAGATTATAATTCCAAATTCTTTTTACTTGATAAGCTTTGATAAACATATCTTTAATTTATGTTTAACTACGTTATTAAAACTCTCTTTTTGCCTATAATTCAAATTTTCTTACTCTCTGATTCTATTATTCATGTGAATTCAATAAGTAACTTTAATTAATCTGCTTCTTGAATGATGTGTATCGAAAAGTGGCACTGAATATGTTAATTATCTACGGTTGAGTCAATAAAATAACTTTTTTGGAGCTAGAAAATGGAAATTGGAAAGATTGCATTTTTAGAAACTTATACATCAGATGATAATGGTGGTATTATTGGAGCAATCCTCGTGACGGATGCTGAAACCAAACCATTGGAATTCAGGGTAACTTCTCCGATAAAACCGACTGGTTTTCAAAAGACGTTATATGGTGATGTTCTGCTTGAGCATATTTTAGTCGAATTAATATCTGTCCCTCTGCTTAACGCCATCAATGAACACGTTGATTTAATTTTAGTGAAAGATCCGTTTTTCTTAGGAGCAAATAATAAACAGGGAATAAGAGTAATTAGAGTATTTAATGAATCAGATGGTAAATCGCGTGCAAGCTCTAAAGCCGAAGAACTTGCTTTTGCTGGTTCTTCATCAGGGAAAATGATGGTAGAAACTTCCAAAAAATTTGAAACCGAGTTAGCTCCAATAAAAGACCAGCTTAATAAATTGGCTGAGCACCGCAATCTGCTTGAACCTTTTGAAAGATTAAAACTTGCTTGTGAGCAAGTGCAGCAGCAAAAATCTATTGAATAATTTAAATGATCCGAAAGGTACGATCCAAAGTTGCCTCCTCAATATCTAAAATTGAAGAGGTAGATGATTTCTGTTTTTCCAATTGGTTAAAAAAGCCCTCAGTAGACCAACAACCTGTTGAGTCAATATTATCCCGTCTCGAAAATACACCTGACATTATTTTAGATTTTATTGTCCCGGAAAATTCAATAAATGAGTTTGGTTTTATTGAACCTGATGTAACTGATGAATTAAAGAATTGTTCTTTTCCACGTGTGAAGAGCAACGCTATTTTTTTTATGATTCCGGACGCAATCGATAATGGGATTAATTACCCTGATGTTGAACTAAGACCGTTAGGTTTTTCTGCAAAAAAGTTAGAGTTTTTAATCAATGCCCCTGCACAAAAAAATGTAAAAGTTCAGTTCGATCATTTAAAGCCAATCGAATATAACTGTACACTGGATGTTCCGGCAATTTTTAATTATTTAGAAGATATGGTTCCGGAAATCTATAACATAGATTTACTGGAATTTGAGGACTTAATAACCTCAGCCAAGAGAATAAAAGTAAATAACATTAAACTTGACTCTTTTCAAAAAGTTAAAATTGGAAAGTCAGCTCTGCCCGGACTTCCCAAACTAAAGAAAATATATAAAGTCAAAATACCATCTATCGGGAATTATAAATCTAATCAGCAAAAAATATCCCTTTCTTCTTTCACTCAGCCCTCGATATCTGATTCTTATACCGTACAACTTTCAAAGGTAAAAAACTGGTTTGCAAAGTTTCAAATTCCAAAAACTGATGAGTTCCTGCTTTACAGTTTGAGAGAAGAAAAATTATCAATCGGTGATGCAGAAAAAAGCAAAGTATTAAAAGTAAATGAAAATTTAAGAGAACAGTTAAAGTTAATCTTAAGTAGTGTTAAAAAAGTTGATTGGGAAAAGATTAGTTTTCTACAAATTAAGCTGCAACAATATGAAGAAGCCGGTGCAAAGTTCCTGGTAGAAAACGATTATGCTTTGTTACAAGACGAATTAGGAATAGATACGCAGAAGGAGGTTGTTGCTGCTTTAAAGATACTGTTCGGGCATAGACTAATAAAATCTGCTTTAATAATTAGTTCAAACTATAAGTTGGGAAATCCGGATTACAGCAAACGACTTAATATTGAAATGGGGTGGAGCGATAAGTTAGGTAAATATTGCCCCGAATTGTCTTGTGCTGTCCTAGACAGAAATACCGATGAAAGAATTGGAATCTGGAATAAATTTAATTCAATTAATATTGTTGATATTGATACTGCAATAAATGATTTTAACTTTAAGATACTCAATGAAGAAAAGTTAAATAAGTTTGATTGTATAATTCTCGACGATGCGCATTTATTCTTGTCCCGGGAAGAAAAAGGAAAGGACTTCGTGTCCTCACTAAAACCAAAAATTTTATGGGCTACTTCCTCTGTCCTCGATAAGAATCTTAATGATGATTTAAACAGCTGGTTGAGTCCATCAGTCACTATTGAAAAGTTTCAAATCCGTAGTAAAGAATCTGTTAGCGAAGATTCACCTAAATTTATTTTGAATGAAGTTTGGTTTGAGGCTGATGATGATCAGCTTAGTGAGTTTAAAGTTACTATGGTTGATTGTAAAAAAGAATTAAGACGTGTACTTGAGTCGGGTAATCCACTAAGATTTACAGCGAATATTTTTACTCAGTTACACCGATTAAATCAGGTAGGTAATTTTGCACCCGGTAAATCTATAAGTCCCAAGACCGAATTTCTTTTAGAACAGATAAAGACCTTAAGAGAGAATGGTAAAAAAGCTCTTATCCTTTCTCAATACGACAGACTTGGTACAAAGAAAATTGCTGAGCTATTCACTAAAAATGGGATAGAACATATATCAGTTCCCGGTAGTTCATCAGCCCAGGAACTTAAAAAGGCTATCTCTTTATTTGAATCCAACAAAGAAATGGTAGCATTTATTTCTGATACAAAGCCTTCTAAGTTAAAATTTTTAGATTTAAATATTCCCTATGTAATAAAATTTGATCAGTGGTGGAATCCAATAAACAATTGGGAGGTTGAGGATATGTTTACCTCTCGTGGAGAAGGATCCGTATTTAAGGAGAGTGTAAATATATATAACTATTACTCATTGGGTACTGTTGACCAGAGAGTAAGAGAGCTGTTATTTGAAAATGATCTGCTTAATAAAAATGTATTCGAACTAATGCATACAAAATTGTACGAGGAATTAATTTCTGTTGATGAATGGTTAAAAATATTTGATGTACCTACTAGTGGAGATGATAATGACCAATTATCGCCCGAAACTGTTCAGGAAAACTTAAAAAAAATAACCCATGATAATTTTCGCACAATGCTTACTAAATTTTTCTCCAGGCTTGGTTATGATAATTTAGAAATCCTGGACGTGCCAAATTCCAATTCTTTTAACATTGTTGGAAATGCTAAACGGAATAACAATACTTTCAGACTTGTGGCAAGAGTAATTTCGGAAGGAAAGCTTTCTAAACAAACTTTGGAAGAATTTTTGACAGAAACATCATCATCGACCAATGATAAAGTATTTATGATTACTAAGGGTAAATTACCCACTGTGAATGAGAGCATTTTACGTGAAAACGTAACGTTAGTAGATGGCCTATTGCTCTCAAAGTACCTTTTGAGATTTGGAATTGTAGTTACTCAAAATGAATAAGCTTAAAAGTCCCAACTACAATTCTTGATTAAAAACTTAACCGAAAAAAATTAAAATTTCTCATCGTATTTTGTAAAGAGTTCTTCACCAAGATCCCAGGCTTCTTTTACAATTGCTTCCTGCTGTTCAATACAATACTTTGTTAAAAATTCTTTTGCCTTCTCCCTGTCATCAGCCCAAAGAGAGAGTGCTTCATCTTCAATTTCTTTTTGCCTGGCAAAAAGTTTTGCTTGCCACGGATCCCAAACTGCTCTTACATCGTGACGCATATCTCCCCATCTTTGTGCAGCAAGTGTTCCCAAAAAATTAAAAGCCCACCACGCTGATTGCCTTGAAAAACCAGTTACTCTTCCATCCGTTGAAGATGTTCCATGAACTCTTGTTATTCCTGCATAAAAAGGAGCATAAATTGAAGTTGCAACATTATCCCAGGCTATCCAGGCTAAACCTCCGATTTCATTCGGCAGCCAACTTCTGCATTGGATAATTGTTGCATACATTGTGTACCACCTTGCGAGGGTTCTTTCACCAAGCCAGCCCCAACCGCCATTAATTTTGAACAACTTATTCATATCGTACGGCATAAATGGATTTGCCAGTGGTGAGATTACTGTTTTCCCGCTGTCATCTGTTACGGTAAGATTTTTTGTCATGTCGAAGTCAGTTCCTTCATAATAATCGGAAAAGATTTCTACCATTTTTTCGAGTGTAACTGGTTTATCCGGTTTAACTGAGAAAGGATAATTTTCAGAATTTGGATCAAACTTTTGTGAAGGAGCAATAAGATCAAACACACGCCATTCTCTTCTTCTGGTGGCGAGAGAATTTCGGTCTGCATAAGCATAACAAAATTCGAAAGGACCTTTTGCCGGATTCCACCAGCCATTTTGCTGAGCAACTTCAAAAACATTTTCTGAGTACATAAAATAATCAGGATTGTTTACATCAATCTGTCTTATTCTGCTTCCGTTTGCTCCTATAAATACTTCTCCATCAGGAACTCGTTGTGCAGCCCAGATAGCTCCAAGCTTATCTTTTCCGGGTCCTAGTATTTCAATTACCCAGACTTCATTGGGATCTACTATCGTAAGCATTTCGCCATCATCAATCCATCCGTACTCTTTTAATAATTCACCTGCAACCTCTATTGCTTCTCTAGCTGTCTTTCCTCTTTCAAGCATGAGCTGGCAAAGTCGCGGACAATCAAATAAACCTTTATCCGATTTTAGTTCTTCTCTTCCACCAAAAGTTGTCTCTCCAATTGCAACCTGCTGATCATTTAAACAAGGATAAGCTGTGTTGATATAACCATAAGTATAATCAACTTGTAGAATATTACCTGTTGGAACATTCTTGTATGAAGGCATTTTTTGTGTGTCGTCATTTTCGCGTTTATAAAGAGTTACCAGTTCGCCTCTTTCATGATGCATTGCAGGGACAATCGTAAGATTGCTTCTCGTTCTGTGGCTGTCGTCAGTGTGAGATGTCATTACAGAACCATCGAAGCTGGCAAGTTTTCCAACAGCTACAGTGGTGCAGCCATCGGGGTATCCATTTATCCAATCGGATTTATCATTGTTTTTAATTTGTTGGTTTTGTGCAAAAGTTAGTGAGATGAAAAAAATGAAAGCGATAATTAAGTAGTTACGCAGCATAAGTTCTACCTCTGGTTTAGATTAGCAGATTATTTTGGCTGGAAATATAAAAATGTTGATGTGAATTATGAAAATAAAATTAGACCTATGCTGAATCGACAAAAATTATTTCGGGGTGGTAGTGTAACCAAAACTACTTATCTTATGAACAAAATATGCGGTTGTCGAGTAATTCTGAGCAGAGCGAGGAATTTATCGAGACAACCATTCCGAAGGTGTCTTCGATAAGTTCATCTTCGATGAACACTCAGACACCTTCTTAATTTCTCACCTCAACAAAACCATCTTCTTCGTTTCAGAGAATTGACCAGCTTTCAACTGGTAGAAATAAATCCCGCTTGTTAATCCGCTTGCGTCGAATTCAACTTCATATTCTCCGGCAGGTTTTTCTTCGTTAACAAGTGTTGCAATTTCTCTTCCCAAAAGGTCATAAACTTTTAGTGTAACGAATTGCCGACTGCCAATTGCATACTGCAGACTGGTTGTTGGGTTAAACGGGTTGGGGTAGTTTTGGGAAAGTGAAAAATCATTAGGAGTATTTGGATTTGTAGATTCTACATTTACAATTATATAGTATATGTTAATTCTCTGACTTACTATAGCAATTTTAAATCCATCCAGATTGTTTACAATTATTGGAGTATCTCCCGGTTCCCAATTTGTCCCGTTCCATAATTCAGCATTACAACTTTCAAAATAATGCCAGATATATGTGTAATCTCTTTTTATGTCATTCACCCAAACATTACCATTCCAAATTTGTTCAAGTTGTTGAATCTGGTTTCCAATCTCGTCATTGATTATGTTTAACTTTAAATAATCGTAAAATTTGTTACCATCCCACAGTTGTGCAATAGCGTAATTCAGAAATGTTGTTAATGAGTCGTAATAAAATGAAGTTCTCCAATAATTCTGCCAATTATTCCCATCCCAATTTTGAGATAATAGTGAGTCTCTTCTGTTTTCCGGAGAATAATAATTATAAAGCATACTTGAATTTGTCCATTGATTGTTCTGCCATAATTCTAACAATGAAGTGATTTGATTGCCAGCTTGATCATAAGTGTAAGTTGATCTTGAGCTACTTTCCCAATTACCTGTAACGTACCATTGAATAGTTGTTGAGATCAGGTTATTATCCTGATTATACTCATACAGGTTTTGAGTTACACTATCCCAAGTAACACTATTCCAACTTAAAAATATTTCTCTTATCAAATTAAGATGAGTATCATAGAAATATTCGTCTTTATCAGTCATCTGCCAATTGCTATTTGTATATTTAACGAATTCAATTCTTTCAATCATCCTACCTTCAGTGTTGTATTCAAATAAAAATCTGTATGAACCATCCACAAATTCAGCGATAAGACTATCTATCAAATAATATTCAGTTACCAACTGTGTACTATTTAATTTATTTATAATTTGGTTTAACTCTTGTCTTAGCATTTGAGCAGGGTTACCATTAGTTTGTATTAGATATGGAGATAGTAGTGTCTTTGCAGAATGAAGAAAATTATTCTGCTGCGCAAACAGAGTAGCCGCCAGAATAAAAATCAGGAGAGATATTTTAAAGATTCGCATAATTTTACCCCATATAAATTTAACTCACCAGAAACTTAAAAAATTATTCTGAGAAAGGCGAGTGACGCTATTTCGTCCCTGCGGGACTCTTAAATAAAACTGGTTAAAATTTTTCTATAGTTATTTTGTCCCTAATGGGTCAATAAAACATTGAGATTTTTTAATACTACGATAATCCCGCTAGGGACTGAATATTTCTAGAAATAATGCGATATGCCGAGTAAACAAAGTCCCGTAGGGACGAAATATAATCTTCTATGATCCATACCCTAAAACGAATTTATATCCATCAAATCAAAAAAAATCTTTATATTTGGCTTCAATTTTTCGTAAAAATACTACTAAATGAAGAATATTTATATTAAAGATTTGAAAGAACAAGTCGGTAAAGAGATTACTCTTCGGGGCTGGTTGTTCAATAAACGCTCAAGTGGAAAAGTTAGGTTTGTAATCCTTCGAGATGGAACAGGTTATCTTCAATGTGTTTTCTTTAAAGGAAATGTTTCAGAAGAAGTTTTTGATATGGCAGATAAACTCGGGCAGGAATCATCCATTGAAGTTAAAGGAAAAGTCAAAGAAGAACCACGCGCTCCCGGTGGATATGAGCTTGATGCGACTGATTTAAAAGTTATCCAGGATGCAAAAGATTATCCCATCACACCAAAAGAGCACGGAATAGAATTTTTATTAGATCGTCGGCATCTTTGGCTTCGTTCCAAAAAACAGGTTGCAATTTTAAGAGTTCGTCATCGCATAATAAAAGCTATCAGAGATTTTTTTGATGATAGAGATTTTGTTTTGATGGATCCGCCAATCTTAACACCAAATGCGGTAGAAGGAACTTCAACATTATTTGAAACTCCGTATTTCGATCTTGGTAATGCTTACTTAACTCAATCAGGACAATTGTATGCAGAAGCTGGGGCAATGGCTCACGGTAAAGTATATACATTCGGACCTACCTTCAGAGCTGAAAAATCGAAAACCAGAAGACATTTAACCGAATTCTGGATGTGCGAACCAGAAGTTGCTTTTGCAGATTTAAATGATGATATGGATTTAGCTGAAGAAATGCTGGAGTACATCGTGCAGACAGTTTTAAAGGAGAGAGCAGAAGAATTAAAAATTCTTGAACGGGATACTTCAAAATTGGAAAAAGTTGTTCGTCCGTTTCCCAGAATAAGTTATGATGAAGCAGTTCAAATTTTACAAAAGAATGGAGCCGATTTTGAATGGGGCAACGATTTTGGTGCACCAGATGAAACTGTGATTGTTCAACAGTTCGATAAACCGGTTATGGTTCATCGTTACCCTGCGCAGGTAAAAGCTTTTTATATGAAACGCGACCCTGAGAATCCAAAAGTTGCTCTTGCAGTTGATGTGCTTGCACCTGAGGGTTACGGTGAAATAATTGGGGGAAGCCAGAGGGAAGATAGTTTAGAAGAATTGTTAAGCAGAATTAAAGAACACAATCTGCCCCAGGAAGTTTTTGAATGGTATCTTGATTTAAGAAGATATGGAACTGTTCCTCATGCAGGCTTTGGTATCGGTTTGGAAAGAACAGTAAGCTGGATTTGCGGTTTAGAACATTTGAGGGAAGCAATTCCATTTCCAAGAATGATTTATAGAAATACTCCGTAATTTGTTAAATTTCGTTAGCAATATTCTAATTTTTAAATGATGCTGGAAATAGTTTTATTCATAATCTTCGCCACTGTCTGTGTTGTGTCATCCGTCTTGATGATAACCCGCCAGAATCCTGTCATATCAGCTTTATTTCTTGTTTTGAATTTTGCTGGACTCGCCGGATTATATTTAACTCTAAATGCTCAGTTTATTGCGGTAGCGCAGGTGATCGTATATGCGGGTGCGATTATGGTTTTCTTCCTGTTTGTAATTATGTTGTTAAATCCTGAAAAAGAAAAGAAGTTCTTCAAACAAAAACCAAAGCTTAAAATTTTTATCGTTGTTATTGTTGCCCTTGTATTATTGCAGATAGTTTATATGATATTTCTTTCAAAACCTTTAAACGCAATAAATCCTGAAGTTGCCAAGAGCGTTGATGCCGGAACTGTAGAAACAATCGGCAGGGAAATGTTTACAAAATATATTTTACCATTCGAAGCGGCTGGTTACTTATTGCTTGCGGCGACAATCGGTGCTTTAGTTTTAGCAAAAAAGAAATTCGAATAGTTATGCAGATACCAATTGAATATTACCTGATATTAAGTGCGTTTATGTTTTCTGTCGGAATTGTTGGAGTGCTTACGCGCAGAAATGCGATTGTAGTGTTTATGTCTGTTGAATTGATGCTCAATTCAGCAAACCTGACGCTTATTACATTCTCCTCGTATTTAGGGGATGCAACCGGACAACTTTTTGTATTTTTTGTGATGGCAGTAGCTGCTGCTGAAGCTGCAGTTGGATTAGCAATCATCATTGCAATCTTCAGGAATAAGCTAACTGTAAATATTGATGAAATAAATATTTTAAAATGGTAACCTGTTAATGATGATTAATCTGATATATCTCACGGTTCTGTTTCCATTATTTGGATTTTTATTTAATGGGATACTCGGTCCAAAAATAAAAAATGAAAAAGTTATTGGAATAATTGGAAGTGGAACAATTGGAATTGCTTTCATTATTGCTGTTGTTGCATTGTTTGAAACATTAGCTTTACCTGTCGATCAACGCTTAACTATTGTGACACTCTTTCAATGGATTGATGTTGCAGGGCTCAACATTCATTTTGCGTATCAAGTTGATCAGCTTTCTTTAGTTATGTCTTTGGTTGTAACCGGAGTCGGATTCATCATTCACGTTTACTCAATTGGTTACATGCACGGCGATAAAAGTTTTTGGAGATTCTTTACTTATCTGAATCTCTTCATTTTTGCAATGATGAATCTTATCCTCGCCGATAATTTTCTTCTTTTATTTCTAGGTTGGGAAGGTGTTGGCTTGTGCTCATACTTACTTATTGGTTTCTGGTATGATAGAAAATTTGAAAAAAGTACAACAGCTTCTGCCGGATTGAAGGCATTCATCGTAAACAGGATTGGTGACTTTGGATTTCTCTTAGGAATGTTTTTAATCTATTCATCATTTGGTTCGCTAATATTTACTGATGTTTTTTCCCGGGCACTTTCGTTTAACGTACCTGAACACATCTTCACATTAATCGCTATCTTTTTATTTATTGGTGCAACTGGAAAATCTGCACAGATTCCCTTACTTGTCTGGCTTCCGGATGCAATGGCCGGTCCAACACCAGTTTCAGCCCTCATACATGCTGCTACAATGGTTACTGCAGGTGTTTATATGGTTGCCCGATGCAGTATAATTTATGCTTCGGCTCCAACTGCGATGATGGTGGTGGCTGTAATTGGTGTCTTTACAGCTTTCTTTGCAGCTACTATTGGTCTTGTTCAAAATGATATTAAGAAGGTTCTTGCGTACTCGACGATAAGTCAACTCGGTTATATGTTTTTAGCATTAGGTGCAGGCGCTTTTTCTGCAGGAATTTTCCATGTTATGACTCACGCATTTTTCAAAGCTCTTCTCTTTCTTGGTGCCGGTTCTGTAATTCATTCAATGCATGATGTTCAGGACATCAGACAATATGGTGGACTTAAAAAATACATGCCGGTTACTTACGGAACTTTTCTTGTAGCTGCGACTGCAATTTCTGGCATTCCGCCTTTATCGGGATTTTTTAGTAAAGATGAAATTCTTTGGTACTCTTATGCAAACCTCGGAATTGTGTTCTGGTTGATCGGAGTTATTACTGCACTACTAACAGCATTTTATATGTTCCGGTTGTATTTTCTTACTTTTGAAGGAAAAGAAAAATTCGATTCCCATAAAACTCATCCGCATGAATCACCAAAGTTGATGACCGTTCCACTAATTGTACTTGGAGTTTTATCTGCAATCGGAGGATTTATTGGAATACCAGAAATATTCTCCGGTGAGCATGGAAATCTTTTTCATACCTGGCTTGCACCGGTATTCAAAGCCGCTGAAATAAAATTAATGAATATCGGAAGCCATAGTCATTTTGAGGAAATTTTATTTATGGCAATTTCCATTGTGGCAGGTGTAGGGGGTATTTTTTATGCGCGATATGTCTATTTGAAAAAACCAGCAGTCGCTGATAAGACAGCTTCACGATTTAAGGGAGCGTACAATATTCTCTTAAATAAATATTTTCTTGATGAAGCATATGAAGCCTCAGTTGTTAATCCGATTGTAAAAGGTTCAGAAAACATTTTATGGAAAATTGCAGATAACAGAATTATAGATGGAACGATTAATAATTTGGCGAAACTTGTTGATAATATTTCAGGTAAGATTAAAAAAATTCAGACCGGTGTTGCCCAGTCGTACGCACTCGTGATGATACTTGGTGTTTTAATTGCACTTTTATGGTTAATTATTAGCTACTCTTAAATGGAACAATCTTTTTTACTCACATATCTTCTCGCTATTCCGTTAATCGGTTCTTTACTTCTTATTTTTATCAATAAGGAAAAAGAACAGTTAGTTAAATATTTTGGATTGGCTGTTTCACTTATTGCTTTTATTATCTCGTTAATTATTTATTTTGGATTTGATAACCAGTCTGGCGATTTCCAGTTTGTTGAAAAATTTAACTGGGTAAAAGGTCTCAACATCAGCTATCACGTCGGTATTGATGGTCTCTCAATGCTTTTAATTCTTCTAACAACTTTTCTCACTCCTTTAACTTTGCTTTCAAGCTGGAATGGTATTAAGAAAAGAGTAAAAGAATTTACTTTCTTTATGCTGATTCTTGAACTGGGAATGCTTGGTGTATTTGTTTCTCTTGATATGTTTTTATTCTACGTTTTCTGGGAAGCGATGTTGATACCGATGTATTTCATCATTGGTATTTGGGGATATGATAGAAGAATTTATGCTTCAATAAAGTTTTTTATTTATACAATGGCTGGCAGCTTGCTTATGCTTGTTGCAATAATCTGGCTGGTTGTATACTCTGAAAATATGCTCGGAGGTTTCACAACCAATCTGCTTGATTTATACAAGACAGGACCAACAATTGATAAAACCGTGCAGGGATTTTTATTCCTTGCTTTTGCATTAAGCTTTGCGATTAAAGTTCCGCTATTTCCATTTCACACCTGGCTACCTGATGCGCACGTAGAAGCACCAACTGCAGGTAGTGTAATTCTTGCGGGCGTTTTACTTAAGATGGGCACGTACGGATTTTTAAGGTTTAATCTTCCTTTGTTTCCACAGGCAGCTACAAATTATGCAGTATTAATTTCTGTACTTGCTGTGATAGGAATTATTTACGGTGCACTTGTAGCGATGGTTCAGACAGATATGAAAAAACTTGTTGCTTATTCTTCTGTTTCTCACCTCGGATTTGTTATGCTCGGTATTTTTGCTTTGAATCAGGAAGCAGTTCAAGGTGCGGTAATTCAAATGATCAATCATGGTTTATCAACAGGGGCACTCTTCCTTTTAGTTGGAATGCTCTATGAAAGAACTCACACAAGAAAAATTTCAGACTACGGTGGTATTGCTAAAATAGTTCCCTTCTTTTCTTTTGCTTTACTTTTCACTTCACTTTCTTCAATCGGGTTGCCCGGATTAAATGGGTTCATTGGAGAGTTTCTTATTCTTATTGGCGCATTCAAATCAACAGTATTAAATAGCTGGTGGTTCACAGTTTTTGCTGCAACTGGAGTAATCTTTGCTGCAGTCTATTTACTCTGGATGTATAAAAAAGTTGTTTTTGGTGAAGTTACAAATCATAATCTTGATTCAATCACAGATTTAAATCTTCGTGAAAAGTTAGTCCTCATTCCAATTTTTGTTTTCATCGTTTGGATTGGAATTTATCCATCAACCTTCCTTAATGTGAGCAGTAAAACTTCAGAAAAAATAATTAAACTGGTAACCTCTCCACAAAATCAGATAGAATTAGGTAAAGTGGATGCACCAAAGTGATCGAGTCATACTATTCCTGTTTCTATTTTCACTTTTATTTTTTGGCTATCAGGAAATTAATGCCGGGACTATTACTTCAATTTCTGATTCAACTTTGGCTATAACTGTTTCCGAAAATTCTCACTCTGAAAGTGATTTGCCATCTGTTTTTATGGTAATACCATTTGTTATACTTCTTGGAATGATTGCAACAGGACCTTTGTTCTATCATCATTTCTGGGAAAAGAATTATCCTATTATATCTGTTATTCTTGGACTGATTACAGTTTTCTATTATTTAATTTTTCTGAATGATACTCATAGTCTTTTGCACACTGCTGCAGAATATCTTTCGTTTATTGCGCTTCTTAGTTCTTTGTTTGTTGCTTCAGGTGGAATTTTAATCAGAGTTGATAAAAAATCCACTCCCTGGCTTAATGCTGGAATTTTACTTTTTGGTTCTGTGATAGCAAATGTAATTGGAACCACGGGAGCATCAATGCTGCTGATCAGACCTTTCATAAAAATCAATAAAGACAGAATAAAACCTTATCATATCGTTTTTTTTATATTTCTTGTCAGTAATATCGGTGGAGCATTAACGCCGATTGGTGACCCTCCACTTTTTCTCGGATTTTTAAGAGGAGTAGAATTTTTCTGGGTAATTGGGCATGTCTGGTATATATGGCTGCCAACAATATTGTTAATAACTTTAATATTTGTAGTAATCGATTCAAGATATGTTAGCAAAGATGAGAAAGTTGAAAAATTCAGCGGGAAGATAGAATTCAAAGGAATGAAAAATGTATTTTATCTTTTAGTAATAGTCATTTCAGTATTTATCGATCCTGCCGTGATCAGCTGGATTCCGAGTTTAAGTCCATTACCATTTGGAATACGAGAAATTATTATGTTTTCAATGGTAGTTATAGCTTATCGAACAGCAGATGAAGAAATACTTAAAGCAAATGAATTTAATTTTGAACCGATAAAAGAAGTAGCTTATTTATTTGTAGGAATTTTTGCAACTATGATTCCAGCTTTACAATTAATTTCTCATGAAGCGAATGTTCTTGGAGAGAAGTTGACACCAGGAATTTTCTACTGGGCAACTGGAGTTCTTTCATCATTCCTGGATAATGCCCCAACATATCTTAATTTTTTAAGTGCTGCTCTGGGTAAATATGGTATGAATGTAAATTTACCTTCCGAGGTATCAGGTTTTGCACAGCTTCATCCAATTTATCTTGCAGCTATTTCCGTAGCTGCTGTATTTTTTGGTGCGATGACTTATATTGGAAACGGTCCGAACTTTATGGTTAAATCAATTAGTGAGAGATCAGGAATTAAGATGCCGAGTTTTTTTGGTTTTATGATTAAATATTCAATTCCGGTATTGATACCTATATTTACAATTGTCTGGTTAGTCTTTTATTTTTAGAAAGGTTGATATATGAAAAGCATTAACGAGGTATTTAAAGAAAAAAAATCCGGTTTATATTTTGGTAACCGGGTGCTTTTACCATTTAGCTGTCATATTATCAAATTAAATATAGAAAATGATTTGATTACTGATTTCAGTCCATTTAGTGAAAGTGTACACGTTTTAGAAAATCCCGACTTTATGGAAATTTACTTTCACGATTATAAAGATTTAAAGGAAGTTGTTTCAAAATTTGAAGCAATCAAAATGATTGTTGTAGAGAAGGGTAAAGATGTATTCAATACAAAAAATCATATAACACTGGCTCTTCACCCTGAAGATAATCACCAGTTAAGAATAGAAAAATTAGGCGAAAATCAAATTTTTATAGAGTAACAATGTTCAACAATATTCAAGAATTTTATAATATTATCCCGCTTGTAATAATTGGAAGCGGAATTGTTCTTTCCGTTTTCATCGAGATTTATTCACAAAAAAGTGAATCGATCTTACCATGGTTTTCAATTTTAATTTTTCTTTCAGCAGGATTTTATTCAGTACTAACTGTTTCCCAGCAATCTATAGTTCTTCAGGATATGCTTTCCACAGGTGGAAGAACAAATATTTTCTTTTTCATATTTAACATCGGTGCTGCGCTTGTCTGTTTACTCTCAGTTGATTATGTAAAAAAATATGGAATGAATTATGGTGAGTACTATATTTTAATTCAAAGTTCAGTTCTGGGAATGATGTTTATGGCGGGGGCGAAGAGTTTATTTATGATTTTTCTCGGACTTGAAATCATGTCAGTATGCTTTTATGTGCTTGCCGGTGTAAATAGAAAAAAAGAAAAAGCTATTGAAGCATCATTGAAATATTTTCTGCTTGGAGCATTTGCTACAGGATTTTTGGTATATGGCATCGCATTGATTTACGGTTCAGCGCATTCAACTTCAATTGATGTAATTACAGCAGGTTTCCCGGTGTTATCGACTAATATTGTTTTTTTAGTTGGAATACTTTTATTCCTTATAGGTTTTTCATTTAAGATTGCTGCATTCCCATTTCATATGTGGGTTCCAGATGTTTATCAGGGAGCACCGACAACCGTCTCCGGTTTGTTTTCAACTATTGGAAAAGCTGCAGCTTTTTCAGCAATCATTGCAACTTTAACTGCTTTATTCTCAGGTAAAAATCAAAGTTTATTTCTTCCTTACTTATCGGTGCTTGCAGTATTCTCGATGTTGTTTGGAAGCATAGTTGCCATTGCACAAACGGATATTAAACGAATGCTTGCTTACTCTTCAATTGCGCATGCTGGATATTTACTTATTGGTTTAGCTGCGGGTACACCAACAGGTATTGCTGGTGTAATTTTCTATTTGACAGCTTATACTTTTATGAACCTTGCAGCTTTTGGAATCGTATCTTCAGTTGAAGGGGAGAACGACGCAAATCTGTCAATAGATTCATATGCAGGTCTTGGATCAAGAAAACCTTTCCTTGCTGCATTGCTCTCAATAATTATGTTTGCTTTAGCTGGAATTCCGCCATTAGCCGGCTTTTTCGGAAAATATTATGTCTTTATTGCCGCTATTAAAAGTGGTTTGACTTGGCTGGCAATAGTTGGAATTATTTCGAGTGTAATAAGTGTCTATTTTTATTTAAGGATTGTAGTGCTGATGTATTTCAAAGAAGGTGAGCAGGAAACAATTCCAGCTATAAGCTTTAGTGGTATGTTGGGAGTAATAATATCAGTTCTGCTTGTAATTCTTCTGGGCATTTTTCCCGGTACT
>Ga0307425_1001089_pt1 | contig 16598 bp, 13 predicted proteins | sample SalMarWE160330MG_FD_202152 | JGI IMG/M metagenome (GOLD analysis project Ga0307425, IMG submission 202152) | Salt marsh sediment microbial communities from the Plum Island Ecosystem LTER, Massachusetts, United States - WE1603-30 | ecosystem: Environmental > Aquatic > Marine > Intertidal zone >... | reverse complement strand
GGAAGACCCGCTTTCACCAGGAGGAGAAAGTCCAGCGCTTTGAAAGCCTTTTAGAACAAAACATGGATTTTGAGGCATTCTATCGTGCACTTGGGATTGATTGAAAAAGAGGCTCGGTTATTACCTGAAACATGAACTGCAATGAGAGTTAAAGGTCGGTTACTTCAAATGGAAACTTATCAGAAGGTCCTTTTTGTGGATTGTGAATCAGCTTTTTACAGGATTCCCCGGTTCAAAGTAGGAGATTTTTTCGGTCCGGTCGATTTAGGACTACACCTCTCGGTAAGATTTAATAGTCTTAATATCGGTACCGGACTTCTTGCAGGATCCATCTTCCCCGGATCAAACAGATTGATGTTCAACGGTTTTTCCCCCTGCTGGGGTGGTTTCTTTGTCTCCTCGATGGGTGGGGCAGGAATGGTTTTCGAGAATATTGGGATCAATATGCTCTCTCTCATTGGAAAAGCCAAAGAGCCTTCCCTAATCTATCTCAATCGAACACATGGCGAAGAGGTCCAGGTCGAGATTCATCCCATCGATGTACAAAAAATCTGGAAACAAGGGAGAGGCGGCCTATTCTCCTTGATAGATCATATCGCGGACCATTTTTGCGAGCACTATGAGACCGATCCAAGAATTCTTGCAATCGGGCCGGCATCAGAGGCCACGGATTTCGGAGCAATCTGTTCCGTTCCATTTAAGAATGGTAAGCTCAGCCACGTTGATACATGGGCGGGGCGGGGCGGCTTCGGCTCCAAGATGTTAAAAGATCATGGGATTGCCGCCATCATCTATGGCGGAACATTTATTGACCAGGATTTCCGTGATCGTAAGGTGGCGGATGGCTGGTTCGAAAATAAGTACCAGAAAAAGATGTCCGCTGTGGATCTGGAGGCCACAACGAAATACCGCTTCGAGCCTAACTTTGATACGGGCGGGACATTCGGGGTAAATTTCGCCACACTTGGCGGACGGATGCTCTCTTTTAATTACAGAAGTATGTATATGGAGGAAGATGAAAGGCTCGCGATCCACGACCGGTTTATTCTGAACCATTATCTCAAGCAATTTAATGAGGAGACCATTAAGACCAAAAGATTTCGTAACTGCGGGGAGCCCTGCGCGGCGGTTTGTAAAAAGATGCATGGCATATATAAAAAGGACTACGAACCCTACCAGACCATGGGACCACTTGCAGGAATCTTTGACCAACGTGCCGCCGAAAAGCTCAATCAACAAGCCAACATGTATGGATTTGATGCCATCTCTGTGGGTGGTTTTATTTCGTGGTTGATGGAATGTCTATCAGAGGGGTTCCTGGACCCCCAGGAACTTGGGGTTAGAGAACGTCCGGTATTCTCACACAAGGAATTTCATGTTGTTTCGGATTCCATGCATAATGCAAAAATCGGGATCAGCCTGCTGGATGCCATAATTGAAAAAAGAGGTATTCTGGATCTTGGAGAAGGGGCCAGGAAATTCGCCAGACATCTTTCACGAGAAAGGGGCAGAAAGGTTTTAGATCCCTTTGTCTATAACGCCTTTGCACGCAAGGGATGGATGGTACCAAACCAGTATTGGACGCCTGGAACGCTTTCACCCATGGCGATCATGGGTAAATACTATATGTATTATGGCAATGATTTTCTCCCTCCACGTGAGTTGGGTCGAAAGAACGCGACTCGCATGCTAAAAGAACTGACTCTGGACAATATGGGCATCTGTCGATTTCACAGGCTTTGGGCAGAGGATATGATACCTGAAATAATTGATTTGCTATATGGATTAAAAGAGAGATTTTTAAATAACATCTTAATGACCGCCAGCCGAATCAATAGCAGAAACGCTTCCATCTTTTGGGAGTCTGAAAGGAATAAGGACTTCCTTCACACCTTTTTAAAGAGGCAGCACACAGTTGAAGGCAACAAGGCTTCAGAATTGATGAAATGGCTTCAGGCTTTTGAAAAGGACAAACATGAAGCGTCCTTGAGTTTCTGGTACGAAATTCATAAAGGAATTCAAGAATCCCTAAAAGAGTTTTAGATGAGGAAGGCACATTTACGATAAAGGGGTAAAATGATCTACACGCTCACATTAAATCCAGCACTGGATCGCGCTATTTTTGTTGAGCGCCTCATGGAAGAAGATACCATACGGGTTTATTCGGAAACGTTTTACGCGGCGGGTAAAGGTATCGATGTCTCACGCGTTATTAGGGAGTTGGGAGGACAGAGTGTGGCACTGGGTCTCGTGGGGGGTTATAATGGTCTGCATTTAGAGGGACTATTGATCAATGCCGGGGTCATGACGGATTTTACGAAGATTGCCCATGAGACAAGAACGAATATTATCCTGAAGGAGAGATCAACAGGACGTCAGTTTGTCATCAGTGCGGCAGGGCCTGAAATAGACTCTGCTGAGATCGGCCAGTTCTACAGACACGTCCTTGAAATCGATGGCATGAATTATCTGATCATGAGTGGGAGTCTACCAAAGGGTGTGACCCCCAATCTCTATGGTCAGCTGATTGTGGCAGGGAAAAAGAAAGGGGCTTTCACCTTTCTGGATACGGACGGCTCCGCATTGAAAGAATCCATTGAGTATCAGCCCACAGGTATTAAACCAAATCAATTTGAGCTATCAAGACTGATTGGCAGGGATTTAAAAAAGGAGACTGAAATCATATGGGCCTGTGAGGAGTTACATGACAGGGGAATACCCTATGTAATGGTATCCAGGGGGAAGGAGGGTTTGATCCTTTCCACAAAAGAACAAAAGATAAAAGCCGTAGCCCCTCCCATAGAGGTGGAGAGCACTGTAGGTGCCGGAGATTCAGCGGTGGCCGGCTTCATCCTGGCCCATTCCCAGGGAAAAGATCCGGAAGAGTGCGTTCGCCTTGCATGTGCGGCCGGTACAGCCACCGCTCAAACAACGGGCACAGAACTATGCCACCGAGAAGAGGTGGAAAAGATTCTTCCTTCTGTTGCAATATCCAAATTATAAATATCTATTTTTCTCCAAAAAAATCGGTCAATATGAATATCAACTTTCTTCTTAGATTCATAATAAGAGCAAGAAAGTTTAGGGATGCTATAATTATAATCAAAACGAATGTTTTTTAAGGATTTCTTTGACCCCGTAGAGGGCTAATTCGTTTGCTGTAACCCACTTGGCCCCCTTTTTAAAGAATTCACGGGCATCAAGCATGTTCTCGGAGAGTGGGCTTTGCGATTCTTCAAAAACTTCCCTCCACAAAACCATACCATTGCTCACATCGATCAGATAGAGGCAAAAGGCCACGGAAGCCGGGATTTCAGCGCCTGCAGCACCGGCGACTCTCTCCTCGAATCTCCACACATTCCCCGCCATGATGAAGTTTGCCCCTAAGGCTTGGCCTAATTTCTGTGCAAGAGTTCGAAGTGTATCACGGGTATCATCTTTAGAAATGACGCCATAGGCTTCCATCGATTTGGCAAGGGGGATTAAATTCTCCCCATGGTGCTTCTCGAGAGCTTTCTGTACATGTCCTGTCAATATCCCATCAGAATCCGGTGACATTTTTTCAGGATTAAAGTAGAGCTGAGAAATGCTGCAATCTACAGTTTCTCTTGGTGTTGAGCCGAATCTTCCTTTCATAAAAGGCATCACTGCAATTCTACTACCTCTAACCTTGGATAGATCCGTTTCAGGTTGAGCAAGGACCATGTGGGACCATTGTCCAATGACCAGAAGGCCAAATGTAATCCACAGTGCGACAACAACCCGAAAAGACCTGTTCAACAGTTTCATAATAGAATCCCCTCCTATTGAATTGTCCAAATGTGTTGCACCTTGGGTTTCTAACAATTTTCACGCCGGGATTTAGAGGATGTTTTATTTTATTTGGGTTTTTTTCAATAAATATTGATCTAGTTATGTTTAAGTCAAGAAAAAATTTGCTGTTGGGGGTTTTTTAAATATATTTGTGCTGGAGTTACAAGAGATCAAAAGAATTTTGAACACTCTCAATTTATGACTAACCGAAGCTGCAATGAAAACCATGTAAATTGACAGTTTATTCATGTAATGTTATTATTCTAGGTAGTTGTGATTTTTTATGCCATCGTCGTCTTCTCAGGAGCCATAGCCCTTATACAGTTGGGTATTGGTGAAGAGATTGTCTCGTCTGCTTTTGGGCTTGCCTTTGGAGCCGTGGCCCTGGCCTTTGGTCTTGCCTTTGAACTGGGCGGAAAGTACGTGGCTGGTGAGTATTTAAAGAGATGGTTGGAGGAAAAGAAAACATCTAATAAGAAATAACCATATCGTGGTATAAATCATTTTGATTTTGAAGGTGAGAAAGGGGGTGATACCTCCCGCCTTGTCATACCGGTCGTTATTCTGACCCTGACAAAAAACCAAAAGGAGAATAGGGATGTCTTTTTCATTGATCATTACGTTTTTGTTGCTTTTAGGGATAATCGTCGCCAGCATACAGAACAGTATCTCTTTGGATCTGAAATTTCTCACATGGAAACTTCAGCTCTCGCTCACGGCTTTGATATTTTACTCCTCCCTGATCGGTGGGGCCATTGTTGCGATTCTTACTCTGCCAAAGCTTGTGAGTAAACACTTAAAGATAAGGGGCCTAAAAAAAGAGATAGATGTATTGAAAAGAAAAACCTTGGAACTGGAAAAGTAGCAAGAATAGAAATCATATTGAGTGATATAAGGGGTTTTGTGAAATTAATAATACCATTAAGACTGTATATTCGAATAAAAGAGAGTCCCAAAGTGTTGTTGCCCTCTTTTTTTTTACTGCATGCTTATCATTAGGATTTTTTATTCTCATAGGCTTTTTATATCCCGATGTTCTTTCAGCAGATCAAGGGCCTTCCTATATTGTATCCATAGAGGGGATATCAGATCGCGCGCTTCTGAATCTTCTTGAGGCTGTATCCGGAACAGTATCTCTTCGAGAAAGACCCCCGGTTTCCATGAGTCTTTTGCGAAGGCGTGTCAATCAGGATATTCCTTTCCTCCAAAAAGCACTCAGGTCACAGGGGTATTATGGAGCGCGAATAACGTCCAAAATCAATGCAGATGTTCGGCCGATACAGGTCATATTCAATGTAGATACGGACTTGCCCTACATTCTGGAATCTGTTGAAATTTACGTCATTGGTGATGATACCGGGAAAAGCATTAATATCCCGGATATCTTGGATATTGGCCTAACCTTAAAAGAACCCGCCAGAAGCAAACCCATCCTGGATGCTAAGCATGCCATTGTCCGATGGTACCGAAAGCAAGGTTTTCCCCTTCCCAAAGTACTTGAGCCGAAGGCGGACGTAGATCATAAAAACCGCACTGTAACCGTTGCTTTTGGTGTTCAGCCCGGATTAAAGGCGCAATTCGGTGACACGGAGTTCTCGGGTCTTGAGTCTGTAAATGAGGCCTATGTGCGTAGTAAGGTCCCCTGGAAAGAGGGCGATCCATTCAATGCCGATCTTTTAAGGATGTTGGAAGAGCGCCTGATGAAAACGGGTCTTTTTTCATCCGCAAACGCGAAAGAAGGAGCAGTTATTGATGAAAAAGGACGCATCCCAGTGGGAGTGGAAGTAAGGGAACGTAAACATCGAACCATCAAAAGTGGTGCCAGCTACAAGACGGATGAGGGACCCGGAGGCAACATATCCTGGGAGCATCGAAATATCTTAGGCCGAGGCGAGAGCCTCAAACTATCAGGGCTCGCCTCCGGGATAGCCCTTGCTACTGAGGGAAGTTTTCGCAGGCCAGAATTTTTACGATCTGATCAGGCGCTTCTGTTGAATATGCGTCTCGCTGAAGACAGTCCCGATGCATTTACGAGTCGTAATATCACCAGCATGGCACAGATCGAGCGCAAGCTTACCAAACGGATGGACCTGAGTGCCGGTCCGGCCTTCAGACTGTCAAAAATTGAACAGTTCGGCCGGGAGGAACGATTTGACCTGATCTCTCTTCCTGTATATTTTCGCTGGGATACAAGTGATCAGCTTCTTGATCCCACCCGAGGCGGCCGCATGGATCTTCAGGTAGCTCCTTTTTATAATTTCTATGGGGAAGACATCTTCTTCTATAAAGGGTATGCCTGGTACAGCCGGTACATCAACATCTCAAAAGCCCCGTCTCTCATTCTAGCCCTAAGGGCATCACTGGGCGCCATGAGCGGAGCCGAGAGGGATGAGATTCCAGCGGATATTCGATTCTATGCAGGTGGGGGAGGATCCATCCGTGGTTATGCCTTTCAGTCTGTCGGTCCTATCCAGAATAATGAACCCATCGGCGGAAGATCACTCATAAACATGAGTACAGAGCTGAGGATAAAGATCACGGAAAAAATGGGCCTGGTGACCTTCATCGACGGAGGGAGTGCCTTTGAGTCGGCGTTTCCGGACTTTAAGGAAACCCTCCAGTGGGGTGGAGGATTAGGATTTCGTTACTTTACCGCCATAGGTCCTCTGCGTCTGGATATCGGCATTCCCATAAACCGGAGACCCAACATCGATGGTCGTTTCCAGATCTATGTGAGCATTGGACAGGCCTTCTAAGGATATGGATTACAGGGTTCATTTAAAAAAGATAGGAAAAGGGGTGGTCGTGGGTGTTGCCATCCTGATTATCTTAATGGCGGTTCTTTGGAGCCTGGCTCAGACCGGCTTGGGCAAACAGTTCCTGGCCCGGTGGATCTCAACGGCATTGGGTAAAGGGCCCTCCTTTCAGGTCAAAATCGGGAAAATCACTGGAATCATTCCTTTCAATATCCGATTGGATAAATTGACCATCAGCGATGCCGACTCCGAGTGGCTGGTGGTAGAGAATGCATTTCTTAGCTGGTCTCCTACCTATCTGATAAAAGGAAAGATATATGTCAATGAACTGGGAGCAGCCGCTGTTCGATTAAAGCATCTCCCGGATGCTCGGAAGGAAAAAGAGAAACGAAAACACGGAAAGATGGCATTACCAAATACTATGCCACCTTTGCATATCAATCGCCTCGTCTTGGAGCGCCTGTATTTAGGGGAGTCCATACTGGGTTCTCAGGCCATTCTCACCATAAACGGCCGATTGATTGCCGGGGATCATGAAAAGGTCCCCAGGGGTTCACTGCATATTGACCGAAAAGATGGACCAAAGGCCCTGTATTATATGGACTGGTCCCTAACAGGTCAAACAACGCCCGAGCTGGAACTTGATGTCAGGGCCCAGGAGGAGAAAGAAGGGCTCTTAACGAGGGTCCTGGGTTTGAAAGAGACGGGGCCTGTTGCCATCTCATTAAAGGGTAAAGGTCCCATCAACCCATGGAAAGGGCGTCTGACGGCAAGGGCGGATAGACTGGGGACCGTTGAAACGACACTGGAATTCATGATTAAGGAGGGTTTGCGTTTAAAGGGTGATGGTCAAATCATGTTATCCCAAAGGATTGTTGAAAAAGATCTCCAACCCCTAACGGTGAGCCAAAAGACCCGTTTCCATTTTGACAGCCAGGTTCATGCCGGGAATGAGATAGAGATACACCGTGTCTTTCTTGAAAATGACGGGATCACTTTAAAACTTGCAGGTCGAATTGGTATAGAAAAAAAACATATACAAAGCGATTTCCATTTACGGATTGAAGATCTTTCCCGTTTCAAAGGGCTCCTTAACAACAGGGTGCAAGGGAAGCTGGATCTCCAGGGCCGAGTTACGGGAAACCTTCAACAACCAAAGGCGATCCTCTCAGTCACACTGAACGAACCTGGGTGGGGTGAGATCAGTGCCTCAAACGTCGTGCTTGATGCCCAATTAACTCCCACCATGACGTCCACTTCAGTCTTCCAGGATTTTACAGCCCAAATAAAGGGTCGCGTTAAAGATCTTACTCATAAGACTCGAGGACCACTCATTCCGGGGAAAGAATGCCAGTGGTTTCTCGAAGCAGAGATGAAAAAAGGAGATCTCATTGATGTCAAAAAATTGGAGGTCTCGGGCAAAGATTTTGTGGCGCGTTTCTCGGGTCAGTTGAATTCCGGAAGTTCCGTCATCGATGGAAATACGTCCATGGAGATACACGACCTGCTTAGCCTATCACATATCACGGGGACAAAGGTCCATGGGAGAGCCAGCATGGACGCCCATCTGAAAGGTAATCTCCGAACACGCAGCCTTTCTGCGGACATAAAGGGTCGGATTGCCCGAGTTGCCCCACTGCCGGCCTTGCTCGCGCCTCTGTTGGAAGAGCAAGTGACGTATGCATGTCATACAAGGCTGGAGAAAGGAAGGCACCTTGCTATAACTGATCTTATGGTCAGATCTGCTGTGGCTGAAATTGGAGCGGAGGCTTCTCTTGATCTTCAACAAAAGGATGTGTCGGCTCAAGGACGACTTCGCTTACCCAGGTTAGCCGTCTTTTCAAAGCCTGCGGGAAGATCCCTTGAAGGAGCATTGGAAATGGACATATCTCTTCTGGCCAGAAACGTGCTCCACAAACCCGAAGGCGATGTCAAGATCCATCTCGAGGGCTCAGGACATTCCCTGAGGGCGGTTTCCAACTTCACATTCATTAATCCGCTATTGTCGCTTAATGGTCTTTCAGTAAGCGCCCCGGGGACTGATGTGACAGGAGATCTCAAAATCCATCTTAAAGGCCCCCTTTTAACAGGGGTATTGCGCGGCACCTTCAATGACCTCCAATCTTTTTTCTCCCTTTTTGACAAGAGTATCGACGGAAAGGCCCAATTTGATGTTGTGTTCTCAGAAGCGGACGGGAGACAGGATGTAGCGATTGATTTGCAAGGAAAGGGATTGGGAACCGGATACGGAAACGCAGAAGCGCTGGCGTTAAATGCACGTCTTAAAAATGTTTTTCAGGCGCCTGAGGGCGCAGCGGAAGTTGAGATAAATTCCTTCAAAAAAGAGAAACTGGAAATCCATCACATGATTTTGAGGGCTGAGGGTCAAAAAAAGAAGGCGGCCTTTAAAGCCCATGTCAACGGACATTACCAGGAGGACTTTCAGTTTGAGACCATGGGATCCATTGGATTAATGCCCGGCAGCCATAACCTCCGGCTCAACCTGTTGAAGGGGAATTTTGGGGAATTGGTGGCTTCTGCGAGAAAGCCGGTTGTCATTCGGAAAATATCCGATCATTACATCCTGGAAGGGGCTGATTTCCAATTGGGTGAGGGGCACTTAGAGGCCTCCGGCAGAGTGGGATCGGAATTAGTGACGTTCGATGCCAGACTCAATGGACTGCCTCTCTCTTTACTACAGTCTTTTGGATATCCGGAACTACTGGGTACGGCAATGGCCCGGATTCATGTTGAAGGACGGATGTCGAGTCCGGAGGCAGATATGGAGATTCGAATCAAGGAAATCAAATTGAAAGACCCCATGTTTCAGAAACTTCCTTCGGCAAATCTCTCGGCCCGTATGACCCTCAAAAACCATCTTCTTCAGGCAGCCCTGTCCCTTGAAGATCTGCCAGCGAAACCTGTAAAGGCTGATCTTCATCTACCTGTCACCGTATCCTTTTTACCCTTTGTCTTTTCTCTCAAATCACAAGATAGATTAAAGGGTAAGATTTTCGGAGAAATCAGACTCGAGCGTTTGACCTCATTCTTTTACCTGGAAGATCCTACCCTGGAGGGAAATCTGTTTATTGATCTTGCCATAGATGGTAATATTGAAAAGCCTGAACTCAAGGGTCACGTCCTCCTCTCTGATGGTGTCTATGAACATGCACCAAGCGGCACCATTATCAAGGATATACAGATTCTTGCAAGCATGACCGAGGACAGGCTCACTCTGGAAAAGGCCCAGGCCACGGATGGGGAAAACGGCAAGATTGTTGCAAAAGGCCAGCTCCATCTTCTTCCTAAAAAGGGGTTGCCCCTTCAGATGGAACTTCATCTCGATAACAGTACCCTTGTTCGTCGGGATGATCTGACGGTTACTACCAATGGCAAACTGGATTTATCCGGCTCAATGGAGGAGATGAAGGTCTCCGGCGCTTTCACTGTGGGACCTGCGGAGATTAGCATACCCAAGAGCCTTCCCCCTGAGGTAAAGGACCTGAAGGTTGAAGAGATCAATCTCCCCGCCCAGAGCCCCCGGCTGACACAGAGTTCGCCCCAGAAGAAGGCCGGCAGGTTAAAGCTTGACCTCTCCTTGGAGATCCCGGGAAGGGTTTTTGTAAGGGGTCGGGGGCTTGACTCGGAATGGCGGGGAAAAATTCGTATCACAGGGAGTGAGCGACAACCTGCTGTTACGGGATCACTATCCGTCATCCGCGGACGCTATAACTTTTTTGGGAAACCCTTTTCCCTTACCAAAGGAGATATTTATTTTGGCGGAGAAATCCCCCCATCTCCCAGGTTCGATATGATAGCCGAGCACAAACGTTCAGACATAGATTGCCGTATCCTCGTATCGGGAAACCCTTCAACCCTCACCGTGAGTATGGAGTCGGACCCACCCATGCCTTCCGATGAAATTCTGGCCCATCTTCTTTTCGGACGGAGTGCAACCAATATCACCCCTTTTCAGGCCCTCAGGCTGGCACAGGCCGTAAATTCATTGAGGGGCGGGGGAAGTGGTGGTATGTTTGATTTCATGGATCGTACACGAAGACTTATGGGCGTGGATGAATTTAACATCAACCAATCAGGTGGCAAAAAGGGAGAGACTTCAGCTAGTGTTGGAAAATACATGCGGGATAATGTATATTTGGAGGTTGAGCAAGGCCTGGGGGCTGATACGGGAAAGGTATCTGTTGAGATAGAACTTACGCCCCATATCGCCGTAGAGACGGACATGGGAGCAGCCGGACAGGGAGGCGTCGGGGTAAACTGGAAATGGGATTACTGACTGAAAAAAGCTCAATTGATAGCTGTCAGCAGTCAGATATATACCTAATTCAAGTTATTTCACTATTTAAGGTCGTACCCCATCCCTTTCATTGGTGGCCCCAGTCAAGAAAGCGAATTGGGTGAGGAATTTCTAAGCGGAAGAAATAGGGTCCTAAACCAGGGGAAAGCGATATTTCCAGATTGATTCAACGGTCATCCAGACAACTTCGATGTGTCTCGAAAAGAACTATAAAAGGAGCGTAGGTTTATGAGCTACGATACAGCGCTGAGAGGCTATACTTCGAAAAGGATTGAGGAAATAGAATCTGCAGATATCCTGGTGGGTATCCCTTGCTACAACAATGAGCGGACCATCGCTCACGTAATCCAGATGGTCACACACGGCCTGGCCAAACATTACAAGGACCAAAAGGGTGTGATTCTCATCGCCGATGGCGGTTCTACTGATGACACCAGGGAAGTGGCAAAAGACTTTGAAATCAAGCCCTGGCAAGAAAAGATTATCTCTATTTACCGGGGACATGCTGGAAAGGGTTCAGCCTTTCGATCCTTGTTTGAGACAGCCAAGCGTCTCAAGGTCAAGGCCTGCATGGTTGTGGACTCAGACCTGCGTTCAATCACCAGCGATTGGGTCAAATATCTTCTCGAGCCGATTCTGGAGAAGGACTACCAGTTCGTTTGCCCCGTGTATTCGCGCTATAAGTATGATGGGACCATCACCAATAACATCGTCTATAATCTAACCCGAGCTCTTTACGGTCTGCGCATTCGCCAGCCCATCGGGGGGGAGTTTGCCTTTGTCGGCGATCTAACAGCGTACTATATCGAGCAGGATGTCTGGGATACGGATGTGGCCCGGTATGGCATAGACATTTGGATGACCACCAACGCCATCACCAACAACCTAAAAATTTGCCAATCCAATTTAGGGGTGAAAATCCACGATGCAAAGGACCCGGCTGAGTCCCTTGGACCCATGTTTCGCCAGGTGGTTCACACCCTCTTTGTCCTGATGGAGCAGCATGAGCGAGAGTGGGAAGCAGTCAGGGGGAGCCGGACCATACCTACCTTTGGGCTCCAGGAATTCAGGGAGCCGGAGCCTATCCGGATTGATCTCAGTCACCTGGTGACAGAGTATAAAACAGGCTTTCGGCAGTTCAAAGGCTTGTATCGGGATATATTTAGCCCTGATTGCTTTGAAGAACTCAAAAGGTGCGCTACCAGGGCCAAGACCAAGTTTGTCATGCCTGTCTCAACATGGGTACAGGTGCTCTACGAGACGGCCGCAACGTTCCACCACTGGACCCATAACCGCACCGAACTGGTCAATCTGGTCACCCCCCTGTACCTGGGCCGCGTAGCATCCTTTATCAACCAAACCAAAAATATGAGTTCAAGCCAAGCCGAGGAAGTGGTTGACGAGCAAGCCCAGATCTTTGAGGATTACAAAGATTACCTGATCAAGGTTTGGGAGGAGAAAAGGAAATAGAGACTCACTTTGCTGCGTCTTTTGAACCCGACTGTTCCAAACTGAGGGGTAGGCCACACTGAGGCAGTGCTTCGGCCTAAGCCCAGGTCGAGCCTTTCAAAAATATGGCCATGAGATTCAATGGGGACGTATATCCGAAAAGCTATCCCCTCCCACTCCCTGCTATTCAACACAAAACTTCCCAGGCTAAAAACCTATAGAAAACCAATTTTTCATTCTTTTCACCTGCCCTTCCCAATAAAAGAGATTGTTTTTTGAAAACTCGGAGAGTTTCTTTTCGCCCGGCTGTGACCGTTGATGTCACATGACGCAAGAATAACAAGAAATTTTCTAATTCAGCATTTCAGAAAGAGCAAGGAAATTCAGTTCTTGTCCTTTTCGGCTCCAGGTTTCCAGCGTTCGAATTGCACCGATCTGAAACATAACCGGGGTTCCCCGCGAGAAATCAGTAATGATGAATGAGTGATAGATACGGAGTGCTGACTTGTAATCTAGGGCGCAATAAGTTATTAATATAACAGCTTCGTTGGCACAAAAAGTTCCGGGAGGACAGAAGATGGCATTACATCAAAAGCAGTTGATACCGAAATGTCAGATTTGCGGTGAGGAAAACAGAAATGTTTTACGGCAGGCGGCCCTGGTCAGGCCTGCCGTTTCCGGCTTGATCCGGAAGGAAATCGGGAGCTGGGTCGATCACGGGTGGATTTGCTTAAACGACCTTGAAAAATATCGGAATAGATACGTCCAATCGCTCCTCGTAACCGAGAGAGGTGAATTGGGCACCTTGGAGCAGGAAGTACTCGAAAGTCTGAAGGATCACGAGGTGCTCTCCCGGGATCATGCAGCTGATTTCGAAACAGATCTTACTTTCGGTCAACGGGTCGCTGACCGCGTTGCTGATTTTGGCGGCAGTTGGTCCTTTCTTTTTGTCTTCGGGTTTTTTTTTGCTGCATGGATGGCCGTCAATTCATATCTGCTCGTTGCCCGCCCATTTGACCCGTATCCCTACATCCTCCTGAATCTGATTCTGTCATCTTTGGCCGCGATCCAAGCGCCGGTGATTATGATGAGCCAGAACAGACAAGAGGCCCGGGATCAGTTGAGGGCACAGCATGATTTTCAGATAAATCTAAAGGCAGAACTGGAAATAAGGCAACTGCACCAAAAAATCGATCACATGCTCTCGACCCAGTGGGAAAGGCTGGTGGAAATACAGCAAATCCAGATGGAACTCATTAACGAGGTCAAATCAGCAAAATAGCCAGAAACGCCTGTAAAGGCAATGAATCCCCTTTTCAGGGGAAAATTGTTGAGCACAACGAAGCTAAAAGTATCCATTGTCACTCTTGCCGATCGCTTCCAGCACGTATTGTGGAAGGGCAAATGCGGCGTAATGCACTTCCGGGTTGTAGTACCTGGTTCTTATGCCGCTTCTCGCATACCGCTGCCTGAGTGTCTCCACATCGATATGCCTAAGATCCGGATTGTCAGTAGCCCAGGCGAACGCCATGATCCCGCCCACATAGGTCGGTACCGCTGCGGCAAAGAAATGCCAGTCTGTAAAGATATCCGCTAGGAATCCCGCAGTGCAAGCGACCTCCTCCAGCTGGGTAAAGGCAACCCCATTCTGGGTAACCAATACCCCTCCTCGATTCAACCGAAGGCGGCAGGAGGCATAGAAATCTCTTGTGAAGAGCGTATCTCCGGGACCTATAGGATCGGTGGAATCGGAGATGATCACGTCAAAGCGTTCCCGCACATTGTTAACAAAGTGAAGACCGTCATCGATAATTATTTGAACACGAGGGTCTTCAAAGGCCCCTTGCGAGTGGTCAGGCAAATAACATTTTGAGGTTTCTATAACTTCCCGGTCTATTTCCACCTGGGTTATCAGTTGAATTCCTTTGTGCTTGCTGACTTCCCGCAACATCGCACCGTCACCCCCCCCGACAATGAGCACCCGCCTCACGTTCCCGTGGGCAAGAACAGGTACGTGAGTCAACATTTCGTGATAAATGAATTCATCCCGCTCGGTGGTCTGAATGATGCCATCAAGGGCCATAACGCGGCCAAACATCTTGTTGTGGAAAATGACAAGGTGCTGGAGTTCGGTTCCCTTCTCAAAAATCAGTTCATCAACCCTGAACTCCTGGCTGTAACCTCCATACAGGGTTTCAAAGAAAGTCTTCATTGCTGACTATACCCCGGCGTTTCTCAATAATGTTGACTGCCCGTGGAACAAAGGCCCCTTTCAATACGTTGAGGGCCTCCTCGGGCATGGTACCACCACACATGAAAATATCGAAAGCGGCGAAAGCCCTTTCGGGCCAAGTATGGACACTGATATGAGATTCCGCCAGCACTGCGACCCCTGAAATGCCGCCGGAGGATTCAAAGCGGTGCAAATGAATATGCAGAAGCGTGGCGCCTGCCCGCTCCACGCATTCACGAAGCGTCCGTTCCATGAGTGGAAGATCGTTGAGGTTGCTCGATCCCCAAAAATCGATGATCAGATGAAAACCCGCAAACTGAATACCATCCTGGTCAATGAAATGATCGGAAAGAATTTTCTTGGTGTAACCATTGGGAAGCTCGGGGGGCCCTTTTCCGGCAGCTTCCAAAGAAACAGGGCAAACAGACCTCCCGCCGACAAGTCTGGTGGCATTCATCCTGGATAACTCCTCTGCAAACGTCTGAACAGTGATCTCTGCGCCTTTCCAGAGTGGTCCTCCTGGATTCGGCGCTGCTATTGGGTAAGCATAGAGTCCTTTCTTGGTAAGAGTGGATCGATGATGCTCTATAATCCCGGATTAAAAAAAGTGCAAGCAAAATTTCGTTATGAAATTATTCTGTCACTTGCCTGCCTTGAATTCTTCCTTGCTCAATCCATATAATGTCAATGGTGGTCAAATCTGCTCTTGACTCATGTTAGATTTTTGTTCTTAGGCCTTACCAGTTTAAACTGTTTATTTCCTGAAGTATATGTTACACGACCGTTCTCACAACAGCGTCACAGATGAGTGAAGGGCGGACTTGCCCCTTTTTTGAGCGGCTTCCTCTACCCGACCCTTACGGATATCCTCATGTCGGGTTGCGACGGCATACCAAGGTTCAAGTATGTCTGTCATGGTTTGCCTCCTGTTTCACTTACGGGTAGAAAGCGAACTCGATGCCTGGATTCCTCCACCACGACAACAGCGCCTTTCTCCAGTGCCTGTGGGGAATCTTCAAGGACCGTGGGTAGGCGCTCAATTACATGGGGTGTTCGAGTATTTCTGAGGTGAAACAAGATGACGCTCGCCTTTTTACCTTCACTAAGAGCTGCTATATCCGCAAAATCAAGATCAAAATCTACGAGGTAGCCCCCCTTAACGTGTCCCAAGTGCCAGGGCCGGATGCGTATATTAGCGTTCATCGAGGATGGGGAGGTCATCAAGAAGATCGCTTTCTGAAAAGCTACCCCTCCAACTCCCTGCTATTCAACACAAAACTTCCCAGGCTAAAAACCTATAAAAAACCCGAAACCACAATATATTGTGCCGCTTTTTTCCTTGACTCACAAGAGCAAGTTTTCTATACTTTTTCTCCGAAAAAGCAAGGTCTTATCCATCCAGAAAGCGCGTTATCGAAAGGAGAAGCCGGCATAATGGAATATTCAGTCAGTCCTGATGGTGAAAGATTCAAGCTTCCCAGAGACGAGGACTATCTGAAGGAATATGAAAGGCTGGAAAGAATTGTTGATGACAAGCGAAAAGAGGGTTTTGAGATTGTAGTGGTGATGGGGCTTGGTTTTGTGGGGGCCGTAATGGCTGGGGTGGTGGCCGATTCGGTAGATAAGGAGACCGGAAATCCCACAAAGTTTGTTATTGGGATGCAGCGGCCCAGCACTCGAAGCTTCTGGAAAATCCCCCTTTTCAATAAAGGCATATCACCAGTCAAGGCGGAGGACCCGGAAGTCGCACCTATGATTGAGCGTTGCGTTACCAAAAAAAAGACTCTTATTGCTACTTTCACGTATGATGCCCTTAAACTGGCCGATGTCTTGGTGGTAGATGTTCAATGTGATTTCCTAAAGCAGGAACTTGGCGATCTCCGGAGCGGGTATGCCGATATCAGTGCCCTGGAGACCAGTTTCAAAGTAATGGGCGAAAAGATCCCGCCCCACTGCCTTGTATTGATAGAAACCACTGTCCCTCCTGGGACTACTGAGTATGTCGCTTATCCCATTATAAAGAGGGCCT
>Ga0307425_1001088_pt1 | contig 16602 bp, 8 predicted proteins | sample SalMarWE160330MG_FD_202152 | JGI IMG/M metagenome (GOLD analysis project Ga0307425, IMG submission 202152) | Salt marsh sediment microbial communities from the Plum Island Ecosystem LTER, Massachusetts, United States - WE1603-30 | ecosystem: Environmental > Aquatic > Marine > Intertidal zone >... | reverse complement strand
CAGACTTGCAGTGCGTGTAAGAAATGTATAGTTGCATGTGAACCTGGTGCATTAGATATAGATGAAACTCTGAATATGCATGATTACTTGCGAGTAACAATACCCCAAGAGGGTTTCAGATCAAAGAACAGAGAAGAACTAGTAACACTGTTGCAGAATCTCAAAGGCGATTACGATTCCGGTGATGTTCAAGCTATTTCAGTGCCTCAAGGACTTCCAGGTTATGGGTCAATATTGTGGAGTGCAGAGCAGTGCATTGCTTGCGAAAAATGCATTGAGGCATGTCCAGAGGATTGTCTCACATTACAGAAGACCTACAAGCTTCCTGAGATAATCGGACCTATCGAAGCGTTTCCACCAAAACCCACATCGAAAGAGTGGGAACCATTCATCATCTGTTTTGTTTGCTGGGAGTGTTCACATGCAGCCGCAGATCTTGCAGGTCTGATGCATTTACATTACCCTGTATCAATCCGAACAATTCGACTTCCATGTAGTGGAGCACTTGAACCAATCCATATTATGACAGCTCTGGAAAATGGAGCTGATGGGGTACTGGTCACAGGTTGCTTATTGTCAGAATGTCATTATGGTGGTGATAGCCCCAAGGCTGGTAATTTTATGCAAGAAGATTTTGTGAAATTCTGGTCGGAAATTTTCGAAGAGATTGGTTTAGGTGGTCGACTCAATATCGACTTTGCATCCGCTGCAATGGGCGTCAAATTTGCAAAAATTGTAGAGGATTTCACTGAGCAAATTCGCAAACTTGGACCTAGTCCAATTAATGTGAAAACGGAGGTGCAAGAATAGATGTCAAAGAAGCGTAGTAAAAAGCAAGAGGATCGCATTGGTGTCTTTGTTTGTTCATGTGGTTCAAACATTGGTGGCGTCGTAGATGTCGATAAGCTTGCCCATGATTTTGATAATTATCCTGGTGTTGTTCTTGCAACATGGAACATGTTCACTTGCTCAAAGGAAGGGCAATCAAGAATTGCACAAAGCATAGAAGAAAATGATCTTACGGGTGTGGTGATTGCTTCCTGTACTCCAAAATTACATGAAGAGCTATTCCGTGACATAATCGAAGAGAAGGGTCTCAATAGATTCAGGTTAGCGCAAGCTAATATCCGAGAACACGATACATGGGTACATGGAGATAAGCCCGAGAAGGCTCAGAAATTAGCTTACGAACTCATCGCAGGAGCAGTCGAGCGAGCTAAACTCCTTGAAGATATTGGATTCAAAGACTATCCAGTTGAAAAGAGTGTCATGGTCGTAGGAGCGGGAATTTCCGGCATCCAGACTGCTCTTGATCTAGCTGACAAAGGTATCCATGTGGATTTGATTGAACGTAATGTATCAATCGGTGGATATATGGCAAAATTGGAAAAAACATTCCCAACACTAGACTGTTCAATGTGTATTTTGTCTCCCAAGTTAAGTGCAATTGATAGGAATAAGAACATCGATATCTATACAACCACTGAGGTTAAAGAGGTTGAGAGAGACTATGGCAATTTCAAAGTCACTCTTGCCAAACACCCGCGGTATATTGATCTTGAGAAATGCAATGATTGTGGAGATTGTCTGAAAGTATGTCCAGTTCTTACACCAAAACATCACGATCTTGGAATGTCAAAAAGGACAGCTATCTACAAACCATTTCCACAGGCAGTACCTGGTGCCGTATCAATAGAGAAACTTGGTCATGCAGCATGTAAGATTTCATGTCCAGCTCATGTTAGCTGTCAGGGATTCGTTACGCTTACTAAAGTTGGCAAGTACGATGAAGCACTCAAATTGGTCAGAGAAGCAATTCCATTTCCTGGTGCATTAGGTCGCGTTTGCCCAGCACTTTGTGAAGACGAATGTGAAAGAGGCACTTACGACGAGAGCGTGAGTATTAGGAACATTCACAGGTGGCTACATGATCGTGAGCTCGAATCAGGAGAGATAGATCCTGTTGATAATGTAATAGACAAGAAGGAGAAGATAGCTGTAGTTGGTGCAGGACCCGCGGGAATAGCGTGCGCATTTTACCTTGCCCAGAAAGGTTATCCCGTCACGGTATTTGAAGAACGTGAAGAGGCAGGAGGATTACTGAGGTGGGGTATTCCAGAGCATCGTCTACCACGCGATATCCTGAAGTCGGAGATTGACTACGTAAAGCAGCATGGTGTTGAGATAATCATAGGAAAGAGAGTTGATTCTCTAGATTCACTCAGAAAACAAGGATTTGATGCAATCTTTCTTGGAACAGGAGCCTATGTAAGTTCAAAGCTGCATGTGAACGGTGAAGATGCGAAAGGTGTCTATCATGCCCTTGATTTCCTCTATCGTGTGAATGGGGGAGAAAAAGTACAGCTTGGAAGCAAGGTCGCTGTGATAGGTGGAGGAAATTCTGCAATAGACTCAGCTCGAGTCGCACTTCGTCTTGGATCTGATGTTACCCTCGTTTATCGAAGGTCCAGAGAGGAGATGCCTGCGATCAGGAGTGAAGTTGATGATGCAGTGAAAGAAGGCGTGAAGCTAAAACTGCTCGCAAATCCTGTGGAGGTGCTTGTTTCTGGCGGTGCAATCTCTGGAATCAGATGCATCAAGATGAAACTAGGAGACCCAGATGAATCTGGAAGACGGCGTCCAGTACCGATTACTGGTTCTGAATTCGATTTAGATGTTGACAATGTCATAATTGCTATTGGACAGTCTGTTCATCCAGATGGGCCTCACTCAGAACTCGAGTTATCCAGATGGGGTACTCCAATCGTAGATTCAGTGACAATGCAGACAAGTATGGAAGACGTATTTGCAGGAGGAGACCTAGTCACAGGTCCAGCTCTTGCAGTAGAAGCTGTTGGTGCAGGACACGAAGCAGCAAAGTCTATCGATCTATTCCTTCGTGGTCTTGATCTGATAGAAACCAGACCAAAGGCGCAACCTAGAGCTCCACGACCTGAACTTGAACAGGATGAACTTCCTGGTGGAACCCGTGCAAAAATGAAGACATTACCTGCAAAAACCAGAGCTGCGAATTTTGAAGAGGTGGAACTTGGATTCTCTGAAAAGATTGCAGTTAAGGAAGCAGAGCGATGCCTTAATTGTGCTATCTGCTGTGAATGCAAATTATGCGTTGAAGCTTGTGAGAAAGATGCTATAGACCATTGTATGGTCGAAGAAGAAATCGAGCTTACAGTTGGTGCAATTGTCGCAGCCACTGGTTTCCAGGAGATTAGCATGACAGAGCTTCCTGAATATGGTGGCGGAAAATTCAAGCGAGTTATCACTGGAGGGCAATATGGGCGTCTATTGAGCCTTGTTGGCCCAACCGCAGGAAAGGTTCTGATTCCTCCAGAATATAAAGAAACTCCGAAGAAGATTGCGTTCATCAACTGTGCAGGGTCTCGTGACCAAAACTGCAGACCTTGGTGCTGTAATTTCGGTTGTATGTATACACTCCGTCATGTCGAAATGACTTATCGAGAGTACAATGACTCAATCGATCAGTGGGTCATATTCCATGAACTTAGAGCTGGAGGAAAAGAGTATGAGCAGTTCTACGGTCGTGTGAGAGAACATGGTGCTAAATTCGTACGCGGATTCCCGAGTGATTTCACTGAAGAAGAAGATGGAACTATCAGTTTCACAGTCTTTGATCAAGGAATCGGACAACTCTTACGCCTGAACTTTGATCTTGTTGTCCTAACAATGGCTGTTGATCCTGCGGAAGGAGCTGCTGAACTAGCACACATGCTTGGAGTCGACAGGAGTGAGGGTGGCTTTATGAAAGAGCTTCATCCGAAACTTGAACCGGTTAACACTAAATCTAGAGGAGTCTTCATAGCAGGTGCATGTCAGAGCCCGAAGGATATTCCATCTTGTGTTTCTGATGGAAAAGCAGCTGCAAGTGCAGCATCATCACATGTACTCAAAGGTCAGGTTCGAGTCCAAATGGATAAAGCTATTATTGATGAGGAGTTGTGTATCGGATGCGGCCTTTGCGAGCAAGTGTGTCCGTTTGATGCCATCACACTTGAGGACCGTGAAGATGGACCACAACTTTCAGTAGTTAATTCACTACTCTGTACGGGTTGCGGGAAATGCCAAGTTGTTTGCCCTACTGGAGCAGCAAAGAGGAGGCACTTTACAACAGAGCAGATCAATGCAGAAATATTAGGACTTATTGCAGCTCATAAAAAGCAAGTAGCATCTTCTTAGTAATCCCTATGGAGAACATAAGATGAATCATCAAACCGAAGCTAAAGAGAACACTCTAGAATTACATAGAGTGTTCCAAGAGCTTCTTGATGAAGGAAACGAACGCGGAGATATTGGTATATCAAGTTACAAAGCTGTTTATGATGAACTCATGGATGTACAGAAGAAGAAACTCCATGAGATAACTAAAAAAAGATTTGGTGATCTCTACGAATCCGGTTCCATCATATGCATTGGTGTGGCTTATCGAAATCCCATAATTGATTATATAGACAACAAAGACACTGGTGAAACAGATTATCCGCTTTGGAATGAATACGGAAGAGAATACGATAGAATCAATCAAGTTCTGAATCGAATGGCTCTTGCAATAGCATCTCAGTTCAACGGTATTCCTCTGAAGGCAACTATTGGAGATATGAAAGGAGAAGTCGAACATGTGTGGGAATACTGGCCGCTGGTCGTTTCTCACAGAGTCGTTGCCGAAAACTCAGGGATTGGGTGGCGTGGTAAGAACCAACTTATCATCCATGAGAAGTATAGTTGCGCAATCAGATTCGCATCAATAATTACTAAAATGCCATTCCAACATGGAGTGAGAATTGAATCGATGTGCGGAATTTGTACAGCGTGCGAGGATGCCTGCGGATTCATCAGGCATCGCAATATTCTACCTGACTACAGAGAGAATTGCCATAGGTACATTCAGTTTTTAAAGTCAAAGGGTATCGAGAAGGACATATGTGGAAAATGCATCAAGGCCTGTTATCGGAGTAGCAAACTTCAGAAACAATTTTCACTATGAATATCACGTTCCCTAAAGGACTGGAACCGAGATAAGAAATGCAGCTCCCGAACCTAATTGCGATTCCAGTAGTTCAATTGTTCCACCATATGATTCGATGATTCTCTTTGAGAGATACAGTCCTAAACCTTTCCCTTCTCCCCTCGTAGTCACACCTTTTTGAAAAATCCTATCCCGTACAGTCTCATCAATTCCAGGCCCATCATCACGATACGTAATTAGAAGGTTCTTTTCAACTAAACCAAGACGAATAGTTACAACTGCTCCATTACCAGCGTAGTCAGCAGTATTTCTTAACAGATTTTCAAGAACTAAGGGAAGCAGTATACCGGGACGGATATTTGAGGATCGGACATCTCGCTCGTACATTAGTTTCACATTTGCTCCACCTCTAGATTGCTTTGCATTCTTCGCCATAGTCTGAAGAGTATCAAGGAAATCGTATTCACTTCCTCTACCAACAACAGAGAATAGTTTGATGACCTGTGACATTCTTTCACTAACAGCAAGTGTTGTTGATAGATATGATTCAATATTCTCTGGCCACCTCTCAATTTCACCGAGAAGCTCAATGTGACCTTTGACAATTTGCATATCGTTTCCTAAGTCATGTGTCAGTACGGATGTATAGACCTCAAGCTCCCTTTGACGTTGTTCAAGGAACTGCTTGTGTTCTTCAAGTTCAGAAATATAATAATTCAAAGACCATGTAAATATTAGGATAACCAGATTAATTGCGGCTTGATCTATTATTGGTTCCAGAGCTATAAGTAAATCAATAGCTGGGTAAATGCTAGAGTATAACACTAGCCCGATTGTTTGCCCTGAAATGAAAAGAGCCTCTAGACGAGATGAGAACCACTGCGAACCATACAAAGCTGCGATGACAGGCCAAATAATGAGATTAAGAACTATTCTTGTTTGACTCCGATTGAATGGGGTCAATAGAAACAGATAGGGCATTATCGCTAGCGCCAGAGCCATTAAGACACCTGCAATAACAACGTATTTGGTCCTACTGATTATGTAAATTGCAAAGAAAATAAGAGTTGCTTGTAGGATTGTCGTTGCACTTACGAAGAATATTCCCAGTACTACCTGAATAGAAGGAAGTAGAATTACAATTAAAAACAACGATAATGACAGCAGTCGTGCCTTAACTCTGACAACATCAGAAATAAGTGCATCTGATGGCTCAAATAATATGTAGCGGATTCTCCGAGTGATTGAAACTCTATCTGAATTAGTTGCGTCAGAGGCCATGCAATCAACTTCCGGCAAAATATGATTTTCTTTGTATATCTAAGGAAGAGAACAGACATGTAAGGTTTGAGTGGTTGTGATAAAAATACGCAAATGGAGAGTAATTAAAATTCTGTAAAACGTTTATATCTTCAAGCATCGAACAGGAATTGGTAGTGGTCAAGTGTCAGGGAATATGGATATACAGACCGAAGGTCTCTCAAAGAATTTTGGAAGTGTTCTAGCATTACAGAACTTGAATCTCAATGTCCCAAGAGGTAGCGTCTTTGGGTTTCTTGGGCCAAATGGAGCTGGAAAAACAACTGCAGTACGTATTTTGTCAGGACTGTTAAAACCGACCAGTGGAAATGCTACTGTTTGCGGTTTTGATGTACATACTCAAAGAAAAGAAATTAAATCAGTCACTGGACTCTTACCAGAAACCCCAGGTCTCTATTCCAAACTCTCTGCTGTGGAATTTCTAGAATTCATAGGTGCACTTAATGACATGAGTGGAGAGTTACTCCATCGACGAATTGATAGACTCCTAGATCTAATGGGTTTAGAGGAGCGACAAAATGACCTACTGGAAAGTTATAGCAGTGGTATGAAACAAAAAGTATTGGTAGCATCAACAGTATTGCATGAACCCCGACTAGTCTTCCTTGATGAACCGACTTCGAGACTAGATCCAGCTGCAAGCGCTTTGGTCAAAGAGATTATCATCGCAATGGCAGAAGAGATGGATACCACATTCTTCATCTGTACACACATGACCGATTTTGCGGAAGATGTCTGTGAGGTAATAGGTATCTTGAATGAGGGTTTACTAAATACTCTGGGTTCACCCTCAGATATCATAGATCAAGTTGCAGGAAAGGACCTGGAAGATGCTTACCTGAAAATCGTTGGAGGTCAAGTAGATAGATCAAAACTTCTCAGCTGGAGGGACTGAATCTGACCAGAAAATGGTTAGCCATTGCCAAAACTGAATTCTTTGTACAGACATCTAAATTGCGTAGATACCGTAATCCTGCTAACATCATTCTCTTATGTATTGGGATCATCTGGGCATTATTCATTGTTCCAGGCATAATGCCATCCATCCTCGATTCATTTGGGCCAGGAGTAGAATTATTGCTAATGTACAGCTTTCCAAGTTTAATGCGCTCAGTAATGATGCTTCTCTGGGTTATTTTCCTTATCTATCCAATTTCATACGCCTTACAAGAGATTCGTATCGGCCAATGGGAAATTATGTTGAGTAATAACGTAAGTACATGGGACATGATGTTCGGAATGTTCCTAGGAAAGGTTCCTAGCTATGGACTACTTGTGTTATTTATTGCACCAATAATGCTTACACCATTTGCAATAGTCATGCAGGTTAGCCTACTCGGTCAAATCATCATGTATCTTACTCTGTTCTTCGTTGCTCTCAGTACCTTATTCTTTTCAAATCTCATCACTACGGCTATTCAAGCAAAACTTGGTGAATCATCCCGTGGGAACGATATTGCAAAAGCACTGTCAATGGTTGTTGCTATCGTCGTTCTCATTCCGATGTATGGATTAATCTACTTCTCAAGTGCCATGTCAGCAATCCTTGGCTTAGATGTCTTCATTCTATTTCCCTTTACGTGGGGAGCTGACATCATCTCATGGAGCATTATAATCTTCAATGGTCTAGGTTTGTCAGAGACCTTGTTCGTTGACATTTTGACGCTGACCGTTTTTGGAGATTTCATTATGCTTCTATGCTTCACAACACTAATTGTAGTCCTAGCATACGTATCAGCAGACAGAATCTTCTCTTTTGGATCTGGCCCGCGTACAGAAAAGATTACAACAGTTGGAGAGGAGAATCGGTTCTTAAAAGGGATAAGACGATTATATCCTGGAGCGCCTGGTGTTCTAGTTGTTAATTCAATCAAAGAGTTCACACGTAAAATGCAGAATATGTCACGACTCATTTATGGTGTCATTATCTCTGTCCTATTACCAATCATTCTAAGTTATGCTATGGGTTCAATGCCTGAAGGTGCTCCTGAAGGAGTTCATCAAATAATTTTGATGATTACAATTCTGATGTTAGGAATGATGCTTGCTATGGTTAGTGGAATTACATTTGGAGGAATTGGATTTCTTGAATCAAAGGATCAGCTCTGGATAATCAAGTCCTCTCCAAATGGAGTCTGGAAATTTGCGAAAGCTCGTATCATTGGATTCTTCATTCTGATAATTCCAGTTGCTATAATCCCATCAATTGTAGCTGCTGTTGTCTTTGGATTTAATATCCTCGAATCATTAGCGGTTATTGCGTATGCGTATTGGTCAACGTGTGGAGCAGTCTTATTGTGTATTGGAGTTACAGCAAACAATCCTGCGTATGAAGATCAAAAAAGCAGTGCATTTATGGTGAATACGTTCGTATCCATTTTTGCGGTCATCGGTATTGTCGTAATGGCATTAATGATTGGAATTAGGGTGATGATGGTTGAAAGTAATCTAATTCTTTTCATGTTAACAGTGAGTACTCCTATGATAGTTATCGGAATTATTATTTCTGTAATAGGAATCAAAAGAATGTCAAGGCCAGATACTAAGTAGAAACAAATCTGGGGACAACGTTCCCTTGATGGTTTGTAAATTTTCAGCACGAACTATGTATTACTGATTTTGGTTTTCTTTATGTTTTGGTATCCAAACATCAAACGAGGTGCCTTGACTAGGATTACCTTCAACTCGGTCAGCAACAGAAATGTGTCCATTATATTTTTCAACGATATTTTTGGCTTGATGAATTCCCACGCCACCATATCTTCTTCCAGGATCAAATAGTGACTCTTTTCGCGAGTCAGGAATCCCATTTCCATTGTCTTTAACTGAAATCAAAAAGCCATCCTTCGTCTTTTGAAGAAGAATCCAAACAGATCTTTCTGTGTTAGGATTGTGATAAACCGCATTATCGACCAAATTCCTGCAAAGAACCTTCAGATATTGATCTGCAAGAACAAACTCATTATGAACATTTGATTCAATGTGAAAATCAACATCACTAAAGATTTTTGTAACACTTTCAGTAAACTCGATAAATATCTCGGACAGAGATACTAATTCAAGCGGAGTTGAGAGCAACTCTCTAGTTGCTTGAACCTGGTCAATTAGCTTCTGAGATGATTCTACTGATTCCACAATTAATTCGAATATCGCAACATCTTCAACAGATAGATCTTGATGGCTCATGATATCTGTACCCATCACAATAGCTTGAAGGTGATTTCGAATATCATGGCCCATAATATCAAGGTAAAGCCGTGCTGAATCAGCGGTATTTTTTAGATTATCCTCCGCTTGTTTTCGCTCTGTAATATCGACACCAGATGATACTACTCCGATTATGTTTTCTTCAGAATCATAAATTGCGGAATTTCGCCATTCAATGATATGTTCATACCCACTTTTCGTTAGTATTGGGCCTTCCTTAGACCTAAAAGCACTTTCAACACCTTCTAAGAGTCTGGAGAAATCATCCCTCGCTTTATTCTGGCTCTTTTGAGGAATAAAATTCTGAATCCAGTTTTTGCCTACTACTCTATCAATCGAACATCCGAGTATCTCAGAACCCTTCCGATTAATCAGCTCTACGATTCCATCACGGTCTACTACAACAATTATGGCGCCAGCAATGTCGAGATATCTTTGAGCCTTATCTCTTTCATCAAGAATCGCAATTTCAGCCAACTTTTCTTGTGTTACATCACGAATAACAGATTGATATCCAATCGGTTGCTCATATTCATAGACAATTGAGTTCTGAATGTTAATATAAAATGATGATCCATCCCTTTTCAGTCCGGTAAGTTCGATACCATCAGATGCTGTCTTTGTAGAATCTACACTAGTAATAAATTCAGATAGTGCCTGATCTCTGCATTCTGGATGAAGGAATTCCCTAAAATTCATTCCGATAGCTTCATCTTCGCTATAACCAAAAACCTGCAGGAATATATCATTACATAATTTCAAATTGCCACTAAAGTCTGTAAGTGTCACACCATCTGTTAGATTATCAAAGAGTTTTCGATATTTTTTCTCGCTTTCAACCAATGCAAGTTGTGCATTCTGCTTCTCTATATAATTTCCCAATTTGTCTGCAAGAGCATCAATTAAAATGACTTCTTCCTCTAGGAATGGACCTTTATATTCTGGTGGTTTTTCTTCAGTATAGTAGATAATGATTTCACCAATTATTCGATTAGAAATCTGTATTTCTGAAGAAATACTCCATTCAGTTTCAACAAAATCGGGTGAAGTGTACACAGAATCATGATATTTAATTTGTACAGATGTATTTTCAGGGTACTGAAGCGCTTTCTGAAATACTAGTAGAAGCTCCTCTATCAATGCATCAAGAGGAAGTCCCGACATGAGTAATCTTGCTGTTTCATGTAGGCAGGAAAGTTCCTTTACTCGTTCGTTCAGCTGGTGCGCTTGTTTCGTAAGTTTGTCTTCAGATATCTTATTCTCTGTGATATCTCTAATTTGAGAGAGAAATCCATCATATTTGCCATCGTTATTGATATCAATTGGAGTGTTGATTATATCTAAATAGAGGACGCCAGTTTTGCTTGAAGGATAAACATTGAAGGATTTTGTTTTATTGAAATCAAATTTTTGTTCGATCCGTGTTGCGTTTCCCAATTTTAATTCATCTTGAACCCATGGAAGAGCGTTAGGATCAGAAAAAAGATTGAGCCCCTTAAAATCATCAACCGAAGTAACACCAAAGAGATTTAGAGCTGCTTGATTGGCTCGTAATAAATTTCCATCTTTATCAAAAAGTTCGATTGCAATAGGAGATTGTTCGAAAATTCCACGAAAGAGAGCTTCACTCTCATGGAGCAATTGTTTCGTTTTAACTTTGGCAGTTTCATCAACAATCTGAACAATGTATCCATGTATTTCATCAGAATTTCCATATCTTAGAGGTGTAATGCCCGAATGAATATACACAATTCCAGACTTCGTGGTAGGATAAATTCCAAACTGACGAACTAAATCAAAATTGAATTCTTTTTCCGTATATACCTTCTCACCAGACCTAATTCTTGCGTTCTCTTCTTCAGGTGTGTTAGGGTCATCGAATAGATTTAGTGTAGAGATTTCACTGAAACCTGAAACGCCAGAGAATTGTAACATCGCTTCATTCGCAGCTAGAATTTGTCCATCTGCGTCGAATACATTGATAGCAATTGGAGAGTCATTAAAGATTGAACGAAACCACTGTTCACTCTCTGCCAGTGATTGTTCTGCTCTCCTCTTTTGAGAGATTAGTTTTCGCTTATCCATCAGCCGAGCAATTGTATCCATAGTTCGTTCCATATCGAGAGGTTTAGTAAGGTACGCTGAAGATTTTTTCTCCATCGCGCGTATCGCTGTTTCAACAGATGCGTGACCGGTTATGATGATATTCTCCATCTCTGAATCAATCGCATTTAACTTAGAAAGAAGTTCGGTACCATCCATATCAGGAAGACGCATGTCTACGATTGCGATGTCAAAATGGTTCAATTCTAACGCTGAGAGAGCTGCTGCTCCGGTTTCAACTCCAATTGAGGAATAACCTGCTTTATTAAGAATAAGAGTTAGACTTCTACATAGAGAAACGTTATCGTCGACGACAAGGATACTGCCTTTAGATTCATCCACATCGCTTTGGTCGTCGACTCCAATTTCATTCGTAAGGATGCCCATTAGGACCCCTCCTTGTTAATGGTTAATATATCATCAATTACCATGAATACCTGAACCATATCAAATGGTTTGTGAAGATACGAATAATCATAACTCTCCATTATTCCATTCACTAGGCTATTGATATCAAGTAAATCTCCACAAATGAGAATGCATACAGCTTCTTTCTGGATCTTTTTTATTGCTGAATAAGTTTGAAGCACGTTGATTGACGGAAGTTTGACATCAATTAAGAGAATATCAAATGGTTGATTTATTGCAGCTTCAATTGCATCCTCACCATTTTCAGCTATTACGACGGAATGCCCTTTTTCCTCAAGAATCATCTTGAATTTGGTCTGCAGTTCTTCGTTATCTTCAACAACTAAAACGCGAGATTGTGTGCTTGCATTTTTAGTGGCTACAATTAGGTTTGCAATATAATCTAGTTCCAGAGGTTTGTACACAAAACTATGAACCTCTTCATCTAGGGCTTGTTTAATTAAATCCTCAGCTGCATAATCAGTTATCAATATCACAACTACACCAGGAATAATTATCTTCAGCTGTTTGTGAACTTCTACACTATCCATAACCGATATCTCGATAGCCCAAAATATAATATTCAAATCTTGATTGAGTCTTGCTTTCTCCAAAGCTTCAGAACCAATGGATGCCGTAACAACTTCATACCCTTTCAAATTGAGTACTCGTTCCATTGTCTTCCTAAGATGTTCATTATCATCAACAACCATTATCTTTGCCTTGTTCAACATTTGATACACACCTCCGAGGTTTTACTTTTCATACTGAATATAATTCATAGATCAGAATCAGCTAGCTCGGAAGGTTTCGAGAGGCAAGAAAATGCAGAACTTAGCAAGAATTGGTGTATGCGAATTATTTCGCCTCATTTTCCGATGCCATATTATTATTCAACACAAGTTAAAATACCATCGTTGTTATTCAACATAATTTGAATATATGTATTACAGTAATACAAAACATATAAATATATTGGTTTTGATTGTAAATTCGAATTGAACAATAAATCAATGTAGATGGTTTAGAAGTGGAGACCGATAGTTGTGACAGATGGACATATCAATAACTCATTCCCCAATCATGATCGACTCGCGTTCAAAGTGATAGAAACAGATGAACAGCGAGCGAGTCTATATAATCATACTAGACAGGAAATAATCAGAATACTAATGGAAGGATATGAGGATTACACTTCAGAAATCAAGAGAGAACAAAGAGTACTCGATGATGGTACAAGAATTACTGAAGAAATTACAGTTGAAACACCAACACGCAGATATTGGATGACAGTTCCAGAAATTCTTAAAATTTTGAGAGAGAAAAATCCTAAAACAAATCTAGCAACAACGAAAGCATATTATCACCTCGGAAAACTCCACGAACAAGAAATACTTGAGCAATACCCAGAAGATTCGCCTACAAAGAAAAAACGGGTTCGGGGTCGATATTTCCGTATATCTGCAAAATTCTTTGTTGATGTCACTGTTGAGGCGTCTGTAGGGTACTCTGGACCAGCGGTTATGCCTGAAGAAATTGGACCTCGCTTTTTGAAGTTTGCAGAAAATGTAAGAGAAACAGGAGCTGCAGCATCTTTTGATTACCAGGTCAATCTTGATGGAGTTCTACTGTGGTTGTCAATGACTATGAGTTTGCACCGAGACAAAATGAATCTTGTTGCAGTTGTACGAGATATAACAACCCATCGGAGTCTTGAACAACAATTAGCAAGGACAGAAAGTGATTTGGGTAGACTAATTGGAGAATCATTTCAAGGATACGCAGTGATTCAAAATGGTCGCCTCGTTTTATTCAATCCTGCATATTCCAAAACAGTAGGTAGGAGTAAACGAGAACTAGAGCAAATGTCAACTGAGGAGGTATGGTCACTCATTCATCCGGATGATCGCGAGAATCTTCAACAACGCAATAACCAGATGAGCCAGGGAATTAAGGAACTACCCAGAATTCGGTTTCGATACATAAGACCAGATGGTACAATTAGATGGGTTGAGGCATTTGGAAGATTAACAGAACATCTGGGAAAACCAGCATTACTCACACTAGAGATTGATATCACAGACAGGTTGGAAGCAGAACTCGAACTTCAGAAGAATGAACAACGAAACAGGATGATTGCTAGTGCAATGAGTGACCTCGTGTTGACCTTTGATGCAAAAGATAGATATAATGAATATTTTGGAGATAGTTCCTTGCTTCTCTGCCCATGGGATGAAATGAAGGGGAAGAAGCAGAAGGATTTCCTCCCGAAAGATATCACTGATAAATATAATAAAATAATAACAGAAGTTAGGGAAAATGGTGAAAGTGTCGTTTACGAATTCGAGTTGGAATTACACGGTACCAAGAGATGGTTGCAAAGTACGGTGATACTTCACGAGGACAAAGAGAAAATTGTTATTGCGTTGAAGGATGTTTCTGAAAGGAAATCTGTAGAGGTATCTCTAAGGAGAAGTGAGAAACGCTTTAGAAATCTCTTTGAGAACGCACAAGTTGGCATTTTTCACGCATCAATAGATAACGGAAAAATTCTGAGAATCAATGAAACCGGTGCTAAAATGTTTGGATACGACTCTATTGATGACGCACTTGCTAATTTTATTACATCATATCATTACGTCAATCCAGATACTCGTGCATCTTTGCTCAAAGAGATGAAAGAGAAAGGGGTAAGTTCTTCTGGTCCTACTCTCATGACGAAAAAGGATGGATCTCAAATAGTGGTTGAGTTTTATTCACGTATTTATCCTGATGAGGGATACAATGAAGCTGTAGCTATTGATATCACTGAAAAGTATCAAGCGGAACAAAACCTGCGGGAGAGTGAACAGAGGTATCAGAAACTCGTGGAGCACATCCCTGAGATGGAAAAGTCAGGTGTCGCTCTTGAAACAAGTAAGGAAAATTACTCAATACTTTTCAATTCAATTTCGGATTCAATCATACTTCTGGAGAATAACAAAATTGTCAAAGCAAATTCTCCCACCACAGAACTCATCGGTTATGAGAGAAGGGATATTCTAGGCAAAACGATTTGGGGATTATCTCCTCGTCGACAACCAAACAAGCAGCTTTCAAAGGGACTATTCTTAGAAAAAATAAAACAATCTTTGGAAGGAAATCCTCAATCTTTCCTATGGATGTACCGCAATGCCGATGGTGAAAATATTGATGCGGACGTCACTATTACTAGTCTGAAAAATGAGGGGACCGAATTGATACAAGTCCTAAGTCATCCCAGAAATATTAAATGAACTGATGAATACATGAAAATCATCGATTACTGAATTCGAGCGGCAATTGAGTTTGATAGAAATAAGTATCAATTCTTGACTGTACATTGCTAAGCTAATTCTTTGGATCCAGTCGTACTACTATCAATGATTGTAAGAGATAGATTATTAGAGATGGAAATTTGAATACTTCATTCAAGAGTAGCAAATATTCATTTCATCTAATGCATTCTAGTGTACTAAAAATAATACCCCAACTGTTTCCTTATAACAATCCGAGTGCATAATTACTATGGGTAATAAGATAATATTGGACGCCATGCTATGATATGTTAGATTTGTTATTGAATCTTCATTACAAAGACGGCTAGCACTTATTTTCCGAAACTATCTTATTCGTGTTTAAGGATGCTTCAGGAGTTATGTACTTTGGTAGATGATTTATCGGTAATTTCGCGGTCTGCATTTGATAGGCTAGAATCTATCTCATCAATTTCATTTTTCGAATCGTTAAATGATCCTGTTATCGTGTTCGGGACCGAAGGCATAATCATCTATGCCAACAAATCCCTAGAAACGAAATTAGGTATTTCTAATGCCAGTGTCATAGGCAGTCATTTTCTTGAAATTCCTCTTCACTCTTACAACAGTTCTAATGATACTGAGATAGTTAAGAAAAGACTGGAAGAAGTGTTGCTTTCCGAATCTCCTGTTTCCTTTGACTATAATATTCTAACTAAGCAGGGAAAAGAGTTCTCATTTCGTTCAAACCTCATAAAGATTTCAGATGTTAAAGATGACACAGAATACATAGTGGCATTAATGGAAGATATCACAAAACGCCAAGAAACGGAAGCGAAACTCCAAGATATTACGAAGAGTCAAGACCTATCGTATGAAAAAGCAGCAATTGGAATGGTTTGGTCAGAAACCAATGGAAATTTCATTAGAGTAAACAAAGCATTCTGCGAGCTGACAGGGTACACAGAAGATGAATTGTTGGATTATACTTTCCATGACATTACATATCCTGGAGACTACAATATCAGTGCAGATGCCATTCTTAAATTGATAAATGGTGAAACATCGTCAGAAGTTTTTGAGAAAAGATATGTTCACAAGAGCGGGAGAATAATCGACGTAAAAGTGAGTACAGCCTTCATTCCGAACGAGCTTTCTGGAAAAGGTTACTTGTTTGAACAGGTAGAAGATATTACTGTAAGGAAACAAATGATGGATGCGCTTAGAGCATCAGAAGGTTCACTGTTTCGAAAAGGTCGTATCTCTAAAATCTTTTTGACTGTTCCG
>Ga0307425_1001087_pt1 | contig 16631 bp, 14 predicted proteins | sample SalMarWE160330MG_FD_202152 | JGI IMG/M metagenome (GOLD analysis project Ga0307425, IMG submission 202152) | Salt marsh sediment microbial communities from the Plum Island Ecosystem LTER, Massachusetts, United States - WE1603-30 | ecosystem: Environmental > Aquatic > Marine > Intertidal zone >... | reverse complement strand
CTATAGGTTTTAACGGAATCAGGGAATCAAAAGCGTGGACCCGGTGGTCTTACGATCCTCGAGTTCCCGATGGGCTCTGGAAGCCTCGGCCAGGGGGTATGTCTGTCGAACTTCGATCTTAACCACACCTTTTACCACTACATCGAACAGATCGAGGGCATGGGCAAGCAAATCCTTTCGACTGGCGGTATACGCCATAAGGCTTGGCCGGGTGAGGAACAAAGACCCCTTGGCTGCGAGAATCCCCGTGTCTATGGGCGGAATCGGGCCCGAAGACTGTCCAAAACTCACCATCATCCCCATGGGGCGCAGGCAGTCGAGTGATTTCATGAAAGTGGATTGGCCCACAGAATCATATACCACGTCAACACCTTTTTCTTCCGTAATCTCTTTAACCCGTGAGACAAAATCCTCGTCTTGGTAGAGGATGGGATGATCACAGCCATGGTTTTTTGCGAGATCAGCCTTTTCAGGCGACCCCACCGTTCCGATCACCGTGGCACCCAAATATTTGGCCCACTGGCAGACAATCAAACCTACGCCGCCGGCCGCGGCATGGATCAAGATACGATCACCTGCTTTTATGGGGTAACAGCCGCGAATGAGATATCGAGCGGTCATCCCTTGAAGCATCATGGCAGCCGCCTGGTGGGTTGAAATGGACTCCGGAAGCTTTACAAGACGATCGGCGGGCATGATTCTGGCTTCGGCATAAGCACCCGGTGGCAAGCCGGCGTATGCAACACGGTCTCCTTTTGTGAATTCACGCACACCTTCGCCAACGTTTTCGACAACACCGGCGCCTTCCATCCCGGGTATGGCCGGCAAGGACGGCAGAGGATAGAGGCCGGTGCGGTGATACACATCAATAAAATTCAGGCCGATGGCTTCGTGGCGAAGCAAAATTTCACCCGGTTTCGGCTGACCCGGATCATACTCATCCCAGCGTAATACCTCAGGTCCTCCGGTTTCATGCATAATAACGGCTTTTACCATAAGGCCTCCTTTCCCCTGTTTTCCCGGGTAGTCAGCGATCTTGCAGTCACCATACCCGCAAACAGGGCATTCAACAGGCGTGTTTTAAAACGATGCCTTTTTATAATAACTCAAGTTTTTCACCCTTAATTTTCAACAATACCGTTACAGTGGCGCAGACTAGGAAATTTTTGTTAGGAAACCCCGTCAGAGTAGCGGCTCATCTGTGTATGCAACGTTCGCTTCCTCTGATTTATAACGAGACAACTGCTTTCCTGATCGAACATTTTCCACCCAGTCAGGATTCAATAAAAGTGATTTTGCGCTTAATACGATATCCGCATGCTTCAGTGCATCCTCAGCACTGTCCCTGTCATATATCTGCCCGCAAATCATTAACGGTAAATCAGTGGCTTCCCGGGTAATTTGGGCCATATTCTGATCAGTGCCAAAAGCGTGATCCTTATAACCATACGTTGAAACAGAAATGACATCGATAGGCTCCCTTGACAACATCTTGATAATTTCTTGATATTCATCTTTGCTGTTAAAAAGGGAAACTTCCGGGTCTGCAACACCCCAATTGGAAATCCTGAAGGTCAACAGACGATCATCAGGGATCACTTTTTTTACGGCCTGAATCACTTCATGGGCAAAACGGAAACGATTTTCTACGGACCCTCCGTAATGGTCTGTACGCTCATTAGCGTATGAAGATAAAAAATTATTGATAAGATAACCATGGGCCCCGTGAATTTCTATGCCATCGAAACCAGCTTCAATGGCTCCTTTGGCGGTTTCCACAAAGCCGACGATCACATGATCGATGTCAAACTGGGTCATGATGTCAGGCACCGAATAAGGTTCTCCGGTCATTGGATTGATTTGTTTAGGGGTAATGGCACTTGGTGCGATGACCCGATTTGCCGGATTGATATCCGGCCAAGCCATTCGTCCACAATGAAACATTTGCATAATAGCAATGGCTCCCTCTTTTTGGATGGCACGCACCACGGGTTTCCATGCTTCAATCTGCCGCTGGGTTACCAGGCGGGACTGTCCTGGGTAGCCTTGAGCACTTTCATAATCGGTAACAATCGCTTCGGTAAAGACGAAAGCAGCACCATTTTGGGCCCTTCTAATTAAAAAATCAAACACATCCTGTCGAGGGATACTGTCACCGGAGGATGACATGCGGGTCATCGGTGCAACACCAATTCGGTTTTTAAGGGTAAAGCCTTTTAATTGGAAAGGTGAAAAAACAATCTCGCCACTCATGATAGACCTCCTTGGCTGTTTTAGGTTTCAACGCATTTAGTTTGCACCGAATACGCGCTTTAATAAATCCGTCGTTCGCTTGGCAGGGTTCTGGCGAATAGCCGTTTCTTCCTTGGCCATGTAATAAAAGATTCCGTCCATTCCTTTCGCAACGACATAATCCGTCAAGTCGGTTTTTACGTCCGGGACAAAAGGGACGGATTGATATTCTTTCATAACGTTGTCGTAAGCCTGAACAGCCCCGACCTCAGAAAGACTTTTACTGACAATAGGTTCCATCTCTTTTGCAAGAGAAGGAGACATTTTACTTCGAAAATATTGGGTGGCAGCGTCATCGGGACCTTTATATATCTTTTCTACATCCTCAAAACCCATCTCGGTAATCGCCTGCAAGAAAAGTTTTTTTGCCTTTGGCGTCGCCACTTCCGCAGCCCGATTGAGTTTCAGTTCAAGGTCTTTAAGCAGACCGGACATACCGACTTTATCTAACACAGATTGCACAGTGCCCAGTTGTTTTGGCAACGGTATATGAACGGCTGAATCCGTATTGAAACCGTCTACACGGCCTAATCGGGCGACCACATTCTCCGAGCCTACACGAAGCGCATCTTTAAGTCCGGCAGCGATTTCCTCGATCGTGATACCGGATTTCTCGCTGCTTTCCCCGTAGGTTTTGAGAAGATCGGTTCCTTTCTCCAACCAATTATTTCCGGCTTCTGCTGCGCCGAACATTAAAGAACTTGTGATAAAAAACATGCCTGTAATCATTATGAATCGATGCTTTATACATCTAATTAAATTTGTATGCATGATAATTCGATTTTTAAGCTGGCATTGGCCGATATTGCCGGGTGAAAAAAGATTTGGAAAGCGCATGGTTTCCTCCCCGTCTTTTTGAAAAGACATCTCGATGGATAGGAAGTCAAACCGAAGTGAGCATTTGTCGAGTTTGCCGAAAATGCAAGTCTATGATTTCAGATAAAACCCTAAATCCTTTTCATAAGATCTTTGACCGATGAACTGTGCACCGACATTGCGATCTATGATCCATACTATTTTAACGAGTTCTTTGATTTGAGTTCTCATTGGATTGTCTAAAGTAAATTTCAATTCAACGGTATCATTTCTGGAAATATAATGCGGTTTCAGACTTGCAAACCGGATTCCGCTGGCTGAAATATCTTCGATGATTATTTCTCCTTTTTCATCTTTCCCCTGGACAACGTATTCACCAGCGAGCTGGACTTTCTTGCGGAAATGCTTTCGATATTCCAAGGTAAACCGAAAAATTTCGCCGCACCGGCATTTGGCCTTCAGCCGTTTATGAGTATCCTTGAAATTTGTCACATCAATATTTTTCTCAAGGCTGCATTTGGGGCAGATTATTGTTGCTATGTTGCTATCGTCGACATAGATTTTTTTCATTTGATTTCACTATCCTCAATCGGCAATGATCTATGTATAATGTAAATTTCGTAACTTTAAAAGCAGTCTTTAAGATATCTGCGCACTCTAATTTTACCGGATTTAGATATAAATAAGCATTTGATTCAATATTTTTTTTAACAATTGAATCTTCTCTTGTTTTTCTAAAATTCGATAACATTGATAATATATTATAACGATCTTTTTATCTCTTTAATTTCCAGCCAAAGAGCGTTCCGGAACTTATATTCTTAGGTATAGAAAACTTGGTCTTTTTTGTCAATTGAATGTGAAATATAAAGATCCTGGTTTAAGGTAATTCCCAAAAATATGTTCCGATTGAACTGGTTAGGGTCATGACTCCGGTAACCATCCGGCACCTGAAAATTCGTTTTCAAAACCTATTTTTTTAGTGGTTTATGGGATAAAATCACATCATCGTCGTTCAATATAGCTGATCAAATATTGTTAAATATTAAAGCGTTAATCCTCTTCACCTCTTAGCTTTTGTATGACCCATTTGAACGGAAAAAGCATTGACACGCGTTGTTGATAATCGATGTATTCCTCCCCGAACTCAGCCAGCAGTTTTCTTTCCTCCAGCATGGAACCTATTAAAAAATACCCGGTAATAATCAGGCCTGTCAGAATTGTCGCCATATCCAGATCTTTTGACCAAACAATAAGAATACCTCCCGCATACCAGGGATGCCGGACTATTTTGAGTATGCCGCCGGTATCAAGCCGGCAGTGATCGGTCAAAACGCTGCACGTACTGCTTTCGCGAATCTGCCGGATTCCGAGAAACTGGGCGAAATCGTACCGTCTGGCGCCGCCGATAAAAAGCAGAAGGGCCGAGAGCATCAATAGTCCTTGAATGATTCGGAACAGACCTTCCCACCGAAATATTGGCAGCCCCTTAATGGAAAAGGAATAAACCAAAACTGGAATCAGGGTCACTACTGCAATAACATTGTATAAAATCCGGTAATACCGGTATGCTTTTTCAGAACGTTTTTGGATAAAGTTCGTAACGACAGGGGAGATCAAGAAGCTGTGAAGAAAACACCAGGCTCCCCAGAGTGAGATAAGCGTCACGTATTTGCTTGAGATGATATCCACGACCGACTCCGGCGGCTTGTTGAAAGTAGCTGTGAGATGTATTTAACTAATTGTTTTCATAGTTCATTTTTGATTTATTATCAATACTGAACAAGGAAATAAATTTAAAATGTTAAGTGCGTTCGAGATTCTCTTGTGCGGTGTAAACGGATGTCCTTCTGCGGCGAGACCTGCGTTTTTCCCTTGCAGGTTTAGTCTTAGGCGTGGTGAGCCATTCCTCCTTGGGCTCAATGCAGCTCAGCTTCTGTTCGATAAACGCCTCAATGGCGGGAATGTAGAAGGCGTCCCTCTCATCGGCGAAGCTGATAGAGGTACCGGTGGCACCCGCCCGGCCGGTGCGCCCGATCCGGTGGACATAATCTTCCGGATCATGGGGCAGCATGAAATTAATGACGTGATCCATGCCTTCGATGTGGATGCCGCGTCCGGCCACATCCGTTGCCACCAGAATTCGGATCTTTCCGGTCTTGAAGGCCTCGAGACGATGAATCCGCTTCTTTTGGGGAATATCACCGGAGAGCGTCGAACAGTTGATACCGTGGTGGGTCAACATCTTTGCGAGCCCCCTCACTTCGTCGCGCCGGTTGCAGAAAATCAGGACACGTTTGAGATTCTGTCGATGGATGATATTGAACAGGAGAGCAAATTTCTCGATGGTGGTGACGATGTAAACGACCTGCTCCACCGTATCCACCGCGATCTGCTCAGGTTCGATTTCTACGGTTACAGAGTTACGGGTCCATTGGGAGGCCAGTCGGGTGATTTCCCCGGTCAGCGTCGCGCTGAAAAGCAGCGTCTGACGGCTGTCTTTTGCCGGGGTGCTGTAAATAATCTTTCGCACATCGGGAATAAAACCCATGTCGAGCATCCGGTCGGCCTCGTCGATGATCAGCACCTCGATTTTTTTCAGATTGATGTTGCGGTGCCGCTGATAGTCGAGCAGTCTCCCGGGCGTTGCGACGACAATATCCACCGGATCGGTGGAAAGTTGCTTTCTCTGCTTTTTATAATCCACACCACCGAGCACGGAAATGGTTTGAAGGTCCGTGTACTTGGAGAGATGACGGGCTTCCTCGGAGATTTGGAGAACCAACTCCCGGGTGGGGGCTAAAACCAGAATCCGGGGCGTGCCGGGTTTTCGTTTGTTCAGGATGGGGTTATTCAGCATCCGGGTGATGACGGTGATCAGGAATGCAGCTGTTTTCCCCGTTCCTGTCTGAGCCCGTCCGCTGGCATCATTGCCGGAAAGACTGCTGGGAAAAAGTTTGGCCTGGATCGGTGTACAGTACTCGAAGCCGAGATCGTTGATGGCACGAAGCAGCGGGTTTGGAAAATCGAAATCGTGAAACCGCGTCTTGCCTTCGGCCGGCGGGACCTTGAACTGTGAAACATCCCACCCCGATTTCAGAGTCGTGCCGATGGATGGTGACGGTTCATCCTCGCTCCGTCGGATCTTCTTTCCTTTTTTGCGGGAGGTTCGTTTTTGAAGGGGAGCACCCTTTTGATTTTTTTGGTTAAATGTGTTGATTAGATCTCGCAATCAAAATGCCATCTCAATAATACATCTTACGCCCGATGGCTTCGTATTTTTCAGTGGGCTTCTAATAAATGGTGCGCTAAGCCACAATAATTTTATTGGCAGCAGGGCTTTTTGCCCCTTTCGATCCTATAATATAACAACTTTTTGTGAAAAATCAAGTTATTTACTCCGGGCTCGTGTAAATGGGAGCAAATCTTGCATGGTGAATTGTAGTGGCATCTTATTCACTTTTCAACAGGCTGTTTCCCATTCTGTATTCCAATAACAAAAGTTCCGAGGCTTCTATATATCTTTATCAGGCACCTTAGTACATGTATTCGTAAATACGGTCACGTATTTATAACTTGGTTTATTCATTCTATGTATGCAAAAGTGTAAAGGGCCTAAAGTTAAGGAATACTGCCAATTTTTATAAAAGCCGGAGCGTAGCGACTCCTTAACTTTAGCTCACTTTAGGCACTTTACACTTCAAACTTTTGGACTTCAGCTTATACGGGATAGTGTCCAGATAAAAATACGTCATTGTATTTATGAATCTGAGCACTTAGTGTTCTTTTTCTTTGTGATGACCTCAATCAGCTTGGCCTTTTTATCTTGAGAAATCTCTTCATCATACTTTCCCATGTTATAATGCGCTTTAAATGCCCATACCGTAGGTGGAGATACTCCGACCATTTCCGCAATTTGATTTGAGTCCAAACGACCTTCCCTCAACAGCTTTATCACCTGCTCCTTTTGCGCATGAGATGGTTTTTCATTTTTTTGGGGTTTCGTTTTAGACAGTCCCACTGCGTTGTCACGGGCGCCATTTTCTAAACTTTCTTTGATGACTTCGAGAAAACGACCGCCATACCTCTCGAGTTTTTTCTCTCCTATGCCGGTGATTTGAAGCATCGCAGCCCGACGCTGGGGTTTGCGAACGGCCATCTCCTTTAGTGTCTTATCATGAAATACCACATAAGGCGGCAGTCCGAGCTTTGTAGCGATCTCGAGCCGCAGAAGCCTTAGCTTTTCAAAGAGCCGGCGCTCCCCAACATTTTCAAACTCTAAAACCGTTGGGGAAGAAGGCTTGACAGATTTTTTCAACTTAATCGGATGCGGATCTTTTCGAAGCTGTACCTTCTGCGTTCCTTTGAGAACCGGCCAGCTCTTTTCGGTCAGGCGGAAACCGGATATTTTCCCCATGTCCACGGTCAGAAACCCGCCGGCCAAAAGCTGGCGAAACACGGAACGCCATTCTGTTTGTGACAAATCATCTCCGACCCCGAACGTCTTGATCCGATCATGCCTTAATTGCTGAACTCGATCAGTGCGGTTTCCCATCAGTACATCCGTCAGGTGTACTGCTCCAAAACGCTGACCAGTGCGGTAAACGCATGACAGGGCCTTCTGGGCCGCTACGGAGCCATCCCATATTTCTATCTCCTGACGACAGGTATCACAATTACCGCAGGCATCCGGGTATGCCTCTCCAAAATATGCCAGCAGGATCTGGCGCCGGCATGCCGCTGATTCACAATAACCGAATAGCGCGTCCAGTTTCTGTTGCTGAATCCGCTTGAACGCTGGATCACCGTCTGAAGTTTCCAAAAGCCGCCTCATGGCCACAACATCGGCTATGGAATAGATCATCCAGGCATCGGCCGGCAGTCCATCTCTGCCGGATCGCCCGGTTTCCTGGTAGTAAGCCTCCATGCTGGAAGGTAGATCCAGGTGCGCTACGAAGCGAACATCGGGCTTGTCAATACCCATGCCAAAGGCAATGGTGGCAACGATAACAATATCGTCTTCCCTAAGAAACCGTCGCTGGTGATTCTGCCGGGTCTGTGCATCCATGCCGGCATGGTATGGCAGTGCGTTCACCCCTTTGTCCTGAAGCCACCGCGCCATCTCATCCGTCCGTTTCCGGGTACGAGTATAAACGATGCCGGCTTGTGTAATATGATCGTTTTGAATAAAATCGAGCAGCTGTTTCTTGCCGTTGGTTTTCAGTTTGACCTGGTAGTTAATGTTGGGCCGGTCAAAACTGGAGACAAACCGTGATGCATCTGCCAGATCCAGTTTTTCAACAATGTCCTTGCGTGTCATCGAATCGGCAGTTGCCGTGAGGGCGATTCGGGGCACAGCCGGAAATTTTCTCATTACTTCTGTCAACCTGAGATATTCCGGTCTGAAATCATGACCCCACTGGGACACGCAGTGGGCCTCGTCAATGGCAAACAAGGCCACCGGGATTTTACCCAAAATATTTTGGAACCGCTCCGTAAAAAACCGTTCAGGAGCGACGTAGAGAATATCACACTGCCTGTTCAACACCCGGAACTCGACCTGCTCGAATTCCTCCATCGAAAGGCTGGAGTTTAAAAATGCTGCCCGAACACCGTTTTGCCTCAAGGCTTCAACCTGGTCCTGCATCAAGGCGATCAAGGGTGACACGACCAGGCCGACGCCGTTTAACATGATCGATGGGATTTGATAGCATATCGATTTCCCGCTGCCGGTGGGCATCAGCACAAAAGCATCCTGGCCGGCCAGCAGCGTATCGATAATCTCTCGTTGATTTTCCCGAAATAACGGGTAGCCGTAATAGTGGGATAGAACGTGTTGCGCGGTTTTTTCCATGAACACCTGCCACATTTCTTCTCTTTTTATTTCAATATCGAAGGGCGTATCCCATCAGGATTTATGCCATCGTTAGTTACCAAAACCTCTTTATTTCCGAATATTTCGAGATACCCCTTTAAATTATCTAACTTAAGACAAATTTGGAAAAGAGGGTTCGAGGATTCATCAATTCTTTTGAACATGATCCTATAAAATAATATTATTAAGTATTCTTCCATAAATAAGTATTTTTGGTCAAGATCACTTGTCCGGCGTAGCCTTCAGGCGAAGACGGAAGGCATGTGAAAAAAATAACCACAGGCATATAGTCGATATTCCGAGGATTATTTTTTAAGCATAACGCAGAGACTTTTCCGCCTCCGGCGGATTGGCTAAAAAGACCATTTTTGGACGGACACTACTTAGATCTCAACACTGAACAAAGGCCTGCATGATTTCACGGGCCACTGCATTTTTACATTCAACCGGGCACTGGTCCAGATCATCGACACGGGTGCAATGCAGTTCACACATCGGGCTTTCGAATTTGAGATCCGTGAATAGGATTCCCTTATACAGCGACATGAAATCCTCCACTTCCACCGCAAGCGTCGTATTGCAGTGGTCCCCTTCCAAAATATGATTGAACAGGTAGTATCCGGATTCTGTTTCTTTAGAGCTGGCCTGGAATCCAACCAGACAAATGGAAGGATCTTCCAAAAAGTCGTCTCTGACATCCCATGTGTATGCGCATTTTGAACAGATTTTAAACGGATCCATTTTCAGTTGTTTCTTACCATTTTTGACTTTCGGTAATCGATGTTGATAATAGTTAAAAATTATATCGTGGGGTATTGAAGCAGATAAAACTACGATAACTTTGTGTCAAATCAAACAGATGTCAAAATTTCGACTTCTGTTTTTTAAGATGCTGAGTAGATACCCACGGGCTTACGCCTGTGGGTATCTACTCAGTTTTTGTCTTGCCCACCAGTATAGCTATTCTTTCATTCAATATAGCATTTTCGTGTTTGAGCCTTTCGATTTCTTCGTTGGCTTTCACCAGTCTTTCAGAATATGACCTGAGCAAATTTTCAATAAATTCCTTGTCAACTTCTTCCTTTTTCCCTTGAGTGTTTTGTTCCATTTCTCCTGGCCCTCTCATTTGACTGGAAGTTTTTGAACCCATTTATTATTGCCTAAATTAAGCGATTGCCAAGTTTGCCGAAAATACAAAACCCCACCTCTTAGATCGAGAAACAGGGTTCATGGTCATCTCATATGCTCTCCCTCTCACAAAACAAGCTTTGACACTGTTTCCTTAAGTTAATCAATCTTTTTTATTGGTGCGAGTGGAATTAATCGAAATGGGATCACCCCCTGCTCAACGCCTCTAATTCCTCCCAACGTATATACAGCTGCTCAACTTTCTTTTGGGCCTCTTGGCGTTCGGTATAGATTTTCGCCAATCGATCGGCGTCGCACATGATTCCAGGATCATAAAGCTGTTGCTGCAAGTTATCCGCAATACCTTCTGCCTTTTCTATCTGTTTTTCAATCCGGTTCAATTCCTTACGCTCTTGGTAGGCCAGTTTCCGGGGTTTCTTATTCGGTGGGTTTTGTGAGGTTTCACCGGACCGGGATGTGTCGGGCAGCCTGTCTTTCCTGTATTGAAGCCATTGGTCATAATCTGCGAAATATTCCGCGCCGCCATCACCATCCAAGTAAAGCAATAGATCACAAAGACGCTCCATGAGAAACCGATCGTGCGTAATGAGGACAATGGCACCTGGGAATTCCTCCAGACTCTCTTCGAGCACTTCAAGGGTGGGGATGTCCAGATCGTTGGCGGGCTCGTCTAATAGTAAAATATCCGCCGGCTGCAACATCAAACTGGCGATAAGAACGCGGGCCTTTTCTCCACCGGAGAGTCCGGAAACAGGCATGTCCAGCTGATCTTTTTGAAAGAGAAATCGATTGGCCCAGGCAATCACATGGAAAGGCCGCCCCTGATATATGACCGTGTCTCCTTCCGGAGACACCGGAGACAGGGCTTGCCGCAAGGTCTGGTTCCCCTCCGATAGCTTCCTCTTTTGATCAAACGTCAAGACTTGCAAACCATCCGCTATTTTCACAAAACCGGCATCAGGGACCAATTTACCATTTAAAATCTGTATGAGAGTACTTTTTCCTGTTCCGTTTTTCCCCATGACTCCAATACGAATTCCAGGAGTGAGTTTCAAGCTAAGATTGTCAAAAAGGAGCTTTCTTCCCAGGGTTTTTCTCAGATCTTTCGCATCCAGAAGTATTTTTGTTTTTCGATGGGTGGTATCAAAAGCGATGTCAACGCTCCTGTTTTGCGTATTACGGCCTTTTACCACCGCTAAATTTTCTCCCAGCTGGTGCGCTTTCTCGACCCGGTATCGCGCTTTCGAGGTCCTCGCCTTGGGACCGCGACGGAGCCATTCTATCTCACGCCGGACTTTGTTGGAAAGCACGGCTTCAAGTTTCGCCTGTTCAGAGATATACTTCTCCCGCTTTTCAACAAATGTGCTGTAATTGCCCTCCACTTTGAGAAACCCCTCCGGATATCGTTGGTTTAACTCAACAACCCGGTTCGTCGTATTTTCCAGAAAGAACCGGTCGTGGCTTACCAGGACAAAAGCGAAAGGAGCGTTTTTGAGAAGATTCTCCAACCATAGAATCCCTTCCAGGTCCAAATGGTTGGTGGGTTCATCCATGAGGAGTAATTCCGGTTTTTGAAACAGAGCTTGACCAATGGCCAACCTTTTGCGCCACCCGCCGGAGAGTGTTTTAACCTTTTGTTTCGTGTTATCCACTCCAATGAGGCTCATGATTTCCTGACGTCGCTTACTGACCTGCCATGCCTCGAGTTCTTTGGGAATGGCGTTAAACAAGGTTTCTTCCGTGGTTTTCTCCGGATCGAGAACGTCGTCTTGCGGCAGGTAAATCATGTGTATATTTCTTTTTCGCGAAATCTCTCCGGAATCGGCAGGCTGTATATCAGCAAGGATTTTCAAGAACGTGGATTTCCCGGCACCATTGGGACCGATCAATCCCAGGCGTTCGTTGTCGAAAACCTGTAGAGAAATATCAGTAAACAGGGGCTGCGCCCCATAGGATTTGCTCGTAAAACGGGTACTTATCAGTAAACTTGGCGACATATCTTTATTTTTTAATGGGTCTTTATAGGGTCAATTATATACCTTTTCCGAGTCTTCCCCAAGGTTGCATTTAATAAAGCTCGGATAGCATTTGCCGTGCGGCTCTGTTTGCCAATGATCTTCCCCATATCACTCTTGGCAACTCTGAATTCCAATACAACGGTTTGGATACTTACAATTTCATTTACCTTTACCTGTTCCGGATTGTCGACAAGTGCTTTTACAATTTGAATTATAAGATCTTTCATGCTTAGCTCTAATTTTATTCCCCCAAAAGACGGAATTCCTTCCGACAGGCTTTTCTACAAAGCTGGTCATTTTAGAAATGAAACTGGGAAATTCGAGACGCACTACCGCTTGTTTAAGGTCTTCGAGATCTTTTCCTTCAATTGCCATTAAAGTTCTCCTGGATTTCAACCTTTAAACAACGTCTCCAGATCATAATAATTTATCATTCAGGTAATCAATTAAATTCGTGCAGTTCAATTCGGTCTTATTCGCTAACCGTATATTTTGAAGGGAAGTTAAAATTTGATTCCAATAAATTACATGAATATTTTCACACAAAAAATCATAATCTTTGATATCTCTCCTGTAACTTCCAATTTTTTCGATTATATTTGATGGATTCGATTTGTAATGGTTTAATTTATCGATGGAATACGTATTTGTTTCAAGTGTCATCAGGATAAAATAAAACGCTTTTGCCCTTTTCTTTGCAGCCCAGCTACCCACATCGATGTTTCTTATAATCTGATCCCGATTTGGGTCATGCGTCGTGTTTTTGCTTATATCTGCTTTATATTTTGCTTCGATGAAGATCAGCTTGTTTGACGTTTCGATAGTGAGGTCTACGTGCGTTTCTCCTTCCGGGAAGGACCTTAAAAGCGGAGGAAAATATTTGTCCCAAAATCTTAGAATCGGGTCGATGAATTGTTCATCTTTATCCAGTATGATTTGGGGAAATATCTTTGAAAACCATTTTTCAGGATTTGATTTTTCTAATGTCTTGAAGATATTCCACGTCATGGCATCCTCAGAATTTTCGCTGCCCAGTTTAGAAAGTCCTTTGACAATCCCTTTGCCATAACGCCGATTTCTAGCCTGCCTGGCGATTATGGGATCATCCGGATCAACGATCAGGTTGTCTTTAAAATCAACAAAAACTTTTACGCCGGTATCTGAGTATATGAATTTCCGTCCCATTTCATCTTTTTCTACGCCCTCTTCCATGATGGATAAACCTTTCTTATCTGTTTCAATATCTCTTTTTCAGTTTCAGCACGGATCACACCGTCGCCCTCAAAACGGTCATCACTACTTTGAACCCGACATAGATGTAAATACAAATGTATTTTAGATTAATGTGGGATTTGATAAGTTCCGTCTAATCGACTCCACACTTCTTCATGTCTTTTAGTGAGCTCCTTTAAAGACGCTTTAAATGCACATTATCATGTGCTTCTACGTAATTGAAAAATCTTCTCAGACCGAATTTATGCAAGACGAAAAGACTCCATTGCATGCTGCTTGTCTTTTGCTTCTGACGATACACAATTTGGGCTTTCGGGGCAAGCCCTAAGGCCGGAGGAATCAATACCGATCTCGTCGGGTGGTTTTCCGGAGCATCCATTGACCATAAACAGAATCAGTAACAATGTTAAACCTATTTCAACAAACCTGTTCATTTAGATCGTTATTTACTTATTTACGGATATTCAGGAAGTCTCATGTCTCTGGTGGATGCGGCGTTTTAAATCTCTTTTTAATTTTTGCCAGGAATCCTCCCGGTCATCAGGGCAACTTTAAGTCCGCCATGCGGCAGCAGATGGGTAGTCGATCTGAAAGGAACCATTCCGACAAGACGAGGATTGAGCGAAATCAGGACAAATTTCCACCCTTTGTATTCTTTTTTCAGTCTCTCGCAGACGGACAGGAAAAGCGCTTCACTTTCTCGTCGCGATCCCAGCCGCCGCCCAAACGGCGGGTTAAGTGTCACCAGCCCGGAACGGTTTGTCAGTTCAGTTGGCGAAAGATCGAAAAAATCCCGGGTAGAAACGGCGACGATGCCGGACAGGCCGTGTTGAGTCACGCTGTCTTCAAGTTCGCAAGCCGCCCGGTCGTCCAGGTCCGAGGCAAAGATGAAAGGGGTGTTTGTTCGAACGATCTTCTTTTCTGTCGCCTGTTTCATATGCTGCCATCGTTTGGGTTGAAACGAGGGCCATTCCATGAAGGCAAAATCCCTGAACCCGCCCGGTGGAATTTTCTGGGCTATCAGGGCGGCCTCAATGGCAAATGTGCCGGAACCACACATGGGGTCTACAAGGGGTTCTGCCCCGGTATACCCGGAAAGTATCAGGGCAGCGGCGGCGAGGGTTTCTCGAATGGGCGCCTTGGCTGCACTTGGTTTGATACCCCGTTTGTGAAGCAGATCGCCGCTGCTGTCAATGGACAGGGTAACACGATTATCGGACAACCGGACAAAGATCTGCTGGGTAACGGTCGGTTCCGGTGTGGCTTCCCCTGAGAATTCGTTTTGCGCAAAGCGCAAGGCAATACTTGACTGAACAAGCACGGCAACGGCGTCCTTATGATAAAGCCTTGAATGCCGGGAGGTCACGCGGATGTTGGTCTGGGTCCCCGACAGCACAAAAAGCTCCCAGGGGACAGCGATCAGGTTTTTTTCGAGTTTCCGAAAATTAGCGGCATGAAACGACCCGATGCGCATGAGGAGCCGGTTGGCGGTGTGAAGGTTCAAATTGGCCAGGTAGCCGTCGTGAAGCCGGCCCTCGAATTTAACCCCGCCTTCGACGATCGCCATGGGTGTCCCGGACGGCAAGAGAACTCTCAGTTCCTCCCGGCAGATCGTTTCAAGGCCCGGTGCGGTTGCGGCAAAAAACTGTCTTTTTCGACCGATCACATGCCGTTTTATCCGTTTTTTAAGCGGTGTCTCAGTGGTTGCTCTGGTCATTTCTTTTCTATTTCGTTTCACTTTTTGCCGAACACTTCTCGACACCTTTTATCTGTCACACTGAAATCACACATAAATGTCAAATTCAGGCCCCTGCGTACTCAAGAGAAACAAGAGAGAACAAAATGTGGTTAAATGATCCTGTCGATAATCTTATGAATGGTTCTGGAGAATTCATTTTTAAACCATTCGTTCTCCGTGTTTGAAAACTCGCCGAAATTTACAATTTCCAATTCCCTCATCAGATTCAGAAGTTCAAGAATTCCTCTTTCGGCAAGTTTATTGGATTGAGCAACCCTGTCGTCCTTGTTTTTGATATTTTGGATCGACGAAACAGCATCTTTAAATTGATCGACGGGATCGCTGAAACGTTTAATCAAAATTTCAAGGATTAGCGTAAATACAGCATCGACTCTGTTACTTTTTATCAGTGTAGGGCTGTGTAAAAAAGAGAAATCTTTTTGGACGCAAACGGTGTCTTTGCCAAGATCCATTATTTTTTCAAACCAGTTAATGGTGTATCTCTTATAATCATCCCGGCGCCATGGTCCCTTTTCCCAAATATGCGTCCTTATGACTTTAGTCAGATCGGCAACACACGCCTGGGGGGTGTCATAATTATAGTTTCCAATTAACGCTCCGGACTGGAAAATGTCTACTCCGGGGTTTTTGGCGTGCTCTGATATTTCTGCGCATAAAATTCTTAGATCTTTGCCGGGTCTGGCTATCAGAATTTTATAGGATGGCTTTCCCTTGTCGATTCGCTGAAGTTCGTCCGCGGATCCAGGCGGAGTAATCGATCCGGCAATAGATGGCGGTAAAAAAGCGGCATGAAGGTTGGGGCTCAGATCAACCGCTTCCAGGGCGGCCATGAAAACAGGAAAGTCGTCTTCTTCCAGGGGCTGAGCAGGAACCAATTTGCCGGGTTCCATATGCGGTGAAAAAACATTCAGTATTTCCTCGAGCCCTCCTTGCCAGTGGGCACTTCTGGGGTCTTTTTTTTCTTCAATCCATTGTTTGATTTTATTGGGTATCCGCTCCATTAAGCGCTCCTTTTTCCTAATTTGAATGGATATTGTATTCTCGAAAATGACTCTATAGCTCAGATATCAATCTTTCGCCAACGTCCAGGAGATTCCCGATACACCCTTATTCTAATACTTGTTTCACTCTCCCAATTTCACCACTTTCCAAACGGACCTTGATACCATGAGGGTGAGTCGGCGATTTTGTCAGAATGTCTTTAACTATTCCTTCCGTTAATTTCCCGGATCGCTGGTCTTTTTTCAATACGATCCGAACACGAAGACCTGGTGATATGTTTACACGATGTCCATCATTCATTGCTTTAATTTTATTACCCCCAAAAAATGGAACCCCTTCAGGCAACTTAATATGCTAAGAACGTTATATATTGAAAACACTATAAATAAAACTTTTAAGGGTAGTAAATATAGAAGTAATTATCGCCTTGTAAAAAAACAACCTCCTGATAGCATAGAGTTGGGAAAACTCAAAACAAAAAATGCTA
>Ga0307425_1001085_pt1 | contig 16638 bp, 17 predicted proteins | sample SalMarWE160330MG_FD_202152 | JGI IMG/M metagenome (GOLD analysis project Ga0307425, IMG submission 202152) | Salt marsh sediment microbial communities from the Plum Island Ecosystem LTER, Massachusetts, United States - WE1603-30 | ecosystem: Environmental > Aquatic > Marine > Intertidal zone >... | reverse complement strand
CTAATGACCTGGCCACAACTGAGAGAAAGACAAAACCTAAGGCGGCATTAAACACGGTGCCTAATCCCACATAGGATATGTTCAAAAAAGATCTGCGCAAAGGTATTTTCACAACTATAGTATTTTAGCACTTTCAGGTTTTACGAATTGAATATTATAGGTTATAATAGCGAAAACTAATCAAATAAGGAGAGCATCATGCCATTTAGTAATTTTGATGATTCCCACAGCGATCTTTCAGCAGACGGAAAAAGGAAGTTCAGAGATCACGTATTCAACAGGATCATTGGTCGTGCCGTTACGGATAAAAAGTTTGGAGAAAAGTTGTTACACTTTCCAGCTCAAGCGATCCTGGATATGGATGAGAAGACCGGTCGCACCTTCCAAGACTCTTTAACATATCCGGAGCACGTTTTCCTCATCACCCACCGATGTTCCAGTCTTCAGGAGTTGGCTAAGTTGTTTACAGCCCAGCTTGATAAAAACTAATACTCCTTGATGACCAGCCTTAAGGCTGAAGCGCACTTTTAGGCTTCAGCCTTTTTCTTTTTAAGATATAATCACCCTATGAAGATAGGCATCGACGCCAGGTTCTACGGTAAGGCCGGCCCAGGTCGTTACACTAAAAATATAATTCAGCATTTGGAAAAAGTTGACCATAAAAATCATTACCTCATATTTCTTAGGCAAGATAACTTTAGTATGTTCGAACCTAAGAACAAGAATTTTACCAAAGTGTTGGCCGACCTTAGCTGGTATTCTCTAGATGAGCAGACCAGGTTTCTGCTGGCTCTAGTAAAAGAGAAGCTTGATCTTTACTACGTTCCCCACTTTAATATTCCTATTTTATATCCGGGAAAGATAGTTACCGCCATTCCGGACATGACCATGCATACCTACAGCACGGAAAAAGGCACCACGCTTCCCATTTGGTATTTCAGGCTAAAAAAGATCATCTACAAATTTGTTTTCTGGTGGGCAGTGTTTAAGTCATACAAGGTCATTGTGCCTTCCAAGACCGTTCGTCAGGAATTTTTAGAGCACATTAGGGGCTTCGGTGAAAATAAATATGTTTTGGCTTATGAAGGCGTCGATCCTGATTTCATCGAACATAAAATTGAACCTGAGAGTGTTTTGAAAAAGTATGGCATCGCCAAGAACTTTATTCTCAGCGTGGGCAGCATGTACGAACATAAGAACGTGGAAGGGCTGATCGCCATGTTCAAGATCTTAAAACAAAAATATGGTTATAACGGACAGTTTGTTCTGGTGAGCAAGAAGGATAAGTTCTCGGAAAGATACTATAAAAGGCTTAAAGATGAAGGTTTGGAAAAGGATATTTTAATGCTGGCCTTTCTGGGGGAAGACACCGGTTCGGAAATTGTCGTTTCTGATGTGGAGATAACAGCCCTGCGTACTCAAGCGGAAGTTTATGTCATGGCGGCTTTTAAAGAAGGTTTTAGCTTGACGGCTTTGGAGGGCATGGCCCTAGGGTTACCGGCGGCTTTGTCGGACATTGCTTGTCACCGGGAGGTCTATGGAGATTCCGTACTTTATTTTGACCCTCATAATAATGAAGACATGGCCGAGAAGGTTCACACGTTACTTAGCCATGAGGCAACAAGAGAAACTTACATTAAAAGAGGCTACGAACAGGTAAAAAAGTATGACTGGCACAAAACGGCTGAGATCACTCTACAAGTGTTTAACCAAGCTTTGGAACAAAGTTAGCAGCTGTTCGGCAGTATTTTCCCAGGTATATTTCTGAGAGATCTCTCTGGCTTTTTTTATATCTTCAGCCGGGCGCTTTTTTGTAAGCGCTTTTTTGATGCCGTCGCGGATGCTGTAGATGCTGTAGGGGTCTACATAGATGGGGAATTCCCTGCCCAATTCTCTGAAAGCCGGAATGTCGGAAACAATGGCTGGAGTTTCGCAGGCCATGGCTTCCAATAAAGGTATGCCAAAGCCCTCCTCTAAGGAGAGGTTGATAAAGTATTCGGCGCCGGAATATAGAATGGGCAGATCAACATCAGGTGTTCGGCCTAGGAACATGACATTGTCCTGCACACCGTACTTTTTAGGAGCATCCAAGGAATCTTGGTACATCCAGCCCAGCTTGCCGGAAATGAGCAGTTTAGCGTCGCGCAGATCCTTATTTTCTTCCAACGCCAGACTAAATCCATGCACCATGCGCGGGATGTTCTTTCTGGGCTGGATGGTGGAAACAAAGAAAAGGTATCTTCCGGCACCGATCTTATATTTTTCCCTTATCTTACCTATTTCTTCCCGGCCGCGTTTATAATAAGTGTCATTGACACCTTCGGGAACCACCCGCACCTTTTCCTGATCGATGAAAGGCCAGCTCAGGTTGGAAATAGCTTTTTTAACGGAAACCGAGGGTACGATGACAAGCTTGGAAAACCTCATAACGCGCCACAAGATAAGGGGATGGACAAGATATTTGAAAGAAAACTTTTTTAGGTTTCGATTAACTTTATATTCCAAGCCATGGACCATGGATACAAAAACCGTCTTTGGTGGCCGGAAGAGGGGAATGGTATGCACAGCGTTGAAAAAGACGTCTACCCGGTCTTTAAAAAGCTGTTTGGCCAGGGCCACGTGCGTCCAAGACAACGGGCTGAACACTACTTTATAAGAGAAGTTAGGGTTGCCCAGACTTAGTTCCTGCCATAATTTCTCCGACGGCTGCCTGTCAAAATAGACAATATATTCGTTAGCCTGATCTATCTTGGCAAATGATCTGAAGGTATTGAAAGTGTAGACCTCAGGACCGGCGAGTTTTTCGATCAATAAATGTTGACCGTTCAATCCTATTTTCACAACTCAATTTTATCAAAGGCCAAGGTTTTAGTAGAATGCAATTATGAAGATGGCAATTGTTTGTGACGATCTCATACAGCACGGCGGTCACGAACATATAATCATGGAGTTTTGCCGGCTGTACCCTCAGGCCACGCTTTTTACTACCATGGCCACCAAAAAGTGGCAGACGATCTGCCGGGAAAACAAGATAGAGCTTAAGACCTCCTTCATGCAGAAGCTGCCTTTTAAGCGCAGATTAAATAGGTTTTACGCGCCTTTTCTCTTGTACATACTGGCTTTGGAGAGTTTTAGCTTTGACGATTATGACGTAGTGGTTTCTCTGACTTCGAGGTTTTCTCAAGGAGTGATAACCAAACCGGGCACCTTGCACATTTGTTATTTGAGCACGGTGGGTAGGATGTTTTGGGAACCTCAAGGGTATTTCATGCACGAAGGATTTGGCCGTTTACCGATCTTCAAAAAACTGGCCCGGACTTTTTTAAGCCTACCCCTTTCTTACATCAGGCTCTGGGACCGAACGGCTTCACAGCGACCTGATATTTTCATCACCATTTCCAAGACCTCGCAGGAGAGGATCAGGAAATATTATCAGAGGGAAGCGCAAGTAATATACCCGCCGGTGGATATTAGAAAGTATATTCCCGGACCGGCCACTGCCGGCGAGGATTATTTTTTAGTGGCCACCAGGCTGGCGTCGTGGAAGAGAGTGGACATAGCCATAAAAGCTTGCCTGGAGCAAAATATGAGGTTGAAGATCATGGGAGAAGGTCCGGATAAAAGCAGGTTGGAGAAACTAGCCGGCGGTTCGGATCTGATAAAATTCTTAGGTTTTGTGTCCGAAGCGGAAAAGATCTCTTATATGCAAAACTGTCAGGCCCTGATCATGACGCAGTTCGAAGATTTTGGGCTGGTGCCCATTGAGGCGGGTGCCTGTGGTAAGCCAACCATTGCCTTTGCCAAAGGTGGCGTGCTGGAAACCGTCGTAGAGGGCAGGACAGGCATGTTCTATGACGAACAGAACGAGCATTCTCTGGGGCAGGTTTTAAAAAAGTTCGAGGCAAAAAAGTACCGGGCAGAAGATTGTCAAGCTCAGGCTAAAAAGTTCAGCTTAGAAGAATTTCAAAGCCGCATGAGCCGATCCGTATCAGACAACCTTAAAAGCTACAATGCACGTTAGCCTTGCTGTAGTGTATACTTTAATTATTAATCTCATATATGATCTATAAAGCAGGAAAAAGGATGTTCGACATTGTTGGTTCGCTGGTAGGTATTGTTTTATTTTCCCCGGTCATGTTCTTGGCCGCCCTTTGGATCAAACTCGTCTCTCCCGAAGGACCGGTCTTTGCCGATATTCCCAAAAGAGTAGGCAAGGACGGTCGGGAGTTTAATATGCTCAAATTCAGGTCCATGATCCCTAATGCTCAGAAATGGCTTGAGGACAGACCCGAATGGCTGAAAAAATACCGCGAGAACAGTTACAAGTTGGACCCGGATCCCAGAATGATAAAAGGAGCTAAGTTCATAAGAAAGACCAGCATTGACGAAATGCCCCAATTCATAAACATCCTTTTAGGGCAAATGAGTCTGGTGGGTCCTAGGGCATACTTTCCTTTTGAACTGAGGGAACAAATGTCGAGGTACCCGCAGACGGAAAAATATATAAAAAGGGTGCTGACCATAAAACCGGGCTTGACCGGTCCCTGGCAGGTGGGGGGCAGATCTGAGATAGGTTTTGAAGAGAGGATCAAGATGGATGCGGAATATGCCACCAAAAGGTCATTGATCTACGACATATGCATAATAATAAAAACACCCTTGGTGGTTTTGTTGCAAAAGGGCGCAGTTTGACTATCAGGAAAGGGAATGGTAAATTGCAAAATGTCGATGAAGAACCTACAATTAACTCCTCGGATTTATCACTTTCAACCGGCCGCAAGATCCAGGATAATACTATGATTCAGGACAAATTTAGTGCCATTAAAACAAAGAATAAGAAGGGTTTGCTAAAAGGCTTTGGTGTTACAGGTGTTATTCTGCTGGCTTTGGGTAGCATCCTGCTGCTAATTTCCTACATTTTTGTTATCAGCCCGGCCCTTTCTCTCTATGGACATGTTAATACCTTAAAGAACGATTTTTCCTCGATCTCGGAGGATCTCAGAGCTCGTGACCTGGTGGAATTGGAAAAAGCCACGCTGTTGACTGACGAAGATCTGGACGGTCTAAGAGCCGCCAGAGAAAGCAAGTTCGGTTGGGCCAAGAACATCTCATTTATGCGCATCAATGAGTTTTATAGCGATTCAGAAAGATTTATAAATGCCGGCCATTTGGGTATGGATGCTTTAAGAGAAACATCACGTATAGTCACGCCTTTTGCTGATGCCGCCGGTTTGCGAGTTTCTGAAGAGGAAGAGGCCGCGAGTGACGACACGGGACTTATGGAAGCATTTCAATCCTGGGTTTCCATCATGCCTCAAGTGTCGGAGGAGATGGATGGCGTGCTGGATATACTCACCCGGATCGGCGAAGAGCTGGCCCCCATCGATACCTCAAAATATCCTGAATCCTTCAGGGGGGTGGCCGTACGAAATAACGTAGAGTTTGCCAAGAACTCCTTGGTTAATGCTAAAGAATATGGTCCCGACATTAAACGGGCGCTAGTGATCATTCCCGAACTTTTGGGTATCAATAGCGCTGTGGACAAAAGGTACATGGTCATCATGCAAAATGATAAGGAAATAAGGCCTACGGGTGGTTTTTGGACCAATTACGCTACTTTCAAGATCAAAGATGGTTTGCTGCAATCGGATTTTACTTCCAAAGATTTTTATAGTATCGATTATGCCATAGATGTCATTGATGCTTTTTATGATTTCCCGGACGCCCCGCCTGCCTATACAAAATATCTAAAAGTGGAAAGATGGTTTGCCAGAGATACCAACAGCTCGCCTGATCTGCCAACCTCCATAGACAACTTCATGTTCTATTACGATCTGGGTATGAAATACGATCCTGTAGACATTAAACCGGTAGACGGCATCATCACCATCGACACCAGGGTCATCGAAGAATTAATGAGCGTAACCGGTCCGGTTACCGTGAATGGCCTGACATACGATGCTGACAACGTGGTGCTTGAGCTGGAAAGAATAGCCTCTCTAAGCCAAAGAGAACAGATAAATAGAAAAGGCGTACTGGGAGACCTCATGGAAGCCATGCTCATAAACGTGTTCGAATCCCGAACCGATGTTTGGAGCAAGTTGATAGACACCTCCGTGGATCTGGCCGTAAGAAAACACATACAAGCGTATATGTTCAACGAAGAGGCACAGGCATTATTGGAGAAATACAATTTTGCCGGTAGGATCAAGGACCCCGTAGAAGGTGATTACTCTTACGTGGTGCAAACCAATTTAGGTGGAGACAAAACAAACTGGTTTGTCACCAAGGTGGTGGACCATGAATTAGCCAAGGAAGGTGATAGGTGGGTACGCACGGTAAAGATCACTTACACATATGACCAACCGGGGGAGGAATACGCACCTTTTGTTAAAAGGTTCAGAGATTGGGTGCGAGTGTACACACCTCTAAATACAGAGCTCATTAGTATCAATGGCAGTGAGGATGAAACAGGTACCGGAGAAGAGAGAGGAAAGACATACTATCATGCCTATATTGAACTCGGTCCGGGAGAATCAAAAGAGATGACCTTTAGATACTACCTTCCTCAAGGGGTGATCAAGGACAATAAATATCAATTACTGATCCAAAAACAACCGGGTATAGATTCGGAGGTTCATGTTGTGACTACGCCCAGCAAATCATCTACTATTGAGATTAATAAAGATTATACTTTTTCCACCACTTTGAATTAGCACCATTGTTGTATCATTGACCTATGCAGGGATTTACCACGCAAGCTGTTGTTTTAAAAAACATCAATTACCAAGATACGGATAAGATATACACATTTCTTTCCCGTGATAAAGGCAAAATAACGGGTATTGCCAAAGGTGTGAGGAAAATAACTTCCCGACGGAGCGGCAGCCTGGATTCGTTAAATTTGGTACAAGTGCATCTAAACCCTCACCAAAGTGGCCAAAACTACATAACAGAGGTCAAGACCGTAGAAACTTATAAAAAAGCCAAAGAGAAACTTCCCTTGTCAAAGCAAGGATTTTACATTGCAGAATTGATCAACAAGTTTCTGAGGGAGGATGATGAAGCTCAGGGTGTTTATGATCTGGTGATAGACATTCTTAAGAGAATAGAAAATGATGGCGAGAACCTAGGCCTGGAAATTAACAAGTTTGAGATCAAATTATTGGTCATGCTGGGCTATCAGCCGGAAAATACTTTTATGAGCAGGTGGAAAGAAGCTGTGGATCGTAAGGAATTTGAGCAAGCAGACAGGCTGATTAAAGGCTTCATGCACGAAGTGCTGCAGGAAGATATAAAAAGCTTGGAGCTAGGTTAAGAAAGATAGTATACTACAATCAATATGGCAGCAAACATATCGCAAAAGATCATAAGTTTATGCAAAAGGAGAGGCTTTGTCTTTCCCTCCAGTGAGATATATGGCGGTTTTGCCTCCACCTACGACTACGGTCCTTTGGGAGCGCAAATGTTAAAGAACATCAAGGACTCTTGGTGGGCTTATTTTGTGGAATCCAGAGAAGATGTTTATGGTTTGGATGGGGCTATTTTTTGCCACCCCAAGACCTGGGAAGCCAGCGGTCACGTGGGTTCCTTTAACGACCCCTTGGTAGAGGACAAGGTGACACACAAAAGATATAGAGCCGATCATTTACTAGAAGAGAAGCTGGGTATAGAGACGGCCAAGTTGTCTTTCGAAGAGATGCAAAAACTTTTGGCCAAGCATCAGATCAAAAGTCCTGAGGGCAACGATCTGACAGAGTTAAAATCATTTAACCTGTTGGTAGAAGCAGAAATGGGAAGTACGGAACAAAATAAAGAAAAAGTATATATGAGAGGGGAAACATGCCAGATAATTTTTCTGCAATATCTAAATGTATTAAATTCCATGCGTGCCAAGATACCTTTTGGCATTGCCCAGATCGGCAAATCTTTCAGAAATGAGATCACTACCAAGGACTTTATTTACCGCACCAGGGAATTCACACAAATGGAGATGGAATTTTTTATAAATCCCAAGGAAGGAGACAAATGGTATGCATACTGGCAGGAGGAAATGTTGAACTGGACTTCAAAAGGATTGGGTCTGCCCAGGAACAATTTTAGATATAGAGATATTCCGGAAGAAGAAAAATCACACTATGCCAAGATACAAAAAGATTTTGAATTCAAATCACAAAGCGGCAAGTGGTTCGAGCTTTCACCTTTAAATCATAGGGGAGACTGGGATCTAGGAAGTCATCAAAAATACAGCGGTCAGAACTTTATGTATAGGGACCCCTATTCCAGCGAAGAGTTCTTACCTCAAGTTATTGAGATTTCCATGGGTTTGGACAGGATCTTATATTCGCTGTTGGATAATGCTTATACTGAAGATGGAGAACGCATTGTTCTTAAGTTGGACAAGAGAATAGCTCCCTACAAAGCTGCCGTTTTTCCCCTATTGAAAAACAAGCCCAAGATGATCAATAAAGCCAAGCAGATCCATAAAATGCTCATTGACAGCGGCATTAAGGTAGATTGGGATGATAGAGGAAACATTGGTAAAAGATATTTGGCTCAGGATGAGATCGGCACGCCCAGCTGTATTACGGTGGATTTTCAAACGTTGGATAATGACACCGTAACTATTAGAGACAGGGATACCACAGCTCAGATAAGAGTGGGCATTGATGATATAGTGAGCTCGTTAAAATAATGTTTTAACTTCGTTAAAAAAAAGCCTGATCAGGCTATGGCCCAACCAGGCTTGCGTTCCCGTTCAAGTGATCTAAATACTGTCGAAGAAGTTCATTACTAGTGTCTTTCTTTTCCAGCTTCGTCTCTTCAGACTCTTTACCCCTTTCGTATTTGACTCTCACCAATCTGCGGTCTGTTCTGAATCCGCAGCAGCACTGTGCGTACAAAATAAGCCTGGTAGTCTTTTTGCCGTTTTGTTTCCTTTCGATTCTCAATGAAAATGTATCGTGGATCTCTTCAAAAAGACTTGTACTCATGACTGCCTCCTAACCTATATTTAAAAATCATCATAGGACATTGCCTTTTAAGAAGCAAGGATTAGGCAGTATCGATAGAGATGTTGATACAGCAACATTTCGGGTTTTATTTGTCTTGACGAACGGATAATAAATGGCGCATTATAGATATAGATTGGTGACAAATGGTGAAAACTGCCCCTTCACCATTTACAGACGGTTATGAAAATGTTTTTAGGCGAGTACAATCCGAGTGTCACGGAGGGCAGCAGAGTCGCTCTTCCCAAGAAGATGAGAGACCAAATTGCCGGAGATTCTGTTGTCTTGACGCGAGGATTCGAAAAGTGTGTTTATGTTTATGACAAAGCCGATTGGCAGGAGGAAGCCCAGAAGTACATTGAAAATTCCAAAGTCGACGAACGCGCAAAGATCAGAGATTTAGAAAGATATGTGTTCAGCTCAGCCGCTGAAACATCTATCGACAGTCAAGGCAGAATTGTCATCCCCGCGAACCTTCTGGAATACGCCCGTATAAACGACGAAACATCAGTGGTGGGTGTGGGTAACAGAATAGAACTGTGGGATAAGAACACTTGGAGTGAATATCTGGAACGTATTTCTGCCGAACTATCATGAACCATTCGTACCATACGCCGGTAATGCTTAATGAAGCCCTTGAATTTTTAAAACCTTTGCCAGGCCTTAGCTTCATTGATTGCACCCTGGGAGATGGCGGGCACGCTATAGAACTCCTTAAAGCCGGAAGTAAAGTATTAGGTATGGATGTAAATGCTAAATCGTTGGAAAAAGCCTCTACAAAGATAAAAAATGAAGGCTTGAGTGGTAGATTTGTGGCCGTACAAGCCAATTTTAAAGATCTGGAGAACATAGCCAATAATGCCGGTTTTAATGAGGTAAATGGTGTGCTTTTTGATCTGGGATATAGTTCGACACAACTTGAGGATGAGAGTCTTGGTCTCAGCTTTTTACAAGATGGGCTTTTGGATATGAGATTGGATAGTTCTCTAAGCGTTACTGCCGCGGACCTATTAAATACACTTAGTGAAAAACAGCTCACATTTATCATTGGAGAATACGGCGGCGAAAGACTGGCAAAAAGATTTGCTAAAAAAATAATTGAATTTCGTGAATTGAAGAAGTTTCAGACTTCCAAACAACTGGCACAAGTTTTGGAAAATGCAGCTCCTTCAGGGTACGAAAAGGGCAGGATACATCCTGCCACCAGAACTTTTCAGGCTCTGAGAATTGCCGTTAATGATGAAATTGACAATTTGAGAAAAGCACTGCCTCAGGCTGCACGCCTTCTACTGCCTGGTGGTCGAATGGTAGCTATTAGTTTCCATTCGCTAGAAGATAGAGTGGTCAAACAGTTTGGCCGCCACGGCGTGCAGCCTAGAATGGTGGAGTTGACCAAGAAACCGTTAACTCCGTCACCTGAGGAAGTGCAAAAGAATGTCAGGGCACGCAGTGCCAAAATGCGTATTTATGAAAGATCGACAGACGAAAACAATATGTAAAAAAATAAGTGTCTTCACCTTTGGAATTTTTGTTATCAGCTTGTTATCACAGATGTATATCTCGAACACCACAGCTCTCAAGGGTAAGGCTTTTCAGCACTTAAACGATGAAAAAGCCAGGTTGGACAAAGAATTAGCCTTATTAAAATACGAAGACTCTAAACTTTCCTCATTGGAATACGTAGAGGAAAAAGCTCTGCAAATGGGATTTGTAAATATGACGGAACCCCTTCTTTCCATATCGTCGCCAGCTTTAGCCTCATTGAGCACACAATAACTATATAATGAACCTACACTATGACAGCCAGAAAAAAGGTTAAAATACGAAACCTGCGCATTAGCTTTATCTCTATAACATACGGTTTAGCTATCCTGGTGTTTATAGTACGCCTCTTTTCCATACAGGTCCTTAAACACGGTCAATATACAGCTCTGGCGCAAAATCAATACTGGAACTTGTCCGTCATACCGGCAAAAAGAGGGGACATTGTCAGCTCTGACGGATTTGTACTGGCTGGAACGCAAACACACTATTTGATGTACCTGGAACCTAAAAAAGTAACGGATGCGCAGAAAGTAGCCCAAGCACTAGCGGAAGAACTAACTAATGTGCGTATGCAGGAACAATCTGTTAATGAACCGGAGAGCGAACCTCTGGACCCGGAGTTTCGTCAAGCGTATATTTTCCAGGATTACTATGATCGTATTTTCGATGATCTGAACTCGGATCTTTACTGGGTAATAGTCGAGCATGATCTGACTCCTTTGGACAAAGAACATATAGAATCCCTAAACATCGAAGGGGTAGGTTTTGAGGAAGAACCGGTCAGATATTATCCTGAGGGCAGCTTGGCCTCGCATATACTGGGGTTTGTAGCTTTTAACGAACAGGGTGAGAAGCAGGGGTATTTTGGCATAGAAGGCTCGTTGAACGGTGACCTGAAAGGTAAGCCGGGTAGAATATTGGAGGAAAGAGATGCTTTGGGAAAACCTATACTTATAGGCGGCTACAAAAAGGCAGACCCCATCAAAGGCAGAGATATTTACCTCACCATAAATCGTACCGTTCAGTACGTTGTGGAAAAAAAACTTAAAGAAGGGGTGGAAAAATACGACGCCAGGTCAGGTAGTATTATCGTCATGGACCCGTACACCGACGAAGTGCTGGCTATGGCAAACTATCCCACTTACAGTCCTGATGTCTTTGATTACGATGAGGAAGATGAGGACGCTCATAGAAAGTTGGAGGAAAGGAAGAATCTAGCTATATCACAAACTTATGAGCCTGGTTCGGTCATGAAGCCCTTTACCATTTCAGCGGCTGTTGAATTGGGTTTGGTTAATCCCCAGACCACTTTTAATGACAAAGGACCGGTTCAGTACTCGGATTATGTAATTGATAACTGGGATGGCAAGCACCATGGTATACAAACCATAGAACAGTTACTGGAGAAATCTAACAACATCGGTGCGGCTTGGGTAGGACATCAAGTAGGATCACAGAACTTGACCAGATTTTTAACTGAATTCGGGTTTGGAAATAAAACAGAGATCGAATTAGAAGGTGAGGATACGGGAAACATAAGAGACTATAATACTTGGACAGATATTGACCTGGCCACCATCTCATTTGGGCAAGGAATTTCAGCCACTCCCTTACAGGTTCTGAACGGCTTTAATACTATTGCTAACGGAGGTTTCCTTCTTCAGCCTAAGATAATATCCAAGATCGTTGATGAGGATAAAGAAATTGTTATGCCTTCGAAACAAGTGGATAGAGTGATCTCCAAAGAAACATCCAATACCATGACCAATATGCTCATCAAAGCCACGGAAAGCGGTGAAGCTAAATATTTTGTCATGAAGAACTATAAAATAGCCGGCAAAACAGGTACCGCGCAAATTCCTGAAGAAGGTAAGTACAACGCTGAGAAAACCAACGCAACTTTTGTAGGATATTTGGCCAATAGTAAAAGATTTTCCATGATAGTTAAACTTGAAGAACCCAGGGCCAGCATTTATGCTGCTGAAACAGCCGTCCCTCTCTGGATGGATACGGCCGATGAGCTGATAAAATATTTTGGCATACCAGCCGACCTTCCCACTGAGTAAATTCTCTTCCCGCGAGAAATTTGCATTATTTTCTTCTTGTGACAATAGGTAAATTAAAAATGTGGAAAAAAAAGCTAAAGGATCGGTTGGAGAAAAACTGGCCGCGCTTTATCTGCAAAGGAAAGGTTACAAGATCGTGGATACAAATTGGTATTGCCGTTGGGGAGAGATAGATATCATTGCTCTGGATCAAGAACACTTGGTGTTTGTGGAGGTCAAGTTCAGATGCACTTATAATTTTGGCGCAGCCAGCAGTGCTGTGCATGAGCACAAGTTAAGATCATTAAAAAGAAGTATTTGGCGTTATCTATATTTATACGACAAGTTCGACCGTCCCTGTCGTCTTGATGTTATCAGCATACAGGGTGAAAATGGACGTTACCACTTAGAGCATTATAGATCTGTGGATTTTTAACGATCTACCGGTGCGTCACTCTGGAGCTTGTTCAGGATATCAGTTTTAAAGGTTTGGTAATTACCGTCCAGCGGCACTACCGTCCAGGCACCTCCGTAATCTTCTGCCGGGGGTGAATAAAGGTATTCATAGTCGAGATATAAAGAACTAAATGTATATTTATCCTTGTCTTTGTAAAAATCCCAGAGATATTTGGTATCCGCTAGCTCAAGATTGGTGCTCATTCTGCCCTGGGTCACGGTTTTGAAAGCATTTTCCACTACCATGGGATTAAAAAGGCTGCTAGGCTGCATGATCGCCCTCAGCATACCGATCAAGATCTTGTGCTGCCTTCTCATGCGTGCCCAGTCGCTGCCTTCGCCGTTATCTCCCTTTCTTGACCGGGCAAAGACAAGGGCATCCTGGCCTGAAAGCTGTTCTTCGCCCTGGGTGAAAGTGACTGTTTGTATGTCCAAGGTCTCATCGACCGGGTAATTAGGGTCAGTAAAAGTTCTATCCACAGTGACCGGAACTCCGCCCATGGCATCTACAATCCAGGAAAAGTCTTCAAAATCGGTCAAAATGTATCTCTGGGGCTCAAGACCGGTAATTTCGGTCACGGCTCTTTTCATAGCCTCCCAGCCGGAATTTACGAACAAACCGTTTATTTTACTTCCCTCATACCACAAGTCTCTGGGAATTGATGCCAGGACCACGTTGTTCTTTAAAGGATTAATAGACACCAGGATCATGACGTCGCTTCTAAAACCATATTCCAGTTTGCTTCTCCTATCTATGCCCAAAAGTAGAATATTGATGGGATTGCCCAGCGGATAAAGTTCCTCGAGCCTTTGCGGCTGCTCTTTTTCTTTGGCCATCCTCGAAAAAGGACTTATAGTCACGCTGGTATCAGCACCAGCGGATCTTGGTTCCTTATTAGCTTGATGGGCCACATAGCCCAAAACACCAAGAGAAATTACTAAAGTAATAGCTAATACTCGTTTCCACATAAGAATAAGGATAGTTTAAATACCTTTTTTTCTCAACAACATAGTCTTGATGATTGATGCGACTTTGTATATGATTAGTCTATGCCCAAAAAGATAGTCGTGGTCGAAGACGATCAAGCCTTTTACAATTTGTGTGCCACCGAACTCAAGCTCAAGGGCTATGATGTGGTGCATGTGGCCGACGGTAACATGGCGGTATCGCGTATTAGGGAAGAGCTGCCGGACCTCATACTGCTCGATATCATTCTCCCGGGAATAAATGGCCTGGATATCCTAAAAGAACTCAAAGAAGCTGAAGAGACAGCAGAAATTGCTGTCATTATGCTTACTAATTTTGGTACGGATGAGAATATTTCCAAAGCCGTAGAGCTAGGAGCCGACGATTACCTCATGAAATATAACCTGGTACCCTCAGAACTGCCTGAAAAACTTGCTTCCTATCTGGGTGAAGACTCAGAAGCAGGTGTTTCTCTGACTGGTTAAATATGATAGACCCTACACTAAGCCTATTTTTAGTCATCGCTATGAGCGTTTTAACCCTGATGTTCTTTTTGCTGTTGTTCCTGTTCTTGAAAAAAGACCAAGACCTCTTGCAGCTTAAAGCAAAATATGAGCACCTACTGAAAATGGAATCTGAGCACTTCAAGCAAAGCAAGCAAAGAGATGATTACGTGGCTATGATGGTGCATGAGTTACGCTCTCCGCTATCTGTTATCAAAGGTTCGGCGGATCTGGTGGTGCGGGAAGAGAAGAATTTACAAGAAGATCAAAAATATACTTTATTAGGGCAGATCAAGGAGTCAGCTAATGATCTGCTGGAAGTGGTCAATGACATCCTGGATGTTTCCAAGATAGAATCAGGCCGATTTGAGATCAAGAAGAAGAAAGGCAATATTAACAAAGTCTTACAGGAAGAGGCGGAGTACTATATGGCGTTAGCCAGAGATAGAGAGATCGGTGTGCAAACGGAGCTCTCTAACGAGATCCCTGAATTTGAATTTGATGAGGACAGGATCAAGCATGTCATGAACAATTTATTATCGAACGCTTTAAAATTCACTGAGGCTGGGGGAAAGGTAGTGATCCAGTCTAATTCCATTGATAAATACCATGTTGAAGTTATTGTGTCCGATACGGGCAGCGGCGTTCCGGATGATATGAAAGGCAAATTATTTAATAAATTTGTGCAAATGGAAAATAGGAAAGAAGTTAAGGAGAAGGGAACCGGCCTGGGATTAGTAATAGCTAAAGGAATTGTTGAGGCACACGGCGGCAGCATTTGGGTGGAGGATAATCAACCGGTGGGAGCTAAGTTCATATTCACTATACCTGTGTCCGATCCCGTATAGTCATGGAAATTCCAAAAAATATATTCAGAAATTATGATATCAGAGGTACGTATCCAGAAGAGATAAACTACCAGAATTCAAAGCTTATAGGCAGAGTGCTGGGCACTCATATTTGGAAAAAAGGTTTTAATAATGTGGTTGTGGCCAGAGACGACAGAGAAAGCTCGCCCGAGATCTCTAAGGCTTTGATCGAAGGTTTGATCAGCACGGGATGTAATGTAACGGATATAGGCATCTCTTTAACACCGGTCATACATTTTCTTACTTGTACACAGAATTTTGATCTGGGAGTGGTGGTAACAGCCAGCCACAATCCCAAGCAGTTCAATGGTTTCAGGATAGATTACAAACACGCCAAATCCATGTATGGGGACCTTATACTTATGCTGAGGTTCATGATCGAAAGGGAGGAGTTCTTGAGCGGAGAAGGCTCAGCGGAAGTAAAAGATCTTTCGCCTTATTATATAGACTATTTATCGGATAAATTCAATTTCAAGTCGTCTTTGAGAGTGGTCATTGATTGTGGTTGCGGAGCGGCCAGTGAGATAGCGCCCAAGATCTATCAGAACATTGGTTGCAGCGTCATCCCGGTGAACTGCAATTATGATAGTAACTTTCCGCACGGTGTGCCCGACCCCGAGAACACTCTTTTTATGGATGAGATAAAAGAAAATGTCCTTAAACATAAGGCCGATGTTGGTTTTGGCTATGACACTGACGGGGATAGGTTTGGTGTGGTAGATGAAAAAGGTAATATTTACGACACGGACATGATCTTGCTTCTCTTCGCTGAGTATGTGCTCAAGGAAAATCCCGGCAGGATAGTGTGCTACGACGTAAAATGTTCCTCGGCTGTGGACGACTATATTAGAAAGATGGGAGGTGTGCCTAAGATCATGCGCACCGGACATCCCTATTTTGCCGAAGAAGTGCAAACCGAGGCAGTACTGGGAGCGGAGTTTTCAGGTCACGTGTATTTTTCCGACGACTATTTTGGCTATGACGATGGTGTATATGCTTCCTGCAGGGTATTAAAGATCATGCAGGAAAGCGGTAAAAGTTTATCTGAGCTTATGGCTAAGTACCCTAAGAAAGCCTCCACGCATGAGATAAAGGTCAGTTGCCCGGATGAAGAAAAGTTCAAAGTCGTGAACGGCATAAAAATATATCTCATGAACGAAGTTTCGTACCGAAAAATGATAGATATTGATGGGGTGAGGGCCAACATTACGGATACCGGCTGGTTTTTGATCCGCGCTTCAA